>Ga0307375_10001014_pt1 | contig 32028 bp, 33 predicted proteins | sample TR1MG_FD_202531 | JGI IMG/M metagenome (GOLD analysis project Ga0307375, IMG submission 202531) | Soil microbial communities from Risofladan, Vaasa, Finland - TR-1 | ecosystem: Environmental > Terrestrial > Soil > Coastal area > Acid sulfate soil | place: Finland: Risofladan, Vaasa | collected... | reverse complement strand
CCCTCTGCGCCGGCGACCTCTGGCTCGACCAGGGCGCCAATCTCATCCTGTTCGGCCCGCCCGGCGGGGGAAAGTCGCATCTCGCCGCCGCCATCGGCCTCGCCCTGATCGAGAACGGCTGGCGCGTGCTGTTCACCCGCACCTCCGATCTGGTCCAGAAGCTCCAGGTCGCCCGCCGCGAACTCGCCCTCGAAAGCGCCATCGCCAGGCTCGACAAATACCACCTGCTCATCCTCGACGACCTCGCCTATGTCGCCAAGGATCAGGCCGAGACCTCCGTGCTGTTCGAACTCATCAGCGCCCGCTACGAACGCCGCTCGCTGCTCATCACCGCCAACCAGCCCTTCGGCGAATGGGGAAAGGTCTTCCCCGATCCCGCCATGACGCTCGCCGCCGTCGACCGGCTGGTCCATCACGCCACCATCTTCGAGATGAACGTCGAAAGTTACCGTCGCAAAACCGCCGTCCAGCGACGGACCGGCCCGGGGCGGCCGCCAACCCGCGCGACAATCAGTGAGAACGACAGATTGTCGTGCCGCGACAAGCAGACCGACCCGCCGCCCTTGCCAGCGTCAAACAACCCCGACTAACGTTCCCAAGCCGCGACCACACTTTCTCATCCTGATTGTCGCGCTTCTCATCCTGATCGTCGCGCTACAACCACCAGCAGGTCGGCCGCCTCGATGTCCCGTGGCCGCAGGTCGTCGATGCCGGGGTCTAGATAGCGAACCTGGTAGCCAGCCGCCGCGATCGGCACGGCAAAGCTGCCGAGATCCTCGAAATGGACGTGGCGGATGGCAAGGGCGGTTCTCAATGCGGGCTCTCCCGGGTGTTCGGTTGCGGGCCGCGACCGATCCAGCCCGCAGCGCCTTGGGCTTTTGCCCTGGAGTGTCCGGCTCGACCTGGCGGCGTTTCAGGCGCCGGAGCTGGGGTATCGTAGCGTGCCGTCGGCCTGCCGAGCGGCGGCCGGGGTCATGCTGGCGCGCTCGATCTTCCCCGGCCCCATGATGTGGAACACCGCATGGCCGTCGGCGAGCAGATAATCGGCGATGATGCGGCGATGACAGCGCCACCATACCGCCTCGGCGCACATAACGGCACACACATGGTCGCGCCCGATATCATACAGCTCCGCCATGCCCGCCCAAAAATCGGGCGCGGCCGCGTAGTCGGCGTAATTCCGGAAGCTCGCATTCTCCCAAAAACCATTCCCCGACACGGCCTGACCTTTGTGCCGCCTGCGCAGGCCACCGAGCCGTGCGACATGGCGATAGCCGATCCGCTCGCCGGCCAAGGTATCGGGAAGCGTATCGGCATTGAACTGCGGGTTCGTCCGCGAGCGGGGGATGGAGCGGACATCGACGATGAAATCGGCCCCGGCCTCCCGGAGCAGACGAACGACCTCGGTCACCGATCGGGTGGAGTGGCCGATCGTGCAGAATATCGGGCTTTTATCCATGCTCTCGTACCATGTTCCGCTCACACGCGATTCTCAACGCTCCTGCGAGGACGCGGGACACCGGCGCGCCCGGCCGCTCGGAGCGCGACCTCACGGACGCCTCCAGAGTCCCGGCCTGCCCTGCCCTGCCATGCGATGGGAGCTGCAAACGAACCGGTTGCCCGCGGCCTGGAGTCGGCCAAGGGTTTCTTGTCGCGGTTCGCCACCGGCCGGTTCGATAATGCACGCCGGTCTGCGAGGATTGGAGATGCAGGCTGGCGCGCCCCGTCGGGCGTTCCGCCGTTGCCCCGATCCAACGCTCCAGATGCCGCAAAAATGCCGGTACCCGCCCGCTCTTGCCCGTCCGTCCTGCCGCTCGTTTCGGTCACGTCCTGGTCGAATGCGATCCCCCTGATCTCCCGGCGGGGTCCACCGCCGTGTTCGGCCCGTCCTCGAAGGTGACCGGCCGGTTGGCGGCCCGGTTCACCCGCAGCTGAAACACGTCGAAGCGGTTGTAGCCGCCCACCACGTCGTGGAACTGCTTCGGCTCAACACAGGCGCCCAGGTCGAGCGTGGCATACAGAAGCCCCTCGCGGTCGGAGAATTCAGCCCCGACCGGCTCCCCGGTGGGACCGATCACCATCGACACCCCGCGCGGAGAGCGTTCCAGCACCTCCCGCGCCGCCTTGTCCTCCGCACCGATCGCCTCCAGGCTGGCGGCATCCAGATAACCCGCCGCGACCACGGTGAAACCCTTGGCCTCGAAGCTGTGCGCGCCGGCGCGGATGCGGATCGCCGCGCCCAGATCGTAGTTGCCGTCCAGCCCCGGATCGCGGGTCGGCCAGACCGGCGGGTAGGAGGCAATGTGGATCTGCTCGCCCTCGGCCATCAGCGTGAAGCGGGCCAGCGGGTTGGTGTTCTCCCCGCAGATCAGCATCCCGATGCGCCCGATCGGGGTGGCGCAGACGCGCAGCCCGGCGCCGTCTCCGTTCGCCCAGACCAGTTTTTCGTAGAATGTGGGTACCAGCTTGCGATGGTGATTCAGGATCGCCCCGTCCTCGCCGATCAGTACGTTAGCGTTCCAGATGCAGCCGAGGCTCGCCGCGGTCCCCTCGTTGAACCCCAGCGAGACGAAAATCCCGTGCCGCCGCGCCGCCTCGCGCACGCGGCCAAGCTCCGGGCCGTCGATGCGCAGGCTGCCGGCGACGAGGCGGCGGAAGAAATCGTGGTTGTGGATCGGCGCGCGCACCGCGGCCCAGAGTGGGAAGGCGGGGATGAAGGTCTCGGGGAAGACGATCAGCCGGGCGCCGTGGTGGGCGGCCTCGGCGATCAGGTCGCAGGCCTTGTCGGTGCTGCGCGGCGTGTCGAGGAAGACCGGCGCGACATGGGCGCACGCGACCGGAACGCTGGGGAGTTCAGACATGGGGCGACCTCGCAGAGCCGGTGCGGCAAGGGGGACGGCAACGGGCGAATTCGCTCTCCCTGGTGCCGAGGGGCCAGAAAAATATTCCGCCCGCCGTGACGGTAGAGCAAGTCATGGCCGCCATGCCCCGCGGGAGGACTTGCCCCGTGCCGGACGCCATCTCAATAAACGTCCGCGGTGCGGAGCCAATAGCGTGAACGGCGCATCTTCGGCGCGAATGGGCGGGTCCACCCGCCCAGTGGAGCGGGTCGATCCTTCCCCGGCGGTGAACGATATGGTGAAATCGACCACCTCCTGCATATGGGCTTGCCGCGGCCGCATCCGCGTCCATCTGCGAGACGGACGCATCCGCTATGTCGAGGGCAATTCCGATCATTCGATGAACCACGGCGTGATCTGCGCCAGAAGCTCGGCCGGGATCATGCAGCACTACTCCCCCCCGCGCTTGTCCAAGCCATTGCTGCGGGCGGGCGAGCGCGGCGCCGGCGAATTCAAGGAGATCGAGTGGGAGGAGGCGCTCGACTTGGCCGCCCGGGTTGCGGGCAAGAAAATCGGAGCGGCTATTCTCGCCCCCATCCACGTCCACATCGTGCGACGGCACCGTGATGCGCTTTTCCAGCAGCGTCATGCGCACCGCCCGCGGGTTCGGCCGTGCGGCGTCGTAAAGCAGCATGTCAGGCTTTCGCCGATTTGCAGGTCTTGATCCCGAACAGCGTGTATGCTGGGCACCGGCCAAGCAACCCGGTGGCCAGCGGCACCGCCCCGACCCAGCCCCAGATCCCGATTGTGTGGGTCGCGGCGAGGACCATCAGCGCCAGACCGACAACGATACGAAGACTCCGATCCACGCCACCGACGTTATAGGCCATGATCCGTCTCCCGGGTTGCCTCGGACCCGTCGCCTCATGCGCGGGAGCGATCAGACCGAGGCGCGCACCGTGCCGGCTCACCGAGCCGGCCTGTCCGCGATCGCTCGCGCGGTGCCGCAATCCAGGCCAGTCCGGAGACCACGACTCACTGCGCAAGACATATCCGGCCGAAGTCGCTATAAAAGGCATAACGAATACCTATTTAGGCAGCGACACCTCGGGAACAAGCCCCGCGCGACACGGCTTGACGCGCACGCCGGGTCCGGCCCAACCGCCAGGAGGCGATGCAGATGAGCGATCCACGCTTTCTCCCACCCGACCTGCCGGTGCCGCCCGATGACGGCGCCTGCCGTCATCTGCCCGGACTGCGGATACCCACCCTGGCGCTCCCCGCAACCACTGGAGGGACGGTCGATCCCGGCCGCCCCATTTCGGCCTGGACAGTGCTCTACTGCTTCCCCCGCGCCAGCGAGGCCCACGCACCGCCGCCGCCGGGGTGGGACCGGATTCCCGGCGCGCGCGGCTGCACCGCGCAAGCCTGCGACTTCCGCGACCACCATCAACGCCTGGTCGCGCTCGGCGCCGCCGTCTTCGGGATCAGCACCCAGGCGCCGGCGACGCAGAAGGAAGTGGCCACACGGCTCAAGCTACCCTTTGCCCTGCTCAGCGACGCGGGCTTCGGCCTGACCGCGGCGCTGCGTTTGCCGACGTTCACCGCCGGCGGTCTGCGTCTGCTCCGCCGCCTGACCCTGGTGGTACGGGCGGGCGTGATCGAGACGGTGTTCTATCCGGTATTCCCGCCGAACCGGAGCACGGCGCTGGTGATCGACTGGCTAGCCCGCAGGCGCACGCGGTGACGCGCGCAGTTTACCCACTGCCGGCCAGGAATAGGTATTTCGGATATTGCTTTAGGCCGCCGGCGACCCCATTATAGGTACTGGAGCTGCCGATTAAGGAAACGCCGCCATGGGAAGCCTGCTTCTTCGTACCTTTTTTCTCCCCGGAAACGCGGTCTGCTCGGCCCTCGGGGTGACCGAGGAGGAAGATCGGATGATGGTCCGCACCCTGGTGAACATCCTGGTCTGGAACCTCGTCGTGATCGTCGGCGCCGTCCTGCTGTTCGGCTGACCGATGCGCCTGACCACCTACACAGACTATACGCTGCGCGTGCTGATGTATTTGGCTCTGCACCCGGGACGGATCGTGACCGTGGGCGAGATTGCACGCGCCTACGATGTCTCCGCCGCCCATCTGAACAAGGTCGTGCAACGCCTGGCGCTCGCGGGCGAAATTGAAACCCTGCGCGGGCGTCATGGCGGCATCCGTCTGGCCAAGCCGCCGGCGGCGATCAATCTCGCCGCCGTGGTGGGTGGTGCCGAGCCGGACATGGACCTTGCCCCCTGCTTCGCAAGCGCGGATGCCTGTGTGCTCGGCCGATGCTGCCTGCTGCAAGGGGCGCTACGGCGGGCGGGGCAGGCCTTCCTGGCGGAACTGGGGTGTTCTACGCTCGCCGACCTGATCGGCCCCGGCGGGCCGACGGCCGGCGTATTCCCGGTGCCCGCACGCGAGCATCTGCCTGGACCGTGGCGCCGGCGCGCTGCACCCCGCCAGCGCCCCGCCGTTGCGGCCCCGCGGGCGGCCAATGGGGTCCTGGCCCCGATCCGATGACAACGCCAAGGGAGGACAACATGGCGGACCCGATTCTATTTCCCGGCACCGTCGAATGGTCGGGGGAGAACCCCGGCATCTCGCTGAAAGAACGCGAGGACGGACCGTTCGTCGCGCTTGCCAGCTTCTTTCGCGTGGTCCTCTCGCCGCACGGGCGCGGCCATGCACTGGTGCTGCTGCGCGCGCCGCAGGCGGCGAACCCGCCACCGGAGCAGGCCCATCTGTGCTTAACCGACAACGAGGCGCTGGCGCGCTTCCTGGTTGAGGGCTTCGTCTCCCACTTCGGCGCCTTCCGCGGTCTGCCCGGACTGGCCGCGCTCGACTACCGCCGGCTCGATCGGGTGGAGACCGCAGGCGATCCTTGCCACGACTACAGCGAGACCGTCACCGCCGGGCCGCTCACCGTGCGGCTGCGCTGGACCGGGCTCGGCCAGCCGTTCTGCTTCGCGCTGCCGCCGGACAAGTCGGCGACCGGCCGGCATCACATGCCGAGCCTGTTCGTCCCCTGCCAGGACGCGGCGATCGAGGTGAACGGCCAACGTCTGCTCGGCAAGCCGGTGACGCGCGAGGTCGCCGGACACGCCATGAGCACCGCTATGCTGGCCTTCTCGGAAACCTGGATCCGGGCGTAGCTGGCCGGGAACAGCAAGGTCATCCGATGCACGGATCGTCACGAGGGCCAGGCTCAGGGTCACCCCGACGGCGGCGCATCGCCCAGCATCTCCATCAGCATCGTGTTGACCTCGTCCGCCGCTTCGTATGGCGTCCAGTGGCCCGCGCCGGGAATGATCCGAACGTCGCTGCCGGGCTGGACGCGGTGCAGCAGCGCCACGCGCTCCGCCAGGTAGGGCGCGGCAAAGGCGTCGCGCTCGCCCCAGATGCCGGAGAGCCGCGCCCCCACCCGCGGCAGTGCCTCGCGCAGCGCCTCCGAGGCGGGAAAGCCGCCGGCCCGCACCCGCGCGTGACGGATGTTCTCGCGCTGGACATGCACGGCGAGGTCATCCACCCGACCGGGATCACCGAACATCAAGATGGCAAGGTTGTGCCGGTGGACGGCAAGGACCTCCGCCGGCGCCATATCCGGGCGTGGCCGCTGCAGCTTCGGATCCGGCGGGCGCGGCAGGCCCAGTCCACCGGCACCCAGCAGCGCGAGCCGCTCTACGCGCGCACCCTCGATGGCGGCCAAGTGTCCGGCGACGATGCCGCCGAAGGAAAACCCGGCCAGCCCATAGGTGCGTTGCGCGCCCGGCAGCACGTCGAAACCATCCGCCAACGCGCGGGCCAGCCGTTCCGGCGTGATCGGTCCAGGCAGCACGTCGGACTCGCCGTACCCGGGCAGATCGGGGACGATCACACGGAACCGTTGTGCGAGCGGCAGTACGTTAAGCACCCAATGGGTCCAGGACCCGGCGTCGCCATGCACCAGCACGATTGGCGGACCCGCTCCCCAGACCCGCCAGACGATTCGCGTGGGAGCGATCACGGTGGTGTGGCGCTGCCCGGTGCGTTCGATAGCGGCAATCTGCACTTCGGCGGCGATCAGGGTCATGCAACGTCCTCGCGTGAACAAGCCGGCGTGCGCGCGGCGCGGTTGGCCACCAGCATAGAGGTCGAACGGCTCGGGGGACAGCGAAGGAGGGTCTGATCATGGGAAGCAGCGGGAACGATCGGTACGACGTGATCGTCGTCGGCGCCGGTAACGCGGCGCTGTCGGCTGCGCTGGCGGCCCGCGAGCATGGCGCCCGCGTGCTTGTGCTAGAGAAGGCGAACAAAGCCGAGCGGGGCGGCAATTCCGTGTTCACCGCCGGCGGCTTCCGTTTCGTGCATGATGGACTAGCGGATCTCCGCGCCGACGTGCTCATCGATTTGTCGGAAGCGGAGGCGCGGCAGATCGACATCCCGCCGTTTTCCGCGGACGCCTACATGCAGGACCTGCTACGAGTCACCGAAGGTCTGGCGCAACCCGAACTGGCCGAGTTGCTGATTGGACGGTCGCGCGAGACCATGGTGTGGATGCGCGGCAAGGGCGTGCGGTTCATCCCGATGCTTGGCCGGCAGTCCTTCGCGATGAACGGCGTGCACCGGTTCTACGGCGGGCTCGCGGTAGAGGCCGTGGGCGGCGGCTGGGGCCTGGTGGATTTCCTGGTCAGGGCCGCGGAACGCGCCGGAATTGTCATCCGCTACGGGACCGGGCTGCGCCGGCTGTTGCAGGACCGCGCTGGCGCGGTCACCGGCGTCACGGTGTTCGGGCCCGACGGCTATGACGATATCCCGGCAGCGTCCGTCGTCCTCGCCTGCGGGGGATTCGAGGCAAACCCCGAGATGCGGGCCCGCTACCTCGGCCCGGGCTGGGAGCTCTGCCGCGTGCGCGGCACCCGCCACAACACCGGCGAGGGGATCCGGGCCGCGCTCGCGATTGGCGCGCAGGCATTCGGCGGCTGGTCCAGTTGCCACGCTGTACAGTGGGACATCAGCGCCCCACCGTTCGGTGACCGGGTCGTGCTCGACAATTTTCAGAAACACTCGTACCCGCTCGGCATCCTTGTGAACCTCGCCGGCGAACGCTTCCTCGATGAGGGGGCTGACTATCGCAACTACACATACGCAAAATACGGACGCGCGGTGATGCAACAACCGCAGCAAACGGGGGTGCAGATTTTCGACCGCAAGACGATCGGCCTGCTGCGCGACGAGTATCGGATCCGCCAGGTGACCAGGGCCGAAGCGAGCACGATCGAGGAATTAGCGCGCCAGCTTGACATCGACCCGAATGGATTGAGCCGCACCGTGGGCCGGTTCAACGCCGCCTGCCGCCCCGGCGCCTTCGATCCGTCGGCGCTGGACGGGATGCGCACCGAGGGGATCGTGCCACCGAAGTCGAACTGGGCGCTACCGATCGACACGCCGCCCTTCACCGGGTTCGTCGTCACCTGCGGCATTACCTTCACCTTCGGCGGGCTGCGGATCGACGAAACCGGCGCCGTACTGGACGAGGCCGATCGGGCGATTCCGGGGCTCTATGCCGCGGGCGAGCTGGTTGGCGGCTTGTTTTACCAGAACTACCTCGGCGGCGCCGGGCTGATGGCCGGTTCGGTCTTCGGCCGCATTGCCGGCGCCGGCGCCGGGCGTCACACCCGGACGGGGTGAGCGGGATGGCCCGCGCGCTCCAGGGACTTTCCAACAACAGCCAGAAGGAGGACGGACAATGAACCAGACTCGTCAGGAACCCGCGGCGGTGGTCGAAAACATCCGGATCGTGCTGCAGACCCCGGAGATTCGAGTGGTGGAGTACGTACTGCAGCCCGGAGATCGCCACCCCTGGCATCATCATTCCGAGGTTACCGACCGGTTCTATTGCCTCGAAGGCCAGATAGAGGTCGAACTCCGTGATCCGCCGCGGACCGAGCGGCTGCGTCCGGGCCAGACCCTGACGATACCACCGCAGGTTGTGCACCGGGCCGGGAACGCCGCCGACGGGGTCGGCCGCTATCTGCTGGTGCAGGGCATCGGCCGTTACGATTTCGTCAAGGCGGCCTGACGCGCCGGCGCGGACAGTCCGGCGGGGCACCGGCCCGGTTCGGCATGCAGCCGATCCCGTGCCGGCGCTCCGCTGCCGCCGCGGCGCAACATCACGATCTCGCTCAGGACCGACAAGGCAATCTCCTCCGGGGTGCGCGGGCCCAGATCGAGCCCGGCGGGGGCGTGCACCCGGACCATATCATCTTCGCTAAATCCTTCCGCGCGCAGATAATCGAGCACCAGTCTGGAACGTTTTCGGCTGGCAATCAACGCCACGTAGCGCACGGCCGAGCGCAGGGCGCGCTGCATGGACTGGTGATCGCCCTTGTGCTGCGTGGCGATCACCACATAGTCATCGGCGGCCGGCTGCAGCTCGCCATAATCCATATCTTCCGTCAGGAGCCTGGAAGCGGCGGGGTAATGCGCACGATCGACCATCGGGTCGTCCACGATGATCTCGAACTCCATCATCGCGCCAATCGCGCACAGGCACTCGGCGACCCGCCCGTGGCCGAGAATCCAGAGAGTCGGCCGCGGCAGGACCGGCTCGACATAGACCCGCATGCTGCCGCCACACGGCATCCCGGTCCCCAGCACTTCATCGTTCATGTCGAGCGCGATCACCTGCCCCTCGCCGCTGCGCAGACAGTCGAGCGCCGTCGAGCACACCGTCGATTCAGCGCAGCCGCCGCCCACCCACCCGGCGAGCACCCGGCCATCCCCACCGATCAGCGCCTTGGCGCCGGTCTTGGCCGAGACCGACCCTTCGATTTCGATCACCGTCGCCAACGCGAAGGGTGCGTTCCGCGCGCGCAGATCGACCATCCGATCAAGGATCTCGTTCACGACTCTCTCTCCCGTCTCTATGGCATCGCGGCACGCGGTCCGCGGCTCATGTCCGGTAGCGGGCATAGGCGCCGGTCTCCGCGCGGGACCTGGAGTCCGTCACGACGTTCAGCACCGCCGTTCGGCCCTCGCCGATTGCATGTCGTGCGCGTTCCAATGCCGGATGGATGTCCTCGGGACGCTCCACGAGTTCGCCATAGCATCCGAGGGCCTGGGCCAGGCGATCGTAGCGCGTCTGCCCGAGGTCGCGACCGGCGCGGTGCGCGTCTCCTGCGGCGGTCCAGCCGCCGTTCAGGCTGATGACGACCAGGACCGGAAGGCGATGACGGATCGAGGTATCGAGCTCCATCGCGTTCAGGCCGAACGATCCGTCGCCGTGCAGCACGATCACCTCCACCTCCGGCTTCGCGGCCTTGGCCCCGATCGCGAACGGCAGGCCGACGCCCATGGTGCCGAACGGACCCGAATTCAGCCGATGCCCCGCAACGAAGCTTGGAAGCGACTGGCGCGCATAGTGCAGGATCTCCTGGCCGTCCGCGATCAGGATCGCGTCGCGGCGCATGAACGCCCCGATCTCGCGGCACAGCCGCAAGGGATGGATCGGGATCTGGTCCGACTCCAGCCGCGCCGTCTGTATCCCGCGATGCTCGGCCTCCGCGACGGCGAGCCGGTCGCGCCAGGCGGCATAGCGATCCGGATTGAGCTGACCCAACGTCGCCTCCAGGAGTTGATCAAGAACGGTCCTCGCATCGCCGACGATGCCGAGAGCGGCCCGCGCGTCGCACGCGACCTCCTGCGGGTCGATGTCGATCCGGACGAACGTTGCAGCGGCGGCGAAGCGCGGCGGCCGACCGAAGCCGACAACGTAATTCAGTCGGGTGCCAACCACGAGCACGAGGTCCGCCTCATGAAAGGCGAACGAGCGTGCGCCGGGAAACATCGCTGGACCATCCTCCGGTACCGTGCCGCGTGCCTGCGGGGTCGTGTAGCAGGGGACCCCGGTCGCGACGACGAACCGGCCGAGCTGCGGCGCGGCGTGCGACCACAGAACGCCGCTACCCGCCAGAACGATCGGTCGGGTAGCGCGCTGCAGCAGCTCTACCAGGCGTGCCACGGCTTCCGACGCAGCGGCCGGTCTGGCCGCTGCGTCGGAAGCCAGCCGAGGAGGGCGAGTGACCGCCGCGTCCTCCACGGCCTGGTAGAGCACGTCGCCGGGCAGATCGAGATAGACCGGGCCGGGCTTGCCCGACAGCGCCTCAGCAAAGGCGCGATGGATATACTCGGGAATCCGCTGCGCCTCATGGACGCGCGCGGCCCATTTGGTCACCGGGCGCATGATAGCCAACTGGTCGATATCCTGGAACGCGCCAGTGCCCCACTCGCCGATCGGACTGGCACCGCCCAGGGCAACCACTGGAGCCCCGTCGATCAGGGCGTTGGCCAGACCGGAGGCCATATTCACAATGCCGGGACCCGCCGCGGCCAGACAAACGCCGGGGCGGGCCAGCACGCGCGCGGATGCGTGCGCCATCATCGCCGCGGCCTGCTCGTGGCGGACGTCGATCATCCGGATCCCGGCCGCCGCGCAAGCCGTGCTCGCTGCAAGAATCGGCGCACCCATCAGGAAGAACAACCTCTCGGTGCCCTGCAGCACGAGGGCTTCCGCAAGGAGGTCATTGCCGGTGATCATCATGTCTGGAGATCTCCCGCCCCCACCGCGGAGCTACCACTGCGTATGGCATCTGCGACCCGTATCTCCGCCGTCCCGAGCCCATCCGCCGCAAGCTGCACCGACATGCCAGGCGCGATCCGTAGTTCAGCGGTTTGCAGGCCGATCACGATCAGTTGTCCGACCTGCAGGCCGCCACCCCAGCGGGCGCCATCGTTCGCGAGCCATTGCAGCATCTCGCCCACACTCGATATGCCGGCGGAGCGCCGGACGACGGCGCGCTTTCGGCCTGCGGTTGTGGTTATCACAAGACCAATCGCGGTCGTGTTGCGCCAACCCCGGTCACTTCGGCCATGGACGAGGGCGGCGTGTCCGCAACTCTCGGCGATCGCCGTCAACTGGTCGGCGTCGGCCGTCTGCTCCAGGTGCGGTCCCAGGATCTCGGCGCCGAGGGACGCGGCCTCGATCGCGTCGATCGCCTGCTGGCGCGTGAACGGCGCGTCATAATCGGCCAGCCCGTGCCCCACGCGAAAGCACAGCACGGGTTGGGCATGGACCAGGCGGCGTCCTCCCGCCGCCAGGTGGATCGAGCCGGGATGGATCGTGGCAAGCGGTACCGGTGCGCAGAGCAGCGGCGCGGCCGGCTCCGCGACACAGATCCGCCAGCCGCCGATTGCGCCGAGTTCGCGGCTGGCCGCTTCCTGGATTGCATAAGCATGGGCTAGATTTCCGGGGCGCAGCGTCTCCGGAAGAGTGGGAAGCGAGCGCCCCGCGCTGCGCCAGGCGGCAACAATCCGCTCGGCTGCCGATCCGGCCATCCGACTGGTTGCCATGGCCATCGCTACCTTCTCCATTCCTCACAATCTGGCAGCGGCAGAATTGGTGTGACCCGCGAAAGCCGTCGCAGCCACACCGCCCGAAGACGGCCTCGGGACCAGAAGGTAATCCCAGCTTTAGACTCCGTTCCGCCAGTCCAGTCCTTGCGCCAGCACAAGTTGCGCCCGGGCGCAATCAGAAAAGAGCGCGACGCGCGATGGTCTGCTTGATCAGGGCGATCGCCTTGGCGGGGTTCAAGCCCTTCGGGCACGTCTCGGTGCAGTTCATGATCGTATGGCAGCGATAAAGACGAAATGCGTCATGCAGGAAATCCAGCCGCTCCCCCGTGCCTTCGTCGCGACTGTCGACGATCCACCGGTAGGCCTGCAGCAGGACCGCCGGGCCGAGATAACGATCGCCGTTCCACCACCAACTCGGGCAACCGCTGGTGCAGCAGAAGCAGAGAATGCACTCCCAGTAGCCGTCAATGTGCGCCCGCTCCTCGATGGACTGCGGCCGCTCGCCGTCTGGCGGCGCCGGAGTGTCGCTTTGTAGCCAGGGCTCGATGGCGCGATACTGGGCGTAGAGATGCGTGAGGTCCGCCACCAGATCCTTGATCACCGGCTGGTGATTCAGCGGATAGACTCGGACATCGCCATCAATTTCTCGGATCGGCATCAGGCAGGCCAGCCAGTTCCGCCCATTGATGCTCATCGCGCAAGAGCCGCAGATCCCCTCCCGACATGAGCGACGGAACGTCAGAGTGGGGTCGGTCTCGTTTTTTATCTTGATCAGGGCGTCGAGCACCATCGGCCCGCACTGGTCGAGGTCGATCGGAAAGACGTCTTCGACCGGATTGGTGCCCTCATCCGGATTCCAGCGATAGATGCGGAATTTCTTGCAATGCGATCCAGCGCGAGACGCAGGCCAGACCTTCCCGCTGCGCACCCTTGAGTTGGCGGGAAGTGTGAATGCGACCATGGCTGCCACTCCTGCTGCTCCTGGGCCGACCAAGGCAGTTCGCCGTCAGCGTCAGGGCCCTCTTTCGCCAATGGATTTCCGCCATCCTACGTCCGACGGCGCGTCCGGGGCAAACCATGGATCGTCAGCGTGTCTGCGCCGCGGGCCAGGACTCCGTACCCATGCCTGCCGATCCCATCGGCAAGACCACTGGTGCCCCGGGGTTTCATCCCTAACTGTTCATAGGCTTGGTGCCATATGACATGGCCGGGAGAGGGCAGCACAGATGCCGCACGAATACGACGACCCAATCACGCGATTGGCTATCGACACCGCGGTGGACTTGACGATTCGACTGTACCACGAGCGCCGCGCTGCGCCGTTCGAAGACCTGGTAAAAGAAGCAGTCGATGCGGCCTTCTGCCTCTGCGTGACCGGAGCGGCAGACGCCAGTACGGGTCGTACGTCCCCCGTGCATGAAGGTCTCATCGCCGAGGTCGCAGGCCTTACACGTGTGGCGCTCGCGGCGCGGGCGCCTTTGCCGTCGCGGGATCCCGTCGACACGGCGTCCGAAGATTCCTTTCCCGCTAGCGACCCACCCGCGTGGATATGGCGGTAGTGCAGCACGAGCGGGGCTGGGCCTCCCCGGCGCGAACGACCGGCACTGCTTGTTAGTTACGGTCCGGCCCCCGCAGCGCGGGCGGTGTCGCCGCAGGTCGTGCGCCGCCGGCAGACCGCGGTGGGCCTTGTGCTTGCGCAAAGAGCCGCGGGAAACAGACGGGTAGACTCTGACGCTTTGAACGAAAGAACCATGGCCATGGACAGGACCGACCTCACCGAAACCAGCGAGAGCGGGAACGTAACTGCGGAACCCGCGTGCATGACAGAGCCTGGCAATCAGTATCGCGACCTTCCTCCGATCCGGGTCCCGGTGTTCCGGGGTTCCGTATTCGCCGGCTTCATCGACCGGTCGGGTGGACCGGGCGACACAGCTACTGGGGCTGCGAGGGACAGCGCCACTTGCCGGGGCCGGGCGACGGTGGAGGTGGAAACTCGGACGCACAGTGGAATCGCCGGGCTCCGCGCGGCAAACGGTATCGTGCGGCTGGCCGGCGAGATCGACGATCCGCACGAGCTCCTGGCCCTGCGCAGAATCGCCGCGTCGCTGCCAGGAACGATGCTAGTGATCGACAATGTCTGGGTCGCCTGCGAGTAGCCGCCGCGTGATCGCGGGGCGGCGACACCGGACACCGCGGGCATGAGCCTCGACCTGACCTCGGAGGGTCCGGACGCTTGGCGCCGTTCCGCTAGCGGGAGGTTCGCGGGAGGCAGGATGATGACCGTAGTTCTCGCGATGAACGTACGGCGGGTGTGGCGTCGGGTTGCGTGCCGCTCCGGAGTTACATGGCAACCGGCCACCACCGTTGTCGATAGGCACCGTCCCAGAACAACCACTCGTACTGGGTTGACCGGATGAAGGCGGACATCATGCGCCCCTCCAGCGGAGAGGTTGCTGCCGCCTGATCGGTGATCGCGATGACAGCCTGCACCGCCTGGCCGAACCCCTCGTCGGCATAGGTGGCGATCCAGGCGCGATACGGGTTGGCTGGATGGGCCTGTCGGGCGATCGCACATCCCACATCCCAATAGATCCAGAAGCACGGTAGCAACGCCGCGACCAGGACCTCCCACGGCTCGTGGTAGGCGGTGGCGACAAGGAAGCTCGTGTAGCCATGGCAATCGGGAGATGGCTCGGCGTCCGCCAAGCGCGCCGGATCGATACCGAATTCCTTGAAATACTGCTCGTGCAGCGCCCGCTCGACCGTCACGACCCCAAGCGCCGACTGGGCGAAGACCTGCAACGACTCGCGGTTTGGCGCCCGGGCAGCTGCCATCGCCAGTACGCGCGCATACTGTTCCAGGTACAACGCATCCTGCATGATATAGGCCTGGAACCGCTCCCGGCTGAGCGAGCCGCGGGCAAGCTCGGTGTTGAACGGAAGCCCATGAATCGCCTCGCGCAATCGTGCGGTATGGTGCCACCCGGCTTCGGAAAACAGCTTCATGGGTTGGCGTCCTTCTCCCAGAGCGCATGAAAATGATGCAAGGGCCCGTGGCCCCCGCCTACCGTCAAGGCGCCGCTCGCGGCTAGTGCAGCGGTTAGGTAGGTCTTGGCCTGCCGCGCTGCACTTACCATGTCCAGGCGCGGCAGCAACGCGGCGATCGCGGCCGAGAGCGTGCAGCCCGTTCCATGCGTGTTGCTTGTCTCGATTCGACGGCCCGGCAACTCTGTCAGCATCTGGCCGTCGAACAGAAGATCGGTACTGTCTGCGCCGGCCAGATGCCCTCCCTTGAGCAGGACCCAGTCGGACCCGAGGCGATGCAGCAGTTGCACTGCCCGAACCATGCCCGCAAGCGTCTCCGGGACTGGCCCGCCGATAAGCGCCACCGCCTCTGGCAGGTTCGGGGTTATCAGCCGCGCCAGCGGAATCAGCCGGTCGCGCATCGCCACGACCGCCTCTCCCGTCAGCAATCGGTCACCGCTCTTGGCAATCATCACCGGATCCAACACGACGTTGCATCCGGGATGCTTGCTAAACCGATCCGCGATAACATCCACGATCCCAGCACTTGCTACCATCCCGACTTTGACGGTATCGACCCTTATGTCCTCATAGAGAGCGTCCAGTTGCTCGGCAACGAATCCGGCGTCGAGCACTCGAACCGACCGGACGCCGCGCGTGTTCTGAGCGGTCAACGCGGTGACGACGGACATGCCGTAGGTTCCGAGCGCGGCGAACGTCTTCAGGTCGGCCTGGATCCCGGCTCCTCCACTCGGGTCCGAACCGGCGATGGTGAGCGCATTGGCGATCATTGCGTTGTCTTACCTCCGGGTTGGAGACTATCGCTCATTTTACGGACTCGGACGGGTTGCCGGACGCGGTGCGATGACGCCCCGTGATCCCGCCCTAGCCCGCCTCCAGTGGTAGAACCCGCGACCGGGTGAGCGCGCTCACCACTACCAGCACCACCACGTTGACCCCAAGGGCGATGATCCCGACGTTCAGATCGCGGATCACCTCCGGCAGTCCCGGCACCAGACTCCCTATCGTCGCATGGGTGAACGTCAGAACCGTGGCCACCACGACGCCTGCGAGGATGCCAGTGAAAGCGCCGGCGGCGGTGACCGGGTTGCGTCGCATCAGGCTGGCTACAACGGTGGGGAACAATTGCGTGACATAGCTGTAGCCAACCAGCAGCATGGTCACGATAGTTGAGCTGCCGGTGAGGGTGAAATAGACCGCGATCAGCATGATCACCGGCACCAGCCACTTCGCCAGCGCCACAGTCTGGTCATCACTCGCGTTGGGGCGTGCCAGCCCGACCAGGTTCTTGGCGAGCAGGGTCGCCGCCGTCATCGCGATCAGCGACCCCGGCACCAGTGCGGTGAACACGCCGGCCGCGCCGATGATACCGACCACGGCCGGGGAGAATTGCTGGGTGACCAGCTTGAACAGCGCGAGGTTGGTCGCCGCGCCTTTCAGCCCCGGCACGGTCAGCACTGCGGCGAAGCCGACGAAGAAGACGAACAGAAGGATCAACTGGTAGATCGGCAGGACGATTGCGTTGCGCCGGAACACCCGCGCGTCGCGCGCGGTGTAGCAGGCGGCGAAGGAGTGCGGCCACATGAAGAACCCAAGCGCTGTCAGAAGCACGGTGGAGACGAACCAGGCGACGCTCATGCCGCTCGGGCGAAACACCAGGAAGCCCGGCTTGGCCGTGGCGATCTTCTCGAACATCGCGCCGATACCGCCGTAGAGGTGGATCGGCAGATAGAGGCCGAGGAACAGGACCACGCCCAGGATCAGGATGTCCTTCACCACCGCGGTCCAGGCCGAGCCGCGGATGCCGGAGACCATCACATAGGCGGTGACGATCGCCGCCCCCACCCAGATCGCCGCGTCCTTCGGGATCGCCCCGTAGCCCGCTGCCTGCACGATGATCCCAAGCCCGGTGAGCTGCAGCACCAGATACGGGATCAGCGCCACCAGATCGACGACCGAGACCAGCGCGCCGAGCGCGCGACTGTCGTACTTGCGCACGAAGAAATCCGGCTGCGAGTGGAGCCGGTGCCGCTTGGCATAAGTCCAGATCGGTGGCAGCAGGAAATAGGCGATCACGTAGGCAAGCGAGCCATAAGCGATGATATAATAGGCCGGAGCACCGAGCCCGTAAGCGAAGCCTGAAGCGCCGAGGAAAGTGAAGGTGGTGTAGATCTCGCCCGCCAGGAGCAGGAAGACGAACACCCAGCCGAAACCGCGTCCGCCCACGGTCCATTGCTCGAGCCCCATGTCGCGGCCCTTGCGCGCGACCATGCCGAGGACCAACGCCCCCAGCGCCGCCAGCCCGATCAGGATCAGCGCCGGGCTCATGGCGCGTCCTCCTCGCGGTTCGTCGGGTCGAGGGCGTAGACAATCGCCATGACGATCGCCGTGAGCACGACCCAGACGGTGATCCAGCCGAGTGGGAACGGCATGCCGAGGATCAGCGGGTGCACATGATTATGCACGACGGGGCCGATCAGCATGCCGACGAACGGGATCAGGGCAAGCCAGCGAATCAGCGTTCTCATGGGGTTTCTCCATCCATCTGTCGTTTCATAACCTGCCAGTGGTGTCGGATCGCGAATTGAGCCTCGGGCGCCCTACAGATGCGTCGCCGGCCAACCGACGGATCCCTTGGGATACCCTGGCACAACGCGACCCCGGACCGGAGCAGCCATCGGATCATCCCACGGTCATCCCGTCCGCGCGGCCACCGGCGCTCGCCGCCACGCGACCGCCGCGACGACGAAGACCAGGCTGGCAAGCAGCAACCCGGCCGCCAACGCGAGCAGCAGGTCCGGGTGCCCCCGATCGATCAGAAATCCGAACGGGGCCGGCGTCAGTGCGCTGCCCAGAGGCAGCCCGGCACTGACGAAACCGAACACATTGCCCACCTGGCCGGCGGGCGCGGCGCCCTTCAGCATCACGTCGCGCGGGGCACGGCTGGCCCCCACGGCAAGGCGCGAAGCGAACATCGCTCCCGCGATTGCGACCACCGGAAAAGGCAGTGCGTTCACGGCAAACAGAAGCGACGCGGAGACGGTGGTGACCGCCACCGCAAAGCCGAGCACGTGATGCTTGAATGCATCCGCCACGAAGCCCCCCAGAAGGACGCCGGCCGTGGCACCCACGGTGTAGGCAGTGAGGGTCGCCGAGACAGCGGTGAGGCTGACCCCACCCACGCGGTGCAACACGGTGATCAGCCAGGCCTGGATACCGGAGTTGGACATCGCGCCCAGAAGATAGAAGCCGAAGAACAGCAGGATGGGTCCGCTGACCAAGAGGCGCCCGCTGGCGACCGCCGGCGACCCGCCCCGCATCGGCAAGGAGGTCTCCGCTTCCAGAACGCTGCTCTGTGCCAGCATTGCGCCAGCGGCCGCCACACCGACCAATCCAACCGTGACCAGGCTCGCACGCCAGCCGATCGCGAGCAGCAGCAGCGCCATGATCGGCGGCGCGGCGGAGAAGCCGACGTTTCCGGCGAAGGTGTGCAATGCGAAGGAGCGCCCGATACGATCCTTCTCCACCGATCCGGATAGGATGGTGTAATCAGCCGGATGGATCACCGAATCGCCGACGCCTGACACCACAGCACAGACAAGAATTTGCCAGAAGCTGGCGACGAATCCCATGGCGGCAATGCCAAGCGACATCAGAGCCGCTCCGCCTACCAGATAATACCATGCCCCATGCCGATCGACCAGGAAGCCTACGGGGGTCTGAAGGATTGCCGTGGTCGCGGACATCAGCGCCAGCACCAGGCCCAGGGCGGCGAACCTGACATGGAACGCCGCCTGCCAAACCAGAAACAGTGGCGGGAGGCAAAGCACGTAGAAATGCGCCAGAAAATGTCCGGTGCCGATGAGGCCGTTCACCCGTGTCGTACGGCTCAGCGTCATCGGCGACAGTCCTTCACATCGCAGGCCAACATCGCCCCACCTCGGCCGAATGGGGTCGTATCGTCTGACGGCGCCCCACCCGGAAGATCGGCGCGCGGCTTACCTCCGCTGCCTCGCATCCCGGCTTCCGTAGCGGCGGATCGAGGGCGAAAACGACATCGCCTCTCCGCGCCGGCCCGCCCGGCGGGCGCGGATCGCGACTCTGTGGTTTTTACGTGCCCGCCTTGCGTTCCGGCTGCGGTTCCGCTGTATCCAGCATCAGGGCGGTATGCGCATAGGCGCCGCCCGCACGCATCTCCGCGGCAACCCAGATCGCCTCCATCAGCTCCTGCTCGGTAGCTCCGGCGCGCAGCGCCGCCTTGGTGTGACCCTTGATGCAATAGGGACACTGCGTCACATGAGCCACCGCGACCGCGATGATCTGCTTCAGCTTCGCCGGCAGCGCGCCATCGGCGAACACCGCCTTGCCGAAGGCATCGAACGCGGCCTGTTGCGCCGGCGCCAGAGCCCGACGGCGATCTGCCAGCTCACGTGTTGCGGGAGGATACATCCTGTCGCTCATCTCCGTTCTCCATTCCTCGACGTCACGGCTTGCTGTAGCCTCGGTTCTCTGCTTTCCGATCGCCCTGGACCCTGGCCGGTGGATCAATCGCCGGGAAGGGGTCCTCCGATGCCGTCTCCACCCGATCGCCCCCGGCGGTGGGCATCGGCTTACCCTCCATGACCATCATCCGGCGCATGATCTCGGCTGCCAGTCCTGCCTCGAGACCGCCCACCCTGCACTCGACGGCGTCGGAGGCGAAGGCGACGCGCGCGCAGAAAACGGTATCCACCGCCTGCAGGGCAAGCCGCTCCAACGGAGCCTCCGGCGCCTCCGCCCGCAAGCGGCGCAGCAAGGCAACCGCGGTATCGATGCGTGTCGTGCCAACCAAGTCGTTGCGTTGGTCCGTCATCATCGGCCCCCGTTGGGATCAGCTGCGACATTCCATGTTGCTCGCGCGATCTGGAAGGTCATTTGGTGGCCGATCACGTTGCGTTCCATAGGGTCAGTCAACTAAACATTTCTCGTAACCCGCGCGGTACGGCGCGGGTGCTGGCAGACGCGCTTTGTCAGGCTTGCCGTTCCTCTGTATCGGACCGCGGGGCCTCCTTGCGCGTGAGGCTCGTCCTCATGGCTGTATAATCGCCATTCGCCTGGACCCAGCCCGGGGCCATGAGATCGCTTTCGGGCACGATCGTATGGGCTGGGCACTCCGGTTCGCAAACGCCGCAGTCTATACACTCCTCAGGGTAGATCGCCAGCACGGCCTCGTCGGCGTAAACGCAGTCCACTGGCTGGGCTGTCACGCAGTCCACGAACTTGCGGCGGGCGCCATTCTCGGTCACGAGATAGAGAATGGATCCCGCCTCAGGGTCACTTGGAGCGGCATTCTCCTTCGCCTCCGGCCAGCCGTCTTTGCGCCAGGACAAACAGGAAGCTCCGTGTCTCGCATGACCGATCAGATTGGGGACGATTTGCTCGCGCGGGCCCGGGTGTTTGCCGGCCTCGAATCGGCGGCGCTTGCCGAGGTCGCGGCCGGAGCAAGCAAGATTGCGCTCACCGCGGGCAAGTCATTCTTCACCCAGGGAGACGCTGCCAAGGCGTTTTTCGTGCTCCTCGAAGGCCGGGTCCGCATCACCCAGGTCACGCCGGAAGGACATCAGGTGACCCTCCGCTACATTGGCCCCGGGCAGATGTTCGGCGCCGCGCCGCTGTTCGCCGGCGGCCCCTATCCGGCCTCTGCGTTCGCGGTGCTGGCCTGCAGCGCCGCGCGGTGGGACCTGGGCCTGACCAGCCGGCTGGCCCAACGCCACCCCGCTATCCTCGCCAATGCCCTGACAATCATCGGCGGACGGTTGCAGGAAATGCAGGACCGCTATCGCGAACTTGCAACCGAACGGGTCGAACGCCGCATCGCCCGGGTCGTGTTGCACCTGGCGCAACCGCGCGATGGCGGCGATCCGGGCCGGGAAATCGACTTCCCCATATCCCGACAGGACATCGCGGAAATGGCGGGCGCCACGCTGCATACGGTCAGCCGCATCCTGAGCGGTTGGGAACAACGCGGGCTGCTGGAGAGCCACAGAATGCGAATCCGGATCGTGCAACCCGCTGCCGTGCGGGCTATTGCAGATGACCTTCCGGAGCGCGCCGCCCACCCGCGTTAGCGGCGTGAGCCGGGCGTTCCGTGCCAGCCTCACTGCACCAGGGGCGATGCCGCGGCCACCAGATCCACCCCGTCGACCTCGGCCTGCCCGGCGAGGATGGCGACATATTGGGTCATGGCCTGCTGCTGCATGGACGCTGTCAGCGGCCCGGCGATCTGCGTCTCCACGTCTGCGAAGGGGATCACGTCACCCTCGATCCACCGGTTGATGGCAACGATGTGGAGTAATACGGCGCCTCCGGCGTGCCCGCCAGCAGGATGCCGGGGAAGCGCTTGCGGTCCTCGCGGGCAAAGCGGTAGGTCTCTCCCTCCGGCGGCGTCGCCTCCAGATTATACATGTGCCCGGTCTCGTTCTGGTAGCCGACGATGCGCGCCCGCACATGGTCGAGCAGCCGCAGGACGAAGGTGCGGCCCCATGTAGTGCTGACGTCCTCGGCATCATCGGTGAAGGTGCGGGTCATTTCGTTCACGCCGTTCAACCCGAGCGTGGAGAAATGGTTCCGCAGCGTGCCGAGATAGCGCCTGGTGTAGGGATACAGCCCACCGTCCATCAGCCGCTGGATGGTCTTGCGCTTCACCTCCAGGCTGTCGCGGCCGAGGTCGAGCAGCCGATCGAGCCCGGCGAGCAGCGCCGGCTCGCTGCCCCTATGCAGATAGCCCAGCCGGGCACAGTTGACGGTGACGACGCCGAGCAAACCCGTCTGCTCGGCACTGCCGAAAAGCCCGCTGCCACGCTTGAGCAGCTCGGTCAGATCCAGCTGCAGGCGGCAGCACATCGAGCGGATCATGTTCGGCTTGAGATCGGAGTTCAGGAAGTTCTGGAATACGGCAGGCCGTATTTCGCCGGCAGCGCGAACAGCCGTTCGGCGTTCTCGCTCTCCCAGGGGAAATCGGGCGTGATGTTGTAGGTCGGGATCGGGAAGGTGAAGACCCGGCCCTTGGCATCGCCCTGTGCCATCGCCTCGATATAGGCCCGGTTGATGATGTCCATCTCGGGCTGCAGATCGCCGTAGGTGAACGCCATCTCCTCGCCGCCGATCACCGGCACCTGGTCGCGCAGATCCTCTGGGCGGGTCCGTTCGAAAGTCAGATTGGTGAACGGCGTCTGCGTGCCCCAGCGAGACGGCACGTTGAGGTTGTACATCAGCTCCTGGATCGACTGGCGGACCGCCTCGTAGTCCAGCCGGTCCTTGCGCACGAATGGCGCCATGTAGGTGTCGAACGAGCTGAACGCCTGCGCGCCCGCCCACTCGTTCTGCAATGTGCCGGGGAAATTGACAATCTGCCCGACGGCGCTCGACAGATGCCGCGGCGGCCCCGCCTCCACCCGGCCGGGCACGCCGTTCAGCCCCCCGTTGAGCAGCACGCGCAGCGACCAGCCGGCGCAATAGCCGGTCAGCATGTCGAGGTCGTGGATGTGGACGGCGCCGTCGCGATGCGCGATGCCGACCTCGGGCGCATAGACGTGCGACAGCCAGTAGTTGGCCGCGACCTCGCCCGAGACGTTGAGGATCAGGCCGCCCAGCGAATAGCTCTGGTTGGCATTGGCGTTCACCCGCCAGTCCGTGCGGTCGAGATAGTCGTCGATGGAGGAGACGACGGCCACCACCGTCTCGCGGTCCTGTCGCAGCCGTGCGTGCCGGTCGCGATAGACGATGTAGGCGCGCGCGGTATCAAAATGATCGGCCAGGATCAGGACCTGCTCGACCACGTCCTGGATCTGCTCGATCTGCGGCGGCCTGTCCTCGAATCGCCGGCTCAGCACCTTTACCGCCTGGGCGGTGAGAAGCTCGGCCTCCGCCGCGTCGAACTCCCCGGTGGCGGCGCCGGCGCGGGTGATGGCCGCGCAGATCTTTCCCGCATCAAACGGCACCACGGCGCCTGAGCGCTTGGTCATGAGAGCCGGGGGAGAGATAGGCTGAAGATCGCTCAGCGACTCGTCCCGCCTCGCAACGCCGACACCGCTGGCGCTGTGGAGCACAAGATGTGGTGTGGTAGGTCGTGCGCGCCACTAGATGACGTATGGGCCCACGGCCCCGTGACCGTCAAGACCGTCAGCCGAGGCGTGGGCACGCTGTTGGGAAGCAACCCGGCCTCGCCGGCGAGCGCCTTCCCGCCGGTCGGGCGGGAGGCCTCGCCAAGCCTCCCGCCGCGGCTTCTTAGCAGGCTTCTGCGCGCAGCCTGCGTGCCGCCTTCACCAGGTTTTCGACCGCCGGCCGAACCTCCGCCCAGCCGCGCGTCTTGCAGCCGCAATCGGGGTTCAGCCAGAGGCGGTCCCGCGGCACCCGCGCGGCGGCCTGGCGCAGCAACGCCGCCATCTCGTCGGTGGAGGGGACACGGGGACTGTGGATGTCCCACACGCCGGGCCCGATCTCGTTCGGATAGTCGAACGCCGCGAATGCCTGGAGGAGTTCCATGTTGCTGCGCGCCGTTTCGATCGAGATCACATCCGCGTCCATCGCCGCGATGGCATCGATGATATCGTTGAATTCCGCATAGCACATGTGAGTGTGGATCTGGGTCGCGTCGCGCACCCCGGAGGACGCGAGGCGGAAACACGCGACCGCCCAGCGGAGGTAGTCCGCGCGATCCGCCTTGCGCAAGGGAAGCCCTTCGCGGAAGGCCGGCTCGTCGATCTGGATGATGGCGATCCCGGCAGTCTCGAGATCCGCCACTTCGTCGCGGATTGCGAGCGCGAGCTGGCGGCAGACCGTCTCGTGCGCGACATCCTGGCGCACGAAGGACCACTGCAGCATTGTTACCGGACCCGTCAGCATCCCCTTCATCGGGCGCTTCGTCAGGGACTGGGCGAAGGAGGTCCAGCGCACCGTCATCGGCGCCGGCCGGGACACGTCGGCCCAGATGATCGGGGGTGCCACGCAGCGGCTGCCATAGGACTGCACCCAGCCGTGGCGGGTGAAGGCGAAACCCGCCAACTGCTCGCCGAAGTACTTCACCATGTCGTTGCGCTCGAACTCGCCGTGCACGGGCACGTCCACGCCCGCCTCCTCCTGCCAGCGCACCGCTGCGACGATCTCCCGCTCGATCGCCGTGCTGTAGTCGGCCTCCGAGAGATCGCCGCGGGCGAAGCGCGCCCGCGCGGCGCGCACTTCGGCGGTCTGGGGGAACGAGCCGATCGTCGTCACTGGTAGCGCCGGAAGCTGTAAGCGTTCGTGCTGCACGACGGTGCGTTCGGGGTACGGCGTGGCCCGCCGCTCCATCGCCGGCGTCACCGCGGCGAGCCGCGTGGCGACGCCCGCATCGTGCACCCGCGCATCTGCGCGCACCTCGGCCAGCGCGGCATCGCTCTCCTTCAACGCCGGTGAAATGGCGGCGTCGCCCTCGTCCAGGGCACGCGCCAGCAGCGCGACCTCGGCGAGCTTCTCGTCAGCAAAGGCGAGGCGCCGCATCAGTGCCGGCTCAAGCCGCGTCTCCCCGCGTAGGCTCTGCGGGACATGCAGGAGCGAGCACGAAGGGGCGACCATGAGCCGCCCGCCGCGCTGCGCAACCGCAGGGCGCAGAAGGGTGAGAGTCGCGCGCAGGTCCGTGCGCCAGACGTTGCGGCCGTTCACCACGCCGAGCGAGAGCCAGCGTTCGGCCGGCAGCGCCGCCAGCGCAGGCTCCAGTTGCTCCGGCGCGCTGACGAGGTCGAGATGCAGTCCCCCAACCGGCAGCGAGGCCGCGAGCGGCAGGTTTTCGCGTAGGCCGCCGAAATAGGTCGCCAGCAACAGGCGGAGGCCCGGGGCGGCCTCGGCGAGCGCCCGATAGGCGGCGCGGTACGCGTCCGGGACGCCGGCCGGCAAGTCGGTAACCAGGCAGGGCTCGTCGAGCTGCACCCACGCGGAGCCGGCCTCCGCCAGTTTCCGCAGCGCCTGCGCATAGACGGGCAGCAGCGCGGGCAGCAGGTCGAGCGGGCGCGTGCCGTCTTCTGCCTTCGCAAGCAGCAGGAAAGACACCGGCCCGAGCAGGACCGGACGGGTGCGCACGCCGCGCCCGAGCCCCTCTTCGAACGCAGCGGACCAGCGATTGTCCAGCAGTTGAAAGCGGGTGTCAGCGGCGAGGCGCGGCACGATGTAGTGGTAGTTCGTGTCGAACCACTTGGTCATCTCCAGCGCGACGGCATTGCTCGGGATGCCGGCGGCGCGCTCGGCCTCGGTGCCGCGTGCGCCGCGTGCCAGGGCGAACATGGTGGCGAGCGAGGCTGGCCCCTCACCGGACCAGCCATAGCCGCGCGGGATGGCGCCGACGGCGCAGGCGGTCTCCAGCACGTGGTCGTAGAGAGCGAAATCCCCTGACGGGACGTGGTTGACGCCCAGCCCCTGCTGAAGCGTGCGGCTGCCCGCCCGGAGTGCGGCGGCGGCAGTTAGCAGCTCGGCCTCGCTGCTGTGGCCGGCCCAGAAGGCCTCAAGGGCGGTCTTCAGCTCGCGGCGGGGGCCGATCCGCGGATACCCGAGATTGGCGGCGATCGTCATCACGCTTGGTCTCCTGCGCCCGGTGCGCCCAGCCCGGCCGTGAAGGTGGCGCGCCCCCACCAGGGCGGGGTGCACGGCGCTGGCAGGTCTCCTGGCTTGCGGGTGTCGGGCATGGTGGCCCATCGCCGCAAACCCTGCCTTCCCGCGCCTGATGGCGCAGTGGCCCACCCCGGCGGGGGCGGACGGTCTTGCGGCGTACCGCCGACAGTTGCTGGGGTAGCCGCCGACTTGGGGCGTTTGAGCAGCCCCGCACGGCGTTCCCTTTTGCACCCGCTCGCGCGGGACCAACGCCATATAAACATATCCTTATGTATGTCGGGCCGCAAGGCGTGCTGTGTGCTGCCAGCGGTTCTAAACGCGAGCGGCGCGCAGCTGCTGGCTGAGTCCGATCTGCCACACCCGGCGCCCGCACGCCGCACTTGCCGGGCGGACGCCGGATGAGGTTTACGAAGGGGCCTGTCCGTGTCCTGGCCCTGGGTCCGAGTGTCTGCCGCACGCGGCAGACACCCGGACCCAGGGCCAGGACACGGACAGGCTGGCGGCGTGGCGATCAACCCGGGATTTAGCTTGGCAAGGCCGCCAGGCTGTCCGAAGGAATGGGGCCACCTCACTTTCGGGTGGTGCTCTCCCCGCACGGGCGCGGCCATGCGCTGGTGCTGCTGCGCGCGCCGCAGGCGGCGAACCCGGTGCCGGAGCAGGCCCATCTGTGCCTGACCGACAACGAGGCGCTGGCGCGCTTCCTGGTCGAGGGCTTCGTGTCCCAGTTCGGCGCCTTCCGCGGCCTGCCCGGGCTGGCCGCGCTCGAGTACCGCCAGCTCGATCGGGTGGAAACCGCCAGGGATCCGCGCAGCGCCTACAGCGAGACCGTCACCGCCGGGCCGCTCACCGTGCGGCTGCGCTGGACCGGGCTCGGCCAGCCCTTCTGCTTCGCCCTGCCGCCGGACAAGTCGGCCACCGGCCGCCACCACATGCCCAGCCTGTTCGTCCCGTGCGAGGACGCGGCGATCGAGGTGAACGGCCAGCGGTTGGCCGGCAAGCCGGTGGCCCGCGAGGTCGCCGGACACGCCATGAGCACCGCCATGCTCGCCTTCTCGGAAACCTGGATCAGGACGTAACGCGCCGGCAGCGGCGGGTTGATCCGATGCACGGACCCGTCGCCAGGCCCCACCGGCGGCGGCGCCTCGTGCGAAACCCAGACCCGCATCGCTGTGACCACAGGGATCCGTATGCTCGACAAGGAGACCGAACAATGGACCAGACTGCCCAGACCCCGGCTTCAACCGGCGAAAGGACCCATATCGTGGTGCAGACAGCTGAGGTGCGCGTGGTGGAATACGTGCTGCAGCCCGGCGCCAGCCTGGCCTGGCACCACCACTCCGCGATCACCGACCGGTTCTACTGCCTTGAGGGCATGATCGAGGTGGCGCTTCGGGACCCTGCGCGGACGCAGCGGCTACTTTCCGGCCAAACCCTCGCGATACCGCCCCGGGTCGTGCACAGCACTAGCAACGCGGCGGAGGGGATCAGCCGCTATCTGCTGATACAGGGGGTTAGCCGTTATGATTACGTGAAGGCTGCCTGAGCCGCCGGCACGCATCCCTGCCCCGTCCGCACCGCGACAGCAGCGGGGTTTCCGCTCGAGCCGCCTCAGTGCCGCCTTGGAGGGAACGGGATGATCGGCTCGGCTCCGTCGATCTGCGGGTCAAGACGAAACCGCGCCTGCAACGCCGCTGCATCCACGACCTCCACCGTATCGCCGGCGATGCGCAAGCCGTACCGCTCCATGCCCCCCAGGATCCGCGAGAACGTCTCGCGGGTCATCCCCAGCTGCCATGCGATCAGCCGCTTCTCCATCGACAGCCGCGCCGGCGCATCCTGTGTCGCCGCCCGCACAAGCCCGAGCAGGTAGCAGCCGACCCGCTCCTCCGCCGAACGAAGCTTCAGGTTCTTCGCCAACTTGATCTGTCGGCGGAACTGCGCCGCCTGGCAGGCAAGAACCGCGAGGCACAGGGCATGGTCTGTTGCGACCTCGTTACGGAATGCGTCCGCCTGAATGAGGACGAGGTGGGCATCCTCCAGGACGCGCGCGCGGGCCAGATAGGGTCGCCGGCTCAAGACCGCGGCGGGCAGCAGAAGATCGATCGGCCGCACGAGTTCGATGAGGGTTTCGGCCGTCCCGTTGACACCCAGAAGCGCCACGCTGCCCGATGCCACGACCTGCGCGAAGGAGGGGGTCTCGGCCTGCTCGAACAGGGTGCTTCCCGACGGGACCCGATGCAGGATCGCCAGGTCTGCCAGACGATCGAGCGTGGCCGCGGGGACTGGACCCAGCCAAGGGGCCCCGCCCAAAGCCACGCGCGCGGCGGACGCCGCGTCGTTCGCCGTGGGCCCGGTTGGCGATGGACCGTCGTCGGAATCAGAACGCACGCTCGCTTGCATCAGCTGTGGTTATCCCGTCGAGGCCGGTCGCAACACCTTGCTGCGAACCGGCGCGTGATCTGCATCACTCATCTGGGCGTTCTCATACGGGCCCGGCATTGATCCAGATCAATGCCGGGCACGGGCGGTGCCGCCAGTGTGACGACCACGCCAAAGATCGGAACTCGCCCGAATGAGCCGTTGTCTCACGCGATCGCCCCGCGGCAGTGCGCAGAAACCCGTCATGCCCGACCGCGGGCGCGTTGCCGCGTCGCCACCGCCCGCCGACCGCACATGTATTTCAGGAAGGCGGGGGAATCGCACCCGCGGCGGGGAGACCAAGACGTGAACACGCAGAACCCCGCGAAGCGACCGTCCGAGATCGCCGCCGCGGTCACTCGGAACGGCCTGCTGGGCAGTCCGCGCCAGGGGCTGGTCATGGGCACCTGGGGCTTCTTCATCGGCTTTGCCGCGGTGGCGCTTTATGGGCCGGCGGCGCACGCCTTCCAGCAATCGATGCAACTCTCGCCGCTGCTGGTCGGCCTGCTGGTGGCGGCGCCGCAGCTCACCGGTTCGTTGCTGCGCATCCCCTTCGGGGCCTGGGTGGACAAGGTCGGCGGCCGCCTGCCGATGCTGGTCCTGTTCGGCATATCCATCGTCGGCATGTGGGGGCTGGTGTTCATTCTGGTCACCGTGCCGCATGTCACGGCAGCACTCTACCCGGTCATCCTGCTGTTCGGCTTCATGAGCGGCTGCGGCGTCGCCACGTTCTCGGTCGGCATTCCCCAGGTTTCCTACTGGTTTCCGCGCAACCGGCAGGGCACTGCGCTGGGCATCTATGGCGGTGTCGGCAATCTGGCGCCAGGTCTGTTCACGCTGGCCCTGCCGTTCGCCATCGCCGCCTTCGGTCTCGCTGGCTCCTATCTGGCCTGGCTCGCCTTCCTGCTGATCGGAACGGGCATCTATGGCTGGCTGGCGCGCGATGCGTATTATTTCCAGCTCCGCGCCCGCGGCGCCGAAGCGGCCGAGGCGCGCAGCGTCGCGCAAAGTTGCGGCCAGGAATTATTCCCCGGCAACTCGGTGTGGGGTGCCCTGATCGCCGCGGCCGACGAGACGCGCACCTGGGGCCTCACCTTCCTCTATTTCGTGTCCTTCGGCGGCTTCCTGGCGCTGACGGCCTGGTTCCCGACCTATTGGACCAACCTGCATCATCTCAGCCTCACCAATGCGGGCATCCTCGGCGGCGTCGGCTTCTCCTTGCTGGCGGCCGTGGCGCGGGTGGGCGGCGGGTCGTTGGCCGAGCGGTTCGGCGGCGAATACATGGCCGCGATCTCCTTCACCATCGTGCTGATCGGTGCGGCGCTGCTGACCGCGGTGACCGCGTTCCCGACCAATGTCGCCGGCGAGTTGCTGATCGGCCTCGGCATGGGGCTCGGCAACGCCGCGGTGTTCAAGATGGTGCCGAAATACGTGCCCCATGCGGTGGGCGGCGCCTCGGGTCTGGTGGGCGGGTTCGGTGCCCTTGGCGGGTTCGTGATTCCGCCCATCCTCGGCCTGTTCGCCGGCACCCTGGGCGACAACGGCTACGCCGGCGGGTTCTTCGTCTATGTCGTGCTGGCCGTCGCCGCGATCCTGGTTTCGATAGGTTTCATTCGCACGCGCAATCGCGCCGTCGCGGCGTGATCCTGGCGATCAAGCTCACGCCGGACCGAATCAGCAAGGCAGCACCATGAGCCACTTTCTCGACCGCCTCACCTTCTTCCGCAAGCATAGCTCGACCTTCTCCAACGGCTACGGCATCACGACCGACGAACCGCGCGAGTGGGAGGACGGCTACCGCAAACGCTGGCAGCACGACAAGATCGTGCGTTCCACGCATGGCGTGAACTGCACCGGCTCGTGCTCGTGGAAGATCTACGTCAAGGGCGGCATCGTGACGTGGGAGACGCAGCAGACCGACTACCCGCGCACACGGCCGGATCTGCCGAACCACGAGCCGCGCGGCTGCGCGCGCGGGGCTAGCTACTCCTGGTATCTCTACTCGGCGAACCGCGTGAAGCACCCGATGGTGCGGGGACATCTGCTCCGGCTCTGGCGCGAGGCACGGGCAAGCCTCCCGCCTGTCGCGGCCTGGGCGTCGATCGTGGAAAGCCCGGAGAAGCGGGCCAGCTACACCAGCAAGCGCGGTCTCGGCGGCCTCGTTCGCGCGACCTGGGACGAGGTGAACGAGATCATCGCCGCCGCCAACGCGTACACGATCAAGACGCACGGTCCCGATCGCGTGGTCGGGTTCTCGCCGATCCCCGCCATGTCGATGGTGTCGTTCGCCGCGGGCGCGCGCTACCTGTCGCTGCTCGGCGGCGTGTGCCTGTCGTTCTACGACTGGTATTGCGACCTGCCGCCGGCCAGCCCCATGACCTGGGGCGAGCAGACCGACGTGCCGGAAAGTGCCGACTGGTACAATGCCGGGTATCTGCTGATCTGGGGCTCGAACGTACCGCAGACACGCACGCCCGACGCGCATTTCTACACCGAGGTCCGCTACAAGGGCACCAAGAGCGCCGTCATCTCGCCGGACTATGCCGAGGCGACCAAGTTCGCCGACCTGTGGCTGCATCCCAAGCAGGGCACCGACGCCGCGCTGGCGCTGGCGATGGGCCACGTCATCCTGCGCGAGTTCCACCTCGACCGCACGGTGCCGTATTTCCGGGACTACATCCGCCAATACAGTGATCTGCCGATGCTGGTGCGCCTGGTGCGCAAGGACGGCAGATACATCCCCGACCGGCTGGTCCGCGCCGACGACTTCGCCGACGAGCTGGACGAGGCGAACAACCCGGCATGGAAGACCGTCGCCCTGGACGCCGAGGGGAACCCGGTGGTGCCGCGTGGTTCGATTGGCTTCCGCTGGGGCGAGCAGGGCAAATGGAACCTGGAGCAGCGTCGCAGCGACGGTGTGGATACGTCGCTTCAGCTCAGCCTGATCGAGGGTAACCTGACGGCCGAGGTGGCGTTTCCCTATTTCGGCGGCGCCGCAACCAATGGCTTCGTCGCGACGGAGCACCCCGATATCGTCACGCGCAACGTCCCGGTGCGTACCCTGACCTTGAAGGACGGGGCGACGCCAGTCGCGACGGTGTTCGATCTCCTGTGCGCCAACTACGGCCTCGACCGCGGGCTGGGCGGTGGCGGCGTGGCGTCGGACTACGACCAGGACGAGCCCTACACGCCGGCCTGGGCCGAGCGCGTGACCGGCGTGCCGCGCGCCCATATCATCCATGTCGCGCGCGAGTTCGCCACCAACGCCGAGACGACGAACGGTCGCTCCATGGTGATCCTCGGGGCCGGGGTGAACCACTGGTATCACATGGACATGACCTACCGCGGCATCATCAACCTGCTGGTGCTCTGCGGCTGCGTCGGCCAGTCCGGCGGCGGGTGGTCGCACTATGTCGGCCAGGAGAAGCTGCGCCCGCAGACCGGCTGGGTGCCGGTGACCTTCGGGCTCGACTGGAGCCGCCCGCCGCGGCACATGAACGGCACGTCGTTCTTCTACGCGCACACCGACCAGTGGCGCTACGAGACGCTCAACGTCTCGGAAATCCTGTCACCGACGGCGCCGGACGGCGACTGGTCGGGGTCGATGATCGACTACAACGTGCGCGCCGAACGCATGGGCTGGCTGCCGTCGGCGCCGCAGCTCAAGCAGAACCCGCTCA
>Ga0307375_10001009_pt1 | contig 32048 bp, 23 predicted proteins | sample TR1MG_FD_202531 | JGI IMG/M metagenome (GOLD analysis project Ga0307375, IMG submission 202531) | Soil microbial communities from Risofladan, Vaasa, Finland - TR-1 | ecosystem: Environmental > Terrestrial > Soil > Coastal area > Acid sulfate soil | place: Finland: Risofladan, Vaasa | collected... | reverse complement strand
TTGTGGGGATCGTGAAGTTGTATTCGAAGAAGTTGCCGGTTACTGCCATGGAGAGGTTATTCCATTGTACCTCCTCCACCAAGTAAATGCAGAGGAATGCCGTGAGATCGGTTGGTGGAGAATCCTCCACATCAGTAATGGTCGCATTCGCCCAAATCGTCTGGTCCCGATACATCGATGATGTTTGATTTGTAAGTTCATTAGTGATCACCGGTTGATTGTTTATGACGGTTACAGTTCCTAAAAATGTCTCCGCCCACCCGCCATCGGTGTCTGCCGCCCGGATCCTGACCTGTATTTGTCCCAGGTAAATATCTGTTGTGGGGATCGTGAAGTTGTATTCGAAGAAGTTGCCGGTTACTGCCATGGAGAGGTTATTCCATTGTACCTCCTCTACCAAGTAAATGCAGAGGAAGGCCGTGAGATCGGTTGGCGGAGAATCCTCCACATCAGTAATGGTCGCATTCGCCCAAATCGTCTGGTCCCGATACATCATTGCGCTCTGATTTGAGAGTTCATTAGTTATCACGGGTTGATTGTTGAGCACATTAACAGTTCCCAGCGAAATTTCAGTCCAACCATTATCACTGTCATTGGCGCGTATCCGAATGTCTAATTGCCCGAGATAGGTGTCTGCATTTGGAATTGTGAAAGTATATCCGAAAAGGTCGCCGCCTAAGGAACTCAAAGAAATATTATTCCATTGCGCCCCATTAATATGAATGCATAAATAAGGCGTCAAAACAGGATAGGCATCTTCTAAATCGGTTATAGTTGCATTTAACCAAATAGCTTCGTTTCGATACATAGAAGATGTTTGGTTCGTAGCATAACCTTCTATGACAGGAAGCGTATTTAGAATTTGAATGGTAATTGTCGTTTGATTATAGAGGCAATCCCACCGGGTCCCATTGATAAGTATAGTAAAATTATAGGGTAAAGTAACTTTTTCACCCCATTCCCAGCCATCAAACACCCAAGAGTAGTTGCCCAACCCATCATCTTGCATCTGGTACATTGTATTATTATACATAATTGTAATATTAACGTTGGCATTAGGAAGTCCGACGCTATGATAAGTATCCTCAAAATAGGACGTGATATTAATAGTTTCATTTGAAAACATTGAAATAAAATCGAGCAAAGTTCCATTTAGAAAAGAAGAGAAACTTGTGGGTCGTTTTTGCAGATAAATAGTAATATTATCTGATTGGGTGAAGTATCCCGTTTTATTGAATTTTAATAGGATATAATACACACCATCGTTCCAATTTGTGGTATCAAAAGTATTATTATAAAATCCCACTCCAAGATTTTCAAAATCAAGGGTGGTCCAGTCGACCCAGAGCCCGGTAGACGCGTTTTCAATCCGATAATAAGCTCCTAGAGTCGAAATTCCCCCTGTGAGGGGTGTAAAGGTATTATTATAAAAAGATGTGATATTAATTTGATCTCCAATAATCCGATTTAAAACCGAATTGGGAATATATGTGTTAGAATCCACATAGGACGTTAGATTTGTCGGATAAATGATTTCGATCTCCGTTTCATTTAATCCTACATGAGTTCCATTATACCAAACGACACGGATCACGTAGGTTCCATTACTATAAGTTGAACCCGCAATCGTCCAGTCGGCGAAATTTATCAACCCACCGACCGAAGTAGTCGCATTTGGCGGATTATGATCTGTATAATTCGCAATTTGTGCAGGGTTATAAATTGTAAGATTTCCTTTTCCTCCAGCAACGAAACTTCCTCCTCCATCTTTAATTGTTGCATTAATCCGAATGATATCTGTGATATTAAAGAGGTTATTTAAAATTAAAGAGTAACTTCCGCCAATGTTTCTCTCGAGGGTAATTGCGCGTACAAAATTCGGAGATGTCATATTAATGAACCAATCATTTGAGTTTTCAGATAGGTTTTCCATCGTAAGAATTCTTGAAGATGGGGTCCAGTACCAATCGGAATATTGCGTTTCAGGAACTTTTGTTCGGTTAAAAATCTGTAAAGGAGTCCATTCATTGGGTAAAGACATATTAATCATTTCCTCGTGAAACCCTGTTGGAAAACTATTCGTCCAATTGAGATGCCAGGTCACATTCGTATTTTTCTGAGCAAAAAATTGAGGTGTCACTTCTATAGATTTATTATAAACCGCATTCCAATTCACATCATAGGTAATGGTCCAATTGGATTGGACATTCATTAATAAATTACCTGTAGCGCTTTCATATCTCTCTGAACTACTCCATAATCCACTTCCAAACGTGTTATCCAATACAGGAGTTCCATTGATTTTCATTCCTATCTGGGTAGGTTTAGGGGTATTCGTGGCATTTGGAGGAGCTAAAGCAACTTTCATATCAAAATCGATTGCAGTAGGGCTAGCATCCCAAGATGCGCTTCCTCCATAAACTTGTGCTTCATCAGCACCATCATTCCCTCCGCTGGGTGGATCAGGATAGAGTTTCCATTGAATGTTCGATGGAGTTATGGCTCCAAGCCGTGTAAAAGAAATAAAAAAGGTGTTGTCATAGGTTTTTGATGTATTGAGGAAAAGATTAGAAAAAGAGAATGTTAAATACACAAAAATTACGTTTTCCGTTAGTTCTTGCGTCTGTTGATGCAAATATCCTATTGAGGGGGTTCCACCAGGTTTTGCTACCCCTCCATTGTTAGTTGCATTGAAGACTCGGACTAATATATCATCCCCATCGGGATTATCTCCTTGTGGCTGTATATAAGCAGTAACATTAATTAAATAACAGCTAGTGTTCACTCGAAATGACTCTGCGTATAAAGGATTTAGTGGCAGTTGACCTGGACCACCGGAAGCATCTTCAATTACTTGACTGACATTTGGCGCATAAATATTGGAAATGCTCATAGAAACAGATTTCGTCCCCCAAGAGAACTCAGCAGGGACCGAAATATTAAAATCATGCATATCCGAGATACTTGATTCACTCCCACTGTCCGTACAAAATAAGGTTAGAGTTAAATTATCACCATTTCCATTTAGAACGTTTTGATAAGAGCTTCCCAGCGATTCATCTAATGAGCCTAAAGTTTTATTATTCATAAAACCATTTTGAGATGAATTATAAAGATTTAGATAAGGAGCGACTATTTGCAGTGAAATGAATGCAAAAAAAGAAATAAATAAAATAAGTTTTAAGCGATACGACAGAGATTTCTGTCTTTTTTTATGATTATTAAGTTTTAACATGGAAATCCAATCCAGATTTGTTTTAAAATGAAAGGTGAATCATTTAATTATTATTTTTTTAGCATTTGAGATTAAATAAAGTTATGCTAACAATATATAATAATTAAAAGATGAGTGTAAATTCAAATTTAAAAATTACCGACATAAAAAAAACTAAGTCCAACTAATTTTGATCAAATAATTAGCTCAAATATATTAAATATTAAGAAATATTTAGGGAAAATTTGTAGTTCTTGAAAAAATTTCTGCTTATATTTCTTGAAATACAAATCACAATAAAATTAAGTATTTTTACTCATATATCATTGAATTATCCTAATCAAACCTTAAAAAAATTAAAAAACTAAATGGGAAAATTACCTCAAATCATGGCAAGTAAAAAACGCAACCTATTAAAAAAGGTATAATAAGATAAATATAGAAATTAAAACTATATTAATTTCTATTCAAAGACAAACCAATGGGATAATTTCATTATAATTAATAGTTTTTATTGTTTAATCTAAAACACATTACAATTTGAGGCATTTAAAATGAAAATAAGAAATAAGATTACTGGAATTTTATTGATATTTATATTTACATTCTCGATCTTTACCTCCTTTACTTCTCAATTCTCTTTTAGAACAAATCAGATTCCAAATAATAAATTATCTGATAAAAATCCCCCTATAGTGAATATGGATGCTAGTCCTTACTTTATTAGCAGTAATTGGATGACCCAAAATATTATAATCGATGGAAATATCACTTTCCCTTTAGAATGGTCTGATGCAACAGTTTTAACACTTGTAGCGCCCAAATATTCTTTTAATACTACTCTCTATTTTAAAAATAATGCAACTCATCTAGCAATCCTCTGCGATGCGATTGGTGATGAAACAGAAGACATTACAGGTGTTTCAATTAGTGATTTTGATCACTTTGATATCGGGTTTGATACGGGTTACGATCAAGTTCAGACAACTAATGAAGAAGATTCATTTACGATCTTAGCAAATGGAACCCTATATCAATGGGAATATGACGGAACTGATTATTCACAGGTAGCTTTAGACAACGTCATAGGTGCAGTAAATTTCACAAAAAGCAGTTTAAATTCAAATAACCATGAAATTTTCGAAATACTTATACGCTTAAACACTCTTTATACAAGCGCGGGTGCAAAAATAGGAGTAACAAGTACTTTTACATCCGTCTTTAATCAAGGTTGGATTTATGATAATAATACTGGCCAAGATAACACGTACCCTCTTTCTGCCATCTCCTCAGATCTTTCTACATGGGGCACTTTAAAAATGGCATTAAGTCCCCCTTCATCTATTTTAGCTGGTAATGGAACCAATTTACCAGTGCTCTTTCAATGTGAAAATAACGGAATTTTTTCTAATAGAACCGAAACTAATGATTTTAATGTATCAATACCAACTGGAGCTTGGAATCAAACTAGTGTAGATATTACTTTGGAGAATATTTCCGCCCCTAATATTACATATGTCGTAGAAGATGCCTCTGCCTCTTCTGCTGGTCTCACTCTTGCCCCATTATACGCGCAATCAATCCGAGTCAACAATACCTGCTATTTAAATAACATTACTGTACAAATACAACCTCAATTTGGTGGCGACAATCCTGATGGGGATGATATATTGATACGTGTTTTCAATGCCACCAATAATGGTGGAATACCCAAACCTGGTGGAACTCCCACCTCAGGTTATCTTATAGGTAGTACCCAAACCCATGAACTCGTTGAAGGATTTATCTACATTTATTTTACTTTTAACTACACTACTCCACTTTTACTTAATACATCAAAAACTTATGATAATACGTTCTTTATCATGCTTGCCAGACAAGGATCAATCACACCATCAACAATAGTGTGGAAAGATTACCCTGACCCACCTGGCCCTGGAAACGATACTGCTGATGAAGCGTATGTCTATTCTGGTGCGGGCACATGGTCCTCTTCTACTACTCCAGTAGATTTCGATTTAAAAGTTTCCCTCTCACCTCCATCGAATACTCCAAAGCCATCTGAGGTAGGTATTAAAATAAATGGAACCCCCGTAACAGATGTAGGAAGCGGGGAAGGAATTTGGAATTCGAATTCAAATCTCATAGGAAATAATGTGGTTTTTGATGTTCAATCAAATTGGACAATTACTTATGACGTTGCTTGGAAAACGGTTTATGAGAAATATGGCGTAGGGATCGTGGATTATATGGCAGGGATGACAACTATGGTTGACTGGAATATAACAACTTCCATCACTTTTCCGATTGATTATACAGCCTATACAATTAATATGACCTTTCCGACCGATTGGAATGCAACGACACCCATAGTATTAAATGGGAGTAGTATAGCAACCCTAGCACTATATGATTCGCTTCATTATAATTGGTATACTTCGGAAGGAATTATCCAGATAAAGAATATGAGCGACCAATTGAATTACTGGAGAATCGTTTGCACAGGGTACAATTATCTAACTCAACTATCTTTAGAGAAGAAAGTGGCTTCAACGTATTTCATAGTTCCTCTATCATCTACCTTGAATATAACTGATACATTACGAATCAACGGCACGGTCCAGGATAACCAAAGTAATCCGATATCAGAACCCAACTCTGGGAATTTAACAATTTACAATGCCCAGCGTACTATTTACACAGAAAATGATATTGATGTGATTAATGGGATTTTAAGTTTCACTGATTGGTTAATTTCAGCGGATACCGATGAACCAGGTGTATATACGATACAACTTGTTTGGTTTAACGGTTTAGAAATTGGGATGAATGAAACAACGATTACAGTGGAAATCCCAACGGAAGCACTCAAAATTTCTCCCTTGGATCAATACTATTTTATCGGTGCAGTGGTAAATGAAATTAATGTAACTGTTTTCTATAATTGCACTTACTGGGCTCGCCGAGGCGGAATCTCGAATGTAAATGCTTCTTATCGCATATATAATTACTCTACTTTATGGCAAGATTGGACCGATTTAGATCAAGAAGCTCTAGGATTTGGATATTATAATGTCTCTCTTGATTACTCCGCATGGACGAATGGAACTTACATTATCCAGAGTAATTTAAACAAGATTGGCTATCAATCACAGGAGTTGAATTTCACAATTTTTCTCGTATTTAATACGACCATTACACTTGTGGCTCCACTTTCTACCCAAGTTAATAATTATTATCCAGAGAATCTTACAATCCAAGTAAATTATACAAAAGCAACCGGTGAGGAGATATTAACCGCAAATCTTAAAGTCTTTATAAATGAAACAACGCCCTTAGATCTAATAGTTGCTAATAATCTTTTTACTATCCAATTAAATAGCACCTATTATGGCGTAGGAAATTATAATGTTACAATAATTGCATCTTTGTTGGGTTATTATTCACGAAGGATTTACATTGATTGGAGGATTCTTGCATGTCCAACCCAACCTACTATATATGTCAATAGTAGTCATTCCGCAACAGAATTTCTGTATGGTGAAAAAATGAAGGTCACTGTTTTTTACAATGATACGGTTCATAATTGGGCGATTAAAAATGCTTTAGTAAATCTCACAGTGACAGGCGACCCAATTCCGAAAACTTTAACGGATGAAGGGAACGGGAATTATTCTATCGTTCTTGATTCCTCAAGCCGTGCGGCTGGGCTCTGGAATCTATCATTGCTTATCGAAAAACCGAATTACCAAAACCACACTAGATATAAAGAAATTTATGCAAAATATACTACGCTCTTACAATGGGTTATAGCGCCTCCAAGCCAAATACATCCCGGTGATACGTTATTAATTGCAGTGAATTTAACGCATAATGGAATCGCTGTCCCGAATCAGCGGATAATGTTTAATTTTACAAAAAATAATGTTCCTGCTCCAGTATATAATTGGACGGATGCGAATGGGAATGCATATTATGAGTTTATTATCGAATCAGAGATAACTGATTTATCTATTGAGATTATATTTCAAGGCAATATAACAGAGTTTTCTACCTTAATTTCCACCTCCACAATCACCGTAATACATGGAGGGCTTCTAGAACGATACTGGTGGGTAATACTTCTGGCGGCTATATTAATGATAGTCGCGGTGGCAGGGGTGCGGTCCCGCCGGAAAGCGAAATTTGAGAAAGAACTTAAAAAGAAGGAAATTATAACCTCGTTCCAAGATGTTACTAAAATCTTGCATCTTGTAGTGATTCATAAGGGAACTGGGACGGATATTTTTGATTATAGAATTCAAGAGCGATTGGATCCGACCCTACTTGCGGGGTTCATCCAAGCGGTAAAGGATTTTGGAAAACAAATAGATCAGGGGGAACAATAAAATGCATGACGAGCATGAACCAGAATTTGTTCCATTTTCGGCGCCAGTAGTTCCTCAAGAGAAGAAAAAGAAGAAGGAACCACCTAAAAAAGAGAAGGAACCACCTAAAAAAGAGAAGAAACCACCTAAAAAAGAGAAGGAACCACCTAAAAAAGAGAAGGAACCACCTAAAAAAGAGAAGGAACCACCTAAAAAAGAGAAGGAACCACCTAAAAAAGAGAAGGAACCACCTAAAGAAAAACCCTTAAAGACGATTACTGCTGAAGAAATAAAGACCTTCACTTGGCAGATGGAACGATTTCAAATTATGCTGGCGGATAGTAATAATGTCCTGGTTGCCTTAATGTTAGATTCCGCTCCATCAGATCCCATTAAAGAAGCACTCTTGAAATTCACCTCGCAATTTGAAGCGAAATTTAAAACCGAAATTGAAGGGTTCCGTGGCAATGTGAGTTGGTTCCGACCTGGAACTGAACTTGCGGATGAATCCTTCAATATGTTCTTGATGCGTCCCCAATGTCTCCCTCTAACTGAAGAGGAGTTAAAATCTGTTAGTCTCACAGAAACCGAGGCGAAGGTAGTGAAGGTTGCTCAAGAAATATGTGCAGATACTGGATATTTCTTCTTAGCTACTTTGTTGGATGAAATGATAACCCGTTATAAAATGCCTCGTGAAAAGGTGTTAAAATCCTTCTTCAATTTGCACCGGAAAAAGAGCTTTATACCCGTACATATTGAAGAAGTGGGAAAAGAAGTAGAGAAACGAAAACTTTGGCGACAGATTTCGGTTATTGATGGGCTAGCGCAAGAGGAATATGATTTCTTAATGGAGGATTTATTAGCCTCAAACGAAGAGAGTCGGAATAGTTTAATCGCATCCATTCTGGAATTTAAGAAGAAGGATCGAGGGACACGGGTTCGTGAAGAATTGACGAAGCGAAAGCGGGTTCGGAAAGAGCGCGATGAATGGTTCAAGCAGGTAGATGAATACCTAAGGCTGAGTGATTTTACTGAAGTTGTGAAGGTATTTGACTATATCACTCAACTTTCAATGGAAATTGGAGAAATATCAGTTGCGCAGGCCTTAACTGAAAAGGCGCAAGTATATCGTCAGGAACTTAATCAAATGGCGCAGCGGGTGCCTGTCCTTCGGAGCCAGCGAAATGAAGCATTAAATCAAGCTGAACTATTTGAATTAAGTGGAAATTATGAAGATGCAGCTAAACAATTCGATTATGCAGCGAGTCTTTCAGTAGAAATTGGAGACATTGATAAAGCCAAGGACTTTATAGGTCAAGCACAGAGGTTAATGAGCTTAGCCGAACTTGCAAAACTCCGAGAAAGACTAAAATAACTTATCAATTAATAACTCCTATACTCCCTCTAATTTTTTATTTCTTTGTATATAATCCTTTTTTAGATGCCTAAAGTTTTTAAAAAACCATTCTTAGATTTTTATTGATAATAATTAACGGGCAGATTTTTAAGAACGTCAAGATTATTAGAAAATATTGAGGTAGATCCCTATGTCATGGGAGGAATCACAAAGGAAAGAGCAGGTTTTTCGGAAAACGAAACTTAATCGTGAAGTTATTCTTAAAATGATTGAGAGTGAGCATGGAAAATCAGATTTAATATTTTCTTTAAGAAATAATGATTCAATTACTGAACTTTCACTCACCTTAAACGAATGGAAATCCATAATCTCCTTTTTAAATAAAACAAGTGATAGAATAATTAATGAGATCAGCAAAATTAAGAACGTACCTTTAGCAGAACCTATAGCAGTGCCAATCGTAGAACCTGTAACGGAACAAATGATAAATCCTATCGCAACGCCAATTATTCAACATAGTTTTTCTCCTGAAGAAAAGTTACCTGCAGAGAAACTATCTGAATCTGCTAAACCCACCGTACAGGAACAAGAAGAAGAATTTTTAGCGGCATCCAAAGGGGCTTTAATCGAAGCATCCAAGACAGAACCCCCAATCGAATTAGAAAACCAGATCGGATCTCCCGAAGATTTTGAGCTTGATGAAACTTTCAAAGAATTAGAAACTGAAATCGGCAAAGTATCTCATCTGGAAGTAGAAGCGATACCTGTAATTCCAGCTGAGGATGTGATTAAAGAAGTTTTTCAACCTTTAATCAAAAAATCAGTAAAGGAAGAAGAGATATCACTAGAAGATTCTGTCTCCAAATCATCAATTGAATCAATAAGTGAAAAAGCCGAAGAAAAACAAGATGAACCAATTGTAACAGAAGTAACTTCGGATGAGGTTCCTGAAGATTTAATTGCAGACATTTTAACTGAAGCACCAGAAGTAACTTCGGATGAGGTTCCTGAAGATTTAATTACAGAAGATAAAGATGAATCCTCTTTAAATACAAATGTTGAAGAACATCAAATTCCAGAAAAAATCGCAATATCATTTCCAACTCCACCAGAAATTCCTAAAATTCCAAAACCAAGTACCCGCGATTTTAATTCCCTTTTAACGCCCCCTAAACCCCCTAAAATTCCTTCCTTTGAATTAACTGAGCATGAGTTTTTAGAATCCGAGATAGAAAGACCTGAAATCATTCTTCCAAAGCCTGAAGAGCCTAAAGTCCGAGATGAACAAGAAATTCCTTCCCTCGATTCTCATATTTTCGCAGTAGATTTATTAGATGAACTTAAATCAGAAGAAACGCCTGTCCAACCCCCACTTGAACCAATAGGTTTAGGGAAAGATGACGAATTCTTGAGTTCAGATGAAAAAGAAGCAAAAATACTTGCTGCCATGGAAGAAGTCGCTACACTAATGCCTCCTGGACCTGCTAAAAAATTTGTTGAAGAAATGATGCTAAAACGGACTTCAAAATCTGATTCTAATAATCCTCGAATACCACAAAGAATTAATTCCAATAGTGAAAAAAAAGATTAAAAAATTAGGAGAATTGATGCGCAATCCAATTTTTTAAATCTGCCCATTGTTGATTGACCCATGCTTGAAGCGTTTTAACTTCTTCTGGCTTAATGTTTCTATATCTTCCCTGTAATTTAATGTATTCCTCAATAGGTTTCCTATTTTCCTTTTTAACTAAATTTTTACTGAAACCCGAGAGGTTCATTACTCCATTTTCGATCTCATATAAAATCCACATTCCTGTTTGCACTGCTTTCCGCCCGACTTCAATTGAATTCTCTGTTGGAAATCGCCATCCCGGCGCACAAGGTGCGAGCACATGGATATATTTCGTTCCTCTAATCTCTTTAGCCTTCAGTACTTTTTGATAAAGATCTAATGGATAGGCTGAACAGGCAGTTGCTACGTAGGGAATGCCATGGGCTGCCATAATCATCGGGACATTTTTCTTATGTTGCTTTTTCCCTGTGGGGGTAGTTGTGGTCCAAGCTCCGAAGGGTGTGCCTCCACTTCGTTGCGTACCCGTATTCATATAGGCTTCATTGTCATAGCAGATATAAATAAAATCTGTGCCCCGTTCCGCAGCTCCGGATAACCCTTGAATTCCAATATCAATCGTGCCTCCATCTCCTGCAAAACAAAGAACATTAATGTCTTCTAAAGAGGGATCTACTTTTTTTCGTGCGGCAATTCCTGCAACAATTCCAGTGCACGCAGCTGCACCAGCAGCAAACGCCATATTCAAATATGGAATTGTTGGACCCGCCTTAGGATACAGTCCAATCGTAACATTAAAGCAGCTCGCAGGGGCGACCACTATAGTACGTTTTCCCAGGGCTTTCATGATCCAACGAAAGGCAATTTCCCCACCACATCCTGCACAACTTGAATTTCCTTTTAAGAAATATTCTTCTCCTGCAATTGGATCCTTTATTAAATCTTTTAAATTTACCATTTTATTACCTCCTATTGGTGTAATCCTGATAGAATCAGATTGGTTTTCATTTCATTAGTTTCGGCCATTTCTACTGCCTCTTTCAATACATCCATTTGATCTTCCACCCGAACATCTCTTCCACCGATTCCAGCAATTACTGGTAACACAAAAGGGCGTTTAGGATGCCGATACAAAACTGCCTTTAAATCGATTGAAGCAATTCCGCCAGTTAGACCAAAGGCCATACTTTGCTCCATAACTGGGAAGACACGAATTTTAACGGCCAAGTCTTGAAATTGTTCTATTGGGAATGGTTTGTAACACCGTAGTTTTATAGCTCCAACTTTATATCCATTTTCACGTAAATTATCTACCGCCACCTTTGCCTGATCCGCCAAGGATCCTATGGAAACTAATGCGACTTCCGTATCATCACATTTATACTTTTCAATGAGATCCCCATGATAAATTCCAAACTTTTTCTTGTATTCCTCTGCTACGTCTATAATGACCTGTTTTGCTTTTTCATGGGCTTCTTGAATTAAATATCGATATTCATAGTACCAGCAATCTGGTGTAATGTCTGGTCCTCCGGGATTCTGGAGATTTCCGTGGGTAATAGGGCGGTCTGGATCAAGAAAGAAGTGTGGCCAACCGTTTTTTGGGACATCTGGTAAAAATTCATCAACAAGACTCTGATCTGGCATATGAACTGGTTGTTGCGTATGTGATAACACAAATCCGCCCAAGCAGACAAATGCAGGGAGGAAAATATTTGGATTTTCACAGATTTTATACATTTGTATTGTTGTATCAAAAATCTCTTGATGATTAGAAGCGAAAAAAATCATCCAGCCCGTGTCTCGTGCTGCCATAACATCTTGAATATCCGCCCAAATGTTCCAAGGAGGTGCCATACCTCGATTAACAATCCCCATTACTATTGGAAGGCGTGCTCCAGCAGTCCAATGTAGCATTTCGTGCATATACGCGAGTCCTTGCCCACTTGTCGCCGAGTACGTCCGAACCCCATTATACGAGGCTCCAATTAAGGACGCCATGACACTATGCTCGCTCTCAACTCTTATATATTCTGCATCCATCTCTCCGTTCTCAACGAAATCAGAAAGTTTTTCCACAATGGTTGTTTGCGGGGTAATTGGATACGCTGAAATCACCTGCACACGGGCATATCTTGCTGCCCAGGCACATGCGGTGTTTCCTGAAATTATTCGGTCTGCTTCTTTCAATTCTGCTTTAGATTCCATTTCCTGGCTCACCTTCACCAATAGATTCTTCTTTCTCTCTAACTTGCGCTATAGCTTGCTTCGAACATTCGTTCGCGCAGATCAGACAGCCTTTACAATAATCATAATCGATTACGGGATACCCTTCTGCATCTATATCGATGACTGCCTCTGGGCAATACATCCAACAAATATAGCATCTATTACATTTTTCCTTATCTATTACTGGACGGAACGTGCGCCAATCGCCAGTCGCTCCAAGGCTTCCATAATTAGGTAAAGACAGGGGAACTGGGGGCAGATCAGCTATACATTTATGAGTTTCAATTTCCTTCCATTTCCAATATTTCTTTTTTTCCATTTTTTTCATTTCCTCCTTTAAACTACTGTGTCATATGCAATTTTAGCAGCCTCGACATTTTTCTCCGCCCATTTTCCTGGCCATTCTTCTCTTATACTGTTTTCCACAATAGCTAAGTCTAAAATTCCAGTGGCTTTCGCAAATGCCCCTAGCATCGGTGCATTGATAACAGGCTGCCCTGCAACCTCCAATCCAATTTTTATCGAAATACCTGTTGCATCAATGGTTTTGATTTGATATCCGTTTTTTGCCTCTATGGGTTTAGCAGAATTTACTAGGAGAAGACTTCCATCTTTTAATCCAGCTGTAATTACTCCTGTATAGACATAAAATAATGTATGATCCATTAAAATAACGATATCTGGTTCATAAATCTGGGAATGAATTCGAATCTCATCCTTTGAAAGCCTAGTAAAAGCTTTAACTGGAGAGCCTCTTCTTTCTGCACCGATCCATGGAATTGATTGAACACCTTTATAGCCTTGCTTAAAAGCTGCTTTAGCTAATAGGTTTGCGGCTGTAATTGTTCCCTGACCACCTCTTCCATGCCATCGAATTTCAATTAACTTTTTATCCTTCGCCACTTTTCTCTCATCTCTTTCTTTTTTCCAAACCTTTCATTTTCCCCTACTTTAGGGTACCGCCCCTTTCATTGAAATGTCACAAGAGTTATAAAAAACTAAAATTTTTATATCGCCCCCGTAACATATCAAATATCACAGGGGCTCTAGACAATAATAATAACAAGTACAAGAACAACGACTAGAATTGCAAGAAGAGCATATAGAGAACTATGCACATTTTCTGCCGTTCCATTTTGATTGATGTTTTTCATTTACTTCTTCTCATTAATCGTTGTTCAGGTTGAAGTTATATCTTATCTAATTTGGTTTGTTTTTACAAAAGTAAGAAACACTTAATTTAAAAATTTTTTGCTTAATTAATAGAGCCCACAAGTGGCTGAAAACTTTTTCATCTCTATCCTTCAATCTTAATAATTTGAATTTGGTAAATAACCCTAAAAGCATCCACCTCCTACTAATCGCTCATCTTATAATAGAGAATTGAACCAAACAATTCAATCTGGTTTGTAATTGAATAAAAAGGTTAATATCTACTACTTTTTTAACATTGGAATGTTCTGAGCTGGATCATTAAATTCTCAGCGCCATATATCGAATCGGATGGCCTAGGATGTGCGCTATTAAAAGCCAACATCGTTGCTTTATCCTCAATTGTAACACCCGTCTCATCAACAAGCCCGTCTGCATTTTGAAGCCTTTTAATATCAAGCCCCAAATGATGGGCGATGAATTTATATGCTTCCTGACGTTTATCCGCATTATAATCGTGGACACCCCATGTAAAATGGACATTAGAAACATTATTTTCCGCTCCATAGAATCTATAAATTCGCTGAATAAAAGGATATTCCCGATACGGGTTAACCATCGTCCAATCATGTCCATCGGAAATCAAAAGAAGCGGTTTGGGTGCATTAAGGGCGGCAATTTCTGCGTTATTGGTGCTATAATCGTATCCGTGGTGGATTGGCAAACCATCTTCACAATGGCATCCGCCCGAAAATCCCGAAGATACCATTACTACCGGAACGGCAACCTTTACTCGTTCATCAACAGCCGTGAGCATAATGGTTTGAGTTCCTCCTCCACTTTCTCCCGTACATGCAATTTTATTGGGATTTACCCCCGGAAGACTAGTCATAAGATCGAGCACCCGAACGCTATCTAATAATTGGAGGGTCAATGCATAGGATATATTATGGGACGTTTGATTATTTTCACCCCTCCCGACCATATCATATGTTACAGCTATCGCACCCATTCTGGCGAAAGTTGCCGCTAGTGTTTGTGTGTAGCCTTCAAATCGTCCTAATTTAGAATGTCCGTGAGGACACAGAACAATAGGGGATCCACCAGGTAATGCAAAAACAGACTTGTAAACATTGCAGCATACATAAAAACCGGGAAAGCAGGTAAAATACACATTTTCTACAGTATATTCGTTCCTCTCTCGATAACTATGGAATGTTGCATTTAGGGAGGTCTTCTTTGGCCATGGGTATAATAATGCATTCTTCTGAATCCCTAAACAAATCGTATCTCTTCGTGTTTCCCATTGTTCTGAATTATTGTATAAAGAAGAAATATATTTTAGATCTCCATTACCTTCAGTTCCGAAAAAACGCTCTGCAATCCACACAAATATTTTAGCCCGAAATGGCATTATCAAATAAATCGCGAAAAAGAATATGATTATTGATAAAAAAATCCCTAAAAACATTTTAAATCCTCTTCATATATTGTTAAAAAGTTAATACTTCAACTATTAAATTTTGTTAATGTGTAAAATGAAATATAGCCGCGTATACCTTTAGTTTAAATGAATCTGAATTGGATGCGTTCATAACCGCCGATTTTCATATGTTTATCGCCCCATAAAATTATTCGCGTATCCAAGATATCATAATAAAGTTTCGTATCGATTTGTAAGATTTTAGTGCGTTGTGGGAATTGCCATAGTGCAGAGCAGTCATATTCTAATGTCTCTTCATCCGTTTTGGTTTCATATAAATTAATTCCCTTCTGAAAATTGCCTTGAAAGGTGATTATCCAAATAACGAACGGATATTTGAAACTTCCTCTATATTGAATATCACAAAATTCTACTTTCGGAGAAACAATTTCACCATTAACTCTATTTGTTTCCTCTTCTAAGTAGCCTTGCATATTTAACCACAGTTTTTTGATTTCCTTTGAAATATCTTCGTCGGACAATGTTGCGTAATACTCTTCTGCATCAAAATAATCATATTGTAGTAATTGGTGGAACTCCCCATCGTGGGAGATACTGAAAAAGGCTGATGCAAATACTGGAATAATATTCTCCTCTTTTTTTTCCTCTTTCTTCAAGCTTCATCACATTTTTATAATTTTGATTAGACTGATTATTATCCAATAAATTTGTATAAGTAAGTTTAGATTTATAGAATATTGAATTCGGTGATACGAATGGAATTAAAAGCGACGAAGGAATACGGTGCCATCAGGAATCTCCTTGAATCGATTGAGGAACAAATTGAGAATGAAATTGGGAAATTACGGAAGGAAATCTCAGAAAAATATAAATTGGATATAATCAAGAAAATTCTGAACTTTGCAACCGACGTAGTTAGATCAAAAATTAATCTAATTATCAAAGATGCGATTTCAAACTTTGATTGGTTTAATATTTACATTGATTGTGCAGAAATCGATTTGAATATGAATGAGATAGAGGCGATCATTAGCCGGGTCAGTAGAGAAATGAAAGATATTATTCCTAACGAATCCGCCCCCGAAGATATTGAAATTATTCTTAAAAAATATATTCGGAAAGTAATATGCAAAGTCCCAACCAAATGGACTACCCCTGTGGTTTTACAATTTTTAAAGCGCTTTGAAGAAGCCCTAAATCAATTAAGTGTCGTTATTAGTTAGTTGAATAGATAACTTAACAGTATCACCGTCTTTTAATTTCAAGTCATCACGAAGATATTTTGACGAGATAATTTCAAGAACATTCTCATGATGATGTGTTCGCTTTATCAATAAAATCGCACCAGGCACATTCTCCGCAATTTTAACCGAAAAACATTTTACTGGGCCATAAGTCCTCTGCTGATCTTTAAATCCATCGATTTGTATTCCTTTATATGAATCGGATTCTAGCAATTTCCGAATTTGTTGGTCTGGCTGCTTTACTATTCGTAAATTTAGGGTTCCCGCGTAGGGTGAAAATCCAAGTTTCTCTACAAATTGATCTGCATAGCCTTTTTGCGTAACATAATATGCTCCTTCCCCCATACCTGAGAACACTTGCCCTTCGATCTTTAAATCATGTGGTTGTTTCTCAAACATACTATTTAAAAGCAGGTAAATTTGATGAAGCATCTCAATACCTGCCTTGGTAATTCGAATGGATTGCCCTTTATGGGATATTACTCTTGTAACTAACCCCTTCTTCTCCAATTCCTTTAATCTTCGGGAAGCCGTTTGCTGTGATGCCCCTATTTTTTCCGCAAACTCAATTGATGATATTTCTACCCCCTCATCTGCCCCTAGATTCGCAAGTGTGAACAACGCAAACCAAGTTTCAGCCATGCGACCATTTCCTTTTTATTCCAACTTCTCTCTAAATTTTATAAATATAAGCAACCAACCCAACATCTAAATTAAAATTTTATTTTGCTTTAATTGATTTAATTTAGTCTAATAAAATCTGAATTAAAATTTATATATCGTGATTTAAGTGGAAAAAAAATTTACGTATTGCCGAATCTGTGAAGGCTCTTGCGGTTTCATAGTTGAAATAGAGAATAATCAGATTATCAAATATTATCCTGATAAAGATCACCCAGTTTCAAAGGGGTATTCATGTATAAAAGGTCGAGAAATGATTAATGTGCAAAAGGATCCCAAACGAATTAAATATCCTTTGAAGCGAAAGGGGATCTCCTTTGAAAAAATTTCTTGGGATCAGGCAATCGATGAAATTGGATCGAAATTATTGGAACTCAAAAATAAAAATGGTCCAAGTTCGATTGGCATGTATTTTGGAAATCCTATTGCCTTTTCCTACTCTACGACAATATATTCTGCTGGTTTTATGAAAATTTTAGGTTCACGGAATTTGTATTCAGCTGGATCGCAGGATTGTTCGAATAAATTTGCCCATTCTAAGAAATTCTATGGTTCCTCCCTGATTATCATCGTTCCGGACTTCGATCGAATTGATTATCTATTGGCATTAGGAACGAATCCCCTCGCGAGTCATTTTAGTTTTGTCGTATTTCCACGCCCGCTACAGCGTTTAAAAGAAATGGAAGAACGTGGTTGTAAAATTGTGTGGATAAATCCGCGAAGGACTGAATCTGCCCAAAAAATCGGGACGCATCATTTTATTCGCCCTAACACCGACATTTATCTTTTATTTGGAATGATTAACTATGTCTTAGAAAATGATTTAGAAGATAAAGCCTTCATTGAACAGTATTCGAAGGGGATTAATGAATTACGAAAAATTGCAAAGGAGTTTGGATCCGATCTTGCTAAAATTGCAAAGATTACAGACATTCCCGAAAAAAGTATTATTGAAATAATCCATAATTTCTTAGAAGCCTCAAAGAAAGGAGGTGCTTCTATCTACGGACGCGCAGGAACCGATCGTGGATCTTTTGCCACACTATTGGCTTGGGGAATCGATGTTTTCAATTTCATTACAGGTAATATCGATAAGAAGGGGAATTTTTATTCCTATGGACTTGTCGATGTATTATCTATTGCGAAAATCGGAGGGATTGGTTCTGTTAAAACGTCTGAAAAATTTGGTAGCCGCATCGGACATTTTCCAAGTGTTCTTGGCACATATCCTGCAGCCACTATGGCAGATGAAATATTAACCCCCGGTGAAGGGCAGATAAAGGCGATGCTTATCGTAGCAGGCGACCCTTTAATCAGTTGTCCGAATACCAGAAGACTTGAAAAAGCTTTTAAAGAATTGGAGTTGCTTATTTCTATCGATTTTTATTTAAATGATACCGGAATTTTAGCTGATTATATCCTACCAGCGACTACATTTTTAGAAAGGGAGGATTTCAGTTTAACAACTAGCTCCTTTAATCCCATTCCTTTTGCCTGTTATTCTGATGCAGTCATTCCAATAGATGGAGAACAAAAATATGAATGGGAAATCTTTAATCTATTGGGCGAAAAAATGGGATTACCAACGTTTGGAGGTCCTGCCATCAATGTTTTTAAGGCTACCCTCCCTCGTGAAGATAAAAAACAGTTTCGGACCTTACTACAATCTCAAAAGGGCATATGGCTCACCGATGATCACCATTTACATTACAATACCTTACTACCCGATAGAATTCAACATCATGATCAGCTAATCGATTTGGTTCCTTCCGATTATTATAAGGAATTTGAAAAACTCCGAACGTGGGAAGGCGCCCTTGATAAGGATTATCTGTTCAGCCTCATCAGTGGAAGGGATGTGGCGACCATTAACAGTTGGCTCCATGCCCGAGGTGAGACTAATTATTGTTATATCAATTCAGATGATGCTAGAGAATTGGGCATTGAAGATTACCAACAGATTCGAGTAACTTCTCCAATAAATTCAATTCAAATTCCTATGCTTACCACTCCAGATTTGATGAAAGGCGTTATATGGATTCCACATGGTTGGGGACGGACTGTCCAGAATGTTCCTGAGCTCGCTAAAGAGAAACAGGGTATTAATGTGAACCTCATCACCAATGATGATTGGAAAAATATAGAAACCTTTGCAGGTATGGTTCTACTCGATGGAATTCCAGTAAAAATTGAAAAAATCACTTAATTTTTAAATATAAAATCGATAAATTGTTATAAAATATTTCAATGAGCAGGTAAGATAATTAAACTATGAGTCTAGTTGCAGAGAAATATCACATCGCAATGGAATTTTATGAAATTATGCTTCAGAGTAAATCAGAGGATAAAGAAGCTTGGAGCGATTTAGGTCAGATTTTCTATAATCTAAGTGAATATCATAAAGCAATAGACTGTTTTCAGAAAGGAATTAAAGAAACTTCGAGAAATACCGGAATATGGTATAAAATTGGTCTTGTCTATCTTAAATTAAGAGAGTACGAGAAGGCAATTGAATATTTTCAACGGGTTGTTAAAATTCACCCCCACTTGAAAAGTGTTTGGCATATTTTGATCGATGCTTGTATTAAAATTGGGTATTTTGAGAAGGCAAAGGAATATTTTAAAACATTAAAATCTCATGAAATTAAGTTAAATCAGTCAATTGAATGTGTTTTAAATAAAATTCTTAAATCTGAATGTGATATCTTAAGAGTTCTTCTGACTGACCGTGTTGGATGTTTCACATGGCAAATTCAAAAAAACCACCTTCTTCCATTAAAAGATTTTAATGAACTCATAATAAATATGAGTGCAATATTTCATGGAACTGAAGAATTAGGACGAAGCGCTCAATTTAAAAAATTTAATTTATCTACTTTGGAATATGGTAATGGAAAAATGTTCATCAGTCAAACAGGTCCTAATGGTATCATTATAATCATATCAGAACGAGATGTATGCGTTGGTATGATACGGCTTATCCTGAAGAGCGCCAGCTCTCATCTGGAAAATAAAATTACTGAATTCCAGGGAGTAAATCTCTTAATCTAATCTCCTTTTTTCTTCATTAGCTACCTCATGCGCTAATCGAATTGGTTCTGGAAATTTATTCTTTCGAATACTTTTTTTCACACAATCTATTGCGGTTTCTAAGCTTATTCGATGTCCTGGAGAAATGATGATTGGCTTACTCTCTATTTGGCTTAAAAAGCGTGCGCCAACTTTTCTATTAAGAAAAATGATAGGGACCCAATCCCCTACTGAAACCGGCTCAGATTTCCATTCTCCGCATAATGGATCTTTTGCAACGCCTATTGTTGGTAAATTAATAAGAAATCCAATGTGTGAAGCACATCCAACAAAGGCGGGATGTAAGATACCTTGGCTATTGATCATTAGAATGGTAGGCATTGTTTCAATATGGGTAAGTACCTCGAGAATAGATGGACCTTCGCGAAAAGCAAAAAAGCTACTAATATAAGGAAATTTTGCTTCTGAAACCACAAATTTTTGTTCAAGAAGATCTAGATTTGGCCATTTTAATAATACACAAGCCGTAATTACGGTATTATCAATATAAGCAGAATCCACTCCACCTATAGATTTAATTGGTAATTCGAAATCATCCTTTAAACTTATTTCTTGCGCGATTCTCTCTTGGAAAAATCGTAAATTATTTAAATCCGAATTTGGATTCGCTGCTAGTCTAAGGAACTGTTCTCTATCCATATAAAAATCAACACCTTCCTATTAAGATAAATCCTTGGCAATTGTTTCAACAGTGGTTAAGAATTGAGAAATATCTGCTTCAGAATTATACAGATGAAGCGATGCTTGAACCACCCCTGGAATCTTAAATTTCTCCAGCATTGGATGACTACAAAGCAATCCCGAACGGACCGCTATATTTGCTACCTCATCAAGATACATTGCCACATCATGCGCATTTAATTCTTTTATATTAAAGCTAATAATGCCGATTTTTTTCGAAGAATCTGTTGGGCCATATAAAATGACATTATCAATATTCTTTAACCCTTTAATTATCCTATCTATCAAGGATTTCTCATAATTTCGAATATTTTCTAAACCTATTCCCTGGAGGTAGTTAATAGCGGCACCTAATCCTACAACATTAGCTGTATTCGGACTTCCTGGTTCATATTTATCAGGAAAATCCATTAATTGATATTCATTGATCTGGACTTTACTTACTGTACCACTGCCAAGAATTAATGGATTTAAAGTGGCTTGGATATCTTGTCTAATATATAGCACTCCAACACCCATAGGACCCATTAATCCAATGTTTCCATGACATACAAAAAAATCACAACCAATTGATTTGAGATCTATAGAATGATGTCCCGCGATTCGAGTTCCATCTATTAAAACAGGAACATTCTTTTCATGGGCAATTTCTACAATTTCTTTCATTGGATTTATAGTTCCAAAAAGAAGAGGACTATATGTAAGAGATATTAATTTCGTGTTTGAAGTTATTAAACTCATAAGAGAATCAAGATTTAACTCTCCCTCGGAGTTATGTGTTATATGACTGATTTTAATACCAAAACGCTTCATAAGATATAAAATCGGCAAATAATTAGAATGATGTTCTAGAAACGATGTTATTATGGAATTACTCATATCCCATGGCAAAGAATAGAGTAGCGAACTAATTCCATAACTTTCATTAGGCATAAATATAATTTCATTTGCTGTCGCATTGAAAAATTCAGCGACCTGCGTTCTTGCCTTTTGATACTGGTCTGTTGCCTCAATAGTTAATTTATAGACTCCCCGTTTTATGACTGCACCATTTGATTCATAAAATTTTTTAACTGCTTCAATTACACAATTAGGGAGCAATGTGGAAGTCGCGGAATCAAGATAAATAAGGTTTTCTTTTGTAATAACAGGGAAATCCTTTCTAAATCTGCCTATATTCAATTAAATACACCTATAATTGAAAAATAAATGAACTTATTTTAAAAGAATTGTAGCTCCCAAAAACACTGGTCCTCGAATATCAATTTTTTTATTACTAGAGGTCATAAATCTCCTCACCACAGGGTCGATCTTGATATTAACATCGGAGGGATATTTCACAATCTTGATACGGATTTGATCACGATTTGATTCTTGCGTCTTTATCATTTCCTCCGCCCGATATCCAATATACGCAGCAATTGCTGAAAGATATGTTAGCTTCGTTTTAATTCCTGATACATCCGATCCTGCTTGCAGACCTAGTATGTTTCCATCTGACACCCAAATCTCATTTAGAGCAGCGGGTCCTAACAATTTGACATCTAAGTCCGTTTCCCAAATGCAGACTTCAAAATTTTTACCGTTAATTTTCTTACTGAATGCGGTGATTTTCACTGGTGAATTTTCATCTTTTTTCTCAATTGCAACTTTTATGACGTTATTCATTATCTCCTTACCGGTTTCTGTTGTAGGATAATATTCACACGTTATTCTCTCTGCAATTTCGGAATCTGTCAATTGTACCCGGCTATAAAAGTAAGGATACACAAGTTCTCTGATATCATCGTACCCCTCTTGAACCATGACAAATCGTTCTACTCCAAATCCGATGTTGAAAACTGGATATTCAATTTCAAATTTTGCCAACGGGACGGGGGAATAAAAGCCGCCATCTCCAATTTCTATCCATTTATTTAAAGTTGGATGCTTAAAAAATACTTCAAATTCGGTTTGCGGCGCGTAATATTTCGCCGTTGCCTTCTTAATTTCAAATTTCACATCTTGAAATCCTAATTCGTTAAGAATTTGAGTCGTCATATGCTTCCCATCTTCTAAAGAGAAATCCTCTGCCATCAAGACCGTTGAGATGGTATAAGAATTGTACAAATGTGTCGCATCTAGTTTTTGTTCTCTTCGAAATTTCTCCCCAATTGCGAATAATTGAATTGGTAATGGTTGTTGATACTGCATTTCTGCCAAAACTAAGAACCACAATGCCGTAAAATGAGACCGCAAAGTCTTTTTAGTGGGTTGCGGAATTAAATTTCGGAATTCAGGAAAGACTTTCGTTAAAACTTCAGTTCCCTTTTCCTCTTTAATCTCTAATTCCTTTACCATTACTTCGATAAGATCATCCGACTCAATCTGATTCTTTTTGTATTGCCGTAGAATCTCTTGGAGTTCCTTAAACTTTTTAAAATCCGGGATTATTTTCCGAATTTGCTCTACTTTCTCTTGACTTAAACCAAGTTCTGGGCGTGGGAGCTCCGCTAAATAAAAGCAACGATCTAAAATGATAGGTGCCTCCGGACCATATTCTTTATACACGTCCGATTCATCGACAATTACGGGAAGAATGAATTCTTCATAACCAAGCTTGAGTAAAACTTGGCGGGCTCTCGAAATAAATTCAAAAACTGGATGTGGCTTACCAATTTTTTTTGGTTTGTAAGATCGCCCTTCCAATGGCAATAGTTCTCTTGTTGCTAACCATGTCTTTTCGTAATCCTTTTCCGCATCGGCTTGAATTCGTCTCCAGTCCAATTTAACCAAAGAATCCACCTATTTTTCAATTCTTTAAATTTACAAAAATTTAATTGTGAGTTTGAATAACTAAGGCTAAGATTAAACTAACTAACTGGGTTTAATAAATGTTTAATAAATTTCTATAAATCCAAAAAATAAACGGAAATAATTTGAAATGTGGTTAATATGAACGTCTTTGAAGAACTTGAACCGGAAAAAAGAAAATATGCCGAAAATGTTTGGGATATTATTAAAAATCGGCGTGCGATGCGCTGGGTCTATTCGTATGAGGAAGAGCCGGTATCGAAAGCATTCCTTGAGCAGATTATCGATGCAGGATGTCAAGCGCCATCGCCAGAGAATTACCAGCCATGGGAATTTGTAATTGTCACGGATTTAGAGCAGCGAAAAGCAATTGGGAGGCTTGGAAAAATCTTCTGTAAATACATGTTTGGGGGCGGGCAAATCTCATGGAAGGAAGTAGCCACCTGGCGGTTTGGCTATATGCAAAAGCCACACGCAATTGGTCTTTCTACGGCTCTTATGGGGACCGGCTGGCTGATGGAATATATTGAGAAGTCCGTGGTGGTTGTCATTGCATGCCGCTCTGGGCTCGTTGGGGCGAAACATTTTACTACCATTGTCCCTATTACCGCGCAACAACTTGCTAGTCGGATGGCTATGGGTTGCGCATTCATGGCCGCCCAAAATATGATGCTCATGGCTCATGCACTTGGCGTAGGATCATGTTACTTCAACTTTCCCATGTCTTCTCCCGCAGCTGAGAGTAAGATCGCTGAAATGTGCAATATAACTTATCCAGAATTTACCATAATTGGTTTTGTGAGTCTAGCATGGCCTTTATTTCCAAGAGATCGCGGCCCTGATCGGAGTCCACCCAAGAAAAAGGCGTGGCATAATAGCATAGGGAATGCCTGGGAGAATTTCAAGGAGGAATAAAAGATGGGTGTAGAATTAATTCATCTGAAAGTTGTAAAAAAAATACTAAATTCTTCAATTAAATGGGATATATTAACGAAACGCTCTACAGTTGGTATGTGGCAGGCGTTGTGCAGCACACAATACATGATGTATTTGATATTTAATGATGTTGGAAAGCTTCTAGTTACTTATCTAAAACCCGAAGCAGAAACAATTGAACAAGGAATTAACTTGCTTGAATGGGCAATCAATTATTCATTAGATATCGAATGTAGCATTAAAGATGATGTCTTGGTTCTTAGTAGGTGCCCCTTTGATAAAATGCGCCAAGAATTTCTAGAATCTGAAGAATTCAAGGAAGTACCACATATCTGGAATTGTGCCTATATGTTTTGTAGGCCTGTTCTTCTTGCTGTGTTGAAAAATCTTTCCAAAAATTTATCTATTGAAGTTCTAGAGAACCGCCCTACCGATTTATTGAGGGGAAAAACTCGCAGTACTTGCAATTTTAGGGTGGTGAAATGCGCGGATGAAACCTTTGCGCAAGCGATAACTTGTGGTCATGAATTCAGGGTCGGGATTTGTAAAAAAGACATACAATGCACTTATGGTTTTGGACTCTTACAAAATCCCCGGGATCCCAATTGCATACCGCAATTGAAACAGGATTGTCCTTGCTTCGTTAAAATAGGTCCCGAGGAAACTCCCATTATATTCCGGGAACGAGAATTCTACAAGCGCACCCCACATGATTTCTTGGCAATTAAAGACGCCCGTGAAGACCCGAAGGATCCCTGTAGCGATATTACCACATGGGTGATGTAACTCTTTAACTTTTTACATTTCCTCTTTTTTTTCCTTATTTTTTCCGTTTGCTGTGGAATTATGAATGAATTTTTGTATAATCTGATCAATAATACTGGATGAGCTATTGAATGAACTCTCTCCATATTTTTCAAGTCGTACAACTTTCTCTACTTTGACACCGCGTTTAATTAATTCATCTTGTAAAGCATTAAGATCAATGGGTTGATCATACCCTAAAACAATTATATTAGGTTTTAAGTCTTCAATAATTTTTAATCGATCCTTCCAATCATCACTTTCATAGCCTAATACCGCATCATCAACTACTTTCAAAGATTTTAATAATTTTAGACGTTGGTCCTCAGGAAAAATCGGTGGGTGTCCCTTCACTTTTTGTGCACTTGTATCTCTCGAAATTACCACAATAAGTTCTGCACTCTCTCCCCCCAGTTCTTTTGCTTTTTCTAGCATCTTTACGTGCCCGTAATGAAGAAGATCAAAGGTCCCAAAAGCTACTACTCGTACCATTAATGCACCTTATTACATAGGTTACAGATTTTATCTTGAATTAAAATGTAAATTATCGAATAAAAAAATGGCGGGCTCGACGGGAATTGAACCCGCGGCCATCGGGTTAAGAGCTACGTCCAATCCGCTTCAGCGAAATTGTCCGACGCTCTGCCTAGCTGAGCTACGAGCCCTTTCATTTCTTTTTTCTGAATAAACTTGAGATACTTACTTATACTTTCCACAAATAAGTTCAATTCTTAGTTTTCATATACAAATATTTGGGTTTTTATTAATTTTACCCTCATATATCCTTTATTTTTTTTCCATCCAATTTTTACAGATATCCACAGCTTCAATGGGATTTGTGGCAGTCGCGTCCGCACCAATTTCCTTGGCAAAACCTGGGGTAACTGGACGTCCTCCAACAATGATTTTAAGTTGCGCTCGCAAATTTGCTTGGTTTATTGCCTTAATCACGTCTCTCATATACTCTCGTGTGGTACTTAATAATGCAGATATCGCTAGAATATCTGGCTTGTATTGTTTGATAGCCTTTACGAAATCTTGGGCACTCACCTCAACACCGATATCATGAACCATGAAACCGCCCCCTATCATAAAGGAAGAAACAATGGTTTTCCCAATGTCATGTATGTCACCCTTTACTGTCCCAAACACGATGGTACCAAGCATTTTTGTTCCTGTTTCTGCAATATATGGTTTTAGAAGTTCAATCGCACTTTTACTCGTATCTCCGCAAAGCATCAATTCAGAAAGAAAATACTCATGCTTCTCATATAACTCCCCTACCTTGGTTAATGCATTTCTCACTGTGTTTAAAATTTCTTGGGGCGCGAATTCCTCTTTCATTGCTTGCTTGATTAAACTCTCAGCTGTCTCTGTTTCAAATTCAACAATTGCTTTTTCTAAATTACCTAATACATTCTCACTCATTTAAACCACACAATTGATCTTTTATCAATTATTATATCTCAAAGTTTTAATAAACTTTTAATAAACTTAAGAATTGTTAATTTCATTATAACATAACGAGATTACTCACTTCAATTCCAAAGAAATTCTCTGAAATGGGTAAAAATCCACTCCCGCAATAGGAATTTAAGAAAATTTATAAAGGATTATAACTTGAAAATATATTGAATGCCTCAGTAGCTCAGCCGGTAGAGCGGCAGCCTCGTAAGCTGTTGGTCGCGGGTTCAATTCCCGTCTGAGGCTTCATATTAGGCGAAAAAGAATATTGAATTTGAAAAATCAATAAAGATAAGCACGGGTGTCCGAGTATGGCCAAAGGAGCAGGACTGAGGCTCCTGTGGTGCAGACCTGCGAGGGTTCAAATCCCTTCCCGTGCATTCCCATCTTTTATATTTATAAGCTTCTTATCTTATATAGAAAAAAATTAGAATATCTGCAATTTCAAAATCTCTCCAATAGAAATTATGCGTATTAAAGTGGGTATTATGATTTTAGGTTTTAGGTTTCTTCTAGAAAAATTTATAACACGAGATTTATTTTGCAAATCAAGCGTTTAAAAGTTTTTTTAGGTGGTTTTTTTAGATGAAGTCCAAACTCAACCCTTTAATAGTGAAAACGAAAGTTTTAATGAAGAACCGCGGATATCTCGAAGATGAAAAGAAGAAGGGTGAAGATAAAGGTGATTTTCTATATTTTAAAGATGCAGTAGGAAATCCCATCATAGTGCATTGCACTTTCAAAAATGATACGACCGGGGTTGCGTATATACGTGATCTTGTGAAAAAATTCGATAAAAAGAAAATAAAACGGCGGATATTCATTGGCAGTGGGAAAGTGACTCGAAGTGCCTTGAATGAACTATCGGACAAGAATATCGAATTTATCCCCGCTGATCTGGTTCTGATGGATATTCTCGATCATGAATTCGTTCCAAAACATGAGATTTTATCTGCAGGAGAAAAAGAGAAGCTTCTGGGTCAATTAAAAGTCCACGCCTCTGCCCTACCCCAAATTTTGACAGCAGACCCTGTAGTGCGAATAATTGGCGCCAAAGCCGGCGAGATCATTAAAATTACTAGAAAAAGTAAAACCGCCGGAAGTACTGTTGTATACCGCTTGGTTGTGAGAGGAGAAGGCTAAATACAATCTACTTGTTAGGCTAACAGTCCCGTTTATCTAAAAATCTACATATCTCCCTTTTTTGTCGAATTCATCATATTGAAGTAATCTTTTTATTAATATAGATGTTTAATAATCATGCCTAAAGGCTATGAATTTATATTTTTTTAAAAGGATTTTTGGTTATAGAATAAGGAAAGAAGTTTAGGTGTTTAATTTGTATGCAATTGGTGAAGCATTACTTGGTAAAGAACCAGAATTAGCTCATGTTGACTTACTCATCGGAGATCGGCAAGGAAATGTCGGAATGGCATTTGCAAACGCCTTATCCCAACTCAGTAAAGGGCATACTCCCCTGCTCGCAGTTATTCGTCCTAATTTACCCTGCAAACCTTGGACACTTATCATTCCAAAAGTTACAATCGGAAATTTCAACCAAATTTCAAAGATTTTTGGTTCTGCTCAATATGCAGTAGCTAAAGCAGTAGCGGATGCAGTTGAGGAGGGTATAATTCCCCGCGATAAGATTGATGAATGGGTAATTATTGCAAGCGTCTTTGTCCACCCTCATGCAACAAATGATCGGAGAATTTACTCTTACAACTATTCAGCGACGAAACTTGCCATTCAACGGGCTTTAACCCAATATCCTTCCTATGATAAGATAATTTATGAGAAAGATCGCGCAAAACATCCTGTACTCGGGTTTAGAGTACCACGACTATGGAGACCTCCGTATTTGCAGATTGCTCTAGATGTGCCCAATAAAGACCAGATCTTTCGGATCATAAAACTGTTACCAGCGAGTGACCGGATAATTTTGGAAGCTGGAACTCCTTTGCTGAAACATTATGGCACTCAATTTATTGGAGAACTTCGTGAAGTTGTGCCAGATACATTCATCATAGCGGATCTTAAAACATTGGATGTCGGGAAAGTAGAAGTCGATCTAGCCTTTGAAGAAACCGCTGATGCAGTAGTAGCCTCTGGTTTGGGTTCCGTTCAAACAATAGAAAAATTTATTTACGAAGCAAAACGCGTCGGAATTTATTCATTTCTTGATATGATGGACGTGGAGAATCCTCTGGAAAAAATAAAGAAAATAAAAGCTTTACCCGATTTAGTTATTCTCCACCGTGCTATTGATACTGAAGAAACTGATAAACCACGTTGGGATTTGATTAAAGAAATTCGAGAATTCGGCGTGAAACTCGTTGCTGTAGCCGGTGGAATTCAACCCCAGACGACAGTTGAAGCATTAAAAAGTGGCGCTGATATTATTATTGTAGGTCGATACATTACTCAATCCAAGGATGTCGAACGCGCCACTCGTGAATTCCTGAAAATTTTCGAGGATAAAGCGTACTGGAGCGATATTGATCTTTTCAGAGTTCATGAGGAATAGACTCCCCTTTTTTTCTTTTTTATATTGTTTTCTGTTCATGGTGTCTCAACGTGAAATGTATTCTGGTTATTTGTGATGGGATGGGCGATCGTCCTTGTAAAGACCATCCAAAAACCCCGCTCGAAACAGCGTACACCCCATCTCTTGATCAGCTCGCAGAAAAAGGCATATGCGGAATTATGGACCCTATTAGACCAGGCATTCGACCAGGAAGCGATACCGCGCATCTTGCCCTTTTTGGCTACGATCCTTTCGTTTATTATAAGGGGCGCGGCGCTTTTGAGGCCTTAGGTGCAGGTATTGATATTCAACCTGGCGAAATTGCATTACGCGCTAACTTTGCCACAATTAATTCCGAAAATGTTATAATAGATCGGAGAGCAGGTCGCACAATTCCTGAAGGAGATCAATTTGCCGCCCTTCTCCATGATTTATCCCTCCCTTCTGCTCCTGACGTGAAAGTTACCTTTATACACACTGTAGAACATCGCGGTGTCCTGAAACTCCACGGTTCAAACCTCTCCTATAAAGTCTCAGATATGGACCCTGATCTCGTTAATGTTAAGGTTCAAACATGTCGCCCGTTAGATGAGAGCCCTCAGGCACAAAAAACCGCTAAAATTTTAAATGAATTTTTTCAATTGGCCACGAAGATTTTAAGTGCGAGTCCTCTGAATGATGTCAGGCGCCAAAAAAAACTTCCACCTGTAAATAGCATATTACTTCGTGGAGCTGGCATAATTCCAGATCTACAATCTTTGAGCCAAAAATATAGTCTCCGAACTTGCTGCATTTGTGGAGCTCCACTTTACCGTGGTGTTGCGAAAGTATTAGGTATGACGATAATTGATGTTCCGGGCGCAACAGGCACCGTAAATACTAATACCATTGCTAAAGGTCAAGCTGCCTTACAAAATTTGGAATCCTTTAATTTCATCTTTCTCCACATAAAAGGAACAGACAGTGCCTCACACGATGGAAATTATTTGCAAAAAGTGATGGTTATTGAAAAGATCGATGCTATGGTTAAATTATTACTTAACAATGTTGAACTTGATGATACTCTAATTGTGCTTACTGCAGACCATGCTGATCCAATTTGTGTGCAGGATCATACAGCCGATCCCGTACCTGTTGTAATTACAGGAGGAGGTGTCTTATCCGACGATATAAAAATCTTCTCAGAGCGCACTTGCGCCAATGGCGGATTAGGGCGGATCCGAGGTTTAGATCTCATTCCTATAATAATGGATTTAATGAATAAAATAAAAAAGTTCGGAGCTTAACTTGTAGATTGTTCGAATTGCTTTAATTTTTTCTCCTTATGTCCTTCTTCAGGTTCAAAATCTATTTCTAATCCTTTTTCTGATGATACCATTCTTGAGGTCATTAGCCGGTCCATATAAGCCCAAAGACTATCAAATTTTGGAGCCAAAGATTTGAATTTCTTTTGTATTATTTGAACGATTGAAAGGAGGAGGCGATAAAAGTGACCTCCTATAACGAATGCTAATAATTGAATTTTTTCGTATTCTGACCATTTTTCGGGATATGCTATGTCATCCAACCCCTTATATAAGAGTTTCCCTAATCCCGTTGCTACCGCTTCAATTGCCACATTAGAAAGTCCTTCTAGTTTCCGTATTCCGATTTTTTTCGAATATCGTTTAGGATCTAGGAAACTTTGCCATTGTATAAAATGCGTCTGATCAATCAGTTCGTCTAACTTGTTCAGAACTTTTGTAATAGGATCCCAGAAATTAGTGTTTATTCGTCCTTGATCATAGGACTCTTTTAATTTTCTTCTTAATCTTCGTAAATATTTTTCCTGTAATATTATTTTAAAGTTCCACATAACGGTTTGAAGACACTCCAAATAATAAAATGGATCGTCTTTTTTCCGAAAGATCTGTTTAATCCTCTGAATAAAACTTAATTTCTTATATTCCGCTCGAATTAATTCATCTAACTCGACTACTGCTTCTGCAAATCCATTCCAGTCAATCTCGAGCTTAGTTTCCAAGTCTTCATGAGTTATGACTGGAACGTCTAATTCTATGAATTCCGCTCCTAAAGACCGATTTACAAAACAATCGCGACACATTTTCACTATATGGGGTATTCTGAGTCTGTTCTTTAACCTATTATGATAAAATACGTACGTTGGTTTGGGATACTCTAAGACTAGTGAGTGATCTCCACGCTCGAATACGACATGAACTTTACTATAAAATTCTTCAACAGAGTGCGTATCTGGAAAATATTCTGGCCATTTTTCAACAAATCCATGTCCAACCGTAGACCAAGCATAGAAATGCTTATTTCTTTTTTCGATAATGACTCGTTCTAAATCTCCAAGATGATCATACGATTCAACAATCGCTTTACTGAATGCTAATATGCCATACATTGTATATCGTTCAGTTCTTTTTCCATCTTCCAATTTTTCTAGCCCGGGGATTCTAAGATTAACACAAATTATTTCATATGGTTTT
>Ga0307375_10001006_pt1 | contig 32103 bp, 29 predicted proteins | sample TR1MG_FD_202531 | JGI IMG/M metagenome (GOLD analysis project Ga0307375, IMG submission 202531) | Soil microbial communities from Risofladan, Vaasa, Finland - TR-1 | ecosystem: Environmental > Terrestrial > Soil > Coastal area > Acid sulfate soil | place: Finland: Risofladan, Vaasa | collected... | reverse complement strand
CGGTTTAGCACAAACGATTTTTAGCCCGCCGACCGCGGCCTCGCCGCCCTGTCCTCCGCGGCCGCCGTGCGCCGCGGCCGACGACCTAAAAATCCTCTGCATTATGCAAAGCTTTCCATAAGGCCGAGAAGTGAGCATTCAAGATTTTCGCGCGGGGGTCCGCACGTCGGTGCCAAAGCCGCCGTTGGCTCCAAGCGAATCTGGCGGACGGTATGGATTCGTTACCGGTCATAGACCAAAAACTCAGACTGAACGCCAGCATTCGATATCTGCGAATTCGCACTGGCAAACCGAAGGAGTCAATGTAGGGTTGGATAAGCAGACGTTCGCTGGAACGTCTAAGCAGCCAATTGCAAAATGTTGACAGCCCATGTGCTGTCTTGGACCTGTAAGCCGCTGCGTTATCCTCTACCGATGTGCGGCACCAGATCTAGGTGTTGTTGCATCGCTTCCCCCTGTCGAGCCAGTTCGCACGACACCGGCCAGCCCCAGCGCGTTTGTATCGGACGCTACGAGCACTGACCGTGAGCGTCTGCCTTGTGCGCAGCGAGATCCGGCCACCCTTTGCAATTACGCAAGTCCAATGCTATAATCAGTCCAGAAACTCGATGGATCCATAAACACGACTCATGATGCAGAAGACCCAACCCAATCGAACGTTGCCAACAGCACGGTGGGGGCAGGAGCGCCGGCTCGAATTCATCGACTTCCGTCTCCGCTGGGACAGGACGGTGAACCGCAGCGAGCTTGTAGAGTACTTCCGCATTTCCACCCAGCAGGCGTCGGCAGACCTGTCGATGTACAGCAAGCTTGCCCCGCAGAATCTCGAATACGACAAGAACCTGAAGACGTACCGGGCCACCGCAAACTTCAAGCCTGCGGTGGCCCGCGACGATGCGCACGTCTTCCTTGATCAGTTGGCGACGCTTTCGACAAGCACTCTCGTGCCGTCGGCTTCGTTCTTGGGCTGGCGCCCTCCTCATGACATCGTGCGCTTCCCAGCACGTCCGATTGCGACCGGGACCCTGCTTCGCATCTTGTGGGCCATCCGCGACAAAGACGAAATTAGGGTGTTGTACCAGTCGATGCGGCGACCGGCACCGACTTCTCGTTGGATCGCTCCGCATGCCTTGGCGTATGACGGCCTGAGGTGGCACGTCCGGGCTTGGTGCCACGAAAACGCGGACTTTCGCGACTTCGTGATCTCACGCATCCAACGCGTCCAGGCGTCGCGGAAAACCACAGTCGCCGTGGACGCTGACACCTGGTGGAACACCTTCGTCGACGTAGTGGTGAAACCACGTGCCGAGCTAACGGTGGCGCAGCGGTCTGCCATCGAAATCGACTTTGGAATGACCGCGGGTCGTCTCAAGCTCAGCTGTCGGAAGGCCCTCGCTTTCTACCTCCTGCGGCAGTTGCAACTCGATCGCCCGGCCACTCAGCCACCTGCTGCGCAGCCGTTGGAACTGATAAACCGCAATGAACTTTCCGAAGTGGTAGCCGCAGCTCAGAAGGTCCCGCACAGCATCCCCGCATCTCACACCAGAAGATTGGAGAACCGCCATGAATGAGCATAACCCTCCCCTCAACCACTTCTTCGTTGACAGCAAGAAGTACGAGACAGAACACACCTCGCTAAAGGGCCTGGAGATCAAGACAATCGCGGGTGTTCCTGCCAACTACCAGCTGTTCTTGGAGGAGCACGGCACCGCGCCTGATCGTGCGATCTCGGACGGCGACGATTTGAACCTGCAGCCCCCCCCGAAGCACTTCTACGCCGTGCCTCCTGCAACCTTTGGCCGCAAATGATCGAAGCCCAACTCGAGGAGCTAACCGCATTTCGCCGGAGCGGAGGCGGTGCCGATCCGAACATCACCCGTCTGCCGAATGGCGGCACCCTCATCCGAGTGCCTGGCGTGAACATTGAGGGTTGGAATCGGCCTGCAGCCGACGTGCTGTTCGTGGCACCTCCCGGCTTTCCGGCCGCTCAACCTGACTGCTTCTGGGTAGAGCCCAACGGGTTCCGGCTGGCCAACGGTGCGACGCCCCAGGCATCGAATGACAGTAACCCCATTCCCGGCGACGTGATAGCGGGTCGCAGTACGACCTGGTTCTCGTGGCATGTTCAGAGCTGGAACCCGAGCCGGGACTCCCTGAAGACGTACTTCAAGGTCATCCTAAATCGACTAACGCCTGCACGATGATCGAACTCCGCATCGCCGCCACCGATATGCAAACGTTGCGCTCGGCTCTGTTGGGCCGAGGGCGGGAGCAGGGTGCCGTCCTGTTCGCCTCCCACGGACGCGGGGAAGGCGGGTGCGACCGCCTTCTCGTGCGCGATATGGCGCTGCCGGTACGCGGCGACTATAAGAAAAGTGGCATTGATCATGCCGAATTGAAACCAGAGTTCGTCGCGCGGGTCGCAAAGCGCGCTCGACTAGACGGCCTTTCACTGGTTTTCGTCCACACGCACCCCGGCGAGAGTCCGGCGCATTTCTCGTCAATAGATGACTACGGCGAGGCGGAGCTCGCGGCTTTCCTCGCGCGAAGGGGGCAAACCAACATTCACGCGGCTATGGTTCTCAGCTTGGGCGGATTGCGCGCGCGGGTACTCGCGCAGTCGGATGACGTCCGCGTCGTCTCAGTCGGTGACCGACTGACGGTGGAATTCGATCCGAAAGTCGCCGACGAATGCGTTGATCTCCAGTTCGATCGCCAAGTGAGAGCGTTTGGCACAACGGGTCAGCAGAGCCTGCAGGGATTGCGAGTGGCAATCGTAGGCCTCGGTGGCACGGGCTCAATCATTGCGCAACAACTTGTGCATTTGGGTGTGCGCGACTTCATCCTAGTAGACGCAGATTATCTTGAAGTGACGAACCTGAACCGCGTGGTGGGTGCCCGCCCCGACGACATCGGACGTTCCAAGGTTGAGGTTGCGCGACGGTATCTCGAGCACTTCGCCCCCAGCGTCAAGGTGCGGCCGGTCATTGGGGATGTTGTTCGCGCCTCGGTTGCAGGGCGGTTGATTGATGCCGACGTGATCCTCTGCTGCACCGACTCGCACGGCAGCCGATCCGTCGTACAACAATTGGCATACCAGTACCTGCTCCCCTGCATCGACGTCGGTTCGACCATCACCGCCGACACGGGTGAGGTCACAGGAATATTCGGACGCGTACAGCTCCTTGGTCCCGATCAACCGTGCCTTTGGTGCACGGACCTCCTCAGCTCCGAGGAGGTGCGCAGGGACCTGATGAGCGAGTTTGAGCGTAAGGCTGACCCATATATCCAAGGAGCCCATGAGCCTGCGCCATCGGTTATCTCCCTGAATGGCACTGTTGTGTCGCTCGCAGTCACGATGCTGCTGGGTCTGGCCACATCAGTTCCAGTCGATTCGCGTCATCTCATTTACAACGCGCGGGCGTCGACGCTACGTCCCGTGCGGGGAGTTGCCAAAGAGGACTGCTTCATCTGCTCGCGCGCGGGCGTGTTTGGTCGTGGCGACGCGCAACAGCTCTTTGCCCGGCAGGACTGAACATGGCAATCTTGCAATTCGCCGGCAAGCACAGAAGAGACCAAATTGGATTCGTGGACGAGGACCCGCCGGAGGAGGCCGTCAAGAGACTCACGGAACTTGGGGGCTACGAGCTGTACCGGTTCGAGGAGTCACATCTGACTGACCTCGGCAAACTTGCAACGACCGGGGCGGTGATCTTTCGGCAGGCAGAGGAGAGGCCAAGCAAAATCTTGCAGACGCTTGAGCGGTACGCTACTACGTTGCTCTGGCACGATTGCCGCGTCTTCGTCCAACCTGTCCCAGCGCTACCAGGAGCAAACGGACCCACCTTTCGAAACCTAGTAGTCAACGCACTGAATACGTTGAAATTGCCCCCATCCGGCTTGAGCGAGAACGACGAGAAGACGTTTAGCGAGTGGTTGGAGCCCAATGAGCGACGGCTGACACCATGTGTACACGTTTTGGAGCGCCCCGGCATTTGGAGCGACGTCGCGGTGCTGCTCCGGAACAATCCGGCGGGCGATCCGCCACGGCACGACTTGGAGATCGATGCCATCGACTCAGATCGAAAACCGTTGCGCTTAACGCCCGAGCAGGAAATCCTTCTACGTCGGGCGTTCTCCAACTGTACCTCCATCCAGTTGGTCGGTCTTAAGAACGGCCTTTCCAAGGTGCTGACTTTTCGCGTTTTTGCACATCTCCTGGATCTGGATGGTGCTGTCGGTAGCGAGTGGCCCTTCCTTTACTTCGTAAAGATCGGTGCGCGCGGCAAGATCTCCAAAGAGTATTTGGCATATCAAGCAAACGCATTGGAGCTTATCCCCTACCATCTAGGACCCCGGCTTCGCCTTGACCGATGCGCCTTGGGGCATGCCCAAGGAATCATCGTCAGCGACTACGTTAGTGGTGCAGAGCCTCTTAGGGACTGCGCAAGGGATGGGCGGGCTGTTCCCGTGATCGCCAATCTCTTCAACGCGACTCTCTGGGCGTGGCGCAATAATGCCAAGCCTGATCAGATGCCGCTGCAGGAATACCTGTCTAGGAAGATGTCACTGCCCATTCCCGACCACCGCAAGCCGCTCATTGATAAGTACGGTGCCTCAAGATCACCCGAAGAATTGAAGCGTATGTTCATGGCCGCGGACAGCCAACCTGTGCTCGTGGGGGTAATTCACGGAGATCTCCACGCCACGAATGTTCTGGTGCGTGGTAGTGATGCCATTGTCATCGACTTCGAAAAGGTCGAATCCCGAGCGCCGCTTCTGTGGGACATGGCGTCTCTCGAAGGCGGTCTCTTTGTGGACGGATTTATTGGTGACCACAGAAGCGGACCAGACGTGCTGAAGTCCGTAGAGTGTTTGTACCAGGCTGCCGCCTTTGAAGGCGATATCGTTCCATGCCATCCCAGCGACAACTCCACCTGGTTCTTCGACTGCGTACGGCAGATTCGCATGCAAGCCAAACAGATCGAACTTGCCCCGCGTCAATATGCCCTTGCGCTTGCAGTGGCATTGCTTCGCAAGGCCTGCAACGTCGAGGACTTTCGCGAGGACAGGACGCGCGAAGCTACGTTGTCTCGCGAAGATGTGAGGGCCTTGGCCTACGTGCTGTCGGAGCGCATCCTCGTCGGAATGTCGCGCGGTGACGGCACTCAGAACACTGCTCCATGAAGAATATGATCCTATCGCTAAAGTCGGTGGTTGAATCACGCGCCGACGTGGCGGATCAGTTGAAGTGGCCGGGCGACGCTGTGCTGATCCGACGTGGCCAGCCACGCTGGCTGCTCCTGAAGTGTCCATGCGGCTGTGGCGACGAGATCCCTGTGAACCTTGATCGCCGCGCGGGCAAAGCATGGCGCTTCTATGGCGACGCCAAGTCAGGGGTCACGTTGTTCCCGTCCATATGGCGCGACACTGGCTGCGAGAGCCACTTCATTATTTGGCGCGACCAGATTCTTCTGTTCGGCGGCTGGGACGATGATGTCTCGTCGTCGCCGGTCCACCCGGATCTTCGTTCCCTTTCCAGGCGAGTCTTGGACAGCTGGCCGTCCGAAGGTTGGGCTTCGTATGCCGATGTCGCTGATAGGCTCGGCGAAATTCCATGGGACGTGCTCGATGCGTGTCGGTCCCTCGCACATGCGGGCTCTCTCATCGAGGGTCACGGTCAGCAGCGAGGCATGTATCGCCGGCGTTAGCCAGAACAACCGAGCGGAAACAGCGCGCGTCCCGACCTTGTCGCACGGCCTCTAGGCGGATCAACATCGGGGCTCGATTGCATTGCGGACACTGACAGATCGAGGTGCCAGTGTCGCCTATGGCCGACAAGTGAGCAGTTGAGAATGTCGCGCGACGATCGGCAGGTCGGCCACTGCGGTCGGTGCGGCACTGCGCCAACTCGGTCCGCTATACGCTGCTTACCAGCCACCGATCTACAATGCATGCCGAAGGGCAGCTTTAAAACGCTGCGAATACGTACCCTCGACCCCAAGCGGAATCTGCGTTTGCAAATCACGTTCTTGCGCAGTCGTGATGCGTCCATTGCGTCGGAGGGTTTCAAGTACGTGCAAATAACGCTCATGTGCCGCCCGCGGATTGCTGCCGTAATAGCCCGGGGCCTGGGGGAGGCCGGTGAGGTAGTAGCACTGGGCTTGCGAGAGGCCTGCGGCATCGGTATGGAAATAGGCCTCGGCCGCATGGGCGAATCCCCGCGCATGGCGGCCGTAGTAGATGCCATTGAGGTAGAGCTCAAGGATCTTGTCCTTCGAGAAGTCATGCTCGACGATGAGCCCATACTTGACAACGCGTAGCTCGCTCCAGAACTCGGCCAGAAGAGAAGGCTGGCGCCGCGGCTCCGCGATAATCAGGCGGGCGAGCTGCTGCGATATGGTGCTTCCACCATGATCTTGGTGGTCATTCTGGAAGCTTTGGAACACAACTCGCATAATTGCAATCGGATCAATCCCGGGGTGGTGGAAGAATCGCTTGTCCTCGACGGATACTGCCCCGTCAACGGCGCACCGCGGAATTTCATCGTAGGTCAAGTACGTCTCGTGCGTTGCTGAGAGAGTGTGCCGCAAGGTTCCTGGATACTGTGCAACTATTGAGTCTCGTATAAGTACATGACATCAGAAAGCCAGTTCAGCCTGTTTCCAGAAAGCGGTGATCAGATGAGATCGGCGCTGCATGGACTTGAGGCGGTTACGGGCGAATTGTCCGACCTCGCCAATGGTATTGAGGCACAGATTGGCGATCTCATGCTTTTTGAGATAGGCCCAGATGGCCTCCACTGGGTTGAGTTCGGGCGCATAAGCGGGCAAGCGGGCGACGGCAAAATGGCCGTCTTGCTCCTCCAGCCACGTGCTCACCTTGCGGCTGCGATGCATGGCGACCCCGTCCCAGATGATCAACAGCGGTCGCTTGATTTGGCGTCTGAGCGCGCCGAGAAACTCTATGATCTGCTCGGAGCGGATGGCACCGGGAAAGAAACGGAAGTAGAACTGCCAGAAAGACAAGCCAGCGATCGCAGAAAGTTGCTTCCAGGTAAAACTGTGCTGCAGCACCGGTGTGTGCCCGCGCAAGCTCCAAGTGCGCGCCACACTGGGACGTTCGGACAGACCGGACTCGTCTATGAAGAGGATTGTTCGGCCCTCGCGCTGGGCTTTTTTTTGAGCGCAGGCCAGGTGTGCCGCTTCCAGCGAACGATCTCCTCTTCGTTGCGTTGGGTGGCACGCTTCTCCGGCCTCTGGCAGGAAAAGCCCAGGCGGCGCAGCAAATGCCACAGATGGCCGGTGCTGTATCGCACGCCGAAGCGTTCTGTAATCACTTTGCCGATACGCGGTAGCGTCCACAGTTCCGTCGGATACCCGGCTGCCAGAGCACCAGTCATCAGCATTTTGGCCAGTTCTCGCTCCTGCTCGATCCCCAGTTGCCGCGGACGCCCCAACGTGCCTCGCTTGAGCGATTGTTGCCCGCCTTCGGATAGACGCCGATCCCAGGCGGCGACCGTTTGTCGCGTCACTCCCATTTGCCGGGCAACCTCCGACTTCGACACGCCGCGCGCAAGCAGCTTTGCCCCCTTCAGCCGACGCTGCTCCAAAGCCTTGAAATCCCGCTTGTGCTTCATCGTCGCACTCCGAAATGAACACAAGCATATTAACGTTCCTGGGTTTCATCGCGTTGACAGTTATTTATACGGGACTCAATAGGTTGCCGCTCGTATAGGCGAAGAAGGCGCCGAATAGATAGGAGAGGGGATAAAACAACGCGGCAGATAGGACAATGGCCGCCACCACGTACATGCCAAAGCGCATCAATCTCCGTATCGGGGGGTTGTCATGTTTTTCAACTATAACCGTTCTCGCCAGTGGCGGTTGGCAGCTCTTGCTTCTTATGATTCCGGCTGAGGTTCCTTTTGACAACAGATTAAGCTTCCTTGAACGGCCGCTTCCGCGTTGCTGACGCTCAAACGGGTCATCCCGAGTACCGCTCGTGGCCGGGGGCTGCCTTTGGGGATGAGCGCCGGAAAGCTGACCTTCGCCGATCTCGGCATTTTCCCCAGCGTCAGCTTTCGGCGAAGATTGGGAATTTCGGTTCCCGGCCACAACCTGCCGCTGGCGATTTTTTTCCAAACCCGCCATTGGATCTGTGCAATTACCCTAGAAACCGCAGTTGAGAGATGTCCGGGCACGCGAAAAGCCATATCTGGCGCCGCTTTCCGGGCAAGCACGGCAACTGCGGAGCAGTACTTTTTTGGTGAGCGAGCGGTAAGTCGTAAATCGTTGAGATTCGTGCGGCTTTTGGCCTTATCTCGTCATCAACTACGGTTTTTAGGATTACCCGAAAGCCGCTGTTGGATCGACGCTTTCAATTACTCGCGGCTAAGCGGCCGCTGTGCTTTCAGGAGGCAATTGCAGAAACATGATTTATCCTTTCCGTAACGGAGCGAGCTAGGCAAGACGCTCGTCCAAAGCGCCTGGTCAGGCGCCTGGCTTAGTTGATCTTAAAGAGCGTAATGTGCTATTCCGCGACGGCGATGCCCGATCCACCCAATTCCTTCGGGAAATCCTTCAGCTTCGGCAACCCATCCTTAATCCGCAGCTTGGTTTCCTGATAGTTGACATGAACTCCAGCTTGGTACGGCAAGTCGGGAATGACCGCTGCGTACACGTCGGTTAGTCCCATGCCGGGATGCTCGGTGAAGATGTGGCCTCCACAAGTTTTGCACCATTTGCGATAACTGTTCGATGTCTTGTTGTACGTGCCGATGTTATCTGCGCCCCGCGTAATCTTTACTGCTTCGGGTTTCCATAACGTGAATGCATTGACAGGCCCTGCCGACCAGCGCCGGCACGATTCGCAATGGCAATAGCCCATTCCCGCTGGCTCGCCGCTGACTGTGAATTGAACCGCACCGCAAAAGCAGCTGCCCTTATATGATTTTCCGTTGCTCATGGTACTCGTCTCCGTAGTGATACGTTCCTAATCTGCTTTTCCTGTATTAGCAAAGTCCCCCGCTGTTTGCGGCGGAGACTAATTCAAACGCCTTACATGACGTTTTAGTTAGAAGCTCAGGCTGACAGCTCCCGCTTTGAGGCGTTCATGAATAACACTCGCGCCGGCGATTGTCACGCCATCAATAAAGTCTTCTTGCGTGTAGCCATGCAATGCTGAATCCACTGGGCTGTCAGTTTTTCTTGCAGTGAGTTCTGTTTGAGCCGTTCCGACAGGCTGTGAAAATCAACGCAGTCCAGCGACTGGTCCTGGTTGAAGCAGGAAAATACGTAGCTCACCTTGCCGGTTTGCGGATCGCGCTGCGGCTGCAGGCATTGCGCGCAGATCTCTTTCATCATGCACTGCATCGGCGAGTTGATAGAGCCGATGGCGAAGTGGTTTGTCTTCAAGTAGGGCGCGAGCACGGCGTGCCGAGCCCGACCGACCGCGGCCATCATGCGGTCGGAACCGATCGCGATGATGCGGTCTACATCTGACAGGGGAATCTGCGGCGCGCCTAGCCGGCCCGATGCATAGGCGTCCATCGCCTGAACGATGTTGCCGATGAAGCTGCGATCCTGCGGCCGCGCGCCATCCAACTGGAACCCCGGCGCCTCGTCGCAGCACCAGACGATGATGTCAGCCGCCGCCTCGATCTCGGCAACTTTGTAGCGGTCGATAATTGTCTTGTAGCCGGCGAAGTAGAGCACTTTGGAGCCGCGTGCACGGAACGCCTGGCCGATGGAAAACAGCACGGCATTGCCCAGCCCGCCGCCGGCGAGCAGCACGGTTTCGTCCGCTTCAATGTGCGTCGGGCTGCCCGCCGGACCCATGAGCACTACCGGTTCGCCGGGAGCGAGCATTGCGCACAGATTCGAGGATCCGCCCATCTCCAGCACGATCGTCGACACCAGCCCTTCATTGCGATCGACCCAGGCACCGGTCAGCGCCAGGCCTTCCATCTGCATGCGCGTATCGGCGACCAGCGGCGCGAGGGTCTCGAAGTTTTGCAGCCGATAGAACTGACCCGGCTGGAATCGGCGTGCCGCGGCAGGCGCTTTGATTATCACTTCGACGATGGTCGGCGTGAGACGCTTGATCTCATGCACGGTGGTGCGCAGATCGCAGTTCAGGACATTGAAAAACTCGTCGCGGCTCAAGGTGCTGGCCGGCGGGCGCTTTGCGAGCACCCGCGAGACCACCGGATAGCCTTGCTTGGTCGAGCCTAAGGCTTTCACCACGTTGCCAAAATAGGACGGATGGAGGTCGCCGAAGAAGGACACGAAGCGGCCGTCCGCCAGTCGCGATATCAGCACGTCGGCGCGCGGGGTCTTGGACAGGGCATACTCGGGCTTGACCGGGTTGGCGTTTTCATCGCATGCTTGAAAGTACTTGCCGTCCACGGCGAAGTGCTGCGCGTCCTCGCGCGCAAGCACCGTGTTCGGCTGGGTTCCGGCGGCGACGAACACCGTGCTCGCCGGCAGCAGCACTTCCCCGGCCTCCTGCCACTTGCCGTCGTCACCGAGGACCTGGCGCTCGAAGCGCATGCTGCTTGCGGCGCCGTAATTGTCGACCTCCACCGCAAGCGGCGTAAGCCCTTCGGCGAATACGATGCCCTCCTCGAGCGCCTTTTCGACCTCCTCGTGATTGAGGGTGTAGGAGGGACTGTCGATGAGCCGGCGCCGGTAGGCGACGGTCACGCCGCCCCAGTGGCGCAGCAGTTCGCTGATGCGCGGCGCGCGTCCGTCGCGCGCCGCCTTGCGCCGCTCGCCGCGAATCGCGCGCGCGTGCGACAGGAACTCTTCGGCGATCTCCCGCTCCTCGTCGTTCCAGCGGTCGCGGATGGCATCCTCGCCCAGTTCGGCAGCCAGGATCTCGAAGCGGACCAGGAATTTCTCCACCTGCGCGACGTAATACGCAAGCGACTCGGTCGCGGTGTCGATTGCCGTCAGGCCGCCCCCGATTACGATCACCGGCAGGCGCATCTGCAGATTGGCGATGGAGTTGCGCTTGGCGGCGCCGGTGAGCTGCAGCGCCATGAGGAAGTCCGATGCCGTACGCACGCCGCGGGCAAGGCCGTTCGGAATATCCAGCGTGGTCGGCTTGCCCGCGCCCATGCACAGCGCGACGTGGTCGAAGCCCGCGGCCAGCGCATCCTCGAGCGTGATCGTGCCGCCGAAGCGCACGCCACCGTACAGCGCGAACTCCCCGCGCCGCTCGACCAGCAGTCGCACCAGTTTGAGGAAGTTCTTGTCCCAGCGAACGGTGATCCCGTACTCGGCGACGCCGCCGAAGCCGGCCAGCACGCGCTCGTCGAGCGATTCGTACATGCTCATCGCGTCGCGTATCGGCTCAAACGACGTGCGCACGCCATCGGGCGTGACGCCCGAGATCGATTCGGGCAGCGGTTCGATTTTTAGGCCGTCGATGCCGATGACCTCATGCCCCTCGTTCATGAGGTGATGCGCGAGACTGAAACCGGCGGGGCCCATGCCGACCACGAGCACCCGATAACCGGAGCGCGGCTTGGGCAGCGGATGGCGCAGGTTCAGCGGATTCCAGCGCGTGAGCAGGCTGTAAATCTCGAAGCCCCAAGGCAGCATGAGCACGTCCTTCAACGTGCGAGTCTCGGCCTGCGGTATGTTGACCGGCTCCTGCTTCTGGTAAATGCACGACTTCATGCAGTCGTTGCAGATGCGGTGGCCGGTCGCGGCGGTCATCGGGTTGTCGATGCAGATGACCGCGAGCGCCGAGATCGCCTGGCCGGCGGCCTTGAGCGTCTGGAATTCCGAGATCTTTTCCTCGAGCGGGCAGCCGGCGAGCTTCACGCCGAAAGCGCCTTTCTTGAACACGATCTTTTGAGGCTCGGCGGCGGAGGACTTCTCGCGCAGCCCTTTGGAGCAGGAATCCTTGCCTTGCGCATGGCACCAGATGCAGTAGTTGGTCTCATCGAGCGCGCTCACCAGGCTCGCGCCCTGGTCGGTGAGCTTGAATCCGTCGCGCCGGCGCAGATGGTCGGGCCGGATTCGATAGGCGCCGGCGCCCTGCAGGCTGAACTTCTCGGCGTGGTGAAGCAGAGCGTTCGGATCGGTCCTGGCGGGCGCCTTGAACAGGACGCCGGACTGCGTAAATTCGCGGCCGGCTTCGGTGTGCAGCGCCCAGGCGGCATAGCGCATGGCGAGATCGAGTTCGCGCTGGTGCCCCGGTTCATCGTCCAGCCAGCGCGTTACGTTTTGCGCAAACGCAAGCTCGTCGAAGCGTCCTCCGAACAGCCGCCTCAGCTCGCGCTCGGTTGCAGGGCCGTCGACGAGTTGCGCTTCCTCCGGCTTGACTCGGCTTGCCGCGCGGCGCTGCACGAACTGGCGCTTGATCGCGAACAGCGATGCCTGTTCGTCGTGCCGGCGGCCAAGCGCCAGCACCGCGTCGGCAATGCCGAACAGTTGGGAAATGAAGCGATCCAGATACGGCGCGATCTCCAGGATCAGCGCCGATTCCGCCTTGGCGGCCAGCGCTTCGGGATCGGCGCGGCCGGCGGCCAGACGCGCGCACAGGTCGCGATCAGCGCCGCCAAGGAATTCCTGGAACGCCGCATCCAGGCGCAGCAGCCCTTCGCGCGAGTAGAGCTCGCCGAACGACCGGCCAAATGCAAGCTCGATCATAGCCATCGACGCCACTATGGTTGATGTGCAAGCAACTTCAGATAGCCGCGCCGGATCTTTCCAGTTTCGGTGCGCGGCAGCTCGTCGAGCACGTGCGTGGCTGCCGGCCGCTTGAATGCCGGCAGCTCGTCGCAGACTGAACTCACCATCGCCCTCACCCGGTCTTCCTTCCCTTCAAGCGCCACTACGAACAGATGCAGGCTGACCGTCCCGCCATCGGCGTTGTGCGGGATGACGCTCAGCTCGCGGATCTCGTGCTGCATTTTTTCCAGCAGCCAATGCTCCAGGGCAACGGTGTCTACCCAGCGGCCATAGACCTTGAGCAATTGGTCGGAACGGCCGGTGAATACCCAGCCCGCGCCTGCCGCGACACCCTCGCGCCGGAACAGGTCGCCCGGGGAGAACCCTTTATCGCCGAAGCGGGCGCTGTCGTGCGCTACCACCCGAGTATAACCAAGTGAGACCGACGGGTGGGAGAACCACAGCCGCAGGCTCGCGTCCGGATCGGAAGTATCGGACGCCTCTTCCTGAACCGCAGTCAGCGGCGTCGCATGAAAACTATCCATTTCCGCAGTGCGATAGAGCATCAGTGCCAGCGTTTCCGTGGTGCCGTAGCTGTTCACAAGCGCCTGCCCATGGCGACGCTGCCAGGCGCTGGCGATTGCCGGCATCGGCCGCCTGTCGCCCGATCCAAGGCGCCTTGAGCTCGCCGCCGTACTTGCCAATGGCGCGGCGGTCTACCTGGACTACGCGCATACGCCGGATGCTCTGCACAACGTTTTTCGCAATGTGTGCCCGCACGTCGGCGCGAAAGCTCTTTGGGGTTCATGGTGCAGGATGGTTGGGGGAAAGGAAAAGTCGCACCGTCAGCTACCGAGCATGAACTCCGCGCCGCGCTCGGCGATCATGATGACGGGCGCGTTGGTGTTGCCGCCGCAGATGGAGGGCATCACCGACGCATCGCACACACGCAGGCGGCCCACGCCGCGCACGCCCAGTTTGGAATCGACGACGGCCATCGGATCGTTTCCCATCCGGCACGTGCCAACGGGGTGATAGACGGTCTTATTTGCCATAACGCCCCTTGCACAGCCCCCTCGACGCCGTGGGCATGAGCGATTGTGGCACCCAACCGCTGCTAACCCGCCCGGATCCGGCCGCAGTCGCTCGCTTTGTGCAGCGCGGAAGGGAAGGAAATTCTTATCCCTGGACATCGCACATCTTCCAGTCCAGGTGGAAGGCGCTGAAGTGCAGCGGCACGTCCACCCCGAGATGCTCGCGGATCCAGCTGCATTCGGCCTGCAGCTCGGCGTCCGAATCGTTCTTGCCCGGAATCAGCAGCGTGGTGATCTCGGTCCACACCTGGGTCTCGCTCACCAGGTACTCGAGCGTGTCGAGCGCGGGCTGCAGGTGCGCACCGGTGAGCTTGAAGTAGAACGCTTCGGTGAACGCCTTATTTGCAATAACGCCGCTTGTACCGCGACCTGGCAGCCGCAAGCACGCACTATTGTTGTGACGCAGCGTCACTGCTCTGGAACCCAAAACATGCCCGAACTACGCGGTCGCAGCGGCACGGATGCAAAGGAAATTCCTATCCTTCAGATGTCAGATGAGTAGAGTCGGTCACGTTCTCAGTTGGGGCGCGGCGGCGTGTCGGGAACAAATGCCAGTCAAACCGAGTAGAAACCCTACCCCACACGCCGCCGCGCGCGAAAACGGCCACTGTCGGCATTTTTCAGCTCAGCCCTTCATCACTTTCACGGTCTGGATCGAGGTGTACTCTTCCAGTCCATAGTGCCCGAACTCGACCCCCACCCCGGATTGCTTGACGCCACCGAACGGAGCATCGGGCTGGACCGCGCCATGCTCATTGACCCATGCCGTGCCGCACTCCAGTCGTTGCGCCAGCCTGGCGGCCTTGGCCGTGTCCTTGGACCAGATCGAACCGCCGAGACCACTCGGGTTGTCATTGGCGAGCCGGATGGCTTCGTCGATGTCGCGGTACTTGATGATCGGCAGGACCGGACCGAACTGTTCTTCATCGACCAGTCGAATGCCGTTGCTGACGTCGGCGACCAGCGTGGGTTCAAAGAAGTAGCCTGGGCCGGGGATTTCCTTGCCGCCGCACAGAATGCGCGCGCGCTGTTCCCGGGCGTCGTCGACCAGGGTCTTGACAAACTTCAGTTGCGACTTGTTTTGCACCGGGCCCAATTGGGTGCCGGGGTTCATGCCGTTGCCGACCACGGTTTGCTTGGCGATGTTGACCAATTCGGCGCACAGCTCATCGTAGATGCTTTCATGGACATAGAGCCGCTTGAGGCAGGCGCAGGTCTGGCCGTTGTTGTGGAAACCGACGCCGAAAAGCTTGGGCGCCACTTCCTTGATGTCGACGTCGGGCAGAACGACCCCGGCGTCGTTGCCGCCCAACTCCAGCGTCAGGCGCTTGAGGTTGCCGGCGCCGTTGACCATGATTTCCTTGCCCGAGGGAGTCGAGCCGGTGAACACGATCTTGTTGATGTCCGGATGCCTGGCGATGGCCGCGCCGATGCCCGAGTTGCTCGTGCCGGTGACGATATTGAGCACGCCGGGCGGCAGAATCGTGTTGGCCAGTTCCACGAATCGCAATGTGGCGACCGGCGTATTGATCGACGGCTTGATGATCACCGTATTCCCTACGCGCAAGGCCGGGATCACGTGCCAGATTGCGATCATCAGGGGCCAGTTCCACGGGGTAATCGAGCCCACCACGCCGAGCGGCTTGCGGTGAACTTCGATGCGCGCTTCCGCGGTGTCCTGGATCACCTCGACCGGGAGCGACAGGCTGGCGGTGAATTGGGTCCAGGCGATCGAACCGCCGACCTCCATGCCGGAGCCGACGCCGTTGAGTCCCGCCATCGGCTTGCCGCTTTCCAGCGTAACCAGTTCCATCAGTTCCGGCATGTTGGCTTCAAGCAGACCGGCGAGGCCAAGGATCAGGCGCTGCCGTTCGGCGTCAGGGGTACTGCTCCAGGCCGGAAAAGCGGCCCGGGCGGCGGCAACGGCGGCGTCCACATGGCTGGTGTCGCCGGCCGCCACCATCGCGAACACTTCCTCGGTCGCGGGATTGATGACGTTGATGGTTGCTGCGGCATTCACCGGCTTGCCGTTGATGATCATGGAGTAGGTCTTCATGCTGGTTCCTTGGTTGATGGTTGGGGAAAGGAAAAGTCGCACCGTCAGCTACCGAGCATGAACTCCGCGCCGCGCTCGGCGATCATGATGACGGGCGCGTTGGTGTTGCCGCCGCAGATGGAGGGCATCACCGACGCATCGCACACACGCAGGCGGCCCACGCCGCGCACGCGCAGTTTGGAATCGACGACGGCCATCGGATCGTTTCCCATCCGGCACGTGCCAACGGGGTGATAGACGGTCTTGGCGTACTGGCGCACAAACTGCTCGAGTTCGCTGTCGGGGATGTGCTCCTCGGGGCCGGGGTACAGCTCTTCGGCAATGACCTTGTGCAGCGAGGGCATCCGCAAGATCCGCCGAGCGAGTTTGAGGCCGCGCACGAGCGTATCCACGTCTTCCTGCGCCGACAGGAAGCCGCCATCGAATTGCGCCGGATCCAGGGCGTTCGCGCTGATGGCTCGCACACGCCCCCGCGACTTCGGATGCAGGAAGCAGGGGTCGATCGAAATGCCATGCACCTCCGGCATCGGGCGGTCCACGTCGCCCACCATCACGGGCAGCACGTGAAACTGCACATCGGGACGTCCCGTCCCGACTGTGTCGACGAACCCACCGCTCTCCACCACGTTGGAGGTGAGAAGGCCTGTTTTGAACAGCTCCCACTGCACGCCGTGCTTCAGCGCAGTCAGGCCCTTGTCCTGGCCAAGCATGCTGATCGGCTCCCTGCAGCGCCCGTGCACGATGATCTCGAGATGGTCGTGGAAGTTCTCGCCCACGCCGGGCAGATCGTGATGCACCGGTACGCCAAGGCCGCGGAGCAGGTCGCCGGGGCCGATGCCCGACACCTGCAGCAGCTTGGGTGACGCGAGTGCACCCGCGGTCAGCACGACCTCGCGATTAGCGCGCGCCGTCACGCTGCCACCGTCGTTGCGGCGGTACTCGACACCGGTCGCATTGCCGCTCTCGAGGATGATGCGCTGCACATGGGCGCCATTCACCACCGTGAGCTTGGGATCGCCAAGAACCGCGGCAAGGTAAGTCGCGGAGGTGCTGCCGCGCGAGCCGTCAATGGTCGTTGTCTGGTAGAAACCCACGCCTAACTGCGTGCCGCTGTTAAAGTCGTCGTTGTACGGAAGGCCCGCCTCCTGAGCGGCCTTCACGAATGCCAGACTCAACGGGTGCCGGTACTTCGTGTCGCTGACATGCAACGGCCCATCGGTGCCATGCATCTCGCCGGAGAAGCGCATGTTGCACTCGGCGCGCTTGAACGCGGGCAGCACATCCTTCCAGGCCCAGCCGTCGCAGCCAGCGTCAGCCCATGCGTCGTAGTCGGCGGCCGCGCCGCGAATGTAGATCATCGCGTTGAGCGAACTGCCGCCACCATTCATGCGCCCCTGCGGCACGTACATCTTGCGGCCATTGGCGTGGGGCTGGGCGACTGTTTCGTAGACCAGCGAACGCTCAGTCCCAATGAGACGAACGAATGTCGCAGGCATCTTCACGAACCTGCCCGCATCGGTCGGACCTGCCTCGAGCAGCAGCACCGAATGGCCCGCCTTGACGAGGCGGTACGCGATCACGCATCCGGCCGAGCCGGCTCCGACAACGATGTAATCGACAAGTTGAGTCTGCATGGTCTGTCTCCTTTATTGCGTTACTCGAAACGGATGGTCGGCGGGCTGTCGGTTTGTCTCGAGGGCAAGCACGCCGAATGCACTGTGGATCAAACGGTTCGGATCAGCCTGCGGCGGTCGCCTGGGCGTTAAGCGCTCATACCGCCGTCGACCATCAGAAGGCTTCCAGTGCAGAAACTGCTCTGCGCAGATGCCAGGAAGAGCACGGCTTGCGCAACTTCATCCGGACGGCCATGGCGGTGCAGCGGAATGGCATCGTTGAAGAACACGGTCGCGTCCCGGCCGATCACGGCTGACAGGTCATGCTCGACCTTGCGCTGATAGGCGTTGTCGATCGGCCCCGGATGCAACGTGTTGACGCGAATGCCGCGTCGCGCCGCCTCTTTCGAGACGGCGCGCATCAAACCCACCTGCGCGTGCTTGGCCGTGATATAGCCGTAGACCCCCTCATCCCCCCGCACGCCGGCAACGCTGGAGGTGATGATCACGCTTCCGCCGTCGCGCATGGCCGGGATTGCAAACTTGCAGCACAGAAATGCGCCACGCACGTGCACGGCGATCGTCCGGTCGAAGGCTTCTATCGAATAGTCGGCCAGGGGGGCGATAGTCGCCGGGTCTCCGGCGTTGCTGAACAGCACATCGATGGCCCCGAAAGTCTCGAGCGTCGCCTGAACCGCGGCCTGCACCTGCTCGGCCCGCGTCACGTCAGCAACGCGCCACGCCACGCTCCCGTGCGCGCCGAGTTCGCGCGCAGCGGCAGCCAGGCGCTCGGCGTCCAAATCCGTCAGCATCACGCTGGCGCCCTGCAATAGCAAGGCCCGCGCTGAGGCAAGGCCGATGCTCCCGGTTGCGCCTGTGATAAGGCACACCTTCTCGTCAAGTCGATTGGTTTGGTTCATAAGTCGGATCACCTGTCAGATGAGTAGAGTCGGTCACGTTCGGGTTGGCGCGGCGGCGTGTCGGGAACAAATGCCCGCTGCCAGTGCATCCCGGGTCGGGAGCTGCTCCGCCAGACATGCGGTAAAGGGCACGACGGCGGCATCGAAGCCGTAACCAATCAAGCGGCATGTGCGCACGCCGTCCATTTTTCAGGGTTTGAGCCGTATCAGCTTGCGACCGATCGGGAACCAGGGCGCGTCCACCACCCTGGCAAAATAACCCCAGATTCCGCCGCGGGCGTAAAGCGCGATGAGCAGGGTCAGGACTCCCAGTACAACAAGATAGGTTGCGCCGTACTGGCTGAAGAAGCGGTCGGCAAAAAAGTATACCAAGGCGCCGATGATCGATCCTTCGATGTGGCCGATGCCGCCGACCATGACGATGAATATGCAGACTGTCGCCCAATTCGGGTCGTAGCCGGAGAACGGCGTGATGCGCAGCTGCGCCATGTAGTAGACGGCGCCGGCGAAGCCGCTGCCGACGGCGGCCGCAACGTAGATGAGAAACCGCAAGCGTTTGACGTTGACGCCTTGGCTGGCTGCGGAAACGGGGTCGTCGCGCATGGCGGTCAATGCCAGCCCATGACGCGAGCGGAGAAGCCAATAGCTGCCCCCGACCGTGACCAGGAGCAGGAGCGCGGAAAGGGAAATCATGCCCACATTGCGCTGGTGGAGATCGTAGCCTGCCATCACACGCAAGGTCAGGCCAGCACCGTTGTTCAGGTAATCGATATTCGAGGTGAGGAGCCGGAACACTTCGGCGACAACCCAAGTGCCAATCGCAAAGTATGGCCCATCCAGCCGATGCAACAGCACGTAGGTGGGCACCGAAAGGATGGCTGGCACGACCAGGCAAAGCCCGGCCGCCAGGAACGGATTGACGCCGAAGTTCAGGGACAGGACGAACAACGCATAACCCGAGACGCCGATAAAGGCCTGCTGCCCCACCGAGACGAGCCCGGCATAGCCGGCGAGCAGGTTCCACATCTGCGCGATGGCGAGATAGCAGCTGAATTCGATCGCCCAGCGAATCTTGCCCGGGCTCGCCCACCAGGGCATCGAGACCATCGCGATAAGAAAAAGCACGCTTACCGTCAGCGCCACACGGCTCGAAACCGTCTGCCGCTGAACCCGGATTGGCGTGTCAAGCATCGCGTCGGTCATCGTTTTCTCACTTCCGCGTCATCAGGCCCTGCGGCCGCGTCGCCAGGACGATCAAGAATACGATATGGCCCAATAGGATTCCCCAGCCAGGGTCGATCCGGAACCCGATGGCCTGGCTCACGCCGAGCACCATCGATCCGGCGAACGCGCCCCAGATCGATCCCATACCTCCGATAATAACGGCCTCGAAGGCATAGATGAGCTGCGCCGGACCGTCCGCGGGGGCTACGGTCACCCTCATGGCTTGAAACACTGCGGCAATACCGAGGATACCGACGGCGATGGCCGTCGCCATAGCGTACACGGAGCGCGCGTTGACACCGGTGACGGCGGCCGCCGCCGTATCGGCCGCGGCGGCGCGCAACGCCCGCCCGAAGCGGGTGAAACGGATGACGAAGTCGAGTCCGCCGGTCAAACAAATGGCGGTAGCTAGCACCAGGATCGGCAATACGCCGAGATAAATGCCCCCGATGTTGAAAGACGCAGCGGCGAGCCCGCCGCCGGGAAGAGAACGCGTGTCGGCCGACCAGATCTGCAGCATCAAGTTCTGGAGGGCTATCGACAGACCGAAAGTCGCAATAAGGGATGGCAGCGGATCTTCGCCAACGACGCGGTTGAGAATGACGCGCTGGAGGGCCCACCCCATCAAGGCAGCGATCGGGACGAGAATAAAAATCAGCGCCAGTGGCGCAATATGGAAAGCGCTCGAAATCGAGATACCGATAAGAGCCAGCAGAATGACAAGGTCGCCGTGCGAGATATTGACGATTCTCATGACGCCGAACATCAGCGCCATCCCGAGAGCATACTGGGCATACATGCCGCCCAGCAAAATCCCCTGGATGGATGCATCAAGCCACTGCATGTTTTGTTCCGAAGTACGCCCGGGCTATATCGTCGCGGTGAATATCCCCCGACTTGCCGGTCAACGTTATGCGGCCCTCGAGCATGCAGTAGAGCCGACGCGATGCGCTTTGCGCCAAGCGCACATCCTGCTCGACCAGCACGAGCGCCGTGCCGGCGTCGGCGATCGACGGCATGACCTGGTAGATCTCACGGATCACGCGCGGCGCGAGCCCGAGTGAGATTTCATCGCAGAGCAGGACGCGCGGCTGACACAGCAAAGCCCGTCCGATGGCGACCATTTGCTGCTGGCCGCCCGACAGATTCTCAACTTGGGTTCGGCGTTTCTCACCGAGAATTGGGAACAATTCATAGAGCCGTTCGAGCGTCCATGCCGGCTCTTTCGAACCGGCATCGACAGCGCGGCCATTATCGATCGCCACACGCAGGTTGTCCTCGACCGTCATCCCGGTGAACAGTCGCCGGCCCTCGAGGACAATGGCAATGCCCTTGCGTACCATGGTGTGCGCCGGCGTTCCGCCGGCCGGCTCGCCGTCGAGACGGACCATGTCGCGCTGGACCGGCAAAAGGCCCATGATCGCGCTCAGGAAGGTCGACTTGCCGGCGCCATTGGCACCGATGAGCGCCACGATTTCGCCGGCCGCGATCTCGAAGTCCACGGAAAACAGCGCTTGGAAGTCGCCGTATCCGGCGATCAGCCCGTGCGTGGACAGGATGGGCTCGTTTTCACTCACACCTCGATCCCCATGTAGACACGCCGAACGTCCGGGTCGGAGATCACGGCATTCGGTTCGCCTTCCGCGATCTTCTTGCCAAAATTCAGAACGAGGACGCGATCCGCCACCGCCATGATCGCGTGCAGGACGTGCTCGATCCACACGATGGTGATGTTGCGCTCGCGCAGGCGGCGAACCAGCTCGACAAGGTCTTCAGACTCGCTGTCGGTCAGACCGCCGGCAATTTCGTCGAGCAAAAGCAGCGTCGGGTTCCCGGCGACGGCACGGGCGAGTTCTAGGCGCTTACGGTCAAGCAGCGTTAGCATACCGGCTTGAACGTTGGCTTTATCGGCGAGACCGCAATCGTCGAGAATTGCGGCGCAATGCCAATAGGCCGCGCGTTCGTTGCGTCGGGCGCTGAAAAGCGCCGCCACGAGGAGATTCTCGAACGTCGTCATGCCGCCATAGGGCCGGGGCACCTGATAGGTCCGGCCGATACCGCGCTTGCAGCGCTCGTAAGGCGCCTCGTTGCGCAGCGGGACGCCGGCAAGCACGAGCTTGCCGGCGTCGAGCTTCGTGTCGCCGCTGATCAGGTTGAACAGCGTCGTCTTGCCGGCCCCGTTCGGTCCGAGTACACCAAGAACCTCACCGGCGCGAACGTCAAAGTCCACCTCGTGCACGACGCGGACCGCGCCGTAGGATTTGCACAGTCCGCGCGCGCTAAGGAGGGGCCCATTACTCACGTTGGGCTCTTGCCTTCGGTGTTGCGATTACGACCACTTTTTCAGTTGCATTTTGGCGTCGGGTTCAAGGATGTTCGGGAAGAGGGAATTATTGACGATCTTCAGATCGAAGGGGTACTTGGTGCCCTTGACCCATTGACCGCCAAAGATCGGCGTCTTGCAGATGTTCGGCGTGGGGCCCGACTTGAACTGGACGCGCCCGATCAGGGTTTGCAGGTCCGTCTCCTTCAACGCGTCCCGGTTTGCCGTCCGGTCGAGCGGATTCTTGCTGCGCTTGAGGAGATCGAGGGCGACCTCCCACAAAGCGTGGGAATAACCGAGCGGCTGGGTCCACTCCTTGCCAGTTGCCTTCTCCCATTTCGCGGCGATGTCGGCGCTGGTTTGGCCGGTCAGCGACGACTTGAACGGGAATGCCGGCGTCCACCACACTTCCGAGCTCATGTCGGTCCCCAGGTCCCCCATCGCCTCGACGCCCGACGGGAACAGCAGGGCAGCGGCGATGGTGACGACCTTCGGGTGATAGTGCTGCTGACTGCATTGGGTAATGAAGGTCTTGAGGTCGCCGGGATAGGAAATGCCGCCGACGATGTCGCAATTGTTCCGCTTGAATTCCTCTATCTGAGCGGAGAAGTCGTTGGTGTGCGGCTGAAACATGCTCGGCGCGATGGCCTGAAAGCCCGCGTTCTTCAGCGACGGCGGCAGGCCGTAGGTATTGTTGCCCCACGCCTCCCCGTCCGCATTGCGCGGGAAAAGCATGCCGACCTTCTTGTTGGTGTCTACCGACTTCCACATCGCAACGTAGGTGGCGAGCACGTCCTCGAGGCCCCAGAAGAAGTGGTACGTCCATTGGAACGGCTTTTTGGCGCCGCCGCGCGGCATCACGAAGGCCTGCCAGGGCTCGGTGGCAGAGATACTGGGCACATGATAGAGCTCGCATTGATCGGCGACCGGATTGATGACCGGCGTGGTCGACGCCGGGATCATCAAATGGATGTTCTCGTTGAGGATCAAGTCGCCGGCCAGCTCGGCGGCCTTATCGGAGTTCGACTGCGCATCCCGCACGAAAATTTCGACGTTGTAGGTCTTGCCGTTGTTCTGGATGCCTTTGCCGATCATCTTCTTGATCAGATCGACCGTATACTTATCGGTTTCGCCAAACAGAGCGTAAGGCCCGGTCAGCGGGCTGATGTAGCCGATCTTGATGGTATCCGCACTCGCCGCGCGCACGATGCCCGGCATTGCGATGGTCATTGCCGTCGCGCCCGCTGCCTTCAGCGCCGTGCGGCGGGTGACTGACTGCAACTTCGATTTGCCGCTTTGGTTGTTCATGCTTTCCTCCTTCGTTTTTTGAGACCGCTTCATTGCTGCCGTGAGCCGGTGCCTCTTAAGTCAACTGAACAATCGCCCGCAGGTGACAAGAGTTGTTCGACGGGCGTGACAGAGCCGCATATGCCGTCCGCATCATTTGCGATGCGGCCGCGCCGGCAGCGGCTCCTTTGAGTAACTGACGGCGGCGGAGTGATGGTTCGCTCATGGTTGTCTCCTTGTAAATAAGTGCGATTCGGTTGCCTGGATAGGCGCTTCTCACATCGTCAGATAACCTCCATCCACGGGCAGGGTGGCACCCGTGATGTAGCGGGCGGCTGGCGAAGACAGAAATACGATGGCGTCGGCGATGTCCGCAGGGCGCCCCCACTCGGCGAGGGGGGTACGGTCAAGGATTTTGCGGCTAGCGGCCTCGTCGGCGCGCAAGCCGGCGGACAGCGGCGTGGTGATCCAGCCCGGCGCGACCGCATTCACGCGCACCTTGGCTGGCGCGTATGCCTGCGCGAGTGATCGCGTGAGTTGCACGACCCCGCCCTTGCTCGCGGCATACGCCGGTCGATCTGCACTGCCAAAGGTACTGAACATCGAAGCGACATTGACAACGCACCCGCGTGCGTGAATCAGGCGCGGAATCGCCGCGTTGCACGCGCGCATCATGCTCGTGAGATTGACATCCAGCACATGCTCGAAGACGTCCATCTGGTATTCTTCGCGGTCGCGGCTAATGCCGGCGCAATTGACCAGCACGTTTAGCGAGTGCGGTCCGGTCAGGGCGCGCTCGAGCGCGGTGGAATCCGTTACATCGAGCTCCAATACCTGCACGCGTGCGTGACGCGGCGCATCACTGCCATCCGCGCCAAGCCCGGCTGCGATCACATCTGCGCCAAGCGCAGCAAACGCGAGCGCTGTGGCTGCGCCGATGCCCGACGTGCCGCCAAGCACGATGACGCTAGCGCCCTCGAAGAGGGCATCTCGATATGTCATGCTGGCTCCAGCGACCGCCGTGGGTCGATCAGTACTTTGACCTGGCTGCGATCGGTAAGAAGCGCCTTGAAGCCGTCCTCAAGCGCATCTTCCAGCCCGACTGTCCGGGTCAGGATGGTCGATGGATCAAAGATGCCGCGGGCGGTCCAGTCAATGATCGAACTGTAGACATGGCGGTAGCCAACGCTGCTCGTCAGGCGCAGTTCACGATTCACAAAGTCGAAGGCGTCAAAGCGGGCTTCACCAGTAAGGCCGACAAACACAGCTTCCCCGCCCTTACGCAGCGCAAGCAGGCAGTCTTGCAGCGTCGCGCTCGATCCAGCCGCTTCGAACGCGATGCCGACGCCGCTACCGCCGGACAAGCGTGCGATGGCCGGGCCGGCGGGTTCCAGACTGGCGTTCACCAGGGCGTCGGCACCCAGTGCGCCCGCGCGCTCGAGTCGCTCTCCGACAACATCGACGGCGACAATGCGCCCGGCCCCGCAGCGGCGCAGCAGCGCCACGAGGAGCAGCCCAATCGGGCCGAGGCCGATGACCGCGCAGAAATCGCCCGGGCGCAACGAGCTTTGGCGAATCGCGTGCAAAGCCACTGCCGCGGGCTCAAAAACGGCTGCCTGCTCGAACGACACCGCATCAGGAAGCGGGTGCGCTGTATAACCCGGCACCACCGCCGATTCACCCATGCCGCCGTCGCCCATCAATCCGACAAACCCCATCGAGCGGCACAAATTGTAGCGGCCGCTACGGCAGTACTCGCATTGCCCGCACCGGTACTCGGGTTCGATTGCCACCCGCGTGCCCTCGCGCACTCCGGAGACTGCAGACTCCAGCACCGTACCGGAGAACTCGTGGCCTAGCGTTAGCGGCGCACTTCGACCGGAGATCGGATGCGGTGCCTCCACAGGGATCGCATGTGGCCCGTCGCAGTACTCGTGCAGGTCACTGCCGCAGATACCGCAGTAGGCCACGCCAATGCGAAGCTCGCCGTCTCGCAGCGGCGCTTCGACGATATCCTCCAACCGCAGATCACGCGGTCCATGCCACCGCAGCGCTCTCATAACGGTGACGCGGAGGTGGGCAACCGATTTGCGGCCTTCGCCTGGATGTCACGCCACGGTTTCGGCGTAAGGTTCTGCATCAAAGTCGTCTCCGGTTAATGACACTGCACTCTAGGTGGCAGCAGGCGCGGACGCTTTCGTCTGCCGGACGAGTTGCTGTCCTGGATTCGACATTCACTAGAAGCTCATAATTCGCGCAGACGGCATAGCGCCCCATTGCAGCGGCTCGGCCGCAGCTTGCACCAACTCATCCAGTACTCAGCCCTGCCGGACACCGTCCACGGCAGCCTCGGCTGCGCCCAGCAACGCTCGCAACCGGTGCAATCGACACGCCAGCAACGCGTTTGGGCCGAAATCGGCGGCCGATCGACCCGCGACGGCATCGCGGAGCCGGTCAATCCAATCAAATCGGGCATGGCAGGGACAAAATGACCGAACAGTATGGCGATCGGGTCTGGCTGGTCTCAGATTCGGGAACCTGTTAAGCTGTCGCGAAAAAGCTCACTGCTGCCAGCAGTAAGGGCTAGATGGTGCTACCTGATGAGGAGGCAGCAATGCGACGGAACACGGTGCAGTACCAACCGGGTCTTCAGCACATTGAGCGGCATGATCTTGCAGTGCAGCAAACTGCCGCTGCTGATCGAAGCGCTATGGACCAGAAACTCGTTCCCTTGGCCGAGGCTTCCACCGACGCGGTGCCGTCAGCCCAGCGGCTGAAGTACTGGGAGAGCCATAACACGTCGGAACTGATCGGCCTGCGGTGCTCGTCATTCGCAAGAAGCGGCCTAAACGCGCGTGAACGGAATTTCGACCTGGGTTCGCTCCGCTTGGCGGATATCGCCGGCAACGAACATGTGGTCGAAAGAACGGCGCCGCTGCTGCGACGTCACCCGAAGGACTCCATCTTTGCCTGCGCCCTCCTGAGCGGCGAGGCGTTCTTCTACCAGGCGGGTCGATGCGTTCCCCTCCGCGAGGGCGACCTGATCATCTATACGACTACCGTTCCGTACCTGAATGGCTTCACGCGGGACATGCGACAGATTCTGGTCGATATCGATGCGGGCCGGCTTCTCGGCGATGCACAGTTAAAGCGACCCGCAACACCCATTAAGATTGACGGTGGCATGCTAACGGGCCGTCGTTTGAGCGGCATGCTTCAGCAGACGATGACGGATTTTGTCGAGCAGCCCGTCGCGGAATACGCGCCAGCGGTTGCCGGGCGCATTCAGACGCTAATCCAGGCACTTATGGGTCTTGGCGGTGACGCAAGTCAGCGCAATGAGTCCGATGCGGTTCGCATGTTTCGTGTCGAGGCCTTCGTCGCTGAGCACCTGTGCGATCCAGACTTACATGCCGATGACGTGGCGCGCTATCTCGCCGTCTCGGTTCGGCACCTCAACCGTATCTTCGAGGTGTATGGTTGCAGTGTCGCCAAATTGATTTGGCGCCAACGATTGGCCCAGGCCAAAGCATGTCTTGCAGACCCAACGTTGCGCGCGCTGACCGTCACTGAAATTGCATTGCGGTGCGGCTTTTGCACCCCCTCGCACTTCGCAAGTATGTTCAAAGCGCAGAACGGGATCACCCCGACGGATTATCGAAGCGAGTCGCTGAATGTGGAATTCGAGTCGCGTCCAGTGTTATCGGCGCCGGTGCGAGTACCTATAGGCGCGTCTCGATTAATACCCCGGTCAACGGGCGCTACCGACGAGACGCCCGACGGCCTTCAATGCCTGACGCCCGCGGAGCGCGGCGTTGCGAAGCTGGTCGCCGAAGGGTTGAGTTACAAGGAAGTCGCCCGCAAGCTGGGAAGGTCCTTTTCGACAGTCGATCATCAGCTGCGCAGTATTCGCGCAAAGCTCGGGGCACGCTCCACCGCGCGATTGAACGTCCTCCTCGGACGAATAATGAACGCCTGACGATTCAGGCGCTTTTCCGCGCGCCGTATGCCTGCGAATCTGCGGCATCGCGCGTGCGACAGTGGCGCGCCTGCAGCGGCGCTGTAGCTCCGGGTTCGTCAACGTACGGCGACCACACCCCGCCCCGATGAGCATGCTTGCGACTTGTCCCATCGCGAATCTTCGCGATATTCGGCCGCAAGTGAGCGGCCTATGCTATTGGCCCGGGCTTGGATAGGAGTGAGAACATGGTGCTGAGAATTCTGGATGAGCGACGAGCCGAGGGGGCCGGAGCCGCGTGCGAGGCTATCGTCCCCGGATCCGCGCGTGTGGGCCCCGTCGCCTACATCGACGCCATGCTGGCGGGCATGCCGCCACAGCAGCGCGAAGCAGCACTTCATGCGATCGACGCGATCGCGGCTGCGATCACGGCCGGTGTGCTGGCCCAGCAGGATCGCACGCCGGAGTTCGCTCTGGTGCGCGCGCTTGCGATTGAGGCGTACTACAGCGACTTCGTGGCGCCGGGCTTTGCGGGGCCTGGCGCATGGGCGGAAATCGATTTTCAACCGCCGCGAGCCGTTGACCTCGAGCGCGACTGGTCATACCTGGGGATCCAATGAAGAACGATTTCGACGTCATAGTGATCGGATCGGGCGCCGGCGGGGGCGTCATCGCGGGTGAACTCGCACAGTGCGACATCAATGTTCTGCTGTTCGAGGTCGGGCCTCACCTCACGTCCGCGAATTTCAAACGCTGGGAGGCGAAGGCGACGCGCGAGATGTTCTGGCCGACCCGATTCGCACCGCTGCCGGGCGGCGACGTGGTCGCGTTTCTCGCCGGTCGATGCGTTGGCGGCACGACCACGATCAACACCAAGGTCGCGTTGCGCGCACACGCAGGCGATGTGGCGAAGTGGCATTCGGCGACGGGCCTGACCAACAATGAGGGGGAGCCGTTCACGGTAACCGATCTCGATTCGTATTACACCCGCGTGGAGAGCTTGCTCGGGGTACGCGAACGAAGCGACTGGGACAAGTGCATTCTTACGGTGCAACCGGGCTTTCGCGCGCTCGGTGCGGACCTCGAGCCCGTACACTCGTACACCGACGCCAAGTGTGAGAAATACGGGTCCTGTTTGCAGGGGTGCCCCTCGGACGCGGGCAAATCGACGATGAACACCTACATCGCCAAAGCCCTTGCGCGTAGCGGGCGTGGCGGACTCGACTTGCGCACAAACGCGCGTGTCGAACGGGTGTTGGTCGAGGACTCGTCGGGCGGGCCGCAAGCGGTCGGCGTCGAATATGTGGATGCCGCCGGCGAGCGGCATCGCGTGGGCGCGCGTTTTGTTGTGGTTGCGGCCGGCGCACTCAACACGCCGACGCTGCTGATTCGCTCGGGCTTGCGCAATCCGGCGATCGGTCGGCATCTCGGTCTGCACCCGTCACGCCTCGTCTACGGTCTGTTCGACGAACCGCAGGACGCGCACCGGGTATATCCGATCAGCTCGCATTGCATGAAGTTCCAGCGCGACGAGGACGGCGGCTTCGTCATCGAGGCTTCGACCATCATGGATCCGATCGGGTTTGCGACGACGATTCGCGATGAGAAGGGGCCACTCTGGGGCCCGCGCCTCGTAGAGGCTGCACGCGCATACCGGCGCTGGAATGGTCTTTTAGCCATGGTCACCGACGACAACAACGCGTCGATCGCTGTCGACGCCGGGGGCACGGAAAGGATCGAGGTCGATTTCCAGCCGCCAGAGCTCGAGCGGTTGGAGGCCGCCTATCGCTTTAGCCGAGACGTGCTCCTGACCTCGGGCGCCGAGCGTGTCTGCGCGACCGGACTGATTTCGACTCACACACAGGGTGGCTGTCGGATGGGCGACGATCCGGCGCGGTCCGTCGTCGACCGGAACTGCGAGTCGCACGAAGTGAAGGGCCTGTTCGTCGGGGACGCCTCGCTGCTGCCCCGCACGTTGTCGGTCAACCCTTCAATGACAGTGATGGCGCTGGCGACTCGGCTTGCCGAGCATCTGTCAGTGGCGTTTTCGGACGATTTGTAGCAGGCGTGAGCGCTCCCAGAGTCTGCTCCGGGAGCGCGGGCCTGCGGCGGGACGCGGGTGCTGCCCAGGCGCCGCTCACGCCTTCGAAGGCACCGCTCGGGTTACACGATCAGGCTGTGTCACAGCCGTCGCGGCAGAGCGTAGGGCCGGGGAATCAGCAGAAGTAATGCCAGGCAACAAACTGGCGAGTAGCGCAACTGCGATCGGGTACCGACTGTTTCGGACTCGGCCCATACTTGCCCCTCCCAAACGAGCCTACCAACAACGTTACACTTGGGCCGTGCTTTTGGAAAGGGACTGGGTTGACGCTGGTTAGCAGTTTCACCTTACGACCGCTGACGGATCTACACCGGCCAGATGTGTCACTCAGAGCCAACGTCGGCATTGGCCGAGGTGCCGTCGCCGCGTCCAATTTGCTGTACGTCAGCAATGAAATAAGGTCCGGACTCCGGCGGGACAATGTCTCTTCCCTGAGAACCTCTAGCCGCCGATCGTTCCACTTCCAACCTGTCGATCATTGATTTCAAGTCCCCAGCGTGTGCGCTTCCAAAGGCACGCAGGCTCTTGGTGGTCGCGGCTGACACTCGACGCTGACGTCCGCTGCAGCGCCGGTACCCGGCGGCAGCGATCCCCTAAATTCCCGTGTCGCCACTAGCCCGAGTCTCCGGGTTTTTGACCCCAGACATCCCGGCGGCGAATCGGTTCGGCCCCACGGTTGCAGTGTCATCGCCTTAGTGCTTGCGGACCTAAGGTCATATGGGCTATTGCTCGGCGGCACCTGTGATGCGGTTGTGCCAGTGCCAAGGCGCCGGCTCTTCTGGGTAGTTCCACGCTCCAAGCAGTAGGCGTTCACCAGGGCGGGGTTCGCAGAGGCGCCCGGGGCGACTATGACTGAATGTGTTCAGCTGCGAGCTTGCAAAAGACGTCTCGGCGGACATTCCAGCCTGGACGCATTCCACAAAATCCCCTTTCGGCACACGAGCGTTTACGCCAACTCCGCCCGAGTAACGTAAGAAGAGGGCTCCGTCTGTCCGGAGCAGCAGCGAACGGACGGTCTTCATGGTTCGATTACGGGCAGCTTAAAACCATGGTACTTCACCTTCTTGATAGCCTTGACCAAGGGTTTTAGCGGATAGAACTCGCCTTTGTATTTGCGTCCGACGCCGCCACCGGAATGCCCCGTTAGTGCATCGTGAACCTCTTCTTCAATACCGGCCTCCCTGCATGCGTCTTTAAAATTGTGACGCGTGGAGTGAAAAACCTTGAGCTTCGAAGTGATACCAAGAACCTCCCTCGCATAACGACCCCACCACTTGCTCCAATTTCCCGACCAGTTCCCCTTGCTGTCTTGCTTGAGTTCAGGAAAGAGGCGCACGTCGCCCGCCTTGCGCCGACGCTCGACATACCGCAAGAAGCCAGCTTCAATCAGCTCTGGGTGGATGGGCACACGGCGGCGCGAGTTCGTGGTCTTTATGCCCTTGTTACTGCCCTCGTCGTCGGAAACCTCGGTTATATACATATACCAGCCGAATCGAGCATCGTGCACAATGTCGCTCACGAGAAGTTGGCAAAGCTCTTCCAATCGCGAACCGGAGTAACAGCCGAGAGGGGGCAGCCATTTGGCTGCGTCTCCGGCACCGGCCTTCGGAATCGTGCCACCCGTATAAATCGGTCCAGAAACAATGACCACCATGTCCTTCAGGGCGTAAGGAACGCGCGTTACCGGTTCAACTTTGGGCTTTGACACGCGGACGCGCGCGGCCGGATTCAGTGCCAACTCTTCGGAGTCAACCAAGACCTGGAACATCGCTGCAAGCAGGTTCAGCTTCGTTTCAACCGTCTTGACGGCCCTTTTATCCTCGTGCAACAGCTTGTCGCGGAAGGCGAGAACGAGTTTTTTGGTCACTTCGGCGACCGGTCTGTCCCCGATAAACCGCCTGAACTGTTCGAACGCCGTCTTGAACGCCAACACCGTACCCACGGGGCGCCCTTTAACGTCAGCGCTCCATAGATTGAACAGGCCCTCCATCCGCATCGCGCCACGATCAGCTTGGCCAGGTTCGTGGTGTTGTTCGGCCGCCACCATGGGGACAACAGAATCGGTGCGCACCACCTCGCCACGCTGCCGCCGCTTCTGGAGCTCCACTGTCTCGACGATGGTCTGAAGGAATTGGTATCGAAACGACGGATACCTTGGGCTTTTCTCGTCAACCTCGATTCGGGACAGCCAGAGGAACGAGCGCAGCACAGGGTCTATCTGCTCCAGCTGGCCTTTTGCAAGGGCCATGCGCAAAGGCTGGTCGACGTCGTCGAGGCCTTCGCTGACGTCCTCATAGCTCTTGTTGATGAATCCGGCCATGCGGTTGGCGTCATCCGACTGCAGGACCGCCCGCTTCAAGCGCTCGCACAGGCTCTGGATGTTGCTATCGGTAATGTCTACCCGGGTGATTGGGGGGAAATTTGACCCCAGAGCACGCGGGACGCCACGCCGCAGAGCGAATTCGTCATCAAGCTCGACAGACCGTTTTCGCGCCTTGCACTCGGCATCGTCATAATCGCGGGTGTGCAAGCTATGGCGGATTTCCCGCTTGCCGTCGTAAGCGGACAATAAGTCCAATGGAATTTTTCGGCGATACCAGAAGACAGTACCGCGGGTTTCAAGATGGGGATGACTCATGGCTACTCCTCAAGTGTTGTAAGTGGAACACTTGTGTGTAGCTATCGAGTCTTGGAAACGTGCGCTGAATCAAAAACTTCTTTTGATTCAGCACACTACTGTGACACTTGGCGGAAAGGGTGGGATTCGAACCCACGGTACGGAGAACCGTACACCGGATTTCGAGTCCGGCGCTTTCGACCACTCAGCCACCTTTCCGGGCA
>Ga0307375_10001002_pt1 | contig 32173 bp, 55 predicted proteins | sample TR1MG_FD_202531 | JGI IMG/M metagenome (GOLD analysis project Ga0307375, IMG submission 202531) | Soil microbial communities from Risofladan, Vaasa, Finland - TR-1 | ecosystem: Environmental > Terrestrial > Soil > Coastal area > Acid sulfate soil | place: Finland: Risofladan, Vaasa | collected... | reverse complement strand
TCAACCGCTCTGACCTTATTATATTTCAAATCTACTTTAGTGTATAATTTATTTAATGTGTCAACTGGTGATGGCATTTTATCGTCCCTCTAGTGCTTTTATTTTTTGCTCTAGATCAATTATTTTTTGTTGAATTTTAACCTTACACTTCTCAGGATTCTTTTTTGCTTGACCACATAAGCTCATCTTTGATTTCAACATTGCTATGGTTTTCTTATGTTTATCTTGTTTAGCTTTTCTTAAACATTGTTTATAAGACGGAGTTCCGGATTTATAATCTTTGCATTGTTTGGGGTCACCAACTCTAGCAAGGACTTTAGTCACTTTCCATATTATCATAGCAGCTAAAGCGGCACCAGCTAATCCAACCTGTCCTTTAGGTATATAAACACCTTGCCCCCAAAGATCACTAATTTCTCGTAACTCAAATTCTTTTTTAACATCTTCTAACATACTTTCAATTTCTTCTTGTTCTAATATGTATTTAGTTATATTGTCCATTTCATACTCCTATTTTAGAATGAAGCTCCTCCGCCCATACCACCCATACCTCCCAGGCCACCCATTTCATCTTCACTCTTTGATGGGTCAACTGCTTTTTCAACTTTTTCATCAATGTCATATTTCTTAATCTCAGCCCAATCAAAGTGAGGTAAGTATTTCTTCTTAGAGTATTCTTTCGGGATTCCAATTCTATCAAGACTATCAATCAGTCCTGTTATCTCATTCATATATCTAGCTTCTCTTTCAAATTGTAGTGATTTTGGAGTAGGTAGTCCAATCTCAATATTATCAAGTAGTGTTAGAGCTTCTTCCGGATCGATTATATCAAAAATCTTTTGCACTAATTCTGTAAATTGATGCGTCAAATACTTTTGATGTCCAATAACAGTTCTAGCAAAAAGAATATTTTCTTCACTAAGTGCTGCTTTATTTGAAAGGTTTTCCTCAATACCAATAAAACTAGGAGGAACACCCAAACTAGCAACCATCTGATCTCTCATAAATTTTAATTCATCAACTTTACTTCTAACGTCTACATTACCTTCATTGAATGTGGAAATGTCAACAAAAGGTTTCCCATCTTTTTGTGGGATATAGACATCTTCAAATGTTGTAATCATACTTGGAATAGTATCCACAGTTCCAAAACTATCAAGGCTGACTTTACGTTTTCTAAATTCTTCCTTCATAGCTTCAATTACATTTCTTGCATCTCTTGGTAGTCCAATTTCAACAGCAATTTTTCTTTTCTCTGTTGATCTGGAAAGTCTTTGAATAGCTAAAGCAGTTTCAAGAGCCATTAAAACCTTTGCTGAATATTGAACACTATCAAAAATTGATTCTCCATATGGATGATATTTTGTTGATGGTCTTTTAAAATGAACCATTTTATCAGGCGGAACATATCTTATTTCGATAGCTTCTTGTGGGTCAGATGATTTAATCATTGCTTTGAGAATGCTTATTAACTCTTTATTGCTTTTAAATTCCTTCATTTGAGGAATTTTCTTTTCAACACTTTGTATAATTGATTGACAAATTTGATTAACCATCTGATCTTCTAAGGAAAATCCACCTGTAACACCCAAAGCAGAAATATTAGGAAACACTAAGTATCCAAAACATATAGGGAACATAGCGCTCTGTAATGCAACAATCAAACTAGGTTTATGAAAAACAAGAGTTAAGTTATTAACTCTAGATTCCAAATCTCTGGTTTTCTGTATATCACTTTGAGTTGTTTTAGGCTCAGCTTTTTCTTCAAGAGGATTAAATGCTCTATAATCAATTTCCACATTTAGTTGTATAGTATCTTTCCCTTTTTCCGTATGATCAAAACTTAATTTATCAATATCCCCTGAGTTATATGCTTCTTGTAATGTTGCCAAATATGTTTGTGATTCTGCTAAAATAGTCTTACTCGTTAAAGCAGTTTTTGCACTTGCAATCTCACAAAATAAATCACCATATGCAAGAGTATTTTGAACAATTATGTCAAGTCTTTCTTCAAGTTTAATTTGCTTGATAATTATTTTAACTCTTTTGACTCTTGATTCATTTGGTAATGCATCTTCTAAAAATGTTTTTGGTTTAATATCCAGACTTCTTTTTGTAATGTCATCTGGAGATAATATATTGTCAACTAAAACCTGCAATGCTCGATAGCAATAGTTGATGTTTGCTACAATTGCTTCATATGTTCTATATCTATTTAAACGGACACCTTGACCAAATGCTACAGGTCCAGATGTTGCTTGCGAAAACAATCCACCTGACTGTGGAGATATTTTCATTCCGGTTGTTGACTTAGCTATGACACTCTTTACTAAATTGATATAACCAACTCTTCCGCTGTGAGCTTTGTATTGAATAATATCTTTCGTTGCTTGATCTAATTTTGCATCAATCTTCTGTGTCCGAGTTCCAACGAGAGTGGACTTTAATTGTGCATATAGATCTTCAATTTTGTTGCCCATTCATAATCTCCTTATCTCCGAGCTTGACTTCTAACTCTTGGAGAATATTTTCCGTGAATCATTTTTCTATATTTATAATAAAGCTCACGATATTTAACCATCCTTGCATACAACGGATCATTTTTCTTACGGGCTTCAACACTTGCAAGTTGGCCTGTTGCTTTCTTTATTTTTGTGTTGCGGGAAACAATAGCACGACTTGTACGTTTTGCTTCCTCTTGTAAAACTTCCTCAGTAATAGGATCAATTTCCATTAGTCTTCCTCATCTGATATTAAATTTTCTATGGCTGATGATCTAATTTCATCGTCCTCATATTTTGTATTAAAGAATTCTGTCATGTTGATAAATAAAGTTATCTCTCCACCATACATATACTTTAATTCATTATAGATCATATCTCCAAGTAATTTTATAGTAAGTCTGCAAAATGACTGTGAAGCTGAATTAAATTGTTCATTAGAAATTCCAGTTGCTTCCAAAGAATAAATTAAAATCTGATCTTTGTGAATAATCTCATATGCTCTTTCCATATGATATTGTAAAACCGCCACATACCCATCAAAGTGTTGAAGTATTTCTCTTTTTTTATGGATATTTTGATGTCTGATTGTCAATGCAATGCCCGCAATGATCATTGTCATGAAAACAAAAAACCCTGGTATTACCCAATATAAAAATTCTGGAAACATAATCACTCCATATCAGTTACTATATCTTCATCTTTAATAGATGTTTCAATAGTTTGTTCTGATTGTTGATCGGTAATCTTAGGGTTTTCATCATGTGTGGTTTCTTGGGTAGGTTGTTTGGCATCGTCTTTGACAACGAAACCGGAAATAGAACTAGGTCTAATAACTGCTGAAGCTTCTGTCGTATGAACAATCGCAATAGTAGTAGCTTGCATAAGAGTGGATAAATCTTTAAGGACCTCATCTTTAGATTGATCAGCATTGTCATTCAACACAATGGGTCCATCTTTGGTCTTAATCGTTATCGTTTTCATTATTTTTCCTTTTCTGCATCCTTCACTAACTGATCAAGAATGCTTCGCGTTTCTTCTGGATCATCTTCAATTTCTTCAATGATAACTTCTTCTTTTACTTCTTCGGGAATAACATATGACTCTTTACGGAGAGCAAGCTCCTTATCGACTTCATCTTTAGACCTAATTGTATAATCGTCAACTCCTACCTGATGAAATTTCACTTTAAACATTTTAATTTCTTGTTCTGTTATAATAAATTGGGCAGGCGTTCTAATTTGCCTACCTTTATGAATTAAAAGTTTATTCGGCGTTTTGACATCTAAGATATACATTTTTCTCCTTTCGTATGGAGGGTTGGGGAGTATACCCCAACCCCCAAAACATCTAAACATTTGTCGATATTACTCTTTTTCTTCTTCTTCTTCTTCCTCGCCCTCATCCTCATCGTCTTTTTCAATCTCTTCTTTAAAAAGCTCGAAAGCTTCTTCGAGATCTAAAGACTCATCTAATTCCTCTCCAGAATCTTCATCTTCTCCACCCATATTCTTTTTTAAAGCTGGTGGAGGTACTGCTCCGGGTCCTGAGGCTTCGGCAACTTTTTTATCTACATCGAGATCTTCTTCATCTTCTTCATCTTCATCTCCAGCTCCAGCTGGCACTTCATCTTGCTCGTTGTAGTTTTTTGGTTTTACCATTTGGTCGGCACGGTCTTTTCTATCAGGAACTTGTCCTGCATCTGTACCTGTACCTGCTTGCTCTGTCCCGCCGGCACCTTTTGTATCTTCTTCAGGTCCTTTGGCTTTCTTTTCTTGTGCAGCATCTGGAACGCCTTTAAAGTCAGAAGCAGGATTTCCGTCACTTTCTTTCACATCTTCTTTCTCATCATCATCATCATCATCATCATCATCTTCATCGTCTTCATCGTCTTCTTCTTCCATTTCTGCAATAAGTTTTTCGATGACTGCGTTCTCGACTTCTTCTGTTAAATCATCTGATTCATCAGTGTACTCTTTTTTCTTAGGAACATCTTTATCATCCCATTCTTTTTCAGCAAGGGCACCTTCTTTAGCAATGTCTTTGCCCTTTTCATCTTTAGAAGCGGGGATTGTAGCAGCGTCACTTGTACCTGCTTGTTCCTCTCCACCTGGTCCCTCTGTATGTTCCGAACCAGCTTTGGATTTTTTACCCTTATCATTTTCATAATCTGCTTCTGAAACTTCCACACCTGCTTCTTGTTTCTCGTTGAAGTAATACCTTTCGAGAACACTTGCTGCGTCTTTATATGTGGGGAGCTCACCGTCGCCTTCATATGATAAAATCGGATCGAGCATCGGTCCTTTAACATCTACATTCTGCGAGGTGTCAAATTCACTGATTGCCTCTTTCAGCAACTGTTGATATGAAACAACTTTTTTACCCATCTTTCAATTCCTCCTAGTGATTTAAAGGTATATAAACAATACCTTGATTTCCTCAATTTATATTATGTTCTAAACTTTTTTCCTATTTTTAATCAGTTCGTTTCTAAAACTTCATATCCCCAAACCCTGCAAATGAGGCTGCATTACAGGAATCTGTAGCTGAATATTGACCTGCTTTATGTGGATTCGTTTTCAAAACTGCTGCTGTGAATAGATATTTTTCAAAGTTAGCAGTCAACTCAATTCCTAAATTACTCTTTCCTGATCTATTTTTTCCAACTTTTCCATATATGATTGTATCATTCGTCATATCTCTTGCTAATAATACAACAAAGTCAGAATGCTCTACTTTCTTGATTGATTCAGACATTTGATCAAGATTCAGTTCGCTTGAATCTTTGATTCTATATGCTGATCGGCCCAACTGTGATGCTGTTATAACTGGAATATTGTATCGAATTGCCAATGTTTTTAATGATAGAGTAATATGCCCCAACTCCATTCTGTATAGATCATAACTTGTATCAGTTTTTAATAAATCAAGATAATCAACATATAGTCCAGCAATACACTCTATCCCATATTCGTTTATTACATCATCAAGCACTCCCATTAAATCAGTTGCACTAATTGACATTGATGGAAAATATTTCATAACAATGGTGGAATGGCTCTGTAAAAAAATATCATTGATTACTTTCTTAATATCAACTTTATTTGAAATATCATGCAACATTTGTGGTAGAGTTTTGTTAAACATACCTTGATATATTCTCATTAGAGATTCTTCAATAGTATTCTCCATAGTTACATAAACATATACTTTACGAATCTCTCTTGGTTTAGGTGGAATCATATCCGGAAATTCCATATAATTTAATGGTTTCATCGCTGATTTAAAAATTGAATTTGTTAAGAGTGTCGATTTACCAGCACCTGACCCACCACCATAGACATACAACCTTGATGGTTCATAACCTCCATTCATTATATAACTATCAAATAATTCAAACCCTGTGGATGTTGTATTCTGTCTTTCATATTTTTTCTTGATCATTTCAACAACATGAGTAAAATCATCCTTTGCCATATCTAATGAAGCTGCTGCCTCAATTGTCATTTGTCTATTGCTCTCCATCATATTTGAGAACAACTGTTTGATTGTAACTTCGTATGTTTCAACAAGGTCATCTATCGCTTCAAATGACCCCGTTTTAATTGTGTCTAACACTTGATTTAATTCATCATAATTTTCAAATAATGATTTTACTTTTTTACGAAGACGAACTTGTTTAAGATAATCTTGGAATATATGATCTTTCATATCCTCTGTAATGACTCTATACAAAAAGTCTGAATACTGTTTGAATTTTCCACTAACTAAACTGTCATAAACCGAGTCAATCTGTCTACCATCTAATAACATTTTGCATGTCTTTTTTAAGCAGTTGAGTTTGCCTTTAACACTTACAGGAATTTCAAATGAGTGTTTGGTTTCATAAAATTCAATAATCTCTAAAACGTCTCGATACATAGCTGGCGTTCTTCTAACTTTTGATTTCTTGTTTAATAGTAACGACAAACAACTATTTACAAATGATTCTGTTATCAAAAAACTCCCTCCTTAGAATAGATGAATACCTTGTGGATTTTCCAGTTCCACAAATTCATCTTTAGATAAACACTTATCAACAATATATTTACAATAATCTTCATCAAGTGATTTTAACATATCAAGAGATTTCGATATGCTATGTGATTTGATTCTTTGTTTTTTTGTTAACTTTCCTTGATTTAGAACCCTTGTAGTTTCAAGGCACATTCCATTAAACTCCTCTACATCACCCGAATCATAAACAGGATATGCCGCCTTTGCAAACTCTCTCATTCCCTCCTGTAACTGTGCATAAATATGTAGAGTATAGAGTATTGAATAAACCTTTACATCCTCGTGAAACGTCTTTGTTGTATCGTCATACACACCATCAACAGAGATCTCTTTAAACCCGTATCGTCTTGCACATTCGTTTAAGATTTTCTCAAACATTTGCTCAACTGTATATCTTTCATCAAAAAATTGTTTATCTAAATTGTCCGACTTTATATTCATTTTCTTAACATGGCCGAATTGATTTGGAACATGAACAAATCTTGCGTGCATAACTTGCTTATAAATTCCAGATGAGTCATATGTTATATTCAAATCAATGTTATGTGTTTCTTTGACAGTTATTTTGAACAACTCATAAAACAATATATCTCTAAAATTTGCACCACCCAAAATATGAAAATTTAAATAATCCCTTCCATATTTTATACACTCATTAATCAATGGAATCAATGGCAATACATAAATGACACAGGGTATTGACATATCTCCAGACATATTAGCAACAATTCCACCACACCCATGATATTCAAAATCAGGAAAGAACTCATTTTCTCTTAATAAACGAGTATATATATTCCACAATTGGGGTGTTCTGAAATGATGAACGTAAACTAATTTGGATCTTACATGATCTGGTAGGTTTCTTGCTATTTGATATGATTGTAGGTTCAAGTCGTGAACATCTTTAAAATCTCTGAATATTTCACAACCTGGACCTGGAGGAATATCTAAAATGAATGCTTTATCAAAGACTTTGTAACTTTCTTCTAACCATTCATAATACATTTTAAATAATAATTCTGATTCTACTCGGGTAAGTTTACCAATTGAAATTTGAAACCCACCACTATCTGCTATTAAAGTACAACCATCAAATATTCCCATATCTCTACATTTTTTAAATAGATCATATTCTTTTTGATTGTACTTATGATACTTTTTCTTTCCTGGAAAATCCTGCCCGTATGAGTGCAAAAACCCCGAGCCAATACTTGAAAGAAAATTGGAGATTTGATCTCGTGTAAAATTGTCCTCAAATCTCCCTCTCTTTCCAAGAAAAAAGTTATCAACAATTGTTGCTAATGTTTCAAATCCTGCTAAAATATAACCACTTTTAACCATTTACAATTCTCCTTTTATCTTTTGTTCCCAATTCACATTTAAATGACCTGAACTTCATAAGGTGGACCTACCTGTGAGCAATATTTTGCAGAAGTTTCAAGTGCTCTCAGAATTTTATTTTTCGGAGATAACTTTGTCGGCATCAATATATCAAGAGCGCCAAATGCAAAAGGTCCACCAGAACCGATAGCTGTAAAAGATTCAACTTCAAGAATTGAAAAATCAATTAGAATTTCAAATAGCTTTCCATCACTTGCAACCACTATATTTGAACCGTAAATATCTCCTGTCTCTTCATCTCTTAATAGTGATCCATTCTCAGCATACCACTCTCTCATTGCTTTCGGAAAATGAATTATTTTTTTCGGAGGTTGGAATCCTTGTTCAGGAAATAAAAGCTGTCCTGATCTCACACTTCCACAAAATCCAATAAGATAAGTGCCATTTTTAAAAATTTTTTTACAGATGAGTGGTCTTTTTTCTCCGTCCGTTGAAGTTGCTCTTCCGTCTGCACCGATGTAAACCTTACCGTTGTGTTTTAGCCCAATGACACATGACATAACCTAGTCTCCTTGTTTTAATTTCATATCATCTCGCATTCTCAAACACTTAGCAAGATCGAATGAGTAGTCATAAATATGGAGGCCTTTACTGGACGCAATTATTTCGCCATCCTCAACTCCAATTTCACCTGCAACGTATTCTTTTAATAATTGAATCCCACCAAGATTGGCAGGCAAACCACCCCATAAGTCCCAACTTCTAAAGTAAGGATAAAAATGTAATTTTCCATCTTGAATCCTCGTATCAATATGCCTCAAACATGGTGGGTCTTGAAGCAACATATCATCTGCTTGTGCTACTTGAAGAACCATTTGATTATTTCTGTACCCTTTATTTTTATATGTCCAAATTAAAAGATCAACTTGGCTAAAGAAATCGTTATTTAAAGTTTCAGTCCATACAGAATCCCAACCATCTTTATCTTGAATTAAAATATCTTTATATTCTGGTATATCATACTGTTTTTTCCAATGCTGATCAATTTTAACTTTTGTCATTCGTTGACCATAAGTATATGACTCACCTTTTGCAACTTCACCAGTCATCAAATATGAAATATATTCATCTAAATAATCATCTTTGACTGGGTTTGGGATACTAAAGTGATCCTCTATTTGAGGTAATAAAGGACGATGCCCTGGATATTTAATTCTCATTGTAATCCAATCAAACTCTAATCTCTTTTGACCTGCAAAAGATCCACGATCAATTTTAAACACTGAACCTTCCTCAAGTATTTTGAATAGAGTTTGAAACCAAGCATCTGGTAAATCTCTCGCATCTATGTGTTGAATGTTTAACATTTTATTCCTTTCTTAAATATCTCTATCTAAAATTTCTTCGAGTTCATCAAGAAGAATTGTTCCACCCTCGTCCCAGTGTCCCTCATCTTCCAGACCGTCTAACATAAACTGCTGTCCCTTTTCTGTAATCTGTTGGCATTCTATATCACCGTGTTCATTTTTCTGTAAAACTACTATGTTCTTCATTTCTTTTCTCCTTCCTTAAAGACTGGTCACTGGTTGAATAATTCTAGAAGGTTCTTTTGTTTGTGTTGTTCCTTCTTCACTTAACGAAATCTCAAGCTGTACTAATGAATCCAATGTATCTTGGTCATTTAAAACTCCATAGATTTCATCATTCTTTAAAATTCTTAATAGTTTCTTGTTTATCAAACAAGATTGCCCACCACGTTGATGAAAAGTAATAATATTTCCAGCTTCTAGATTTTTAACTTCTTCCCCAACTGAAACAACTAAACCATACCCTTGGGGGTCGACAGCACTATCAGGAATTATAAGACCACCTTCTGTTCTAGTTCTTTTCATTTCTTCTGCAACAACTTTATCTCCTATTGCTTGAATCATTACGCTTCTCCTCTTCTTTCTTTTTAAATTTATTGTAAGCTTCTAAATATTTTTTTGCTCTTTCTAACTGTTCTTTGATAATGTCAGCCTTCGTCTGCATATCTTGTTCTTCTCTCATCTTTTGGGTCTTTACTAAATTTTTTCTTTTTACCTCTGAACCTCTTAAGTCGAGCTCGGTCTCTCTGATCTTTTAACTTTTCATCTTCCTTTTCTTTCAACCGAATTGACTGAGATTTTTTCCGACGTTTTTTATCACTGGGTTTCTCAAAGTACATTCGATCCCTCAATTCTCGAGAGATACCACTTTTTGAATACTTCTTTCTGAACCGTCTAATTACGTCTTCGTCTGATTCTCCATTTCGTCTTACAACACAAATTCCGCCATGTTCGGCTGGGTAAAAATGTTTATCTGCTCTCATTAGAATAATACTCACCTCCAATCTATTTAAACAAAACCGAATATAATATGACTTCGTGAAGAAAAATTAAATCTGAATCTTTCACATAAGTCAAATGTCTGTTCGGCATTTTTAATTAAGTCTGCTCGTGTAATACCTTCCGGCATTAACCAGACTCTATGATTCCATAACAAGTCTTCTTGTTCGCTCAAAAACTTCATAAATTCAAGAACATTTTCATTCCCATCATTTACTAATTTAACGTAAACATTTTGATGACCCGCAATTCTATTAAAGGTTTCTACTGCTGGTTCTATATCATGTTTGGTAAAGATTTTAGGTGAGAACATAAATTTGATGGGTTTACGAGGGTTAACTTCTCCAATGAGTTCATACAAACGATACCCGTTTGATTCTACATTTGCCACTGGATAATCTAAAAAATTCAACAGAGTAACAGCTTCATCGAAATGTCTTGAAACTGTAGGTTCTCCGCCTGTAATTAAGATACCTGCTTTTCTTTCCTTTATGGTGGTTTGAATATCCGATAAAAGATGTGGTGCCTCAGCGGAGATTCTCATTTTAACTGCTGTATCACACCAAGAGCACTTAAGATTACAAGTTTTGAATCTAAGTATGATCATAGATCTTCCTGAATCTGGACCTTCTCCTTGCCAACTTACAAAGTTTTCAATTAATCTTACACTTTTTCCCATTTCATACTCCTTCCTATTTATTTGTTCTAAATTTAAAATAATATAACTTCATTCTTTTGTTTTTCTACTTCTCTGAACAAAGGTTTTAAGAATAGTTCATGCCTGTCCTCAAATGTAAACTTCAATGCTGAATGTACATCTGGAATAAAGTAATGTGGTAATTTTTCTTCTTCATCTGGTATTGCTATAACTTCTAGTTTACCACCATTAGCTGTAAACTTATGATACTTTTGCAATACATCATCTGGAGCTTTATCAATATCTATCCCTTTAACCCAATACATATATCCTTTAACTCCAGTTTTATGACACTCATACATTATCTCATTCCACGCCAACATAGATCTAACACCTTGTGTTAATGTTTTATAATCTTCTAATTTCTTTCCCCATGATACAGGTCTTGAAACTGACTTATTTCCTTCTTTTATTAATGATAAAAAATCTCTTTTACTTGCCTCAATAAAACTCATAATTTTTGGAAAAGAAAGTTTCTCTGATTTCAATAACAACTCAGATAATTCAGATAAGAACTCTTTTGATTTACTTGGATAATCTGATCTCTTAATTTCAACTCCCATATAATTAATTTTATCAACATCTTTCCCTTCATTATTTACAACTCGAATGGCATATCGTTTCTTTGCAAGAAACAATCCTCTTGAAATAACCAATTCATTTTTAAGAACCAATCTGTTGAACTCTAAATCAACGTTGTGCCTTTTAACCATATCAATGATCTTATCTTTGTTTAAGAAACTTTCTATTTCTTTACACCAACTATGAATATTAGCAACTGTTTTTTGTTGTGGGAAATTTTCAAATTTACAAAAGATTGAATCTGTATCTCCAGTGATAATAAACTCACGACTTCTATTGGGTAATTTATAAAGTTCAGGTTGAGTTTTAGGATCAGCAAACATCTCTGCTTTAGTTAATGTATTCGGTTTAACATAAGATTTCTCAGTCGCTAAACTTCTCATCTTTGCATCACCTTCAATAATTGAAGTCTTTAATGCTTCTTGTCCTGTTAATGTAATTGCTGCAGCTAACGATAGATCAAAGAATCTAAATGTTTTATTTGCAACAACTCCATACAATGTATTCGCCAACACTTTATAAACTAACTGTCTTGTATAAAAGAATTTATACTCAGGACTTTCATCTTCTTCTTCAAACATTTGATTTTTATATTCTGTTCGAGATGTCATTAACAAATCAACAACTTCCCCAAAGACAGAAACCTTCTTTTTATGTGGTTCGAAAAAGCATCCGTTAATTGTATGAATCAATGCATTATCTTGTATTAATTTATACAATTCCTTGTATGTCATTGTACAACTCTTTTTTTCGTATAAAGGATCTATTATCATCTCAATATTTTCTGGTAATTTCTCCGGACAATATGAAAGTTCATATCCTAAATGAGGATCTTTTGTTTTCATAACAAAACTATTAACTCCAATATTATAAGTGATCATTAAATTTGGATACAGAGATGCGAAATCAAAATCTGTTATGTCTTCATAAATTCCAGGGATTGGTTCATAAACGTATGCACCTGGATACTTTTCTTTTGGAACATGAGGATCTGCATTTTTAGATGCTATTCCTTTACTTCTCAAATAAGAAACCATTAATGAATCAATCTGCCCCATTGATGAAACAGAATCAAAACTTGTATTACAAATGATTCTTAGCTCATTCAATAGATTGATATGAGCTAATTTATCATCTAACAGTTCCAGTAGTTCTGTATCTCTAATGTTATACTCAATTGTTTTGTTTAACATCTTCCAGTACATTTCATTGAAAGGTAAAGGCATCGGAATCTTTGTGAATCCGTCAAGTTCATGAGCAGCAATATTAACCAGTTTGTAATTCTCCATCTTTGTAAATGTAAATGTTCTGTATAAATAATCCTGATCAATAGCAACACAACCAGGCATGTGAGCTATATATCTTGAACCATCAATATAAAACTCATTGAATTTTGTCATTGATGTTTGAAGCATTCCTAATTGTGGAAGTCTATTGAAAATATATTCCATATCAAAGCTGATCAAATTCCATCCTGCAATAAAATCTGGATCAATATCTTTAAAATCTTTCATAAAATTATACAGCATTTTCTTTTCATTATCGAAGATTTTATAATTAACATTAGGAATCTTTTCTATTGGCTCTGTTTTATTATCAACACCATAGAATGTTTTAACACCATTGTAAATTGATGTAAACATATTTATTGGGAATCTTGCTTCTTGTGATTTGGGGAAAATCTTTTCCTTTCCAGTATCAATTTCAATATCGAAAAACATAATATTAGATTGTACCTTTGGAGCATCACCTTTGTTAAAATGATAATAGTCCATAGCATGCTTAGTTGTTATTTTTAAATCACCTTCATATGTTATATCTGGATCAACAGAATATCTATCTTTGTAATGTAAAGATATTTGTTTCAATTTATCATATGGAACAATCTTTCTAGCTTCAAAATCAGGTGGGGATTGATAACAGATATATTCATCGCTTTCTGTATGATAAACTTTATTATTATCCTTATCCCTAAAGATATAAAGAACTTGTTGTTTTCTATTTAAAAACTGTACATCAACGAGCCTATATTCGTCTGTGTAAAACTTCTCTGGTATCTTATATCTATGTATGCCTTTTCCAATTTCTTTTTCCTCAGATGCTTTTGTGACGTTTATAACCGTAAGAGAATCCCCTTCCATTATTTGTGCTACTTTTGCCATATCTTCTTCGAACTTTGGTTCCCATAATTTGACATTCCTATTGACAAATGAAGGATGAACTGTCAATAAAACAGGGAAACCCTCCCAATCAAATATATTACCGTGGATATTTGTTATACCAGCCTTAGCAATACCAAATGCGTTCATAGGACTTGTACCCATCAAAACAATCAATTTGGGTTTACATTGTCTTATGATTTCCATACAATTTATTTTACATTTTTCAATTACATCTGGTTCAGGATTGCCAGTTGTTCCATCAGGATTCAATGTTTGGCATAGAACTGTATTCGTTAAAAGATATTTTGTTTTATGTAAATTATATTTTTGAAAGTATTTTCTAAACATTTGTCCTGCTCTACCAACAAGTGGAGCAGGTTCTGGTTTTTTCTTAACTTCCTCTTTGCCGGGATTTTCTGCAACAAAAACAACTTCAACTTTAGTAAGATCTAGTTTTGAATTGGTTTCTAAAATACAGGAGGGAGACTCCAAGAGTTGACAGGTAGAGCAGTTTGCAAAAGAGTTTTTAATTGAAATCATATAAATCTCCTATGACCTTTTATTTTTTTGTTACTCACATGAAAAATATTTTCTCATTTAAATAGTTAACATCTATATATATTAATTAGTGAATGTAAGTCTCGAGTTAATTTTTTGATTGTCAAATGTCAAACCAAGTTTTTAACCCCCGCAAAATGAAAGGAGTGTATCGTGCTAAATCATTAACTATACTACCATAATTTGAAAATTTTACCTCATGTCTGAGGAAGCCTGCGAAGGTGTAAAGGAGAGAGAGCCGATTTTCAGTCCGAGATTTTCAATCTTGATCGCTGATTTTAACCCACTGGGCGGCCATGACCTTGTTGATCTTGCACCTTGTCGGGCAGCTTCTGCCATACACCAAAAAACTTTTTATCAGAAAGGAGTTACCTTATGGAAAATGCACAAGAAGAAGCAAATTATGACAAGGAGAAGGAACTTATCGAACAGGCCAGCAACGATTCCGGCGCCCATTTAATTATGGATCTCCCGGAAGCCCTCAAAATTGTCGGTGTAGGTGAGAAATACATTGGCAACATGGATCACATCCTGAAAGAGTACCAAGCAATGTACTTGGTCCATGAAGAAAATCATGAGATCGAGGAAAAATTGGATGACCTCTTGATCGGCCGAAATGTCATTATCCGAACCAATCTGTTGACACAGATTTATGACAAAGGCGCCTTCATGGTTCCGGAAAACCCATTCGAGAATACCTGCAAAAAATGTCATGGGACCGGTGAACTTTATCTTTTTAACAGGGTGCCAAAGGAAGTCAACTGCAATCGGTGTGAAGATGGAATCGTATGGGTCCGTTGTAGAAGCTGCAAAGGTACCACTCGATACACATCCAAGTTCAAAGAGGGCGGCGGAATCAATGTCGAATGTAAAACCTGCAAAGAATCGCCCGAAGAACACAAAGGTCAGGTTGCTGTTAAATGTCGTGTCTGCCAGGGAACAAAGATCGCAAAGATCATGGTTCTGGACCATACCCTCAAGTCCACAACCCCTTGCCCTGCCTGCGACGAACTCGGTTTCACCATCCCCAAACAGGAGAAAGTTCATGTTCCGCAGGGGTTGGATAATCCAGTGCTCGCCGGAGATCTCGCTGAAAAACTGAAGCATCAAATCGACGATGCAAAATTCTTCGACGCGCCGAAATAGCAACCAGCAAAAAGAGATTAAGAACCTTTCCATCATAAAGAAAAAGGAAAGGAGGTGATTCTATGTCTACAGGACTAGATAACCTACTGTCCGACCTTGTAACTCGTAAAGAGTTTCATGATCGGGCAGCTGACTCAATACCTCTAATCGACTCAGATTGGAGGTATCATATGAGTCAGCTCTCTCGTCTGGATATCCAGATAGAGAGAGTTCTTAGTCTCTTAGAAAGAGATTAAGAGAAAGGGCCCGGGAATTAACTCGGGTCCTTTTTTATGCTTCCATAATAGAGAAGTTCTCTGCCATAAAATCCTTCAATGATTTCTTTGTTACTACTCTTTTTTTGGTTCTCAGTTTTTGTTTTTTTGGAGCTTCTAATCCCAACGATTTATACATACCTGATTTGTTATCTGATTTATTTATCATATCACATATAAACTCCACTTCAAAAGATTTTAAATATGGGTATCTTTTTTCAATAATACCGTACAGTTTATCGTTGTATTTTCTACGATAATAAATTGTATCATATCGACCAACTCTAAATTCCAATACACATTTTTTGATAAAATATAATAGTTCTTCTCTCGGAATTGTATGAATATTTATATTGTTAAAGTATTTATCTAGGTATTTATTCAAAGGAAGATTCTTTAAAAATACCGAAATGACATAACTATTTGTTATCGGACTGTTATACTTTAGTATGTCCGGAATCAGAACTTCCCCATCGTCTGATGTTCTCGGAGCGGGAATTTGACTATTTTTATTCCCATCAAATAACCAAGTGTAGTATGTTTTAAATGGCATTATCTTCTATAAACTCCTTTATCATCTGTTTCACTTCGTTCTTATTTTTTTCATTATAGTCCCAAATAATTAAAGCTTTATACCCTTGTTTTTCTAATCTATCTATTCTGTTTTTTTCTTCGTCTTTTTTACGATGCCATATACTTCCAAAATGTTCAATAATCAATCTATCTTCTCTGTTAATAATATCTGGTATTAAACCATCAAAAGTTTGATTTCTTTGTCTATTATTTCCATTAAATTCCCAACGACCTGGTTGGAGGTCCAAAGCTAATTCCAAAACTCGTTTTTCACAGTAATTTGGTTCGTCTCGTTTAACAAATTCATTAGTAACAACTTCAACTAACTCTTCAAATGTCCAGGTAGAAACCATTTCATTGTCAATCCAATAAAAAGAGTGTTCCATATTTCTATGTAATTTTGGATCTCTTACTTTTCTTTTTTCAGTCTTTATAGCTTTCCTAATTTTAGACGATTTACTCATTAATTTATATAGCTTATGTTGTATTGTTCTCCATCCCCATCCGATTTTTTCGGAAATATCTTGATGTGTAAGTTTATTATTTTCATCGGATTTGTGTAGAGAATGAAGAACTCCCAACAGACAATCGTCCTTCCAGTCATTTGTATATTCTTCTCTTGTTTGGCCATTTAAAAAATCTTTTCTTATATTTTTTGGTCCTCGATCTAATCTCTCCTTGGCATGTTTTAAATTTTTAATCATTTTAAATTATCCATTCTATATATTAAATTCTCGTAAAACATTTTCATTTCCCCCTCACAAATTAAACTTGGGGTCTTTAATTTTCCCGCTTTTACCATATCTATTTTCTCTTTCAAATCTTCCAAATTATGATAAATATATTGCTCTGGAAGTATCTCTGGATAAGCACATCTATTCGGTGCTAAAGGAACACAATCATTCAAAACTGCATCAACAATTTGATAACCGAATGTGTCTTCATGAGATGTTATCAATAGAATCTTACTCATACTTAAAAAGGTATAATAATCTTGCCAAGTATCCTTTAGTATATTTATCTGGTCTCGTCTAATAACTTTGAAATGTTTTTCTACCTCTAGATCAACTTTTTGTTTTGTTGGTCTTGATGCTGATACTATATCAATAGCTTTAGTTTTCGTTAAATTGTTATATCTTGTTATCTCTATTGGTGGGAATGGCAATCTTATAACATTTACATTTGCCCATTGTAATTTAAAAAAATGATAATTTGAACCAACAAAAACTTTATCAAACATTCTAGCATGTCCCATCTCACACATATACTTACTTTCAGATACGTCTTGAAAATAGTCATGTATATTTTTACTTGTTGCATGACAATACGCATATGCTTTATTTGGTTTCTTGTGATATAAAACATTTGTAAAGAATCCAGGAAAGCTAATATCTGCAACAAACAAAATATCATCAACTCTAATAACCATCGACATATATTCTTTTATCTGCTCTGTTTCAAATTCAATGGCTGCATCTATTGGGGAAAACATACCTGCTGACTCATGAACACCTTTAATATTTTTTAATGCTTCCTGCCCCAATATATGAACGTCATACCCTGCTTCTCTAAACTGTTTCGGAAACTCAGTATAAAACCATTCCTGATACCGAAGCGGTGTTGGGTATTGTGGTACAAAAATTATTCTTTTCACTTTCTTCCCCTTTCTGCCAAAAGACTAGGAATGTCTAATGGTTTTCTATACTGACACGCCCAACAATAAAGTTCTCCAATGTTGTCTTCAATTCCACAAACACCTTTTAAATGTATGCACCAATCTTTTGGGTTTAATTTTAAATGATAGTAAGTTTTACTCTTGAACCTGCTCTCCGCTCCTGTCGGATCCGTGCTCATTGAGTTTTTCCCCCTCTCTTTTAATTTGTTTCTTTAAAATATCAAGTATTGCATATTCAAGAAAGAAGTTACTTTCTTGACTAGACATTTCTAAATCAACTATAGCACTACCATCCTCCTGATCAACAACTTTTAAAACTTCCATCTTATTCATCCTCCCATTTAATATAATTTACTATAGAAAAAATTAACAAAACAATCATTTGAAATATTAAAAAGAATTGTTTTGTATGCCAGAAAATAATAATTTGTATTAAATAACTTGGTAGAAATACAATCCACCCTTGACTGTTTTTCTTCCTCAAAAGCATAAGAGCAACACAAGTTAATATAAACGCTGCTGCGCCAAATATATTTTGAGCTATCAGTTCAGAACTGCTTAGAAAATCCATTTTGAATATCCTTCAAACAGAAAATATTTATGATCATATTTCCATAGATCAGATTGACTCGGATATATTTTATTTAACAGTTGCTCTTTTAAACTTGGCATATGAACTTCATGAATATAAGGGGCGTTCATCATTGTACTATAAAATGTTACATCAAAACAACTTCTCGCCCACAACTCTCCTGTCATCCCTTGTTCTCTATGTTTTGGATGTATTTCATAACTGGGGTCAGGAAAATAAAATTTATGGTCATGATTAACCATTGACATTGGAATACTGTTAAGAAACAATTGTACAGTTATCCCTGATATTTCCTCCTTCAACTTCATTGCTTCTTCTCTACGTCTTGGTTCTGTATCTGCACTATATATAATAATGATGTTTTCTTCTTTCTTTAAAACTTCATAACATCCGATGATCTCATCATCTGGATGTGGTGCTACAATAACATGATTCATCTAAATCTCCTTACACTTTTATTTTTTGTTACCGTTTGAGAAAATAGTTTCCCGTTTTGTTTGTTCCTAAATTTAAAAATCTCATCTATATATATTAATAAATGAAATACAAACCTCACTTATTTTTTTTGAAAAAAAGGAGAATGTTGCTTATGATTAAAAGTATGTTAGACAACGATCAGTACAAGTTTATGATGCAGCAAGCAGCGTTAAAATTAGGATTTGCCAATGTGCCAGTAGAGTATAAATTCAAATGCCGAACTCCAGATGTAGATTTGTTACCTGCGCAATGGCATTTGAACGAGGGATTAGCTTCTTTATTAGATCTTAGATTTAAAAGTGAAGACCTTGATTATTTAGAAACAATGAGATATATAACTCCAGAATATTTATCGTTTCTGAAAAATTTTAGATTTGAGAGGCAGTATATTTATACAGATTTTGATTTGCAGGATGGGTTTAAAGTTCCGATCATCAGAATCAAAGGTCCATTTTTTCACACAACCCTTTTTGAAGTTCCATTGTTGGCTACTATTAGCGAATCATGGTCGAGATTACAGGATGAAACCCACCCACTTTCTGAACATGACGCTATGCATAGGTCCGAACAATCTCTAAGGAATATTTTGGACGCCAAAGGAAATCCTCCGCCTGACTTCTATTGGGCAGATTTCGGAACTCGTCGTAGAAGATCATTCGATTGGCACATGAAACAAGTTTCACATATGACAGCTCGATTTCCAAAAAACTTTGTTGGTACAAGTAACCTTCATCTCGCCCGAGAGTTTAATATTAAACCCATCGGAACCCAAGCGCATGAGTGGTATCAACTTCACCAACAATTAGATTACAGATTAGTTAATTTTCAGAAAGCTGCTCTTGAAAATTGGGTCAAAGTTTACAGAGGAGATTTAGGAATTGCTCTTGCTGATATTATCAATACAGATGCTTTCCTAAAAGATTTCGATGATACATACTTCTGTAAATTATTTGATGGGGTTAGAGAAGACTCAGAAAAAGATCCCATTCATTTTGGTCACAGGATAGCAAACTTTTATATATCAAAAGGAATTAATCCTCGTACCAAATCTATTGTATTCAGCAACGGTTTAGATTTCAAAAAAGCATATAAAATTTGGGAAGAACTTCATAATGTAATTGGTCTATCATTTGGTATCGGAACACATATCACAAACAACTGGGAAACTCCGGGATTGAATATTGTTATTAAGATGGTAAATTGTAATGGGCAACCTGTTGCTAAAATTTCAAATTCTCCTGGCAAAGGTATGTGTGAAGACCCAGAATTTGAATCTTATTTAAAGTTCGTATTTAATGTAAAGGAGTAATTATGGCCAAAACACTTGACAAAAATATTACAACATTGACGGATTTCAGATTTGCTACAGAAGCATTGACTGGCGAGCTTCAAATGTATATTCAAGTCAGTAGTGCAAACGCAGATCTAAGTGCTCTAATTGAGGTTACAGAACTTCAAGTTAATTTAGCTAAAAATAAAGATGATGAAGCATTTTTATTTTTGAGGTGTACGTAATGGAACCGATAGAATACATCTCCGGAAAGATGTTTTTCAGGCACATGGGTAATGCAAAACGTATAAATAGAGGAGATCAAAGATTATTATTTGCTTGTGCCGGTGTATTAGGAGTACCAGAAAGTATTGGATTAAAATATGAACACATTTATCATTTAACAAGCGGGCAAAATCCGATGGGAGAACTTCATGCTTTAATTGATCCAAACATGGGGCTTCCAAAAGATATTCAACAGTTGCATCTACATTTAGTTACAGGACAGGATTTAACAAAGGAGATGAAAGGGCAGGGTATAGGTGGAATTATTACATCTCCCGTATGGCAAATATGAGTTCGTTTCTTATACTTATTATCTAAAATGTTTAGAACATAATATAAAATCAAATTATGTCGGGGTGTAGCTCAGTCTGGGGAGAGCGCTCGGTTTGGGTCCGAGAGGTCGGAGGTTCGAATCCTCTTATCCCGACCATTTATTTTGCCAGTGTGGCGGAGCTGGGAGACGCGCCAGACTTAGGATCTGGTTCTCACTAAGAGAGTGGAGGTTCGAGTCCTCTCACTGGCACCAACTATGAAAGGAAACTTCATGAGTGCAGTGTTTTATGAATTTCCATTTCCCTGCAAGGACTGTGTCGTTGCAGCAATATGTAAGGAGAAACCTGACAATGCAAAGGAGATTATACTTAAGTTTAATCATCCTGTTAAATGTCTCACCATCCCAAAGAACGTCAAAGAAGTAGAAACCTACCACAAGATGCTTTTGGAATGCTGGGCCAACATGGGGATTAAAATTATTCAAGGCGTTCAGAAGCAAACATCTGTCAACCACAAAAAAGAAATTAACAACAATTTACCAAGAGACTATCTCTATCTTATGTCTCGGATGACAGATTTGTTGCAATGGATGGTTAACTCCAAAAGTTGGGAAATAGGAGAAAGTCAAGATTTCGATAAAGCAGAAGTTAGAAAGAAGTTAAAATTATTAGTTCTTTAGCCACTGTAGCTCAGTTGGAAGAGCAGCTCACTTGTAATGAGACGGTCAGGGGTTCGACTCCTCTTAGTGGCTCCATTTTAAGGAGTTTAATAATGCCCTTATACGAATTTCGTTGTAAAAAGTGTAATTATTTATTTGAAGAGTTATTAGACACCCGGAATATATTAGCAATGGAGTGTCCCAAATGTAAAGAGCTAGCATGGAAGATTATATCTGGCTCTAACTTTGTTGTAAATGGGTATAACGCCCAAAATAACTACTCGAAAAAGGAGAAGAAAAAATGATCAAATTTTTAATTTTATTGGCACTACTTTATGTAGGCGCCGGAATCGTTTTCGGTATTTTGGATGCAAAGAAAGAAGATAAGGAAATTGCTTGGACTTCCAAAGACACTTGGATCGGTTTTCTTACCTGGCCCAAACGCTTCATCGGATAAATAGAAATGGCCCCGTAGCTCAATGGAAAGAGTACTTGGCTACGAACCAGGCGACGGAGGTTCGACTCCTCTCGGGGTCTCCAACATTAAGCCCCCGTAGCTCAACGGATAGAGCAAAAGACTTCTAATCTTTTTACACGGGTTCAACTCCTGTCGGGGGTACCACTTTGAAAGGGGAAAAATGATTCAAACAACGTTTAATATTTTATCAACTGTAATATTTATGTTTTCGTGCCGCTTCAGATCAGAAAATAATTAACTGCCGTGTATCCAAGTGGTAAGGCCGCCGGTTGCAAACCGGTTTGATATGCGGTTCGACTCCGCACACGGGCTCCAAAGGGGTTATAATAATGAGTTTTCCAATCTGTATACCCTGTTTTAATAAGGTCGAGCCATGGGTTCGTCATACGTTGCTGGTTCATAAACACTCCAAAGCAAAGTGTCGTATCTGTAATGGTCAAAATTCAGGCCCCGATAAACAAGGATTAATCGTTTCGTATGAAGATTCCGAACGTGAATGTGATCATGCGTCCGGCTGTGATAATATGTACATAAAATATATGTGTGGAGAAATGCCAAAAGTTTGCATACATAGGAGATTAAATGGGTAAATCAGATAAGAAAACAAAAACAGAAGGTAAATGGCGAGGTAAGATTGGCAGCCGTGATTAAAGCCCCCATAGTTCAATGAACAGAACAAGGCGCTTCTAACGATTTGACGTGGGTTCAACTCCTGTCGGGGGTACCACTTTGAAAGGGGAAAAATGATTCAAACAACGTTTAATATTTTATCAACTGTAATATTTATGTTCTTGTTTGTTATATGGCAAAAATCAGATTGGGCTAATATATTAATTAAATTCACATTAATTATTATGTCCATATATGGATTCTTAATCTGTTTAAAAGAGTTCGGAATTCTTATAGGTCCCTTTTAGGTGATATATGTACGCTCAAGAAAATTACAATAACGCAATTGATTTTGCCCTGAATTATCCACCTGAATATAATCTTATTGTATATGAATCAGATAGAGATATATTTGTAGTTGATGTATTTGACGCAGGATGGTACACTATGCACTTAGAAGGTAAATTTGTAAGATCCTGTCTACGGTGGAAAGGTAAAAAACAATGGAGTAATTAGTTAGACCCGTGGCGAAGCGGTTCAACGCAGTGGGCCTTGGACCCACTATATGTCCCAGGTTCGAATCCTGGCGGGTCTTCCAAACAAATGGCCGAGTGGCGAAGCAGGCAGACGCTCAAGACTTAAAATCTTGTGGGAATTTTCCCGTGTGGGTTCGAGTCCCTCCTCGGCTACCAAACTTAAAGCCCTGTGGTGGAATGGCATACACGGCTGCTTCAAACGCAGTTGCTCAAGGAGCTTGGGGGTTCAAGTCCCTCCAGGGCTACCATTTTAGAAAGGAAAACAAATGAAAAAATTATTGATTTTAGCATTCGCTTTATTAATATCGGTATCATTTATTATGCCTGTTAATGCTGGTCAGAAGCAAAGACAAAAGCAAAACAAGCAACAGCAAAAACAGCAACGCTATCAAAAGAATAAACAACCAAGATATTATGGTCAAGGGTACAGATATAACCATCATGGAACACGAGATTATCGCCCAAAACATTATCGTGGTCATTGGAGATCATGGAATGAATGGGAAAGTCATCGAAAATATAATCGTCAACCATATAGAAATGGAAGATATTACAGAGAAAATAACAATCTTTATTTTGAGTTTGAAAATGAAGATGGTCGATTTGTATTTTCAATCGGTAAATAACTTTAATGCGGAGTCGAGAAGCCTGGTCCATCTCGCCGGTCTCATAAGCCGGAGCTTGTAATGAGCACGGGGGTTCAAATCCCTCCTCCGCTACCAACTTTTCTGGAATACTCGTGACCCGGAGCTCTGCAACGCGCATCCTCTGTTAATAGATAAAGAATACGCGGTTGGATTCTATTGACTAGACGGTATTCCGGAGTCGACTTACGAAAGGAATAAAATGAGATTAACCACGAACTTTAGTATGAAAGAAGTAAGAGAATTAGCATTTATTAAATGGATTAAAAAAATTTGCAGTAGTAACGCATTTTCTAACTTTATTGTTAAAACATTTGCGTCTGTTATTATTTTATTACTTACATTTATTCCAGTATATTGCTACTTGGGAGTCAGATATCTGATCGAACCAGTAGGTTTTTGGCAAGAGTTGGCAATATTAGTTTTAGCTTGTATTACCATTGGATGGTTACAAGTTGGGATGGGAATTGTTGCAGGTGCTTTAATAGTCGTTGTTGTTTTAGAAGACGTTTAGAGACGAGGTGTGCCGAGCCTGGACTATGGCGCCAGTTTCATAAGCTGGACATTCGTGGGTTCAAATCCCACCCTCGTTACCAAATTTGGGGAAGATTGAGTTTAGCTCAGCCTGGTAGAGCGCCAGTTTGATCTGGGTCAGTGGAACAACATGATCGTATGTTGACCATGGAAACAGTATGGTTGTGCCCGCATGGGTCCAAATCCCATAACACTATCTTCCCCAATAATTTTTTGAAAGGAGAGTACATTGATCAGTAAAAACGTAATGAAAACAAACCAGTTTGATGATTCTGTATATTATCGAGTTGCTTGTGAATGTGGTTCTGACGACCATGGTATTACTATTGAGCTTGAAAAAGATATAAAAATTCCATCTATGATATTTATGAACTTCTATAAAAACATTGCATGGTGTTCTCATTGGGGACATCTCAATTGGTTTGAAAGAGTATATAAGAGAATAAAATGTTCTATAATTATGCTTTTTACAGGGTATGTTGAACTTCAAGAATGTTTTATTTTAAGTAATAATAACATTGAACCTTTTATAGAAGCTCTTATAGAAGGAAAAGAGTTATTAAAATCTGACTGTCCTTATTGTAAAGACGCTGAATTAAAAGCTCTTGAATGTTGTTCAATATGTGGAAAAAGAGTTTTTGCGAAAGGAATACTAGATGGCAATTCCTAAAATAACGAAGGGTCGACCCAAAATACTTGTCGATTGTAAAATCGGGCAGATCGTAAAATTTCCAACTACTATGGGGCAAGATGATGTTCGTGAGATTGCAAAAGAATATGGATTTCAAATTTGGTTTTACGAACCAGGTGACCCAGAATATAACAAACATGGAAGAAATGTCGTGAGACTTATGAAATAAATGGTGGGGTAACCATAATTAGGTACTGGAGCTGGTTGCTACCCAGTTCAGGTTAACAGCCTGTGCAGGTTCAATTCCTGTCCCCACCGCCAACCTTTAACTTTGAAAGGAAACATTATGGCAGAAGGTCTGACAACAGAACAATTTATTGAAAAGTTTGATCATTTCCGTAGAGTTCCAAGTACTGGAAATGTTATCATTCATCCAGATATACCATATGGTTTCATCGAACTAAAAGAAGAATTTGTAGATAAACTTAAAGATGATCTACAAAAGAAACTTATGATGGCACACACTGGTATTGATGAGCTTGATCCTACAACAAAGCTCGTCATAATGTTATTAGAAAAATCATACTAACAGGAAAGGAGTCAATCATGGGATCAAGGTATATGGTTTCAGGTGTTCAATTGGGAATGTTCAAATCATTTGCCACAGCTGGGGATGATAAAGCAGCTGAAGATTTATTAAATGGAATTGTTAAAGATCAACAAATAAAAGACTCTTATACCACTCTTGAGGAAGATGTCCGAACCACAAGAGAATTTTATGATCGGAGATGAGAAATATATGAAAAAAGCAAAGATGGGTCAGAGATTTTTAGTCTCTGATCCACAGCTAACAACTCTTTTTACATACATCGAAAAAAATGATACAAAAAGAGCAGCTATATTGATCAACTCTATTAGAGAAAAACAGTTGGTTTTTGAATCTGACGATTTAATAATAGCAAGAGATATTGAAAGAGTTAGAAAATCAGAAACCTATATCAAACAACAAGAGATTGAATAGGGGAGGGTACCGCCAAGGGGCAAACTGCGTTTGAACCGCATGGGGGTGTAACAAGCTCGGTGTTCGATTCATCTACCCTCCTCCAAATTTGATTGGTTACCGAAAGGATAATAATGACAGCAACAAAAGAAGATATTGAATTTTGGCTATCAGTAGCTGTAATAAAAGAAGCTACACATCTAATTGTAGCAGTTGACACATATGATCATGAAAACTATCCTGTCTATGTTTCTAAAAATAAAAACTCAAAGAAGAAATAGAACGGATTTCAAGGTCATCAATGCACAGTATTGATGAAGTATATAATATGTCATTGGATACTAATAAACAACTAAAACAATATAGAGCAATGAATTTATAAAGGAGAATAATGAAACGACGCTCAATTTATACTGTTACAACTTTGCGAGGTTCATTATATGGTGGAACCAGATGTGTTGGTTTCTATCATGATCTTGTAGATGCAATTGCAGCAGTGGAAGAAAATGCTTGTGATATTAATGAATGTGAATACTATCCATTTTGTGTTATTGAAAAAACCAGTCCAGGTATTTATAATTTTGATATGGATGAAATTTGGTTTAGATGGCACAGAGAGCACGGTTATCAAAGGATAGAAAAGAAACCGGATAACTTTAAACGTGTCGTGGCTTTCGGCATAGGATGAAAGGATAAAAAAAATGATTTGTCCAATTTGTCATTTCAAAGTTGAAGAATTTAAAGAATCTGATAATTCAGTACAGATGATCTGTTGTAGATGTAATGTTATGATCACCATACACGAATTAACAGATAAGGAACCCTGTCAAGAAAAGGAAGAATAATATGAGGAATTTTCATAAAGGGCAAAGCGTTCTTATTAAAGGTGCAAAACACTCAGGACCAACCACAGAAATGTATGATATGGTTGGTTCTATTCAAATAATTGAGTCTGTTTATGACCACGATAATTACAACATTAAAGGATATATATGGAATGGTCTGGATTTAGGTTTGCCAGTTGATCATGAACCAGTTGATAAATCGCCTAAGAAATTTCAAATAAAAAATCTGGTGACCTAAATATGGATAAAGAAGATGTAAAATCTATACGTATTCATATTAAATGGACTGATATATTATTATCACTAGGCGCTTGTGCTGGAGATTTAATTGTTGAAAAATTAAATCCATTAAGGGGAAATGAATCTGAAACTTTAATGACAGGAAGAATCAAAGTTGAAAGAAATTCTCTTGGGTATGATAATATAGAATTTAATAATAATATAATGTCATATGATGACTTTGAAGATTTTATTAGACCTTCTATTGATATAATGGTAAGAGCATATCATGATGGTATGCTTCTCGATAAATCATCTTATACATGGATAAAAAATTGGAAGGTGAAAAATGATTAAATGGAAAGGATTAGGTATTGCATTGGGAGTTCTGATTTCTGGGCTTTATATAGTAGTCACTTTTATGATGGGAGTCTGGAGACAGTATCAATTAATATTTGGTTAAGGGCGCGTAACTCAGTGGGAGAGTGCCTGTTTTACACGCAGGTGGTCGGTGGTTCAAAACCATCCGCGCCTACCATTCTATAAAAAGGAGGGACCAAACAATGGGGAAGCAAAACGTAAATTCCATATAATTGACTGTGATGGTTATTGGACAGTCAAAAAAAGATTCAAATATTTTTGGTTTTATGTACGGGACAAAAAATTTAAAAAACTCAAATTTTACGAATTTGGTAAAGTTGTAAGATATGTAAATGAGAGAAAATAAAATGAGCAATCCATTTCTAGAAGCTTTATACACAAAATTTACATATGAATGTAAAGGAGAAACTATCTCTTTAACAAGCGAAGAAACAAGGCATCAAAGCGGAAGATACTTTATGGTTGTTTGTGATAAGTGTTGTAACATTCCAGTTCTTCACTTATTGAGAGAAGATAATGGGGGGTGTTCCTGATGGCGGGCTGTAAACTCGTTGCCTTAATATATCAGGTGGGCGGCAAGAGGTTCAATTCCTTCACCCCTCACCATTTCAAAGGATTGATAAAAATGAAAAATCCGTGTGATATTTGCATACTCAAAGTAACTTGTACTGCTGTATGTCCAGAGAAAGAAAATTATAAAATATTAATTCGAACTGCTATCCGACAAAACGCACCTAATGCAAAAAGAGGAATACCAGCAGGTTCGAACTTTGGGAAATATGCCAGAATGAAACACAGCAATGAAACTGAAACAATGAAAATATCAATACGAAGATTTAATAAAGGAGATAATTCATGATCCCATACGTGGGCAAGTACGGCAAGCAATGTTCCGTAATGCTAAATCAACTAGACGATGAAAACACAATAAGTCAGATATATGAATTTTTAAATCATCCGGCATTCACAAATCCTATTAGCATCATGCCTGATTGTCATTATGGCAAAGGAACTGTCATTGGATTCACTATGGAAATGACAGATATGATAATTCCAAATATTGTTGGAGTTGATATTAACTGTGCAATGCTTTCTTTATTTCTTGGTACAAATGCTTTAGCAGAATTAAGCAGAGAACAAATTGATAATCATTTAAGACAAGAAATTCCGTTTAGTACTAATGTTCATCCAACCACAGACTACGCTTATGAAATGTTAGATCAAAACTTTTGGAATGGGGCACATGAATATCATTGGGAATTTACAAAAAAATATAATCTAAGATACGGAACCAAACATGATCCAGTCCAATTTGATATTAGATGGTTCGAAGATAAATGTGTTGAAATTGAAATGGATTTCGGAAGAGCTTTAAAATCAATAGGTACTCTTGGTGGTGGAAATCACTTTTTAGAACTTGGAAAATTAGTCAACCAAAAAGAATACTTATTTACAATCCATACAGGGTCAAGACAATTCGGATTAAAGATTGCAGAATATTGGCAACGAAAAGCTGGAAAAGGGCATTTAGCATATCTAACCGGAAATGATATGTTTGGTTATTTAACAGATATGATATTTGCACAGCACTATGCATCACTTAATAGAGATGCAATAGCAAATATTGTCGAATTTGTTTTTCAGATTGAATCTCAAGATCAAATTGAAACATCACATAACTTTATTGATTTCCAAGATTTTATCATTCGGAAAGGTGCTGTAAGATCATATAAAAATGAAAAAATGATAATTCCGTTTAACATGGAAGATGGGTTATTAATATGTGAAGGTAAATCGAATCCAGAATGGAATTTCTCAGCACCACATGGAGCAGGAAGAGTTTGTTCAAGAGGTGATATTAAAAGAAAAATGAAAGAAATATCATCGTCTAAGGATGTTCAAGAAAGGATGTATAAAAAAGGTATCTACACATCTTCGGTTCCATTAGATGAAACAAAAGAAGCATATAAAGATCCAAAAATAATTGAAGATGCGATTGAACCAACTGCAACGATTATTGATCGTGCAATACCTGTTCTGAATATGAAAGGGTAAGTAAGACGACACATCATTAAATTTAGAACATATATCAAATTCGCTTACAAAGGAGTAAATAAAATGACCAAAGAAGGAGACCATAAGGCAGACATTGTTGATGTCCCAGCCGCCAGTATAGATGAGGAAGAAGAATCGCCTTGTTGTTGCTGTCCTGGTACCACAGAATGTCGTCTGCCTACTAATGAGTGGACAGACGACTAGATGTCTAACAGTCCACCGTAGGTTTGTAGAGGTCCACCTGTTTTCATTCAAATGGCTGAACTTTAACTTTTGACTGAAAACAAGGAGACTGAAAAATGACCTACAAAGAATTAAAAAATAAGATAAAAGAAGAACAAAAAACTTTAGCATTACAGATTCGTAGAGGTAAATATTTAAGAAAACCAGACCATAGAACTGATATTACAAAAGACGATAAGAAGCTTTATTATTATGGTTCAACATTTGATGATTGGAATGTCTATAAATTGAGTCAAAAATATCGGCATAAGCATATTGCTTATTGTAAAATGTTCAACAGAACCCCATATGGTCAGATTGAAGATCCCAGAACAGGAAATAGTCCCAACAAAAAACACATTGAACAATATGAAAATGAATGGGAGAATCTTCTTGATGAAACTCTACGTATTAGTGCGTAAGGATTTATCTATATCTCAACGGGCTGTTCAGGCAGGACATGCGGTCGCAGAGTTTTGCCTGCGCAGCCCTTTTTCGCGTTGGACAAATGGGACTTTAGTTTATTTAGGAGTCAAGGGGTTGACTCAATTAGAAAGAATCAAATATCAATTAAAAGAACAGGACATTGGATTCATTGAATTTAATGAACCTGATATTAATAATGAAACAACTGCAATAGCAACTGACCAACATTGTAAAATTTTCGAAAGGCTAAATTTATTATGAAAGAGTTGGCCCAGTAGCTCTAGTGGCAGAGCAGGTGACTCTAAATCTCCGGCCGTGGGTTCGAATCCCACCTGGGCCTCCAGAAAAGGAAACAAAAATGATCAATCAGGTAATAGGTCAAGGAGGGGTTAAATTAACTCCTCAGGAACTTGAAGAAGTACCAATATTAATACCATATCAATTGCCCAATACTGATATGTATCCCACAAAGGTTCGGTTTAAAACCATGGGAATGGATGGGCAATGGATACTAGTTAACATTATTGAAGTAGATGGTAAAGATGAATTAGACAAAGGTGTCAACATATTTGTAAACCGTATTATATTAACATAACAATATGGGGGTGAAACGGTATCGACAAGGAAGAAGATGTTATTTGATGCGCTCCGTGGATTCTACTTCACGTTAAATTGTAGAAAACTAAACTTAAACGCAGACGATTACGCATTTGCCCTAGCTGCTTAATTGCAGTTAGCGTTCTACTCGACTTTACTCTTGGGTTGGGATAGGGCGTCGGATACGGGAGTTGCTACCTCTTTGCTGTGCCGAGCAGAGGTCTAAGAGTAGGCACAACCCTCATTCCCCTTTAGTTCTGCTAGTTCCAGCTTTGACTGGCGGGAATGATGTATAAATACTAGCTATGAGCGTAGATTCAAATGAAGGAACTTTTTTGGACCCGAGTTCGACTCTCGGCACCTCCACCAATTTATGGCCCGAACGAAAATGTGCACAGTATCTTTGTCATAGAAGATATGATTCAATTCGGGAGGGCCGCCAAAAGCCCTGTGAATTTGATCATCATTTGTACCAGTTCCGGACTGGAGTTGATCATTAGTAGCAGGGTATCATCTTAGAAAGGATAAAAATGAAACTCAAAATGTATATTCTAATAATAGACTGGGTTGATCTTGGGCATGCAATAAATTCTGCATCTCATGCTAGTCTTATGGGATATCTTAAATGGAAAGATGATCCAATAATGAAAGATTGGTTGTCAGATTCATTTAGAAAAGTAACTTGTAAAGTTAATGAAGATGAATTTGAACGGGCAAAACAATTCGACGATTTTGAAATTGTAACCGAACTTGCATTTGATAAAAGAGAAGTTGGTTTAGTATTTAAACCACGTTATGAGTGGCCAAAATTTTTCAACTATTTAAAACTTTATAAATAAAAAGGAAGAGGAAAAATAAATGAGCCATCCAGTTAGACGAAACGATACATATATGATATTAGGTCATCTATTAAGAGTCACATCAGTAAAAGGCACTCATAGGGCATATGATGGACAACGTGAAAGAAGAGTATTTCTAACTTGTGCAAAAGATTGTAATTGTGGTTTAAAGTTTGCGGGTCAAATTTTATGGCCTGTAAAACTCAAAATATTAGAAAGGCACCTCCACCAACTTAGAAAGGATGTATCATGACAGACGAAGAAAAAATAATTAAATCTGCCGTGAATATTATTGTAGAACCTATTCTGGAGCTTATTCAGAAGGATCCACATCAATGGTCTAAGAGACCTTGTTCAACTTGTAGCGCTATTTCAACTATTATTGGAAAACCGTTTGGTTGTATTCTCAAAGCTACTAAAGAAAGGAATTGAATCATGATTAAAAAAGGTGATCAAATAATTGTCGCTGGAGAATCTAATGAAGTTTTTAAAGTTATTGGTGTAGAAGGAGATTATGTAATTCTCCACACCGGATGGAAAGAACCAATTAAAAAATGCACTGTAATACCAGAAAAGTATCACGATATAATATATTCAGTTATACATGATTATATAGATTCAGACATCATACTTCAGATAATAGACGGAGAAGAAAATGAAACAAGAACTCGAAAAGAAACTAGTGGAG
>Ga0307375_10001001_pt1 | contig 32191 bp, 25 predicted proteins | sample TR1MG_FD_202531 | JGI IMG/M metagenome (GOLD analysis project Ga0307375, IMG submission 202531) | Soil microbial communities from Risofladan, Vaasa, Finland - TR-1 | ecosystem: Environmental > Terrestrial > Soil > Coastal area > Acid sulfate soil | place: Finland: Risofladan, Vaasa | collected... | reverse complement strand
AGATCATACGTCTTCGCATCGAGTTCTGTTCGCAATTGATCCGACGTCGTCGCGGCAACCAATCCTTGTTCCAAGCACACGAAATGCAAGTCATCCCACGTGCGACGAGGCTGTGAGGGAAACTTACTGAATTCAGATGGACCCGAGTGCAACCCCAGCTGACGACTGATGTCGCCCGTCTTCTCATCGAGCTCCTGCATCGAGATCGTATCGAAACAGTTGTAGACACAATACTCCACCGGGTAGTTCTTCTGCATGAACGCATGCCATTGGAGGCCGGTCAGATGGTCGGCTTCCTTGAACTTGAGCTTTCGGATACCCAAGTTACGGTGTAAGACCGCATCCAAGCCATACCCTGTCTCCATGCCATTGGAAAATCGCAGCTTGCGATATAAGCACATGGCATCGATGACTTGGAAAGATGCTGGGAAGGTGGCAGTATGCCATTGATCAAACGGCGGAACAGGGGTGGTTTTGCCCGATTGCGTGACCTTGGTAGAAGAGCCTTCCTGATATTGGAACTTGCGAAAGAAGGGCGGAATATCAGGGTCGGCAAAGACCTCTCCCAGATCGTGGCCCACTTTCTCCAACTCATGGGTCATCTTCTTCATGTCGAAGTTCATGTTCCAAATCGCCATGATGTCGGGTTTCCAGGCGTGACTTTGCCTAATCCCCTGCAAAGTCACTTCGGCGGCATCTTTAACGATGTGGATATCCAATTCGATATTGCGTTTCGCCTTGTAATCACCCAGGTAGTAATCGAAGGCGGTGCGAATATTGGCAATGGGATTGACTACCCCTTTCAAGAAGATCTCACTGATGTAAAGCTGCACCCGGCGATCCATCGCCAGCGAGAGCATGATGATCTCTCCTGTTCCGCGCACACAGTCGGTTTCCGTGTCGAGGTTACACACTGACAACGGCGTGCCATTCGCGCCATTGCACTGGGGCCATTTCTCCATGTAGTAATGTTTTACTAACACAGGTGTGGTCACATCAGCGCCGTATACGTAGGGGCTGCGGCAGACCTCACGCAGTCGCTGTGGGCGGCTAGGGACGCGGTTGGGGTTTAAGGCACGATAGATCGCATTAGGCATATCAACCTGAGTGCACATGAACCGCTGAAGCTTGCCCATAGCTTGCCATTCTTTCTTATCGATATAGGTACCGTGGCTTCCCGGTGGAGCGAAGGCAGCTCTGTCGATATAGAAGGGGCGTTTGAAATCCGGGATCAACCGCAAATTCGGCTCGACCCGACCGTCGTGGTAATGGATGGCCTCTTTAACCACCAAGAGATCATGCGCCGAGCCATCTTTGGCGACGGTGTAACACACGTGTTTGCATTCGATACCCTTGATCGCAGGGTCCAAGGTCGATTCAGCCATAAAAAATTCTTCGTGGGTAGTTGATGGATGACGCATTGGCGTTGAGGGTTAGCAGAGGATAACTTATGACCCTTTGAGAAAGCCGTTCTTGGCCTTTTCCTTCCCTCGGATATGAGGATTTTCCTATGTTGCGATTCAGCGGGCCGCTTGTGCCCAGCGTCGAAGCCTTGTTGTACCGGGGTGAGTCGCCGCTCTTTCATGAACTTAAGCTGGTCCTGGCTGATGCCGTGGCCGGTGACCAAAGTGCGCTACTGCGTGTCGCTAGCGTGATCAAAAACCATACTCACATGGACATCAGTGTTCAGGTCATTGATAGCTTCGACTGCGATTTAGCTATCGTGTTCATGCCGTTCGATGTTAACCATCTATTGCGCGATCCAGCCCTCCAAGCGCACGAAGGCACTGTGTTCGATGTGACCACCTATCAGGCACTTTTGGGTGGTGGTCAGGCAGCAGTGGATCATAAAGGGGCCGTCTCTGGCGTCTTTACCAAGATCCCTGCGGTAATCCTGGTAGGGAGCCGTCTCCTGACCCAAGGGCAGGTCACTGCTGCGGAACTCGCCGCGGGCTTCCTACACGAAATCGGTCACTTGTACCATTATTTCGACATCATGGGTCGCACTGTCGCTACCTCGTTCGTTATTCGCGATACCATGGCGCTCCTCGCCAAGACCCATGACCTGACGTATCGTTCCCAGTTGATCGATACCGCGGCGAAAACCCTCGAGTTCGACATGGATGCCGTAGATCTGGCCCCTGTCGGGCAGGAGAAGGCCTTCGAGGCCATCGTCATTCGCAATACCGTGGCGAAGATCCAGGGCGATCTAGGCGATTCGAAGCTCTTTGGTGGTGAGGTCGAGTTCCTTGCCGACAGCTATGCCGTGCACTCCGGTGCCGCCAAACCTCTGGCATCGTTTTTTGCTAAACTGGCCAAGGCCGATGGCCATACGCATACCTATTCGGACATCGAGTACATTGCGACCGAAGCCGGTAAACTGGCCTTATTTGTCGCCGGGACGTTGTCGGCGATCACTCTGCCAGTCACGGCATTGATCGCGGGTCTATTCATCGCGTACGCCGGACGTCATGCCAACGATCGCAACACCCCCGTTGAACGTATGGAAGCCGTCCACGCAGACTTGGTGAACCTTCTGAAAGACACCACCCTACCGCAGGCATTCAAAGAGAGTCTACTGACGGATGTGCAGTTCATCTCTGGGCTGCGAGAGCAGATGGTGGAACGTTCCTCACTGGTCACTCAATTGTGGTTAACCCTCTCCCCTTCCCGTCGCCACACGTACAAGCAGATCAAGCTGCAACGGGAAATCGGTAAGCTGGTAAACAACGATCTCTTTGCCCATGCGGCGAAACTCTCCACCCTCACGGCCGCTAACTAAGCCCTTTTTTTGTGCGCGGTGCTACCCTTAGTCGGTAGCACCGCGTCTTGCTCTTGACACTCCATGTAGGAATCTCTTTCATGAATTCGGCCTTTTCTCTGACGCAAGCGTTCGATGTCGCTCAGGTTCCCCTGGAACAGCGAGAACACGTGACGGCCTTGGCGGCGGCACGCCGTGTGGCTTATTCTCTTCCCTTACCCGCTGAACCCATCGGCAGTCCCATCGATTTTTACAATGCCAACTATGCCGTGCAAGCCGAGTCGGCACTGGGGGCGCTCAATGAAGCGGCGGTGCTCGACTTCGATACCTGCCTGGCCGTGGCCAAGCTCTACTGGCTGGCTCGTTATCGCGTCCTGCATGTCCCGGAGTCCTCCGAGGCCATGAAAGCGGTGACCGCCATGGTGGAAGATCTCATCAATCAGTGTCCGGTGGAAGACCTGGGCTTTGTCCACGATCCACACGGCACAGGTGCTGGCACGGGCAGTGCGGTAGCCGTTGTCGATGGACGCTCGACGCTTGTCAGTGTGGGCAGTCTACTGGGCCTCTCCGGCGTGGTCGAATCGATGCAGCCAGCCTTCCAGTCCGTCTGGAGTGCCCCGAGTCAGGAGGCGTAAAGTGCAGACTTCTCTCGAAACGCTGACGCCACTGGACATCGGTCTGGATGAAGAGTCCCTCAAACCCCTTCTGGATACCTTGAAGGTATTGAGCCAGTTCCAAATCACGTTCGATGACCAACGAGCCGTTTGTCAGGCCCAGATCAAAACCCTCATCGACGAATGCAATGTCGCCCTGGATGATCGTTACCCTCTGCAAAGTTTCACGCAACGACCTTCACCCCAGAACCTGGCTGTCGTGACCGAAGGTATCTTGACAGCCTCAGCCCACAAGATCGCGGAGCTCGCTGAAAAAGTGTGGGCATTGATCAAGAAAATTGCTCGTTGGATCCTGGAAGCCTTGCGCAAACTCTTTTCTCAAGACAAGGCTATTCGTCAGCGGGTGCAGTTGGTTCACATTCTCAGTACGGGCAATGATGAACTGGCTAAGGCTGGTGGCGTGCATGCATCCACAGTCGCCGCACCGGTGCCGCAAGGATCGATGTCCGACGAGGCCTATGCCAAAATCGTCGCCGCCTATCACAAGTTCGATCAGGCCCGTCTGGCATGGAAAGACAACATCACAGCACTGGATATGGATCTTCTGAAACAAGGTCCTGCGCTGGGGGTCTACAAGGCCGCGGCTTTGACTCTGCCCAACTACATCCGTAACGTAGTCAACAAGACGGTCCTAGTCAATCAGTATCTGGTCAAGGAAGCTCATAACGGACAGGATCTGAGTACCCGTCTCAATGGATTGAAGGACGATCTACCTATCCCTCAAGCCTTACAGCGGGCCTCCCAAGCCTGGACCGCACTGCATGATGTAAACACCATGCCGGAGTACTTGGAGAACCTGAAGACGGCCACTCATTCGCTGGCCAGTGATAAGCCACACGGTGTGATGGAATGGTACGTGGGGGTCAAGGTCGTGACCGATCCACGCAGTGGGTTCGATGAGCCGTTAATCCCACTGCCCAATTTTCTTACCAAGACGGTGGACGATCTGGAACAACTGGTGGCGCATTTTACGGATGCCTCCGTGCTGGAACGGATTCAACCCGAACAGGCAGCTGTCTTCGAGCGGGTGTTGATGACCTTGGTGAAGGAAGTCAAATCGTTGACTGATTATGCCGAGGGCGCGCGTACGGTCCTGTCCAGTCAGTTCAGTATCGTTTCCGAAGCGTTGCGCGTGGTGGCAGCACAGTACGAGCTGAACGTGGCGATTACCGGTGGCGATAACGATAGTCGTCGAGCAGAGATTCTTCTCAACATGCGGCAAAAACTGCGTGAAACGATGACCCACGGGGGACAAGAAGAGCTTTACAAAGTCAATCCCCACCACATCTACACGTGATACCTCGATAAAACGTCATAGCTCCCTCCCTTCCCACTGGTGGGAAGGGAGGGAGACTGTGTGCATCGACAGTTACAGGTTGTAGTACGCGTACAGCTTGTCGCTAGCCCCTGGGATCGAGAGCGAGCGCGTGACACTGGCAATGTCGATCAACTTCAACATCTGCTGCCGGCTCTTGGGGTCGGCGGTATGGATGATAAGATGGATCAGGCTCTGGTAGACACGCAGCTGGGTCTTGTCGACGTTGGTCTTGTCGAAAAACCGAAACGCATAATGCTCATGGAACGCGCTTTCCCGTTCAACCAAGGCCTTGGCCAAGAGGTCCGACCAGGCTTTGTTGAAGAGCGTGCCCTGAAGCTTCAGAATTTGATCGACGATGAGGAACAGTTTTCGCTGCCACTGCGCACCGGCCGTGGCATTCATCGGCTTACCCCTACCCATGGCCTCGCTGTATTCACTCACCCGCTGACGGAACATCTCTAAAATGGTATCGTCGGCATTGGTGACTTGCATCGTAGCCTGCGGTGCCGGTGCGGTTGCTGTTGCCGCCGTCGCAGGTACAGTCGCAGATACAGGGGGTAATGAACCCTCGGTTTCCACGACAGAGCCGATGGGAGCATTCCCTTCGGCACCGGCGGGGCTTTCTTCCGGAGACAGCTTCTCATCGATCGAAGTATTCCCGCCTTGCGACGGTTCCTTCGACAACGGCGCTGCCTTCGTTTCTTCGGCTGCCGCGGCGACCTTCTCAGGGGATGTTGCTTTCGCCGTTATCACTGGCGTTTCTTTTGCCTTGGCGGCATCGGGTGCAGTCGACGGCTTTGTCGATTCACTGCTTTTGTTTTCATCAGACATGACCAACTCCTTCAAGAGTCAACGAAATAAGGGTTAACAGGACGCCAAGGAAAATTGCACATCCGTCATAGGGTTTCGCAACAATCGTTAAAAGATCCGTTACCTATTACGTTTTAGCGAAGGCTAGAAAGAAACGATACACGTGTTGTTTTCAAAGCTGTGCCATGTGCCCGAGCCAAAAACGCAAGCACAAAGGACGAGCCCAGGTCAGCAGCGTAGGTCGAAATGGCAGTCGGCGTCTGAGCAATTTTCTTACCCACACAAATCTCGCACACGTTCTGGAGTGGCGTCTTGCAGTACGCGATGGTTCGGATAACCACCGGCGTATCAATGTAATGATCAAGATTCTCTTCGGTCAGTTCCGTGATGGAACCGCCCTTCTCAATGATGTACGATGAGAGAAAGTACTTCGCAATCTCCTTGGTCAGTACCAGTCGCAGACCAAGCTTGGTCCCGCAGTCGTGTTCAGCGACCACGGTGTTCTGGAAGATGCGGTAATTGCCTTTAGCTTCCACACCGCCCAAGGCCGTCAAGAACCCACGTGAGTACGAACCGTTACGCAGAGCGTTGTTCATCTCCGGGAAGTGCTTGATATCCCAGCCTTCAGTGAGCGACGCCGGATTGAACGTACCGATCTTTCCAAACCCACTTTCCGTCCCCAGCATCAGGAACTGCCGTTTACGGATAATGTCGTACGATTTGGACTTGATATAGAAGCGTTCGGCCGGATCGCCTTTGATCCATGCCTTCTCCATTGCGATGAGTTCATTGTCGATCTTGGCCTGTACCAGGGGATCATCCAAATGCCCTGCATGCTCCTTGAATAACTCATTACGCCGCTTGATGACCTCCGGAGAGACCGTCATGGTCTTCTTGGTGGCCGAAGGGACAGCTAGCTGCGTGTAGCCTTCCAGATGGCGAATGCCGTCATTGAAGCGTTTGTATTCGTCAATGTAGAGTTTGGATGGATCGCGCGCTACGCCATGTGCAGGTGTGTCTTCCAGACGCTTCTCAATGGCACTTTCCATTTTGGCCACAGTCATAGGGCCTGGAATGAATGTCACCTTATCGCCGAACGCATAGATCAGGGTGCTGTAATTGACCAGAAGATTGCCGTAATAGGTAATCGTGTTCTGATGAATATTGGGTACCTCATGCGACCCAACCACGATCTCTTCCAAGAAGTGAAACGGTGCACCGTCAATGAATGTTCCTTCGACGAAGGTTTCATTGCCATCTTCAGGATCGATGAACCAATATGCTCCTTTTTCACGACGTGAGAGGGCATAAGGGTAAGGTTTATTGGCACCACTCAGATGGTCAACGAATGAGAAAGCCTCGATAACCCAAGCTTTATGTCGGTAGCACCCGGCATTTAGCGCTCGAATATAGTAGTCGCGTTTATCTATTTTACGTGAGAGGGTCATAGTGCATTCGCCTTCTTCAATCGTTCGCTAATCAATGCCGCCAGCTTAGTGGCATTGGTCACATCCCCATCCCACCATCCCTGGCTTTCATTGAGCACAGCCTGCTGAAGCGCAGCGCCATTGGGTAGGTCGGAGGCTAGGGCGAATCCGACCAATTCGTTCACCGCCTCAACCATCGCCAAGGTGCTAATGCTGGATTCGTAATTACTCACGAGGCCCTTGTAGTCGCCACCAATCAGTAACATTTCACTGATTGCATGCGACAATATGGGCGCACTATACGTTGCAAAGAACATTGTGAGCCTTTCATGGGCCCGTGCGTGTTCTTCGGTCGTGGGTAATACCCCTGCGTACGTGGTTTGATTTACTGCATCAATGCGGTTAATGAGGTTGAGACTGACGCTGGTCAAATGGGGAAGATAATCGGCTTCGTGATGTGCTCCTACGATCGCTAACATCGCGGCGAGTGCGACCTCCGAACTTTCATCGATTTCCGCTGCGTTACTCAAGGCTTCCGCGTCATCCCAGTTATCCATGGCCAGGATGCCTTGGAGGATCTCGGTGCTCATGGCTAAGGGACACGCATCATCCAATCGTACTCCAAATTGCAAGACCGTGTCATGGATGGCTCCGTTAAGTAATGTTTCGATGGTAAAGAGAAAACTGCTGGTATCCGTTTCTTCATCGGACTCCATCATTTGATCGATCCAGAATACATGGTCACGTAGCCCTGCGTGGGCGAGTATCAGATACGCGTTCTGAAATACCAACTTCCGCTCAGCGGTCGTTGCACGATCAAGGAATTGCAGAAACGGATCCCGTAGCATCTCGGATCTCCTCAAGGAAATAGTGGTGGAAAATAAAGGGCAGTCAGCTTCTATGACGCCACCTGTCAATGTTCAAACGATTAAAGCCTCGTTTGGCTTTTCTTCGTCCTCTCATCAATAATAAGGCTGCCCTGCGAGACATGCACCATGAGTAATGCAACCGCTCCATCGTCAAAGAATGCCACCTATCTGGCCCAGAAGGGTCTCAAACGCGCCAAGAATGACCGAGTATGGGATTGGCTGCGTGATGTCGCCGGCAATGTACGGCAATACATGCAAGCCCCGGCGATCCTTTTGCCGATGCTCAACGACCCATCCCTGACCGCGACCATCGTGACCCAGGGGAACAGTGCATCCCTCACCGAATTGATTCAGCGATTGGGCGGTGACGTTCAATCGTATACTCAGCGCTACAGCGCGTTATACACCCGCCACAGCCAGCGTCGAGGATCCTCCAGTAATTCGGACGATATGTTTGCGTCCGTGGCGATCTCTCAAGACTACCTTCAGTTCATGTCCAGTTACGAGTCGGTGGTCATGCCGACCATCCTGGAGATCCTGGAGATCCTGGATAAGGCGGGATTGGATACCAAGAGTGTCCGCGCGATGGCTGACGGTCAGTTGGTCTATAACCTCTATAATGAGGCTGCCGCTGCCACCTCTGACGACGCTTGATCCCATTACACCCGATTGACTCACTGAAGCGATTCCATGACTCCCAACGACCATGTCAACAAAGAACAAATCCCCGGTGCCCTTCCCACCGACGCCGAACCGGCCAATACCGCCCAAGACCCTACCCGTCTTAACATCGAAATTCCAGCAGACGACACGACTCTTGACGAACAACTCACGGCCCATGCCGCTCCCCACGAGCCCCCCGCACCGCCGCCCATAGAGGTCGTGCCACCGAGTTTTAAAGATATCCCGGCCGATGACGATGTATCGCAGGCAGCGAAGCGCCGTCCTGATCGACCGGAGTTGTATTCGGGCTTTCAATGGCCAACGGGCACCAATTCCCATGTAGCGGCCATCGAACCGATCATCCTTTCCACGGCCTCGAAAGAACAGGAAGACGACCCGTATTTTGCCGCCTCGCTGCCGTGCGATGTGGAGACGTTCAATTCCTTGTTGGAAGCCTATCCGTCCCTCGATTACCAAATCGGTCAGACGAACCGGGAATGGGCCAGCGTAATTGGTCAGGGTGCGCGGATGTTGTGGCAGGGCGGATTCTTGTCCAAAGCCGTCAGTCGCGACGATTCGCTCTGGCAGCAGCGGGTACCTTACGGCGCCAGCAGTTTGGGCATTGTTCGCCCCAATCTAGGACAGTCTGGCGGTCCCGGGCAGTCCATCTCGGGAGATCTCGCGTCATTGCGTGTACGCCAGACCCTGGGGTTGGGCGCCGCCACCAACGTTCCTCTCTGGCATTCGGGGTTTTGGGTGACCTTGCGTGCACCCTCGGCTGCTGCACGGTTGGAACTCCAGCAGCGCATTGATCAGGAAAAGATTCTGCTAGGGCGTGATACGTCGGGGCTGGCCTTCTCTAATGTATCGATCTATCTCAAAAGCTACCTGGTGGACTTTGCCTTGGCGCATATGGCCACAGCCAATGTGCGCTACACGACGCCGTTGGATCTGAAGGATAAAATTCTTTCGACCGATATTCCCGTCCTGATCTGGGGATTGCTGACCACCCTGTACCCCCATGGGTATCCGTACCATCAGCCGTGCATCAATGATCCGTCCAAGTGTCAGCATATCGTCAAGGCCGTGCTGGATCTGAACAAGATCTCCTTCACCGATACCCAACGCTTATCACAGATGCAACTCAAGCATATGGCCGAGCGCAAGGAGCGTAAAGAAGACCTTGCCATTGAAGCGTATCGGGGAGAACATAGTTACGCGGGTCGGGGGTTGATTGAGCTTGTCCTGCCGCATGGCAAGATCAAGATGCAGCTCAAGGTACCCACGGTGACGGAGTACGCCTCGGCGGGATTCGACTGGGTCGACGGTATCGTCAACACGATCCAGCAGGCGTTTGGCTCCTCCCTGCAAGGGGAAGCCCGCAATAGCTTCATCACTGACCGCGCCAAGACCCTTTCGATGGGAGAGTACAGTCATTGGGTCAAGGCGATTGGTTTTGAAGACGGTAGTTCGATCGATGACATCGATTCGATTCGTTCCACTTTGGCAGAGATCTCCGGTAACCCAGAACTGTCGGCCATCTACTTCGCCAAGATCACGGATTACATCGAAGACTGCACACTCTCGTTGATTGCTTTGCCGCGGTTCAATTGTCCGGTATGTGGGACACCCTCCAGCGAGGACGAAAAGAAGCACCCTTACCTGAATCCCATCGACGTGGAGGCGCTTTTTTTTACGATGCTCGTCCAACACATCGCGAAGGCGCTTTCATAATCGCCGATGTGCCTCTGGTCGAGAACGATCCCGATGGCCATGTGAACTACGCGACGTTTGGGTTGGGGAAACTCGCTAACCGTCGCCCGTTCTATGATCTCATCACCAAGTCGAAAGCCAAGCTCGATGCCTATACCACGACGCTCTTGTGGCGGGAAGCGTATGAAACCCATTACGGGATCTTCAATCATGACGACGTGGTACTGGCGAAAGCCCATCCGCTGGCTTTGGTAGAGAAACATGCCAAGGAAGATGCCTTTACCTATTCGCTAATGCATCGATTCATGTGGAAGTTTCGCCAGTACAAGATCAAGGATCAGTGGGGATATAATCTCACGGAATTCTTGGACTTGCCATGGTATTACGTCCAGGAAATATTCATGATCGAGCAACGCATTGCGACGGAACAGATGCGTCGAGACGAAGAAATAAGACGCAGAGAAGAGGCGAAACAACGCGATGAATCCCGCGCCGCGATGCAACCATCCCTGGTCCCCATTCATCGCTACACACCCACTACTCCACGTGGAGGGCGTTGACGATGGCCATTATCTGGGAAGGCTTTGGGAACTTGCTCGACGCCAAGGATCACACGCAATTGTGTCCCATCAATGCGGTAGGCGCCATGGGGAAAGGACTGGCCTTGACGATGCGTCGTGCCTATCCTGAGTTGCATGTTCATTATCGGGATATGTATCATCCGCAATTCTCACCGATCAAAGATGCCTACGCCAGGGCATCTTTGTTGACGGTGGTGAAGGTCCATGCGGTGAGTATTTTGCTCTTTTGCACAAAAGTGGATTGGCACGATCCCTCTCCTGCTGAATTAGTGGAAGGTAATCTTCAACGTCTGGCAGTGCAGTGGAAAGAATTGGGGATTGAACGATTGGCCTTGCCGCTGATTGGTTCGGGTGAGGGACGCCTTCCCTCGGCGTGGGTGCGAGAGCAAATCCACACGTACCTTGGACCGCTGGAACTCCCCGTGCGGTTGTATTTAGGAACATAAGTCCCCATTCCCCACGCCACGGCGTGGGGAATGGGGCGTATGCGTGTTATCCGCCTGTAGCGGCCGATGTGGTATTGATCGCGGTATTATGCTCCACGAAATTGACAGCAATGCCATCCTTCACTCCGACGGTACCGTCGGCTTCGACCACCGCTTGATGCCAAAGCGAGAGACGCGCTGAATCGTCGATGACGGTCACCGTACTGAGGTCCAAACTACCGCCCAATCCATGGATCTCGATACCCACCACACTTTCACCTACTTGGGATGCCAGCGTCTTCTGGATCGTATATAGCGATAGCGATTTGGCTTGACTGGCTGCGTAAAGGGTAGCGATCGCCTGTTCTTCCAAGGGTAGCCGCAGTGAGGTATCCTTCCACGCAATGGCGTCCAGATAGAACAGAACCGAAAATTGCTGTTCAGCGGCAATCTTGGCAGTCAGTCCAGCCTTGATCAGTACTTCAACGTCGCCTACTGTGACCTGCGGGTAGAAGTACAGGACCGTTTCCTCAATGAGAGAGGCAGCCACCGCAGCCAAATCGGTCGTAATCCATTGCACAATCGTGGATGCAATCGTCGAAGCGTAGGCTTGGGAATCACTATCCGTAGCAAAATAGTAAACACCCTCAACTAGGAAGAGATCGCATTCGCGCTGCAAGGTACCGGCGCTAATCGGTACTGGAACGCCATTGGCATCAAGTACCGGATCGCCGGCATGGTGCTTCACCACCTGGACGCCATTGATATCGAGGACAGGATCGCCGGCGTTGTGGAGAATCTGGAAGGTAACCACTCCGCTCGTATTGGTCAAGATCACGTTACCCTGCGCGTCGCGGGCGTAGACTACCGAGGGATAGGTTTCGAGCACATCCGTCGCATAGACCTGATTCAATCCCGACCCGGCGATCGTGCGTGACCGATGCCATAGTCCTTTATCGAGTGCCGTGCCCAGGGAAATGTTCATGGATTCCTGAGCCAGACCCAAACTTCCTACAGGGAGTAAGTCAGTACCCATGATGGCATCGATCTGGGTCGTTTGAGTCTGTGCAGTGATGACACCGTTAGCCACCCAGAAGATTTGAAAATCATTGGTCAAACCAACGGCATGCACCCGCGGGGCATCGTTAAACATCTGAAAGGAAGTCAAGGACAGATCATCGTTGGCATCCACGTCGAAGTTCGAAGTAATGGCAAACTCGAATACCCGTTCAGTGGTCCCGGATGCTGGCGTGACGCCTTCCAGCGGTAACGTGCCAATCAGCGTACCATTCATGTACGCGTACTGCGTCTCTCCTTCCGGGATGAACGCTAGTTGACAGAACACTTGACTGTCGGAAAGTTTCTTCCAACTTTGCGATGACTGACATTGAATGCGCAATCGATACCCTGTCGATGTAGCAATAATTTCCTTATATGCCGTTCCGACTGTGATGCCGGCTGTCTGATTGGCTTCAATGAACTGCACGGAATTGACGACCGGTGCTTCCAGGTAATACGGTCGCAACGCGAACATGTTATTCGTGGAGTCCAGGACGTAATGGAACGGACTGTACACGTACGTTGCCGCATTAATGGCGTTGACCAAGGCATCGTTGGCCATCGATTGCAATGCCGTCACCGAGGCATCCGGGACAACCGACAGCTTGCCGTTGATGAGCTCGTAGAGAGTGGTAGGAAGGATCGTGATACGACCGTACGCAACGCTGTTATCGACGACGGTGGCACTGAGTACCAGCTGATCGGTGCTCGTGACCAGCGTCTGAATGGTCATCGCTGCTCCACCGGCGGTCACGCCATTGTTCGGCGGTGGTAACGCGCGCGTGGCGATGATAATGCGATCCGTAACCATATCCACGTCAGTGACCGACTGATAGCCTAATGTGGCTAACTTTTCACTGACCTGCGACGGCGTAATCGGCGTATTGACCGGACCGTAGTTGTTATTGAGGACTTGATTACGCAAAGCGGCGAACGGCATTCCATCACTACCACCACTGGTCACCGATCCCACTCCGTCGGAATAGATCGTCATAGTGGCGATGTTTGTCACAGGAACCACGTATTTGCTGCTTGCACTATCAGCACCCTTCCATGTGAGTGTAAAGCTATTCGGTGCATACTGCGTCAGATCTAAAGCCAGTGCACCTTTGGTGGTGTAAATGTCAACGCGAATTTCGCCACCGACAGTGTTGGTCGTGAGATAGATGATCGGCAACTCAACCTGAAGCGATCCCCCTAAATCTTTGAGCAGCAAGGTAGGGTGTGTAGCGTCAAACGTTTGATCGGTGTGCGTGGTCCGAATTTCCGTCGCATTCCCGACATTGTCGATGGAAAAAGCCCGGCAGTAATAGAACTGATCCGGGTAGGTATACGTTTGCACAAAACCGGTGGAGGTATTGACCTTACCCATCTGCGTCTGAATGGCGAATTGCTTCAGATCAAGTTGAAGTGCCACGTAGGTCGTGGGACCGCCCTGACCGGCCAGATCATTGAGTTTCACCGACTGCCACGGCACGATGTTGGTGGTCAACTGCTGGACCGGCGACAGGACCATATTGTCATAGGTGATTTGAAGGCCGCCACCGGCCATCTGGAGGATATCGATCGGGTACTGTGCGGTGAAGGTCACGCCGTTCACCGTGACCGCCATATAACGCGGTAGGGTTACCTTGGAGATGTTATTCACCCCCGTCGGTACCATAGCCGCCACCAGTTCGTCGTATTGAAGTAACAGGAAGAACGTACCTTGGCTCGGGATGGCAAAACGATCCAAGTAATCCACATCGCTCATCTGAGTATATAGCTGCTGCGGGGTCTGTGCCATCGACCCGTATGTCAGTCGGTTGTAGTTTTCGTAAGACACCATAGTGCCTGCGCTATTGACCGCACTGGCTTCCATCAAGAAAATGAAAGGGTTTCCCGGGTCGGCAACATCCGAAGCGCCATTCAAGGTGGACTCCAACTGCGCCAAGGCCAGTGCTTGAATATCGCCGGGGTTGGCATTCAGTTGGTTGAGTTGGCTGAGCCACGTGGCAATGTCAGGCATGAGAGAATATCCTAGAAAAGTTTAAGCGACAGAATTGTCGTTGTTGGTGTTACTGCCGGTATCGGTTGTCGCGGTCGGACCCCCGACGACCAGATTACCGGCGATGTCCGTAAGAAAATCGGCCCACCCTGCGCGACTGGTATTGGTCGCAGTGTTGGAGACGCCTTGAGCCAGAACGGGGACCGAAGTGGTGCTAGGAGCGATGGGAGAGGGCGGGGAGAGAGTCAAAGCCCCGTAGTTCGCCACGCGATCAGCATATTCCTGATGATCGACCCACCATTCCAATTCATTGGTTAGCACATTGATGCGCGGGTAACCTTTGTTGTTGAATAACTGAAGGTACTGATACGGGACCTTCGTGTAATATTGATTCCGGACGGCGTCATGCATTTCGGCATTGAACATGATCACTGTTTCATTGAATTCATTGAAGATGATCGGATCCAGATATTCCACAAGCTGCGCGCGAAAGGTTGTCGAGACCGCATCCGCGTTTTCTTGGGTATAGGTGTTATCCGAAGTATAATTCATCGCCGCGCCAATAGGTACGCCGATAGGGAAGCAGCCGATGGCCGAGGCCCACTTCTGAATACGGGTGCGCGTGGGGTCCAAGGTGAAGCGAAAGATACGGGTATGGTAGTCCACGCGATTGGTCATGATGGACTGAAAATACGGCACCATCGTACCGCGATGGATGTGATCCATGTACGTCGCCCAAACCATCAAAAGCAATGTTATAGGATCGCCTCCCACGTTTCGGAAGGTGGCATTCAAATCTGTACTGGTATACGTTTTGGAGTTTCCATCCATGTACGACCAGTTTTCACGAAGCACGCCTTCATGTGAGGTATACGTATCCAATGCAATGTCCGGCCAGCCGGACAAGCTCAAGGTCGTCGTGCTGAGTATGGGCATGAAGGCACATTTACTGTCGAAGAGAGGCGTGGTAATGTCGCGTCCTATCATCGTAAACAGATTGAGTCCAGCGCCGACCGGATCGAGCATGGCACGAATCGCCCGCTGCAAGGTGTACTTATTTTCTGTCAAAAGCGGCGTCAAGATGCGATCGATCGCCAGATTATCGTATGACAAATTCATATTGGGGCGCGTGAAGAATGTGATGCCAGACCCTTCAGCATGAGTTGGCAGGGGAATGCCTACGCTTCGATGATTGAAGCCGGACAACAATTCTGCATAACTCGATGACTGGGTTCCCAAGCCATTGGCTTGGCTGATCGCATCCAGAAGGTTCGTGCCGTTAGTCGTATTAGGGGGCGTGCTCATAGCGGCCTTAAATCCTGTTTTCAACAAGTCAATCAAAAAGGATGTCTTCGATGTTGCCTAAAGCCGCCCTCACCTTTCTCGATGCGCTGGGCAAGATACTGGTCTTCTGGAAGAAATCCCAGAAAGCCGACTCGCTGATCAGCTACACGCAAACCACCCGTGTCGAGCCCATCTGCATCATCGATCAGCGTGCGCTTCACGTGTCTTATGTCACCGACATCTTGCAAGCCCTCAACGCCACGTTCGCGGCGTATTATCTTCAAGCGGCGGCCATTTCGGTCAATGTGGGCAAGATCGACGTGGGTAAGTTCCTGAACCACCTTAATCCCGACCGCGCTGTGTTTGAATCGTTCAATCCCGCCATGGAATGTTTGTGCGGTGGGGCACTGCCCGCACAGAACGATTACCGTTACGGCTTACCGACACTGTACAAGACTGCGCTGGAAAGCCTACCAGTCAACATGCCCAATGCCTTGGAAGCCGATCACCGTCCCTTCGAGGAAACGCTGAAGAAAGCCGGCTTCACCGACGAAGAACTGGCCGATTTCAAGCGCGACATCGATAACTTGCACGCGAATATTGCCGAAGGCAAAAAAGCCTTTGCCCATGGCGTACATGCTGGTGAAGGCACGGGTGCACCATGGCAAGGTGCGGCGCGTCCCTATAAAGCCCCGGCGTTCCAGGCGGAGCCGTTTGAACCCGATCCGAACCTCGATGCGGAAGATAACGCCGGGATGAAGGAAGAGCACGACAAGATTCAACATGATCGCCAGAAGGCGTTCGAGAAGAAGCAAGAAGAAGCCAAGAAAGTCTGGGATGCTGCCGAACAACAACGTATACGAACGGTATCCGGTCAGGGGTTTGGAACGGATCTGTCCAAGGACATGCGGGAAGCGGCGAATCTCTCGGTAGGGCGGATGTACACCATCGATATCAGTGACGGCGGCCACAAAGCCTCCATTCCGGTATTGATTCGCCTACTGACCACGGAAACCGATCCTTCCCTCCTGGTTCATATCTTGAGCGACGGCGCTAAAGTCAAGAATGCCACCGCCAAAGAGCGTTGGTTCGGCTACAAGCTTGGCGATCTCAAGTTCTGGAAAGATCTGGTCTTTGCCACCGACCTGGTGGATGAGCATCGTAAAGCCCTGCTCAAGGACGATAACGGCGTGTATGCCGAGGTACTGCGTCGGCGTCGCACCAACAAGTCGGCGACGGGTGTGGCCTTTTTGGCTGACGGCGGTGACTACAAGCCGTCGGTTGGCACGGCCTCCAATCTGGTCATCACCACCCGGCAGACGATCAAGGATCTGGAGAAGGACCTGGGTGGGAAGTTCGATCGTCCAGAGATCCGCGCCAAGGTGTTCGAGCGGTCTTACCTCATGATTGTGGCAGTGATCGATCCCGATTACGATCACGTGACGTTCTACTACCGCGGCATTGCTCTGCCGACTGAGCTCACCGTGCGTGACCTCAAGAAGGTAGGAAAAGACGGCAACGACGTCATGGAACTCTTGCGTTTGCTGTCGGCCGGTACAGCTCCGAAGTTCTGAGGATGACGAAGGCTACCGGCCCGTCCGGTAGCCTTCTTATTCTGTCGCGCTTTATCCCCATTTCATTTGCGAGAAGTCAACTGCCATGTCCATGATCGAATACGTCAAATCCCTACTGCCCACGTTCGGACAGGATCGCCTCGTCGATGACCTGTCGCGACTGCGCGCCGAATTACACGAACTCGTGCTGCCTTCCCTGGAACAAGCCGAGAAAGCTTTCCACGGTAAGAAATTCAAGTCCAAGCTCGCCAAGGACGTCGAACACACCCTGCAAGGGCGGTTCAAAGACCACAGTCGCGGCGATCTGTTCCAGATCCTGACCGATATTCTCAAAGACGCTCCTGGCAAGGTGGATGCGCTGGAGAAGCTGGTCGAGGAGTGCTTTGCCAAGGACGTGGTGAAAGAAGCCATCACGTATCGCAAAGCCTCGATTCTGAAATACACCGAAGTGATGAGCTTTGCATTGCACTATACCGTCCGCATGGCCCTACGCATCATTGCGGCTGAAACCAATGCCGCCGCCGGTGGTAGCGATGAAGATGCGACGCTCAGCGCAGCAGAGCGTCAGTTCCTGGACGATAAGTACATCGCCTGGCTCGACGCCCTGGTGGTATTGGATCGCCCCACCGCCGATCTGGATCCATTCATCATGGCCATCCCTGACGTCACCGCGTCGGTGGAAAGTGCGCCAGCGGTGGAGGCGATGGTCGAAGCCCGAACGCTCGATCCGATGAAGCTCAACATGATTTCGCCATCCTGGAACCCCATCTATCACGTTCGCAGCTATCTGGCTGAAATCCAGGTCGCCTCGATCAACCGGGCCAAGGAAGAGCGCAAGCTGGTGGAATTGCGGCTGCACGAGCTCAAACTGAAACAGCAGGGCCAGAATGATGCCCGGGTGGAGAAGCAGATCGAGCTGGTAGAAGAGCGGTTGAAGAAGATTGATTTCAAGATCGCCAAGCTCGCCGACGAGGCCTAAGGAGTACACCATGCAAACGGTTGTCTACCCACGCCTTTACCGCGGGCTGCTTCCCGGCCCGGACGACACCATCATGAGTCGCGGCGATCAGACGGTGAGTGAGCTCTTTCGTATCTATGCCGCAGGCGCGGTGGATACGCGCACCATGGAGTTCAAGCTACGCGTTCTCGATTCCGCCATCAGGCTCTTCGGTGATTTTCACGAATGGACCAAACTCCAGCGCAATAACCCCAACCTCTTGGGGTATAACCTGGAGTTCTTGCGTGATACTCTCAAGTATTTAGCCACCGGCGAACGCGAGCTGCCGCCGCTGGTCTGGCTGGATCTGGTCTCGGAACGCAGCATCCATACGACGCAGGCTCACCATCTGACCTTGTCGGAACTCTACACGCCCAAAGAGCTGGAAACCCCCCAGGTGATTCAGATCTGGTGCTCCCGTAAGGGCGGTTTTGACGATCTGGTGCAGTCGCTGTATCTGCTCTTTGGCTGCGCGCTCGTCGAAGAAGAAGCTTGATCGAACCGCGTTCAATGATATGGATCGCGCATGAACGGCTTTGAAAGCCCCGCGTGATTGATGTTTCCCTCTAGCCTCCCTTAACATGAGGGAGGCTTTTCTCATTTATCTCCCTGTCTAGGAGTATCAGTTCATGCGTACGCACAATTTTGCCAAGCACCTCGCGACTGCGTTGGCCAAGCCCGCCACGGAAAGCCAGTCGGTAACTACCGGTGATGTCGTGATTTCGCAGGAAGGCGTTGTCGGGGGCGCCATAAAGGGAGCCGTCGGCGGCATTATTCCTGGCGTCAGTGTGGTACATGGCGCCTATCGTGGCCACAATATCGAAAATCTGAACAAGAAAATCAAAGAAATCGATGAAGAAATTTCCAAGACTAAAGACGAGATTGCCGAACTGACTCAGCACCGTAAGGCCGCTACGGAAGGCTTGGTTGGCGTTGCCGCCGGAGCTGCTGCCGGGCTCATTCCGGGTATTTCCATGGGCACAGGCGCGGCAATGGGTGCTGCTGATCATGCGCTCCGAGAGAAACTGGAAAAGAAGGAGGAAGAGCTGAAGCGTCTTAAGGAACGTCACATCGATTTGATGAAAGCTGTGCGCGAAGCACTGAGTGAAGCTCATGCCGAAATGGAAAGTCTCATTACGGCCACTGAATCCGAAGCCGTCATTGCAGCGCCGGAAGGCGGTGAAGAAGTCATCGAAGCCGACATGGTACCGCATGATGTCGAGATCAATCTGATGGCCGCTGACGACGTCGGCGACCAGATGGGTGACGTCTGCGATGAAGCCCACAGCCTACACAAGGCCACTCATGCGCTGGAAGCCATTCTGCTCGCGGTCAGCCAGGAAGCCAACGGTATCGATGCCGTGAGCGCCAAGTACGTCACGCTCGCGGTGGAGTCGATCACCCGCGAATGGGACAGCCCAGTGCCGCTGGTGCCGTCCATCGAATCCTTCGGTGGTGAGATCAGCCGACGTGAGGCCACGTTGACGCTGGAATCCAATGTCAAGGAAATCATCAAGCAGGTCATCGCCTACTTGAAGAACCTGTGGGCCAAGTTCGTCAACCTGCTGAAGAAGTTCTATCAGCACATCACCCAGGGTACGGGTTTCCTGGAACGCAAAGCCAATGCGATCAAAGCGAAGGCTGAGCATATGGAAGGCGCTCCCAGTGATGCAGAATTGGAGATCGATGCCGCATTGGCTCGCCGTATTTCGGCCAATGGCAAGGTATTGGACCTGTTAGAAATCGTCGATTTGGCCGATAAGATTCTTGACGGTAATCTGCATACTACCGCCGAAGAAGAACAGGCGAACGCGGCGTGGCGCGCGGCATTTGGAGCGCTCTTTACGGCCGATGAAAGCAATTTCGATGAACGGGTCGGGGCTTTCAACGAGATCAATCAAAAGGTCGGTAAGGTAGCCGGTGGTCTCTTTACCGAGGATGGTGGTAAGCGTACCCACGAGCTACCTGGCGGCGTGTCGTATGAAATGAATGCGGGTGACGTCATTTCGTTTACCAAACATCACTATGAAGGTGAAATTGCTGCGACGAAACTCCCCATGCCGTCCAAGGTGACGATCATCAAGGCCGCGTCGGCAGCGGCGGCCTCAGCGACAAAGATCAGGCAGGGAATTGCTAACCTTACCCAGTTAGAGAAACATGCTCATGCTGGCATCGAGGCGATAAATGACAATGTCAATATCTCGGAAGCTCAGGCGCGCGTGTTGGGTCGTATGGTGACGAACTGGAAGATGTCAACAAGCAACATGATGCGGTTCCTGGTGGATGTCTTGATCGATATCGTCAAGGCTGAATCCGCGGCAATGAGCCTTGCAGAAAAGGCTCTTTCGCACGGCTCCAAGCCGCTCCACGAGCGGGCAGGTGAAGCTGTGAAAGAAGGTGCCGCCAAGGTCGGTGAAGCAGCCCATACGGCAGCGGCTGCTGTCGGTGATGTGGCGGGTAAAGCAGGCATGGCAGCCGCTAGCGGAGCTGCCAAAGCCGCAGCAACGGTGAAGGAAGGTATGGCGGGTAGCAAACCTGCCGAAGCCGCGTAATCGCTGAAAGTACTGCTGTAACAAACGTACGATCCAGCCCTCCCCATGGGGAGGGCTGGATCTATGCTGTTTCTATGACCCCTTCTCAACACGAGTTCCTTTCCATGAACGCTTTGTCTCACGTCCTACCCGCGGTCACTGACACGATGGAAGACCATCAAACCGAGACGTCCCTCGAAGCTCTGCGTGAAGTCCATTCTATCGAACGGCAGATTGCAGCTGAACAGGTGAAGGTCAGTGCGCTCAATAGCGCGATCGAGATGTTGGAAACCCACAAGGGACCACTGCTTCCCTTCCAGCTCCAGATGCTGGATATCGTCGCCTCAACCACCGGTGCACAGTTAGGCCATCAGAAAGCGGGCATTGGCTTAGAAGCCTACAGCGGTCCACGAGCATCAACGATGCTGACCCTGACGTTGGAAGGCTTCAAAGAAACTTTTCGCAAAGTGATCGAATGGATCATGAAGCTCTTTCGCAAGCTCAAGAGCTGGGTGAAAAAGGTCTTCAACGGTCGCAAAATGCAGCTGAATCAAGCACTTAGTATTCTCGATACGCCTCACCGATACAGCATTCGACGTCCCTCAGAAGGAGGCATCGAAGCCATAGCCGGGGCTCTTTCCATAGGGGATAGATTCAAGCCCACCGAGATCGTGAAAAATACACGCAAGGTAGCGCAAGGATTATCGAGCGAGGCTTATGTAACAAGCATCAAACATTACAGCGATGAAGTCATCGCGATCGTCAATACCTTTCTTAAGGAAACCAGCGACCAAGAAGGTAATTGGCGGCGGCATGTGGATCTGGTCAATAAGTTGGACTTACCCATTCCACCAACCTTTGAAGAAAGCTTCTCTCAAAGCACCCACGCGGTCTATAGCAGCCTCCCTCTCATCGGTGGTGGCACGGTAAGCTTTATTGGAGTCAGTAAAGGGAATGACCAGGGCGCTAAAGGTGCGCGTGCACGCGCGCAGGCCCTGGCGGGTGTACGTATAGGTAATCAGGCTGAACTGAAGGCAGCTACGGAAGCTCACGAAGAACGTGAACTCTTGGAGGATTATCGTCGAAGCAGTTATTTCAAAGGCGATGTATCATTGGTCAAAGAGCTTATTCGTGACGCCACGAAAATGATCGATCACGGTTACCACATTGAAAACGTCATGGATGAGAGTGATCGTGCCGCGACCACTTTCTTGAAAGCAGATGTCGAAAATCTTCCCACGGATGTTCATGCCATCGTCACTAATCTGATTCATTCCATGGGGTCGATTGCTCAGACGGCATCCAAAGTGATCGATGATGTTGCCAAAGTAGCGATCAGTCTTGCTCACAGTTACATCCAAATCTCCACGCTGTAAGCATCGCAGCCACTCCCTGCTCCTTTCAAAGGAGCAGGGAGTGGCTTATTAATGGCGGGGGTATCGTATGGCGTGCCTTATTCCGTACTGCGCAGACGGTGGCCGCATGTATCTTTATTTTCCTTTGCAAAGGACTTACTCCTCATGAAACTTGCCAAATATGTCAAGAAGGTTCAAGCATCGTTGGAGGCCGAGCGATTCGATGCGCTTCGTGCCGACCTCGAATGCGGTGACCTTTCCGACACCCAGCTGGCGATCAATGATCACGCCGAGCAGTCGGCGGATTATGCCAGACAGCTGGTTGAACTGACGGGCGATGCCCGTGAAACGGACAGCGATGCCGTGGAAATGGCCGACATGGAATCACGCATCACGGCTGCGGTGGAAGGCATTCGGATGGTCAATGCCAACGGCGGCTTCTCGGTAGAATCGCTTCCCTGGGCACAGCGTGCGGTGGATGCCATTCTTTCCCCACTGGGTATCTCGGTATCGCTCTCCAATACAGCATTGGAATCGTTGACTGAGAACCAGACGGCTCCCGTTGCGGTCGAGAGTATCGAAGAGGTCATTGAAGTCATTGGCGCGACGCGTCAAGAGGTCGAGGCCTTGTCGGTGGATGGCATCTTGCGGATTCTGGATGTGCTGGAAGAGGCGCTTCCGGAAGTCAAGGATCGCTTGGTGGCACTCCAGCAGTCGATCTCTACATTGTCTTACGACGAAGAGGTCGAGATCACGCTCGATGATCTCATCTGCAAATCGCTGGCGGTCAACGGTCAGTTGCCAGTGGGCCAGCGCGAGTACTTCGCTGGCTACCGTAATTTCGCCAACACGATTCTGTCGAGCTATTCGGAGAATGCACTGGAGGCGGCCGATAAGACCGATGGCCTGGTGAATGCCCTGTGCCAGCTCGATGTCAATGCCTCGCCTATTGATGCCGTGGCCAAGGCCATGGGTGAGATTGGTGATCCTCGCAAGTGCATCGACAGCGATCAGCTGATGTTTGTCCTGCCCGGCTCAGGCCCTCTCTTTGGTAACAAGGTGGTTGAGGAAGTAGAGGACGGTACCGGGGAGGAAGAGGAGGTTGACGTTATCGAACCGACTCCTACTGAACCCGCAGCTGCCGAGGTCGTGGAGCCTGCGCCTGACGTCGCAGTGGTCCCTGCGGAAGAGCCTGCACCTGCTGTTCCTGAAGCGGCTTCGGTAGTGCCTCCGGTTGAAGGTGAATCGGGTACTGCGCCCGCCGCTGAGCCTGTGGAGCCTGTGGAACCCGTGGCAGACGATGCCACACTTCCGTCGGAGCCTGCGACAGCCCCTGTTGAAGCGCCTGCTGCTCCAGTGCCTGCACCCGAGCCTACTGCGCCTGCGGAAGGTGAGGAAGAAGAGGAGGCGCTGGACGAGAACGGCAATCCGATCAAGCCGGCCAAAGAAGCTTTTGCCCCACCGTCCGATCAGCCCGTCATGTCGCCGGTCGAAGTATTGGTAGTCAAACTTGAGAAGTTCTCTACCAACTTCGCGCCGCTGGACCCGCTGGGCTGGGAAGATCGTCCTGATGTGGCGCAGAAGACCATTCGGGTACTGTCGAAAGACACGATAGAGGCTGTGACCGGTGAATTGATCAAGGCATTGGAAATCGTCAATATCAAGTCCTTCGGCGAAAGCCATCGGCAGACGTGGACCAAAGCGCGTTCGGCTTTCGGTGCGTATCGTCAAGTGTTCGACAAGCTGAGTCCGCAACAGTCTGCTGACCTTGCCCCGGCAACTCCGGCGGTTGGCGAATACCTGAATACGGTCTTCACGCTCTCAGCGTGGCCGGCATTGCACGTGCTCACCAACCTGGTCTTCACCGCGAATGCCTTCCTGCTCTTGGCCGAACGGTCGATCTCGGGCCAGTCCGCCGAGGAAGACACCTTCGTTCCCGACGATGACGGCGATGACACGGTGCTGGATGACGCGGATGCCGCAACGGCGGGTCAGGACGTCAATGATGCGATGGCCGGTTCACGCGCTGCTGATATCGGTACATCGGGCAGCGTGACGAGCACGACCTGAACCCTACGGTTTGATAGAGAGTCCTTCGATCGAAGGACTCTCATTCTTCCTACCTCGTTTGCAGGAATCCAAAGACATGAAACATCAGAGTAGCCTTCACCGGCGTTTCGAGGAAGCCAAGCTCAAGGCTCAAGCCGCCACCATCGCGCATAGCGAAACGGCCACTAGCGAGCCACCGGCAGCGATGCCTCCATCTGTCGTGACCGAAGACCTCGACGCCAACGTCCTGGCCACCGGCCCACGGTCCGTCGTGATGATCGAACCCAACCCTGACAATGCCGCCGCCGCTGTCGCGGCTTACGATGAACTCGAATCCAAGCTCAGCCATCGCATGAGCAAGGAGATGGATGCGGCTGTCGAGAGCCTCACGACACTTCGTGATCAAATCGCCGAAGCCAATGCGGCGGGTGGTTTTTCCGCCGAGAGTGCTTTCTTTGCGGCGATTGCCATTGAAGCGCACAGCGATCGGCTGGGCTTTACGGACAGCGCACTGACGGCTTCCTTCGAATCGGCCATGGTATCGCCGGATGCCAGGACAGTGATTTCCACGGAGGCATTGGACTTCGCGTTGGAAGGCGTGGACAAACTAGGCAAAGAGCTCGGCAGGCGATTCATGGCACAGTGGTACCGCATGGTTGTACCGCTCTGGACCATGGTGAAGTTTGCCGGTAGAGATCTTGACGGATATATCGCCAGAGCTAAGCAGATCACGACAGGTCGGGAAACACTGATTTCGGTGAAGAAAGCATTCGTCATGGAAGGCACTGCACCTTCCACTAATGTTGGTGCTTCATTTGCGAAAGCGGCTGAAATTCTCAAGTTCCTAGTAACGGATTTCAGCCGCCAGTCAAAGATGGACTTCACGGAAAACGTAAAGGCAGTCAGTGCATTCAATTCCAATATCTTCAACGGCAAGTTGATTCAAAAGAACGACGTGTTCGCTGCCAAATCGATTGAGTTGCTGCCGGCACTATGGTCACAATGGAAAGACCCCCGCATGAAGCTCGGCGGCAATCCGTCCGATCCGATCATCGGCAACTATGTTTTCTTCAACGATCAATCCCTGAAGTATAAGGGTGACAACGCGACATCGAAGAAGTTTGACATCTTTGCTAATCATGCCTACCCGGCGATAGTTGGGTATCAGCACTCTGGTGTTGATGCATCCGGTAGCATTGAGATCAAAGCGTTATCGCCGAAGGAGATCGTGGCCATTGCTTCTGTACTCAAGCAAACAGCCAATAACTTTGGCGCGTTCCGGTCGATGATCGAACGTCTGGCCGCCAGCCCGGTGGGAAATAATCCGTTCAGTTTGTATATCAAGATGCTGCGGCGTGATATGGGTGCGGATGCAGCGTTTTACGCTAGTCTCTGGACGACACCGGAACTGAAACCCGTGGAAGATGCGTTGAAAACCTCCAACCGGTTGATCTTCCATGTTGGGTATGATGCCGGTCGGGTATTGGTCAAGACGATCAGTCACTTCAAGAAGATCGCCAAGCTCTCCATGCGGGTGCACGCGAAATCATCGCTCGAGTCGTGGGACCAAGCCACGGCATCGGATGGTATTTCGGTCAATGAGACAGCGCCCAATGAACCGACGCAGTCGCCGGCGGCCCGTAACCAAGCCCCTATCGGTGAGGTACTGCCTCCGCAGTCGACGTTCCAAGACCAGCCAGCGGCCAAGCAGGACTTGAATGGAACAATCGAAAGTGGAAACTCGCCCGTAGAAGACCTTTCGCAGTCTTCCGTAAAGGCGGATAAGAAAGCTGATGGTGTGGTCGTGGCCGCAGTCCAGCCAGCAACGGCGAAGACCGCTCAGGAGGTCACACAAGCCACGCTACGAGGCTCGGCGCCTGAAGGAGTGACGTTGCCTGCCGCAGCGACTGCCGACGAGCACGCGGACGGTACGCCCGTGCCAGCGGTACAGGCAGCGGGGCAAGATACCGATGCAACTGTCAAGGAAGCAGCCTTGCGGGCGCAAGCCGCCGACGGTGTGACGCTACCGGCTGCGGCAGATGCCGATAAGCATGCCGATGGTAAACCGGTAGCGGCGGTTAAAGGCGCTGTGCCGGACGTAGAGCCAGTGGTCGTTGAAGCCTCCTTGCAAGCATCGCTTCCTGTAGGGATGTCAGCCAAGACGCAACCACCGGCCGTCAAGGCGGATGAACAGTCGGATCAGCCTGGAAAGGTTGTGCCGGGAGTGCAACCGCCTAAGTTCCACACGACCACGGAAAGCCATAAAGAACGCCCACCGATCCGGGTGCCTTATTGGTTCAAGGGGTAATGTAAATTGATGTAATGCTGAGATGTCGATTGCCCCTCCCACTGTGAGGTGGGAGGGGCAATGGGCTTTTGCGTTATTTCTTGCTATTTCTTAAGTCGGTGCTTTACTCTGTGCGATAGCATCTTGTTATGCTTAAGTCGCTATCGCATTACCGTGTAGTAACCCCACCGATTGAGGTACGTAATGATGCGTCGTCTACCGAGCATTGCTGATCAAACCCTTCTGCCGAATGAAGTCGTCACCGTCGATCCAAATGTGCCACTTGGGTGCCCTCGGGTAGCCTACGATATCTCTGGATACGACAGCGTCGGCAATCCTCTCGTCCCGAAGCGGAACGGCATGCGGCTACGCCAGACATCTCTGCCAATTGTATTTCGCAGTGGATTGAATGGAACCCGAGCCGATGGCGTCAGTGTCGAAGCGATTCTTACAGCATGCTTCGATCACCTCGAGAGTAAGCAGAAGACCCCCGACGCCAATGTTGCGGATGCCAAAGCGGCATCACTCATTCGCAAAGCCATGAAGGCATTAATGCCTTCCTCAACCCGCGTCGCTCACGCAGCACGCTAGGAGATGTGATGAACCAGTAACTCGGATTCGGTCACGAAGTATCAAGGGGGCACATTAGCGAAAGGCTAAGTGTCGATCACTGACTGGAGAACTACTAACAATGAATAATCGAATCCGCCAAGCTTCTTTGTCTAGCCCTATAGGGCTAGACAAAGGTTTTATGACGTCACCTCACCGACTAAACGTTTCGAGCTCATTATCGATAAATCGCAATCCAAGGATCTATAGATCCATAATACCTATTCGAGACGCTAGCACTAAATCTTCTCAAGGGTGTCTAAAAGATCCATAAATCGCAAACGAAGGATTTACAGATCTATAATACTCCCATGAGCTGCTACGGTAATGGCGGCCCGATCACCACGTTAACCAACCTCATCCAACCCAAGGAGTCACCCAAATGAACAACGAACAGACCAATACCGCCGCCAACGACGTCGCCAATGCCGAAGCCGCCAAGCCGTCCAAGCGCAACTGGAAGAAGATCGCCCTGTACAGCGGCGCTGGGGTCGTGGCTGTGGCTGCTGTAGTGGGCACGGTGATTCTGGGCATCAAGAAGCCGGAAGCCGTGGCAGCCGCGGCCGACGCCGGGGCGGCGGTGGCCCTGTAACATCTCAGGCTCCCACTCCAGTCGGAGTGGGAGCCTCTCCATCAATCGTTACTTCTTTTTTCTTTGGATAGAAGTGGTATTGCGCCGCCCTACCCCCATGTTGAGGAATGTCTCATGACTGATTTCAAAGACCTTGATTCGTGGACCGATGAATCCTTCGAGGATATCGTTACTCGTTCCATGATTGCGCTGTATGAAACCAAACTCGATAAGTGTTGCGCCACCACTAATCGCCTGGCCCGCTTCACCATGGATGACATGCTTCGCATTCGTAAGCACGGAATTATCATTCCTGCTCCGGATCGGCTCTATCTTGACGAAGGTGACGATTCCCCCATTGACGGCGGCATCGCTGAGCTGTCGTTGACAGGGTGCTTCAGTTTTGGAGAGGACACGGATCCTACCAATCCCGATCACATGGATACGTACTGTGAGATTAAGTATTTTCGCCGTGTGAATAAGCTGCCACATAAGGCGGCATCGGTGGTTCCAGGCCTCCATTACGAGATGATCTACGTGTATCCTCAGCATAACTCGGTGCTGGGTACCCGCAGCTTTGTGACGGTCAATCCAAAGACACGCAAGGTGACTCCCTGTGTCGAGCTGGGCAGTCGCCCGTTCGCACAAATGCTCCAATTGCACAACCGTGACCCTGACATTCTCAAAATGGCATTGGGTTTGAAGTTTGGCATGCAGGTGGTTGATGACTTTCGGCATCAATGGCGAATCACTGCACACGCGGACGATACCAAGGTCACGGTGGGCGCTTATGCGGAGAACGTCAAGTCGCTCCTCTATGCCCGCACCCTACCCATGACGCCAACGGGACGCAAGCGTCCGATCCTCCATGTGGTTAGCGCGCATCGGCGACGCATGAAGGAAGGTACTGAGATCGACATCGATAAGTTCCTGCGCGGCACCCGTGAGATCGAAATGGACGGCACGTTGTTTAAAGTGGATGCCCCGGACCGGTTGATCCAGGAAATGCTGGCCGCCAAGGCCAAGTAAAGAAGTCGTTCGATTATAGTCCACTCGCCCGTTCAGGCGAGTGGACTATAAGGAGTTTCGACTGCGTTCACTAATCACCTGTTACTATCGGAGCTCAAAATGTACCCCTATTACACCCATGTCAAACCAGCGCATATACAGTATCTGATGTCGGCGTGTGAAGGACTTGCCTGCGGGGAAGCCCCTAAGCCGCTTCAGGAACCGCCGTTTCCTCCCATGACCGACGATCGCCTCGAATTCGTATGCGAACAGTTGGATAACGCTTGCAAAGGAGGCATGACCTCTTACTTAATGCAAAGGTCCACCTTTCCTACCACGCTCGATGACCTCGCCGCGGGATTTGATATCCCCAAACTTACTTTGTCGAACTGGATTCTTCTATTGAAGAATCTCCAAGACAGCCATGTGCTCGCCGAGAACTATCGTTTGGCTTCCGAGAAATACGAACGTGAGGCGCGTGAAGCGCGTTTGAATAGCGCAGTGGCTGAGCGCATCGCGATGCTTAGCGCCAATCTCTCAGAGATGCGCGAGGAATATGGTTGGTATGAGGTGACGACTCCTGAAGCCATACTCCAAACATTAGAGCCGTCCAAAGCCAATCGCCTCCGGATCGTTAAAGCCATACTGTCGCAACAGTATTCTTCGATGGTTCCCCTTGCCCAAGCGCTCGATATCAGTCGATCCAGGACATATCAAGTTCTAGACATGACGTTCCGGAGATGGCGCCATCCGATGCGCTACGGTAAGATCTTTAAGCTTGAGAGCGAGGGCGGTCTTGCGATGCGGAAGACGGAGCTTCGTTTGATTGATCCTGGAAAGATCAATGCTGACGGACACATGACGTGGAATCATTACTCCGGCCTCACCTTAGCGGAAGCTTTGGAGAAGATAAATGAGTTTTTGGCTCTTCTCGGCACATCGCTTAAGGTCTATTGTCGTTAGCAAAAGTCCAAACTTCACACCCACCCATCGTCGAAATAAAGTGCAATACCTCACCCAATTCATCGAAGGAATTATTCATGCTCTTAATTGAAGTGAAACCGTATCAGCACGACTTCCACCTCTTTGGTCAAGTTGATCCCCATGATCCGCTGGAGCTCCAGTCGACCGCACTGAATACCGATCGCAGTGTTCAATACGCGGCGTTCAAGTCGCCATTCGAGTATCAAGCCCATGATAGCACGTTGAAACTGATGGGTTACATGGCTTTTCCATACGCCATGGCCTTCTCGCTTCAACACGAGGAAACCGCTATCAGCTACAGTATGCCTACCCTGGTGATGTGGTACATGCGCAATCAGGTCAAAACACCTTTCGCTGAGTGGATTCGCACCATCCCGACGATCGGCAATCGTCGGAGCCATGGTAATATGGGGATTCTCCGTAGCGATGAGGGGGGATACTACCTATTCTACGTCGAAAAGGGTCAGGTGAAACATGAGGAGATCACCGTGACTAGCTTCATCCAGGACGGCGTCATGACGCCGATGTCCGAAGTGATAGCCGGGTACGAAATGGCCGCCGTAAAACGGCTCGAAGAAACTCGTACCTTCCTCGCCGCGATCGCGGCCGAAGACAATTGGAAACTGCCGGAACAGCTCAGCTATTCCGATTTTCTCCGCACCGTCCCAAGCCGTTTGTAACCCCATAGTGGTTGTTTCACTAAAGTCTCTCTCTGACACAGGGGAGCGCCGGCATCCTTCGGGATGGGGTTCGAGCGGTGTCCATTGCGGACATCGCTATTCCCCAACTAGGAGTGTAGCCATGTGCAATGATTACGAGTCAAACCAGACCAACCTCTATCTGCGTAAGCAGTGGGAATGGGTTGCTGGTAAGCCAAAGTACTGTCTCCAGTACTGTAATATCGACGGTAAGCCTAAGGATGGGTTTTCTATCGTTATCCGCGGGCCTGACTACTGCGGGCGCGGATGGGAGGTCCTCGTTTGCGGGGAAAGGTACATCGTGAAAGCGGGTATCGCTCTCAATCGCCCCAGTGCGATGAGCTGGGGTGAGGCATTATACCGGTTGCATTACGGTATTTAATGTCTATGGCACAGCCCCTACCCTTACGGGTAGGGGCTGTGGTGGATAGTGTATCTTTTTTTTTACAGAGTGACTATAACCGACGAACGGGCTAGTTCGCTATGCCCTCCCTTCCCGCGCGGGAAGGGAGGGCATGCTATGACCCCTTTTAGTCGTTTCAGTGAGGCCATCCCGTGCCCAAAATCATACTACAGTTACCAGAAACTCGGCAATCTATCGCCCGGCCGATTGGGTACGACATCATTCGTCGATTGGGCAATTTGATGCAGTTGCCATCGGTGACCGAGATTCTCTTTGCCGGCCCCACGGATCAAGGACTCCAATCAGGGGCAGCTTTGAATTATCAAGGCGCGCCATCGAAGTTTCCGGGAGGCTCCCGTATCACAGTGGACATGTCCGAGGTTAGCGACGATGCCAATGTGTTGGCGGAAGATCCCTTCCAAGAAAATGCTCCCGTCTGCTTTCACGATAAGCAGCTCGGTGTACGCCTGCGTCCGATTTATGCCTCTACTCTCATGACCTTGCGGATCGAGGTACGTTCCCGCTCTCGGAACGAGGCGGAGAAGATCCGCGATGAATACCGCATGCGCGCTGCCATGGGACGTCGTCAGATCCTCCACACATTGAATTACCATTTCGGCATCCCAGCGGATGAATTGGCGCTTTTGCAGGATATTTATCGCCTGCGAGAGACTGTCGCCGGCTACGGCGATACGTTCGATCTTTGGCTGCGCAAGTATGCGTCACCCAATCTGACGCAAATCAGCGATATGGCCGGTAAGAACCAAGCTTATGTCTTTGGTGAACGTCAAGTCTCTGTGCAGGGTCAATTCGATTTCAAGGTACAGCCCGAAGCCCCGGACAAGAACGATGATGTCGGCGAATACGTGTACCCCATCGAATACACGGTAAGGTACGATAAACCACTGTATCTGTCGATGGATTATCCGCTGGTCGTACATAACCAGCTGATTCCCGATAAGTACCACGGCAATTATACCGTGGCGGGGTGGATTCCAGACCCCTATGCACAGGGGGAGATTTACAGTGATCGGACCACTACTATCTTTCGCGGATTGGTCCTGGATCGTACTTTGCGTTCCCACAAGCTCATGGATGGCGTACGCTGGCCCGTCTTTGACGATTGGATTCCCGAGAACGTCCCTGCACACACATCTAGTTGCTATGTGGCAATGATCGCTGTTGATCCCTTGCACCCGACTGAGGTCGTGGATCTGAATCAGCTCGAAGGCGTCACGATCGACGGTGATATCCGCCAATACATGGCCAGTAGCGGAAGTAAACTTGGCCAGATCAATAACAGCGTCGTTCACGTCAGTCTCTTCAAAGACAACTGGTGGATGGGGGATGGTGCTATCCTCGTCAGTCCGGACTTGAAAGTGACGACCACGTTTCCGATGGAACTGCGGGCACAGTACCATCTACGTATCGCCGTATTGAATGATCTCACGCTTTTACCCGCGACGGTGCGGTTCAATCTGCGTATCCAAGGCAAAGCCGCCCAGAAACTTCTCCTTACGCTCCAGCAAGCCATGCCCTTCGGTAACTACGTCC
>Ga0307375_10001000_pt1 | contig 32231 bp, 24 predicted proteins | sample TR1MG_FD_202531 | JGI IMG/M metagenome (GOLD analysis project Ga0307375, IMG submission 202531) | Soil microbial communities from Risofladan, Vaasa, Finland - TR-1 | ecosystem: Environmental > Terrestrial > Soil > Coastal area > Acid sulfate soil | place: Finland: Risofladan, Vaasa | collected... | reverse complement strand
AGGTCGGTGGTTCGAGTCCACCCATAGCCACCACTTTCTATTGGCGAATCAAGCCATTGGATGATGTCAGATAACCCCGCGTAATGGCGGGGTTTTTTGTGCCTGGAGCCCCGACGGGACTCCCATTGTCGGCATCTTGGGAGGGGGCAACGGGTGTGCGCTCGGACGCTGATTTTGGTCCCTGTGACCATTCTGTGACCAACTCCTGTGACCAAGTTCCAAACCGGGGGCACCTTTTGAGCACAGCACTACATCGTTTTCCGTGACCATGGAGGAAGCAATGCTGGACTGTCCCGAGGTCAGAAGGCCGTGCGGCTCGGGGTGAACGGTGAGAACGCAAACCTTCATTGGCGCTTTCCGGCACAGGGCACTGGGGCGCCGCGGCTGTCCGCTCCGACATTCTTCCAGGCAGTCTGGCCTGACCCCTCTGGTCTGAAAGAGGCGCTGGAGCAGCTCTTGGGGCAATAGCTGGTCGAGTCGGAGGTACCGGCAGGCGACCGCCCGTCGATCATCTCTAGGGGGGAGGCGTAGCGTATGCAGCTATGGAGCTAGTTTGAACCGATGCGCGGAAAGGACGGTAGTAGGACAGGCTGGTCTTCAGCGCTTATATCCAGAGGGTGGCGCGGCGTGACTTGGTTCCCAAGGCACGTGCATACTCGCAACGCTGTGGCTTAGCGTGATGCATGACGGGGAACACATGAAGTTCTGGCTGGGGGTGACGGACAATCGCTGGTTCGACTTCAATGCCTCGCATGGCTTCGACGAGGTCAACTTCTGGCAACCATCGTCGCGACCGCCATTTACCAACCTTCCGGCGGGCACGCCGTTTCTCTTCAAGCTGAAACGTCCGCACAACCACATTGCAGGCGGTGGACGCTTCGTTCGCTATACGACCTTGCCTTTGAGATGGCCTGGGAGGTCTTCGGCCAGCAGAACGGCACTGACTCGCTGCGCCACCTGGTTGAACTGATCTCCGACAACGCTCATGCGCAGGCTGGCACAGAACATGTGATTGGCTGCACGGTCGTGTCGGAGGTGTTCTTTCTTCCCCGCGATGCCTGGATTCCGGTGGCTGACCTGTTCCCCGGAAACCTGATGCAGGGCAAGACCTACGACTCCGAGGCGCATGACGGCGCCACGCTCTGGATGCGAATACTCGCCTCACTGCCCATTGGATCGGCGAGCCGTGCCATCGCCGAGGAAGGTGCCCGCTACGGCCAGGAATACCTGCATCGCGGTCGTTTGGGTCAGGCGGCGTTCCGGGCACTGGTGCTGGATGCTTACGGACGGAAATGCGCGCTTACTGGCGAGTCCACTGCGCCGGTGCTGGAGGCTGCGCACATCCGGCCTTACGCCGATGAGGGCCGGCATGTAACGTCCAACGGTCTATTGTTGCGATCCGACTTCCACAAACTGTTCGATCTTGGGCTGCTGACGGTCGAGCCTGACTATCGCATTCGCATCAGTTCGCGCATCCGCGATCAGTATTTCAACGGCAAGGCCTATTACCGGCTCGATGGACAGCAGCTGGCCGCGCTTCCCGATCTTGCCGGCGACCAGCCAGACCGCGACGCGCTGCGCTGGCACAACGACAACAGGTTCCTCGCATGAGCATCGTCATCGATCAACAGCTGACCCGCGAGATTCTTGATTTCCGCAGCGCGCGCGACTGGGAGCAGTTCCACACCCTTCGCACCCTTTCCAACTCACTGGTCATCGAGGCGGCTGAACTGGCCGAGCTGACCCAGTGGACGCCGGATGCCGAGCTTGAAAAACGAGCCAGCGAGGTCCGCACGCGACTCGAAGAAGAGCTGTCCGACCTCCTCATCCTGATGACCTATCTGGTGCACGATCAGGGCATCGACGTGGCTACTGCCATTCGCAACAAATTGCAGGCCAACGACTGCAAGTATCCTGTTGAAAAGTTCAAGGGCACTTCGCGCAAATACAATGAATGACGCCAGCGGCTAATAGCCAGGGAATACGTTTCACGCATGAACCAAGCATCGCTTTCCGCCCTGATCTGGTCCGTCGCCGACCTGCTGCGCGGTGACTACAAACAATCCGAATACGGCCGCGTGATCCTGCCGTTCACCGTGCTGCGCCGGCTGGATTGCGTGCTGGAGCCGACGAAGCAGGAAGTGTTGAAGGAAAAGGAGGCTAAGGAGAAGGCCGGCCTCAATCCCGAGCCGTTCCTGTTGCGCAAGGCGGGCAACAAGTCGTTCTTCAACACCTCGCCGCTCGACCTGCCACGCTTGCTGGGCGACCAGGACCACATCCGCCAGAACCTATACGCCTATGTGCAGGCGTTTTCGCCCGAAGCGCGCGACATCTTCGAGCGCTTCGATTTCTATACCCAGGTCGAACGCTTGGCCAAGGCCGGCCTGCTGTACCTGGTCACCGAGAAGTTCGCCAACATCGACCTGCACCCGGACGCGGTCGACAATGCGCAGATGGGGCTGGTGTTCGAGGAGCTGATCCGCAAGTTTGCGGAAATCTCCAACGAGACGGCCGGTGAGCACTTCACCCCGCGCGAAGTGATCCGGCTGATGGTCAACCTCATCTTCATCGAGGACGACGACGTGCTCGCGCCCGGCAACGCCGTGGTGCGCACCATCTACGACCCCACCGCCGGTACCGGCGGCATGCTCTCGGTCGCCGCCGAGCATCTGCTGCAGCACAACCCCGATGCGCGGCTTACCCTGTACGGGCAGGAGTTGAACGACGAGTCCTACGCCATCTGCAAGGCCGACATGCTGATCCGCGGCCAGGACGTGGGCAACATGGTCGCCGGCAACACCCTCAGCGAGGACGGCCACGGTGGCCGCAAATTTGACTACATGCTGTCCAACCCGCCGTTCGGCGTGGAGTGGAAAAAGGTCGAGAAGGTGGTGCGCAGGGAGCACGAGGAGAAAGGCTTCGACGGCCGCTTCGGCCCCGGCCTGCCGCGCGTGTCCGACGGCTCCATGCTGTTTCTGATGCACCTCATCGCCAAGATGCGCCCCGCGGTGGATGGCGGCAGCCGCTTCGGCATCGTGCTCAATGGCTCGCCGCTGTTCACCGGCGGGGCGGGCAGTGGCGAAAGCGAGATCCGCCGCTACGTGCTGGAGAACGACTTGGTGGAAGCCATCATCGGCCTGCCCACCGATATGTTCTACAACACCGGCATCGCCACCTATGTGTGGATCATCTCCAACAAGAAGCCCGACGACCGCAAGGGCTACGTGCAGCTGATCGACGTCGGCAGCTTCTGGCAGAAGATGCGCAAGAGCCTCGGCTCCAAGCGCAAGGAGATGAGCGACGAGCACATCGCCACCGTCACCAACTTGTTCGGCGAGTTCGCCGAAGCCGAGCTGGCCACGGTGCTCGACGCCGACGGCAAGGAAGTCGCCCGCCAGGTGATCGCCGCCGCTGAATTCGCCCCCGAGCCGCCCGTTGGCGGCAAGGTGAAAGTCGCGCCTATTGCGCGCATTTTCAAGAACCAGGACTTCGGCTACACCACCCTCACCGTCGAGCGCCCGCTGCGCGACGAGGCCGGCAAGGTGGTGCTGGGACAGAAGGGCAAGGCCAAGGGCAAACCGCAGCCGGACAGCTCCTTGCGCGACACCGAGAACGTGCCGCTGGGCGAAGACATCAAGGCCTACTTCAAGCGCGAAGTGCTGCCGCATGCGCCGGATGCCTGGATCGACGAAGCCAAGAGCAAGGTCGGCTACGAGATCCCATTCAATCGCCACTTCTACGTATTCGAGCCGCCGCGCGATCTGCACACCATCGATGAAGAGTTGAAGGGTGTGTCGGCGCGGATCATGACGATGCTGGGGGAGTTGGCGGAATGACAAATGTGTCCGGAACACATTTGAACAGCCACGTTGAGGCTGGCCCCGGCAGGGGTGAGGCTAGGGAAAGTCCGAGTAGTCTGCCGAGGTATGCGGAGTACAAGGACAGCGGTTTGGCTTGGTTGGGCGAGGTGCCTGCGCATTGGAATATACGTCGCACCAAATTTCTTTTTGATCTCATGAAGAGGCCAGTCGAAGATGGTGATGGGATCGTTACTGCCTTCCGCGACGGGCAGGTGACGTTGCGCTCAAACCGGCGCATAGACGGCTTCACCAATGCATTGCAGGAGATTGGATATCAAGGGGTACGAAAGGGCGACTTAGTGATCCATGCTATGGATGCTTTCGCGGGTGCGATAGGCGCGTCGGATTCTGACGGCAAGTCAACGCCAGTTTATTCTGTGTGCAATCCCAAGCACGAAGTGTCCGACTCCACTTACTACGCGCATCTTTTGAGATATATGGCTCTTGGCGGTCTTGTTACGTCTTTGGCAAAGGGAATCAGGGAGCGCTCAACAGATTTCAGATGGAGTGATGCGGGCAACCTGCTCTTGCCCGTGCCTGAATTTGAAGAGCAGGCTTCGATTGTTGCCTTCCTCAACCGCGAGACCGGCAAGATCGATGCACTGATTGCCGAGCAGGAAAAGCTGCTGACCCTGCTGGCCGAAAAGCGCCAAGCCACCATCTCCCACGCCGTCACCCGCGGCCTCAATCCCAATGCCCCGATGAAAGACTCCGGTGTGCCGTGGCTGGGCGAAGTGCCCGCGCATTGGGGAATCAATGCGACCCGGCGTCATTTGATGAAAAGTATCTCGAACGGAATATTCAAGAAGAAGGAGGAATTTGGTGACGGCACACTCCTCATCAATGTTTTTGATATCTACCGCGACGACTATTTAATCAACTACTCACTCCTAGATCGTGCGATCTGCTCCGAGCATGAGAAGTTGTCCTACCAAGTCCGGCCAGGCGACCTCTTTTTCGTGAGGTCATCATTGAAACGTGAGGGCATTGCCGCTGTGGCCTTAGCTACAGAGAACTCAGAGCCTGTCGTCTTCGAGTGTCACCTGATCCAAGTCAGGCTTGACGAGTCGGTTGTAACAGGAATATTTGCGAATTATCTATTCAATTCGTCTCAATTCAGATACCACATGGTGAGGTCAGCAAAAGTCACAACAATGACCACGATTGACCAAGAAGCAATATTGTCATCGCCATTGCTCCTACCTCCGCTAAACGAGCAATCACTGATTGTTGATTTTTTAGATGGGGAGCTTCGGACACTCGATGATCTCAAAAGAGATGTGGGGCACGCTATCACCCTCCTCAAAGTGCGCCGCAGCGCCCTGATTGCCGCCGCCGTCACCGGCAAGATCGACGTACGCGGAACAGTGGAGCAGAGGGACGCATGACTTCCATCAATGATTTCATCCTTGATGATCAGTTGCCGGATATAACCTATCGGACCATCACTCCAGAGGAGCTTGTGCATCCCCGGGTGATCATTCACGGGCATGTGCCGATGGTCTATCTGCACAACGAACGGGGTAGACCACACAAGGGTTTTGTTCCGGTCGACGAGTTCATGCGGCGGCTTGCCCGCCAGGAATCTGACCTCGTGGCTACGGGCTACCGTGCCAATGGTCGTCAGACCTCGATCACCTTCAACAAGACCGATCGCGTCAGTTTGTCACCGCGGTTGGAGGCGTTCCTGGTTGATCTGCGTACCGCAGGCACGACGGGCGACAAGGCAGGCGCCAGCCAATCGTTCATCACGCCTGATACAGAAGCACTTCGTTTCGTCGCCGGATTCATGAATCCGGAAAATCCGCAGTTGGCCTACTGGCGACCACGGTACGAAGTGACGGTCGCGGCCATCCGGGATGCGTTGGCAGCCAATGCTGCCGACAGCGTTTTCGAGTTGATCTGGAGAACGCGCGACAACTCTGTCAGCAACGCCGGGCAGGGTGTGATGGGCTTCGAGACCGCGGATCGCCTACGCGATCGCCTCGTCGGCGTGATTGAGGACGTGGCAGCGGATGGCAGCCCGGCGAACTTTGAGTCGATTGTTCAGAGGTTCGAAGCGTGGCGAAACGACGGCGATATCGCCAGCGTGCCGCGTCTGCTTATCGCAAGAGCCTTTGCCGCGATCCATCCTGAGCGCTATCACACGACGGTCGATGCATCGAAACAGGACCGGATCATTCCCTGGTTTGCCAGTCATACCGGATTTTCGCCGCCCGAAGGCGGTTGGGCGGATAAGGCTGAAGCTCTGACCGCACATCTTGCCTCCTGGGCGGGCTTTGGTGGCGATGCTCTGCTGCGCAACATGTTCCCATGGTTCGTGTTTGAACAGATGCGGGATAGCACTGGGGCGCTGCCCTTTCGCTCTGGACATACCTCTCGCCCCGCTGTGGGCGAGGCGCAGGGTTCAGGTCAAACCCGAGCCATCAATTACCGGCACAACGTCATCCAAGATCAGCTATTCGCTATGCTATGCGCGCGTTACGGCGAGGAAGCGGTGGCCACCGAGCACCCGACTGGTACGGGTGGACGTGCCGATGCTCTCGTACGTCATCCGGATGGTTGCTACGAGCTGTACGAGATCAAGCCTGCGAGCACCGCCGCCGATGCCGTTCGTCAGGCGATGGGGCAGCTCTTGGAGTACGGCTACCGTTTTGGAGGGCTGGAGCCGGTGCTGCTCCATGTGGTTTCGGACGCGCCATTGGATGACCTCACTTCGGTTTTCCTTTCTCGCTTGAAATCTCAGTTTGGCTTGCCAATCGATTACCTCCAGGTAGCCGTTGAGAATGCAGACGGGCCGTGACGGCAATGCCGTGCTTTCTGAGCGCCCACTGCGACCCCTCGTCCGTCTTGGTGTTGCTGATTGAGCAACAGGCTCTATCTGAGTCTGCCCATCGCCGTCAATTTCATCTCCCGGCCCAAGTGAAAATGAGCAGCGGCCGATCACGCCGCGTTTGATCGGCCGCCGCTGCAGGACTGCGCTTGCCTCTCGGTATCCGTTCAGCGTTCTTCGCCATTCGCGAATAGCGAATATCCAGCCCCGGCACGGAGCCGTCGGGCGCTTCGCTTGCTATAGCGAGCGTTACATACAGGCGCCGGGCTGCTCCACATGCAACGCAGCGTTTCGTACGGATACGTGCGTCCCCGACGGCAAGATCGCCGTGCGCGGTTTGACCGTCTGAGTTGCGTTGTTCAGCGCCCGCCCGCTTGCGGATACCAAAGTTCGATGCGGCCGGGCTCTGGCAGATCGTTGGCCTTGCCGCTGGCCGAGTGCCGGTAAACCTTGGCGATAAAAGGCGGCTTGTGTTGCTCTAGAAAGCGCTCGATGCGCGCCTGCGTGGCGACAAAGGCGTGTGCGAGTTCCGGGTAAGGCGCGTGGCCGATCATCACGAGCAGGGCGACGCGATGCTCGACGACGGCAGCCAACTCGTTGGGCTTGTAGCGAATACGCCCGTCGTGGGTGATGGCAACCCAGCCTCGCTTGCCGATCTCACGCAGCCAGTCAGGATCAGGGCAATCCTGCGCGAAATGATCGGCGTGGCGCTCTACGCTCAGGCCGGCCGCGCGCAGGATATCGGGGAATTTCTTGCCTAGGTCGCGATCCGTGAAGTAGGCCGTCGGCACCCTGCAAACCTCAGGCAGCGCGCTCGTACAGTACGGCGTCTTCGATTTCCGCAATGGTCAGATCGTAGTCTTCAGCCAGCTCGGCAAGCGATTCGCCCGCGTCAATGCGTCCGGCAATCGCAGCGGTCGTGATGCCCCCGTGCACCAGCACCGGACGGCCAAAGGCGACGTTTGCGGTGATGGCGACCGGCCGCTTCTCAGCAGCGGCGACGTTACCGGCGAATGGATACAGGCGGACCGGGAATTTCCATTCGTCCCACTCCACCCGAGCCAGATGCGCATTGAACAAGCTGCGCATGGCGATCTGACCCGAAGCAGACAGCTCGATCAACTGGCCGTAGCGTTCCAACAGCAGCTTGCCGGCATCCGTGCGCAGCTCAGGGCTGAGCAGCAGGCGGTCGATGTTGAGGGTTTTTTCAGCGTAGGTGATTGCGCGACGGAGCGCATCCATCGGCACAGCATGATCTATGCGCAGAGAGCGCAGCACATGCGCCTCGATCAAATTCCAGAATGACAACGTCACTGGCGGGTTCTTCGCCGGCCGGATCAGCGGCTTGGAATGCGCCGTGCCCTTGCCGGTGGGATACGGCCGGCCAACGACCCACGAACGCAGCGTCGCCGGCGCCACCTTGAGGTAGCGGGCGGTTTCGGCCACGGAGTAGGCCGGCTGGTTGCGGATGTCAGCTTTTGCCATACAGAAGATTGGTCCATGGCTGGGAGCGAGGTGCAAGAATTGTAACCTTACGGCAAGCGAGACGGTGCGCGCGCCACCTCCCGATCTGGCCCTGCTTTGTTTGATGGTTATTTGATTGATCGGGCAGTGAAGCAGCCTGCCTTTGAAGAAAACGTCGATAAAGCACTGGATCGAATCAAGGTGGACGCTTCCAGCATATTTAATGGTTGCTTGATGAAGCGGATGCTTCCGGCGAGGTGCCACTGGTCCTGCTTGTGTGTGCCCAACGGCGAGCGGTGTTGCTTTTTGGGCAACATTCGTTGCCCAAAAGGCAACACGCGGCACCTGAGCGTTGCCCTGGCCGTTAATTTCAGTTAAAACGCTAAGTGAAATTAACGGTCGCCGCTAATTTCACTTCCTTCCTCCGGGGATCGCCATGCATCGCCCAACGCAAGGTGAGTACCGCACGGTGTCGACAGCCGGCGAGCCGGTGCGTGCCTTTGTGCCGGCGCCGCTGCCGCCGAACCCGCCGCTGGAATGGTCGCCCGCGCTACGCCGCCGCTTCGACGATGCACTGGTGGCCCTGGGCAGGCTGGATGCGGTCTCGGCCCTGCTGCCGAATGCGGCGTTGGTGCTGTACAGCTTCGTGCGCAAGGAGGCGGTGCTTTCCTCGCAGATCGAGGGCACGCAGTCCTCGCTGGCGGACCTGCTGCTTTACGAGATCGACGAGCAGCCTGGCGTGCCGATGGAGGACGCGCATGAAGTCAGCCGCTACGTTGCCGCGTTGGAGCACGGGCTGGCTCGTCTGCGTGGTGGCTTTCCGCTGAGTCTGCGCTTGATCAGCGAGATGCACGCGGTACTGCTCGATCACCCACTGGGACGCGGCAAGACGCCGGGGGAATTCCGGCGCAGCCAGGTGTGGATTGGCGGCACACGTCCCGGCAATGCCGTATTTGTTCCGCCACCGGCCGATGCGGTCGTCGCCTGCCTCGGCGATCTGGAGCGCTTTCTCAACGACCTGCCGGAAGCGACGCCGCCCCTGATGAAGGCGGCACTGGTGCATGTGCAGTTTGAGACCATCCATCCCTTTCTGGACGGCAACGGTCGTATCGGCCGATTGCTGATCGTGTTGCAACTGGTGCATGACGGCCTGCTGCGGGAGCCGCTGCTCTATCCCAGCCTGTTTTTCAAGAAGCACCGGGCGCTGTACTACGAGCTCCTCAATGCCGTGCGTTTGCAGGGCGACTGGGAACGCTGGCTGGATTATTTCGCCGAGGGCGTCGAGCGGAGTGCGACGCAAGCGGTGGCCACGGCGCAGCAATTGCTGGCGCTGGTCAACAAGGACCGCGACCATATTGCAGTGATCGGCCGTGGTGCGGCATCGGCACTGGCCGTGCTGCAGGCCTTGCAACGCCAGCCGGTGACGACCGCGGCGACGCTGGTGAAGGACACGGGCCTGGCGCTCGCCACCGTGAATCGCACGCTTGTCCAGTTGATCGACATGGATATCGTTTCGGAACTGACCCAGCGCCAGCGCGACCGTATCTTCAGCTATCGCGCCTACGTGGATGTACTCAATGCGGAACTCTGACGGCGTCACCATCGTTCGACCCAGGGAGGCTTGCAAATGAATCTGCACAGGGAAGTCCATTTCGAGCAGGCCATCTGCGACCACCTCGCCGCCCACGGCTGGCTCTACGCGGAAGGCGACGCCGAGCAATACGACCGTACCCACGGCCTGTATCTGCCCGACCTGCTGGCCTGGATCGAGGCGACCCAGCCGGACAGCTGGCAACGGCTGGCCAAGACGCACGGCCCGGCGGCTGGCGAGCGCATCGCCGAGCGCGTGCGCAAGAACCTCAACGAGCGTGGCACGCTGGAGGTGCTGCGCCGGGGCGTGGAGATGCTGGGGCTGAAGGAGCCGCTGTCGCTGGTGCAGTTCAAGCCGGCGCTGGCGATCAACCCGGTGATCCAGCGGCACTACGCGGCCAACCGGCTGCGGGTGGTGCGGCAGGTGCGGCATTCGCCGAACAACCCGAAGGACGCGCTGGACCTGGTGCTGTTCGTCAATGGCATCGCGGTGGCCACGGCGGAGCTGAAATCCGACTTCACCCAGAGCGTAGGTGATGCGGTGGACCAGTATCGCTTCGACCGTCACCCGCAACCGAAGGGCGGGCATGTCGAGCCGCTGCTGGGCTTCCCCGGTGGGGCGCTGGTGCATTTCGCGGTGAGCCAGTCCGAGGTGATGATGACCACGCGGCTCGCCGGGCTGGCCACGCGCTTCCTGCCGTTCAACCGCGGCAACCATGGCGCGGCGGGCAATACGCCCAACCCGGACGGTTTCGCCACCAGCTATCTGTGGGAAGAGGTGTGGGCACGCGACAGCTGGCTGGAGATTCTGGGCCGCTATCTGATCGGCAAGCGCGACGACAAGAAGCAGCTGACCCAAGTGATCTTTCCGCGCTATCACCAGCTTGATGCGACGCGGAAGCTGGTGGCCGACGTGCTGGCGCAGGGCGCGGGCCAGCGCTATCTGATCCAGCATTCGGCCGGTTCGGGCAAGACCAACTCGATCGCGTGGAGCGCGCACTTCCTGGCCGACCTGCACGACGCCGCGCACAAGAAGCTGTTCGACAGCGTGCTGGTGGTGTCCGACCGCAACGTGCTCGATGCGCAGTTGCAGGAGGCGATCTTCGACTTCGAGCGCACCACCGGCGTGGTCGAGACCATCACCAGCGAGCACGGCAGCAAGAGCGCGCAGCTGGGTCAGGCGCTGAAGGACGGCAAGAAGATCATCGTCTGCACCATCCAGACTTTTCCCTTCGCCTTGCAGGCGGTGCAGGAGCTGGCCGCGACCGAGGGCAAGTGCTTCGCGGTGATCGCGGATGAGGCGCATAGTTCGCAGACAGGCGAGGCCGCGGCCAAGCTCAAGCAACTGCTGAGTGCCGAGGAATGGGCCGAGCTCCAGGACGGTGGCGAGATCGACACCGAGGCGTTGCTGGCCGCTGGCATGGCGGCACGCGCCGCTGGCAACAAGGGTCTGACCTATGTGGCGTTCACCGCCACGCCTAAGCAGAAGACGCTGGAGTTGTTCGGGCGACCCGGTGAAGACGGCCTGCCGCAGCCGTTCCATGTGTACTCGATGCGCCAGGCGATCGAGGAGGGCTTCATTCTCGACGTGCTTGAGAACTACACGCCGTACAAGCTCGCCTTCCGTCTGGCCCACGACGGCAAGGACTACGACGAGACCGAGGTGGAACGCAGCGCGGCGATGAAGGGGATCATGCAGTGGGTTCGCCTGCACCCGTACAACATCGCCGCCAAGGTGCAGATCGTGGTGGAACACTACCGTGAGAACGTGCAGCCACTGCTGGCGGGCAAGGCCAAGGCGATGGTGGTGGTTGGCAGCCGCAAAGAGGCAGTGCGCTGGCAGAAGGCCATCCGTGACTACATCGCCAGGCAGAACTATTCGCTGGGCGTGCTGGTGGCGTTCTCCGGTGAGGTGAACGACCCGGACAGCTATCCGCAGGCCGTGAGCGAGACCGGTGCCGATCTCAATCCCGGTTTGAAGGGCCGCGATATCCGCGAGGCCTTCGCCAAACCCGAGTACCACCTGCTGCTGGTCGCCAACAAGTTCCAGACCGGCTTCGACCAGCCGCTGCTATGCGGCATGTACGTGGACAAGAAGCTCGGCGGCATCCAGGCCGTGCAGACGCTGTCGCGCTTGAACCGCGCCCATCCAGGCAAGGACACCACCTACATCCTCGACTTCGTCAATGATGCCGCGGAAATCCTCACCGCATTCAAGACCTACTACGCTACCGCCGAACTGGAAGCGACCACCGATCCACACCTGGTCTTTGACCTGCGCCAGAAGCTGGACGCCAGCGGCCACTACGACGACTTCGAAGTGGAGCGCGTCGCCAAGGTGGAGACCGACCCGAGCGGCACGCAAGCACAGCTGAGCAGCGCCATCGCTCCCGTTGCTGACCGCCTGCTCAAGCGTTACAAGGCAGCCCAGCAGGCGCGCTCCGGCGCGCTGGCCGATGGCGACGACAAGGCAGCCGAGGCCAACAAGGACGTGTTGGATGCCTTGGTTCTGTTCAAGAACGACATGGGTGCCTACGTGCGGCTGTATGCGTTCCTGTCGCAGGTGTTTGATTACGGCAACACCGACATCGAGAAGCGCTTCATCTTCTACAAGCGGCTGATCCCGCTGCTGGAGTTCGGACGCGAGCGTGACACGGTGGATCTGTCCAAGGTCGTGCTGACCCATCACACCCTGCGCAGTGCAGGACGCCAGCCGATCAATCTCAAGGACGGCAAAGGCAGCTACAAACTGCCGCCGATGGATGCCGTGGGCAGTGGTGCGGTACAGGACAAGCAGCAGGCCTTGCTGGCCGAGATCATCGAGAAGGTCAACGGCCTGTTCGAGGGGCAGCTTACCGACGGCGATCAGTTGCACTACGTCAACGGTGCCATCAAGGGCAAACTGCTTGAAAATGAAACCCTGATGCAACAGGCCGGCAGCAACAGCAAGGAGCAGTTCGCCAACTCGCCGGATCTCAAGGACGCCCTGATGCACGCGATCATGGATGCGCTGGAAGCGCACTCGAGCATGAGCACCCAGGCGCTGGGGTCGGAGCGCGTACGCGACGGGTTGAAAAACATCCTGTTGGGGCCGGCGCAGTTGTATGAGGCACTGCGGGCGAAATCAGAGGCGGGTCAGTCAGATCCGCCTCGCGTTTGATTTGCTCGGTGGTTGTTCTCTCCCTGAGTCTGACACTTCTGTGTGTCAACCATTGTCCTTGTAGGCGATGTGACCACGGCGGTTTCAACGAGTGCGCTTTGCCCTCAGCACTACGTTTGTCATGAAGGTCCGTGTGGATCGAAATTGGCTCGGGATCCGGGCTGTGAGTCTGAGAGAAGCAAATGGTTGCGGTCAGATCATCTCCTACTCATTCCATTGCGGGAGACGATTTAGATCTGAGGTGAATTTTACAGTCGACTGTAATGCCGGTCGTCCGAGATGGGGCCGTGGCGGGATAACTCTTTTTCTGATGTCCCTGAATTGATGGCCCGCCAAGCCCCGGCAGTTGGTCCATCAAGGACACGCTGCCACCACACCTGATCGCAGCCGCCCATACGACGCACTGCCACACCTTTGTTGTGGCGATCGAACGTCGCGAACCGCCTCGAGTAGAAGATCGTCCACGATGGACAGCGACAATTACTCAGCGCAGCAATCACGATGAAGGCCTCGATGTTGCGCTGACCACCGTATCCCCGCCGTCGGCGAACTAGCAGAAGGTCCCCTCTCCTTTGGTGGGTTCTCTGACTCTTCGCGTACCTCTTTTTCCCGCTCTGAAGCCATTTCTGGACCCTTCGCCGACCCGTAGCGCTATGCGCGGATTCGTTGTCGTGGATGTCCATCAGACAACCCTAAAAATCGACGTCTTTGTCCATGGCGGACAAGCTGCCTGCAGATGTCGGATTTAAGGGGATCCATCGCAGTGGCTCCACTGGGCGCTTGCGCCAATTTCGGTTCGTGGTTTCTTGAATGCAGGCCAGCAACCACGGCTTGCCGATTCAACACCCACCCGATTGCGCAGGAGTCCCTCATGGAAGCGACCTACATCACCACCGAGCAACTGGCCGAGCGTATTCACTACGACGCCCGGACTATCCGTACCCGCCTGAAGGATGCCGTACTGCTGGAGGGGGTCCACTACATCCGGCCTTTTGGCGGTCGCAAACTGCTCTTCATTTGGGAAGCGATTCTGCGTGATATCGGGAAAGTCTCTACTTCTCGGGGACCGCTGATTCCGATGGCCAATGGCGGGGTGACCCGTGGCTAGTATCAACGTACGTCATGAGACAGGCCTGCTCTACCTGGATTTTCGCTACAAGGGTAAGCGGTACCGCGAGCAGACCGCGCTGCCAGACTCGCCGATCAACCGCAAAAGGGTCGAGCAGCTCCTAAAGCGTGTGGAACGGCAGATCGCTGACGGCAGCTTCGTCTATGCCGATCTCTTCCCGAGCAGTCCGCGTGCATCGCAGCAGCATGAAGTCGCTGCAGAGGCAGCGAAAAATGGCGGAGCACCTGCGCTGCCCGGATCGGCGCACACGCCGCTGTTCTCCGAGTTCGCCGAACTGTGGTTCCTGGAGATGTCCCCCCAGTGGCGCAAAGTGCATCGCAGCGCCGTGCGAGACGTACTCAATAGAAACTTGCTGCCTACCTTTGGGCATCGGCTCGTCGGAGATATCTCCAAGGCCGACGTGCTGACCTTCCGTGCAGAGATTGCCAAGCTCCCGGGCCGCAAGGGCACGCTGGGCAATGCGCGGATCAACAAGATCATGTGCTTCCTGCGGCAGATCCTGAACGAGGCAGCCGATCGGTTCGAGCTGACCGCGGCCTTTCGCAACGTGAAGCCGCTCAAGCAGAAGAAAACTGATGTGCAGCCGTTCTCACTGGATGAGGTCAATCGCATCCTGACCACCGTGAGGCCGGACTACCGCAACTATCTGCTGACCCGGTTCTTCACCGGCATGCGTACGGGCGAGATCAATGGCCTTCAGTGGAAGTACGTTGATCGGGAGCGGAACCTCATTCTGGTCCGCGAGACATTGGTGGACGGCATGGTGGAGGACGAAGCCAAGACCCAGTCGTCCATTCGCGATATCTCGATGCAGCCGATGGTTCGCGAGGCGATCGACGCCCAGTGGCTGCTGCGGAAACCTGACGTGCCGTGGGTGTTTCCGACGCGGACCGGTGGACCGATTGATGGCCACAACTTCACCAACCGCATCTGGTATCCGCTGCTTCGTTACCTGGAGCTGGACAAGCGCCGCCCCTACCAGACACGCCATACCGCCGCCACGCTGATGCTGGCGTCTGGCGAAAACCCCGAGTGGATTGCCCGGATGCTGGGGCATTCGAACACGGACATGTTGTTCCGCGTTTATTCGCGCTTCGTGCCCAACCTGACGCGACAGGACGGCCGTGCCTTCGCCGGTCTGCTGCACAGCCATCTGTCCGAGACGGACGCCGCGCCGTCGGCACCGGCCACCGCCGATCTGGATGCGATGACTGCCAAGCAGCTGCGAGCCGCGCTGGCGCAGCTTCTCAAGACGAAGTCCCCACAAGGAGGTGGCGCATGACCACACGAAACGAGTGAGTAGCAGCCCGCGGCAACCCCAATCGAAACCCCTATCAAAAGGAACTACCTATGCATCGCTTCACCGATAAAGCTGTCAATGATCTTGCCAACGAACCGGGCGTGTTCACCCGCGAGGGCGTGTTGTTCTGGGAAGCCGATTCGCCAGAAAACGCGACGTCGTACCCCGTCACGCTGGTGACGTCGGACAGCGTCCACCCCGTCACCTGCTGGACCTCCGAGCCGTTTCTCGCCGACCCGGACAAGATCTTCAAGGTGCAGGCGACGGTGTTCGCCAGTGCTTCCGGCACGCTCCATCTGCTGAGCTTCCAGCAGGACGATGCCATTCACCCGCTGGAGGTGACGCCGGAACGCTTTTGCCCGGTGCCGGGTCTGGTGACCGACGTTTATGGGCTGGTCGAGGCGATCAGGACGCCTGAGTTGCACCAGTTTGTCCGGGACGTCTTCTCGCTGAGGGCCGTGTTTCGCCGTTTCTGGCGGGCAAGCACCGAGGAGCAGCATCTCAGCTGGGCCGGTGGTCTGGCGTCGCATGCCGCGGACGTGGCGGAAGTGGTCGCGCTGCAGATGCCCTCGTACTTTCACTGGGGCAAGGACTTCAGCCAGATCGAATGTGACCTGGGGATCGTGACTGGGCTGCTGCACGATATCGGCAAGACCGCCAGCTACGACATCAATGGCTCGCTCACCGAACGGGCCACGGTGCTGGGTCACCAGTTGCTCGGTGTCGAACTGCTGCGCGGTCCGCTGGATACCCTTCGCCGCTCACGGCCGGATCTGGCCGATGCGATCACCGTGCTCCTGCTCTCGCGCACGCCCGGCGCGCGCGATCCGTATGACCTCGAGGCCATCATGAACTTCGTCTCGAGTGCGGATCGCTTCAGCCTGGAATGCGGTATATCCCTGGGCTAGCACCGCGCTGGAAAGAACCGCTGCGACCTGGGCCCGGGTCGCACCGTTTCGACTAGCCGCCTGAGTCATCTGTGCCGAGCGCCATCTGATGGCATGCCGATATCCAGACGATCCCATGACCCGGTCCATCATGGACATCAAGCTTGCAATCGACCGGCAACACGCCCTGCAGCAAGCGGTTCCTAACCACGCTCCCACATGGCCGCCAGCCGGACTTGCGTGAATCCGGACCTGTGGTTTTCTCAACTCCGGCGAGCCGAACAACGACCGCCGATTTCCCTGTCTACTTTCTGAAAAGGAGTTTTCCCATGATTGAAAAACGTGATGTGTATTACACCGCCACCGATCCCCGTAGCTTGCTGCGTATCGCCATCGGCCTGGCGTTCATGCTGGCGCTTGTGCTCACGTCGGCACTGGTCGGCTGGGCGTTGGTGGGATTTCCCGCCAACGGCTCACCCCTGCAATGGTGGAGTCAGTCCGCTGAATTTGGGAACCTCGCCTTTTTGGGTGCGACCGTTGGCTTCATGGGGCTGGGTTGTCTGTGGTTTGTTGGACTGTTCGCTTTCGCCATCGGTGATGTGCTCATCGCCAAGTGGCGGAAGGGCGCGCGCTCACTGTCGTGAGCGCCGGCCGTCACGCGGCACAACGCCTGATGCGACTCCACGCCGCTCAGTGCGTACTCCATCCCGAGGACCATCTCATGCTGATCTATCGCTTCCACAGGGCGCGCCGAAATATCGGAAGCCTTCTACGCAAGGTATCCCGAGGCGAAAGCGTGACTATCCTTTGTCGAGGAAAGCCCGCAGTCATCATGATGTCCGTCGATGCCTACCGACATGCCTTGTTACAGGCAGCTCCGCCATCGCCTGCTCAGGATGAATCGCCGGAGCCGCCTTCCATGGCGTCAGGGGCTGAGGTGTCGCCGGGCCTGTTCATGGCAGAGTTCCGGTTGACCCAGGAGGAGCTCGCCCGCTTCGCCAAGGTGGATCAGGCGGTGGTAGTTCGGAGTCCGCACGATCCGACGCTGCAGGCATTCATTAAGGATTGCCACCGTGTCGTTGCGATGATGCAGGCGATCAGCGGGCGACCACGTGCCTACGGTGTCAACTGGCTCCGCGATGAGCCGGTACAGGCCTTCAGAGGGTCCACGGCCCTGGAGCTGGTGTCCCAAGGGCGGGGAGGGACGGTTATCACGTACTTGGAAAGTATCGCGGCGGGATTTGTTGGCTGAGCGCGCTGGCGGAGCCCTTGCTACTCCGCCGTACGGTCCGATCGTGCTAAGCCGCCGGCGATGGGCGTTTACCGTCGGTGTGGGTACACCGCGCAACTTGATCGCTTGAACCCATCGAGTGTGATCAGCTCGCCGGCACACTGATCACACCTTCCAACTCAGCGGCAGAGATCGGCACGAGCAGACCTTCACCCGCTAACTCAACCGTCCGCGAAAACGGGTGAAGCCCTGCGTAGATCGCGTCGAAAGTTATGCAAACTTCGATAGTCGCTAGGTGTCTTGGCCACCGTCAATCTCGGCCGGCCGTTAGGGGGCGCAAGCCGTCCATGCTTGCCGCCACGTCGAAATTCCCAGCCTTGACGAATCAACTGGCGGATCAGCCTATCGATGTCCTTGTTGGAGCAGTACTTCATACGGCTACCCCAGTGTTGTTCGATATGTAGCGTGCGCTGAACCGCTGATGATTAAAGGACATTTCGGCGAAGGCCGAATCAGCTCCGATCTCGAGAATTGGCCGGCTGTAGGTATAGCCCTGCCCAGTAACCAGCGGGCTGTTCTGAAAAAATCTCCCATGAGGATCGATCATCAGGTAGGACTCGCGCATGTCTTGGTTGTCCTCGGCGCAGAGGATTCCGGAAAAGGCGCGATGACTAGCGACGAAGCCAGCAAACTGCTCGTCACTGACGGCCAGGTGTTCATTTACCACTGGAAGCATTCGCAGAACCTTCCACTTTTCCGGAGCCACGCTCTGAACTAATGGGCTCAGGTCTTCGCGGTAATTGAGCTGGTTGACCACAGTGTTGAGCTTGACCCGCAGTTCCGGGTTGGACTGGCGAGCGCCCATCAGACTGGTTGCCAGGTGATCCAGGTCAAGCAACCGGCCACCGCGGTCGGCGCGGCCAATGGCTCGATTGGTCACCGGGCTGGCCGAATCGACGCTGATCCCCAGCCAGGTCAACTGCGGCGCCAGTTGGTTCAACAGGTCCTCGTTCAGGCGACTGCCGTTAGTGATCAACGACACTTGGAAGCCAAGACCACGGGCCTGACTTACGATAGTTGGGATCTTGCCGGCATGCAGCAATGGTTCGCCACCAGCTAGGTTGAGACGCAAGGCATTCCAAGCTAGGCGATTGGCCAATGGACTGAGGCGATTGTCTGGCCGGAAGAACTGGTAAAGCTCGCTTAGGAGCGCTGAAGTTCGTTCTGAGTTGTGGATCAGCTCACGTCGGCAAGTGGATTCATTCCAGGCAGCGTAGCAATACTGGCAACCATAGTTGCAGGCCTCAGTGAGGTGCCAGTTGAGAACCAGCGGGGTGGTGTTATGCATGATGTGGACTCCAACGTTTAGGAGTCACGAAGGATGCTAGTGGGTTGGCTGGCGCACTATGAAGCGCCGTGTACCCCCCCCCTCGGAACGGCCTGCAAGGGGGGGTGCATCAGGTTTCAGATATCAGATGCTTTTGGTTTGCCAGAATACCTGCAACTTCATCCACACCAGGGACATGCATCATGGCCACCTTGCCACTACCAGAAGCCATCCTGCTAGAAATTCATCAGAGCCTTGGCTTGCCGGGGTATCCGACGGGTAAGAAAACCAAGTTCGCCACAGGACAGGACAGTCTTGAGTCGCACAAGGACATGGGCGCAGACGTCCTGCATGCCATCTTTGAAGCCTTGGATTTGGATCCACAGTCGCGGGTGGATGTTATCAAAAACTTCAAGGAGTTCTCGAATGCCTACAAGTTTCTCGAGCTGCACACTTGGACTTTCGCTGCGAACCAGCGCCAGATTCTCTGGGCACTAATGGGCCATTTCTTCATTCCTGGCATAGCGCGTCACGTGCCCTTCTGGAGCCTTGGGCAAGCATTGGACAAGGGCATGCCGGGTGGGCGTTTCTGGTACTTGCCCGAGCCTCGCGAGGTAGATGGTAAAGCCAGCCTGTCTTTGCCGGTTGCTCAGGTGGTTGACTGGCTACTCGATCTGCTGGACATGCCGTTGGAGAAGTTCGCTGATCAGCGCAGTGAATCCACCGATGGTGGCCACGATGGCCTACGCCGTTCCTTGTACAACTGGCGTACCACAACACCGATTCGCCCCGATACCATCCAGAAATACTTCGCTGACGATACCGTCTTGCACTTCAGTGGTGCATTTTTGCTGCCCAAGGAGGGCTCGCATGCGGAGCAAATCGCTGCTGCTCTGGATTTCGTAAAGCGAAAGGGCCTGACTGCGGACAGGCTGCGCCTGGAAATCCCCATGACCAGGGCTGGACGAGTTGAGGCGATCTTGGATGGCCGCGCCGATGAAGATGAGCAGGCTCTGTTCGTCGAATGCCTTGTCGATCGCTATTCTGCGCCATCACTGCATACCATCCGGCAGCGCTTGTTGCTCGCGCGAATGATGCAGGACGGCTACCTTCGCCTGCTCAAGTTTCTCTGCCCGGGCGTGGACCCGCAATGCGCCGATGGCCAGCAGAACAAGCTTCTGCAACTCCTCGCTATATACAAATTCGTCTATAACTTGACCGTTGATGCATGGCGCAACTGCCAAGGTCAGGGCAGGCACGTCGAGAATGCGTGGTTCGAGAACCATCTGCCAACCTGGGACAGGCATGGCTTGTTTCTTTCGATCCTTCCCTCACGCAAGGCAACAGCCAATCAGGTACTCGCTTTGCTTCTTACCCGTCGCTTCTACGAGGTACAGGGTGGTGACGATCTCGAAGATCACATCGGACTCGATGCGGAGTCAGCTCTACCCATCATGAGGCGCAGTGTCGAACGGGCCACTGCCTTCGCCGATGAGTTGAACAGTGAACTGCATTTGGTTCAGCAACTGAAGGGATCCCCCCCTTGGCCGGCGCTGCAAGCGGAGCACCGCTACTGGGTGGTCAGCCAATCGGCTCAGGCGGAGGGCCTAAGCACACGTGCCAAAGAAGCCGCCATTCAGCGGTTGCGCGACCTGGCTGCGACACCTGCAGAAACCGTTCAAGCCATTCTTTTCGAGCTCGACGGCTATCTGAACGGCGAACGCAACAATCGACCCAAAGACACACGAGTCAAAGTTCAGTCCTTACTCGATGAAGCCAAAGCGAGCGATGGATACGTGCTATGGAAGGCTGCGATCTTGCAGTACGAGGCCAAACATCTTCTAGCGTGCAATGACTTCGATGGAGCCGGCAAGTTGTTAAGAGAGGCTCTGGAGGCAGGGCGTGAGCGTAACTACGGGCTGTTGCGAGGGGAAGTTGCACGGGACTGCCTCGCAGTGGACGTGGCAAACCAAAAGCTGATCGCCAACAATCACGAAAAGTATTACCGGGAGATGCTGGCCGGCGGAATGATGGGCGAAAGTGAGGAGATACCCACCCTCGAAGAGACCGCGCGTTGGGCCTCGGGCTATTTCTGGGAAACCCTCTACAAGCCTTACCCGGATGTCCGCGCGGAGGAACGCCTTGCCAGCGGTCTGGCTGAGAAATTATTTAAAGGACTGATGCCGTTGTTAAGCTCCGGCAGCCAAGAAGACCTGCAAGGCTGGATTAATGGTAATCGTCACCTATTGAAATCGAGCCTGCCGGACGTCGACGGCAACTCGGTATTGATGATATTGATCAAAATGCGCACCCACCACATGCAGCGTGTTCCATTGATGCGGATGATGACTCCGCCTGAGCTGCAGAGCGAAATTAAACGTTTCGAAACCATGCTGGAGGTTTGGCGGCAGTTCCTTGCACAACTGGCTAAGGAACATCCAAGACAGCTGAACCTGCCCGATCTCAAGGGGCAAACTCCACTGATGCTGATGAGCGAAGCCGGTGATGCAGAGCTGGTAAGTATCATGCTCCAGGCCGGAGCCGACCCTGAAATGCAGGACTTGCACGGCATGACAGCGCTGCATTCGGCGATCAAATCCCGTGTGGACGGTTGCGTGAATGCCTTGCTAGATCACCCGTGCCAACCAAACAATCTCACCCGTGATGGCCAGTCACCGCTGCACACAGCGAGCTGGACTGCCAATCTGCATGCCGTTAAACGCCTGCTACAGATGGCCCCCGAGCTTGCTTGGCAGCGCAACTCGCAAGGGGCAACTCCTTTAGAGCAAGTTGAATTCTTGATCGAAAACCCAGATGCCTTGAAGGACCTCAACGAACGACGAGCACAGGACGGCAAACGTTTCGCCACGAAGCAGGAACTGATGGACATTGCACAGCTACTTGAACAGGCGATTCCATGCCGGTCGGCCCCAGCTTAAGTATTGGCCACTTACATCAGTGTTGTTTTTGGATCGATCTGTGCATGTCGCAACTTACCCGGCAGTGGTGGCACCTGGAAGGACTGAGATCGGCCAACAACGGCCGTTCGTCAAAGTCTAATAGGCGACGCAAAGCAGCCGTTCGCCGCCGTCAAGAATGGATCGGTCTCCGCCAATCACAGCTTGTCCGGCTTTCGTTGAGACTACAAGGCAAGACCAAGGTCAAATAGCGTCCGCCACCTTTTTGATCTGGGCCGCGCGTGCGGTCAAGAGGGGCGCTCGTTCTTATCGTGAGGGCCAGTTGCCTCCGCCCGAAGAATTCCATAACTGTGCCCGCGACGAGTCATTCAGGACGTTCACGCTAAGCCTTTCACTCAATCGGAGTTCGTATGCGCGTGCTGATAGTTGCGGTTCTGCTCAGCAGTTTGCTCGTGCCGAACGGGTATGCGCAGGTAGCCGCATCGTCACAAACGAGCACGGTTACCGGCCGCACGAGGACGGCCCTTCAAAAGCCTTTCCGGATGCCCGTGTCCGAGCGAAAGAACATTGCAGAGAACCCATCATGGACGGCTCCACAGAAGCCGTTTCGCATCTATGGCGACACTTGGTACGTCGGGCCTCATGGCCTCGGAGTTTTCCTCATCACCGCGCGTACAGGGCATGTATTGATTGACGCCGGTGTGCCGGGAGAGGCACAACTGATCGAAGCCAATATCCGAGAGCTCGGCATCAATCTGCGCAACATAAAATGGATTCTTAACTCCCACGCGCATTCCGATCATGCCGGCGGCATGGCGCAACTCGCGCACGACACGGGCGCACAGGTGATCGCAAATATAGCGGACACGCCGCTATTGCAGCGCGGCGGTCACGATGACCCGGAATATGGCAATAGATTTCCGTTCCCGCCAGTGCATGTGGCGCGCACCGTAAGTGATGGCGAGAGTCTTCGCTTAGGTGATTTGGTGCTAACTGCGCACTCGACACCGGGACATACCAACGGCAACACGAGTTGGACATGGGTGTCATGTGAGGGATTGCGCTGCTTGCATATGGTCGATGTTGGCAGCCTGTCAGCGCCCGGTTTCAACTTGGTAAGAAACTCGCAGGATCCGAGTGTCGTTAGCGACTTTGAGCACAGCTTTGCGGTGGTCGCAGGTTTGCCTTGCGATATCCCGCTCGCTCCACATCCGGGCATGGTGGAATTCTGGGCACGTGTGGACAAGCGTAAGCAAGGCGATGTCAACGCACTGATTGATCCCACGGGATGCCGCGCTTATGCGAAAGATGCAAGGCAAAGTTTCGAGGCACAACTGGCGAAGCAGCGCGCGGAAGCCGTCTCGACAAAGTAGCGGCGCCCGTCAGCTTAGTGTGGGACAGCGGCCAGTGGTTCACCCGATCAATCAAGGGTCGCTGTCCGGCCAGAAGCGGACGCTTGATTTTGCGTTCGTAGTAGGCTCCGGCCTTCGAATTCAGTTTTTTTGAATCGACTCGATGCAACCTGCAGAATGATGAGCTGAACCCTAACCCCCTGGCGAAGATGAAAACACCATTCGATGTGCAAAGCGAACGAGGCTCGACCTGGCATCGCTGGGACCCTCACATCCACACGCCCGGCACCGCCCTGAACGACCAGTACGCTGGTCCAGATCCTTGGGCAGCGTTCTTGGACGCCATCGAGGCGTCGAATCCGCCGATTCGCGCGATGGGTATCACCGACTACTTCGGCATTGAACGCTACGAGCAGGTCGTCGACGAAAAACGCCGCGAGCGTTTGTCTGGTGTGGGTTTGATATTCCCCAACGTCGAGTTGCGACTGGGCATCGAAACCGCGAAGGCATCGGCGGTCAACATCCACCTGCTCTTCTCGCCACATGATGCCGACCACGTTGACCGGATAAAGCGCTTCCTGCTGGAGTTCGAATTCCCCTACCTGGGCGAGTCCTACCGCTGCCAACGCAGCGACCTCATCCGCCTGGGCCGCGCCCATAAACCAGATCTGACAGACGACGAGGCGGCCCGGTCCGAAGGTGCTAATCAGTTCAAAGTGAACCTCGACCAGCTCAGGCAGGCATGGTCAAAAAACGAGTGGGTCAAGAAGAACACCCTGATCGCCGTCGCCGGCGGAGAGAAGGACGGCACCTCGGGTCTGCGGGACGCCACCGCCTCGTTCGCGGCGCAGCGCAAGAACGTCGAGGGCCTTGCCCACATCATCTTCAGCGCCAATCCCAAGCAAGTACGCTTCTGGCTGGGCAAGGAATCGGCCACCGTCGAAGAGCTCGAAAGCCAGTACAACGGATGCAAGCCTTGCCTGCACGGGTCGGATGCCCATTCGCTCGCCAAGGCCGGGCAGCCTGACGGCGACCGCCGCTGCTGGATCAAGGGCGACCTGATGTTCGACTCGCTACGCCAAGCATGCATCGAACCCGAAGAACGTGTTTTCATCGGCACCGAGCCACCGCGCGGCGCATTGGACAGCCACACCATCAACTCGCTGACTGTGACGAACGCGCCGTGGATCGCGAACGGCGCCGTTGAACTGAACGCGGGCCTGGTTGCCGTGATCGGCGCGCGGGGCTCGGGAAAAACCGCCTTGGCCGATCTGATTGCGGCAGGCGGTCTTGCGCTCTCCCCTCACTTGAACGAGCGCTCCTTCATCCTGCGCGCGAAACAACACCTCGGTGACAGTAGAGCCGAACTGCAATGGGCGTCTGGCGAAACTACTGGCAACGAACTCGCCCAGACTGACATGGAGGACTTCCTGGCCAGCCCGTATGTCCAGTACCTGTCGCAGCAGTTCGTCGACCAGCTGTGCTCGGCGGAAGGCTTGAACGATGCGTTGGTCACGGAGATCGAGCGTGTGATCTTCAATGCCCACCCGCTCAACGAACGTCAAGGCGCCGACTCCTTCCAGGAGTTGCTGGGCCTTCGTCTGGAAACATCGCGTCTGAAACGCAAACGCCAGCAACAGGCTCTGACCAAGGCGTCCGCAAACCTCACCGATGAACGTGTCAAGAAGGACGGCCTCAAGGCGCTCGAGAAGGACAGGGACGAGAAGAAGCGTGCGATCGAGAAGGACAAGACCGACCGCAAGTCGCTGGTTGCCAAGGGCAATGAAGAGCGCGCGAGGCGCCATGAACAGGTTTCGCTCGCGGTCGATGCGAAGCGACAACTGGTAGACCAAGCTAAGCAGCGACACCAGGCTCTGCTTCACTTGCAAAACGACGTTCGCGACTTCCGGACCCGTCAGGGGCCCTCTCTGCTCGCCGACCTGAAGCAGGAGCGTGAGCATGCCGGCCTCAGTGCCACCGACTGGGAAGCTTTCAGGCTTGACTATGTCGGCCCGGTCGACACGTTGCTGGCCGAGCGTATCAGGCAGGCGAACCTGTCTGTGGCCAGGCTGCAAGGCCCCGCGAAAACCGACCCGGTGCTTCAGGCCAATCCCGATGCGGCCGTCACGCTGATCCCCGTAGACGTCAACCTCGCGGATGAATCGCTCTCGCTCCTTGAGCGAGAGCTCGCTCGCCTTCGCACGCTGGTTGGTGTCGACGCGCAGAACGCCAAACGCTTCACCACCCTCTCGGACAAGATCACCAAAGCCGAGACCGCGCTGACCAAGGTGCTCCAGCAGATCGAGCGCATTCAAGGCGCAGACGAGCGCATCCGCGCTCTCGTCGATGCGCGGCGCAGCGCCTATGCAGCCATCTTCGAAGCCATCGTTGAGGAAGAGCTGGAGCTTGCGGATCTTTACGCTCCCATCAAGGAGCGCATCGATGAGGCGGCCGGGTCCTTGTCGAAATTGTCGTTCTCGGTGCGCCGAAATGTGGACCTGGCGCAGTGGGCCGCCAAGGGTGAAGATCTGCTGGATCTTCGGACCAACGGCCCGTTCAAGGGGCGCGGTGAGTTGTTGCGGGCGGCGCGCACCGGGCTTATGGCGGAATGGGCAACCGGTGACGCTGCGCAAGCCGCCACGGCCTTGCTCAATTTCGTCAAGGCGAATGAGGCGGCGCTACGGACACACATGCCTGAGAGCGCCGAGTTCCGCGTATGGGCGCGCAACATCTCGGACTGGCTGTACAGCACCGATCACATTACTGTCGGCTACGGCTTGCAGTATGACGGCGTTGATATCGAGCAGTTGTCACCTGGCACGCGCGGCATCGTCCTGCTTCTGTTGTATTTGGCTATCGATGCGGAAGATGACCGACCACTGATCATCGATCAGCCTGAAGAGAACTTGGACCCTCAGTCCATCTATCAAGAGCTGGTGCATCGCTTCCGCGACGCCAAGAAGCGGCGCCAGATCGTGATCGTGACGCACAACGCCAACTTGGTGGTGAACACTGATGCAGATCAGGTGATCGTGGCGCAGTGCGGACCGCACAGGCCCGGCCAGTTACCGCTCATTACGTACGAGAGCGGGAGTCTCGAAAACCCTCTCATCCGGCAGCACGTGTGCGATATCCTCGAAGGTGGAGAGCGTGCGTTCAAGGAGCGCGCCAAGCGTTTGCGGGTCACTATTTGATAACCACTAGTGGGAACAGACTGCGAATCTCTTACCGCAATCCGACTTGCTTTCTGCTCTCGATGGCGATTATCAGCCAATCCCTGGTCAAAGAACGCTGTGGGCGCTCGATGAAAGTGGCGACTCTCTATCGTAGTGTCGTTCTTTGTGATGAGCCTCTGGCAGTCCGCTTTGGGTCGACAAGCGAACACCAGGAAAGAGCCGCCAACCGACCAGTTGGCGCGCTCCAACCCACGTCGCTGACCGGCCAGAAGCGGACATGTCGCGCCTCAATTCAGCGCCGGGAGCTTGCGTGCGGTCGGCTGGCAATGAAATGCTGCTGCCTGCTGCCTGCTGCCTGCTGCCTGCTGCCTGCTGACGCGTTCCGCCGATACGACCTTGAAGGACAGCTTCTCCTCAGAAGTAAAGAAAGCCAGCTATGAGTCGCTCGGGCTGGAGATGTAGCTAGAGAATCCCTGCCCGAATTTCGTAACCGTCATGGTGCAGTAGTTCGTGCCGTTACTGCTCCATGGCGAACTCTCAGGGGCATAGATCAAAGAAAGCGACTCAAGATCCTTCAGCAAGCGATATGGTGGAATGCTGGGTGCTATGCCCGAGTGGCCGGTGACTTCCAAAATAAACTGGTCTTCGAATGACTTTAACTCGTCACCTTGTTCATACCTGCGCCGAATTGAGATCAAGTCAAGCAACACCAAATGGCTCGACGTTAGCGATCTGAGCGTCGACAGATACGTTGACAACAACTCTTCGTTTGGCTCTTGATCCTTGATCGTGTTCAGAATGAGGAAGATAAGCCGCTCATGCATGGCTGCATCCCCGGTCCTTATGGCTATGTCGCAGGATTGTAAAACCGAGCTAAGAAAAGCTGCCTGATGACGGTCATCGCCCTTCATCGCTTCGAGGTCATCGATGACCTTGTTGAGAGCGATCGTCAAGTCGTGAAGCCACTGTTTCTGGCGCTTTTGGAAGGGGTCAGCAACAAATATGTTAAAGGCTTCGAGGACCGTGCCGGAGCCAGCGGGCAGCATGCCAATGGCGGCTCTCACTAGCATATGGCCCGTGTCGCCCACAGGCGTAACCCGGGGGTCGTACTTATCGGCGTCGATGTGGTTCATAAGCGTCTCGGAAGTATGAGGGGTTGAGCGACCGCACAGACGATGAGCGTACTAGGCTCTATCAACGTCAGCTATGGGTCGGTCAACGACCATCGAGCATCCCCCGCCAATCCACGGTCGCTGACCGGCCAGGAGCAGACATCCAACGCTTGAATTGGGCCGACCCACGAGCCGGCGCCGGCATGGATGGATTCCTAGCCCTCGTCTACACCTTTCGCAAACACTCGGAAGGTATCTGAGACCTTGTCTTCCATCATGGTTTGCAGGTCAAAGTCGGAGTTGAGTACCGCACAGGCGCGGGTAAACGCGTCCCTGGGATCGGATAGGTTCTGATGGGCCACGCATCGTAATGCGATGCACTTGTCGCCAATGTGTTCTGCCTTAAAATCCAGCCTGGTGTGATCTCTCTTGTGCGCAATGTGATGGGCAAATTCATTGCGAATATCTCGGATGACGTGCAAGTCAGACCATATAGCGTCTGTAACCATGCCAAGAAGCCGCGCCAGGTTAATCTTGGCAGAGAACGTGGACAACGGCCCGTTAGCACCAAATAGACGTTCCTGAGATTTCTTATGCGGACGCATGAATGAGGTAATGGCATCAGAAAGGCCCTCCTCGACCCAAGCTGCACCAACAATAGCAACGGCTCGGTCTGACTCTCCGTTCATCTCTTCAACGAGCGCCGCGAAGCGCTTTAGACCTTCATCAGGGTTGTCGCGAAATTTCATGTGAGGACCTGCTACTGACGATACGGACCGGCGGCGGGCCGGCTGAATACACTAGACGCAAGGGCAGGCATCGGCCAGAAGCCGACATTTACGCCTGCATGAATATTAAGTTTAACGACTTAGCGTGGGTGCACCTGTTTCAACCTCCCGGGGCGCCGTGCTGTGGCAAGGGCGTAAGAAACGCAAGGACGTCTCCCACGAACTCCTTCAAGGCTGACGGACACTCGTTGTTGTGGAGTGTCTGTAACGCTTGCTGGTTCCACTTGTTCCCTTTGGGTAACCCAAGACCCATCCACGACTCTAGTTCGCCACATGGAACAATGAAGACTCCTAATGATGCCAGCTTGGAGATGAGCTCAACCGCTAGTTTTCTCTCTCCCTCTGGTAAACATGCAAGTCCGGATTTCTTGGCCTGTTCCCATTTGTTCGAGCCTGCCCTTGCAAATGAGACGAGGCTCCTTTTTGCACGCCGAAGATCACAGCCTGACTGTTCCTGCCACTTCGTAACGTTGGCCTTGAGCTCTTTAAGCGACTGTTCTTGGCTCTTGGTCTCAACTGCTGCAGCTACATCGGCTCGAAGTGTCTTAGTGGCTTCATCTAGCCTGATCCCGGTTATTCCTTCGACGATTTCATCTAGTGTCTGTTCGGAATTTAGAAGGTCGAAATCGGCCACCACGCATACGGGCGTACCTGACTCTCGCAGCAGTTTCGCGGGAAGCTTTGCCGCATCCTTCCCGTTGCTATGGATGAACAAGAAGTCTTCCCCCCGCTTGTTATCCACAAAATGTTGGGCAACCGTCTGATACACAGCCCGATCCGGGTCGCCCTCACAAATCACCACGCCCCGGTGGAAAAGGGAGTCAAGGACCGGTTGACTAGAAAGTAGCGGTGACTCAACGAGATCAATCGTTACTCCCTTTGGAATCCGATGGAAGCGCGTAGCCACGCCTTCGCGATTGAGCCGCAAGATCGTTGGGTCTTCACTAGCCCCAACTAGACCAGCGAGGAAGTCAGCGCTGTGAGTGGCCACGATGATTTGAGCAGTACGCGAGGATGCTTGGCCGGCCAGCCAGCGACCGAGCACGCGTGCCTGTGTGGGGTGTAGAAAGGCCTCTGGCTCATCTAACAGAAATGTACGAGTTGGATAAGTCAGCAAGGCGAGCGCAATACCCGAAAAGGATCGAAATCCGTCACCCTGCTTCTGAAGCTCATCTGCCTCAGCCATGAGGGCGTCCAGAGCACCCTTTTCGTCCGGTATTTCGCCGAAATTCTTGGCGACACGGAGGTATAGTTTGGTCATGGCTGCCCAGTCCACACCAATGTCCATTTCAAAGGCCGCCTGAAAAACTCGACGGAGTTCCGCTAGAACGCTTGAGTCGGCAGCGAACAGTGACTGTAGTGCATTCGAAGGGGATTCAGATCGAGGATTGAATGCCGCAGAACTCTCTGTGAGTTTGAAGCGTGCTTCAGCACCCAAATATGCGATCAGGCACGGACCTAGGTGTTGTAGGATTTGCTGTCTATTTTGGGGTTGTACGACCCCGGAAGAAAAGACATCTTCAAACCAGCTTGCGCCCGCCCCGAAAGACATCTGACCCATGAGGTCATCCTTTACCCCCGTCACATTAATTTGGTTCACGGCATTGTCGTTTGGCCGGATATTGACCCGTGCTTTGAACTCGTCTTTGGTAGGTATGACTACGTCAATAGTTTTCAGAACTACCAAGCGCTCTTGGCTGCCCGAAGTGGTGTAGTGGCGGACATCCTTGAGCGTTTGCGACTTACCGCAATTGTTGGGACCAACCAAAACAGTCAGGCCAGCAAGTTCTATCGCTTCGCCGCCTTTAGGGGTAATAGAGTTTATTCGATACAAGTCGGAGATCCTTGGGGACGAATGTGATTGATTTCGACCGCGCGCGACTTCAAGAAATCTACATTTCTGAGCCTTTCCAAATTGGCCGATCAGCGTCCGCTTCGGGTCGGTCTCTGCCTCGCAGCTTGCCCAGCCGCCGTCGGGTCTGTAAGGGCTGCCATCGGCCAATTTTTGGCATGTCAGGGTCCTTCCTTCTGAAACGGATATGCGCGCTCGATATCCTCGTGCAGTGCAAGCACGGCTTGCTTGGACCCCAGATTAAAGGCGTGAGTATCTCTGAAAAGCGCCTTAGTTACGACGTTGAGGAGTTTCGCGGTTTTATCGAACAGGACCTCGAAGTCGCTGGGCTTAACACCAGCCTGTGCGAACACATCCTCGAATGTTATCCCTCGTTCCCGGTGGCCGAATACCTTGTTACGCAATACGCTGATTTTTACCCAGAGAGTTTTAAGGTCTGCCCGTGCCTCTTCCAACTGATCGAGCAGTGCGTGTGGCAATCGTTCGGCCGCTCGAAGTTGGCGTAGCAGTATCGGGACGTTGACGCTCTTAAAGTTAGTCTCATGCAGGCAGTACAATGCCATAATCATCGACGTGAAGTGCGCGTTGATCGCCGTCTGGAAATAGGGAACGTAGCGGTTCTGCACTCTCCAGTTCGGTGTCGTTTGTAACGCAAGCCAAGCTTCAAAGTTGAGCCCGGCCACTGTCAGGAGACGTCTAAGCTCATCGGTTTCGATACGAAGTTCTTCGTCGGTAAGGATGTCGGGCGTGGCGTTCAAGGGCTGGCTCCTAGCGAGACTTACTAATCTTAGCGCGCAGCAGGCCTGACGCTTCTATGGCAGGTGTTCTGGGTCGACGGGATGCCAATGGGGTTTCGCCGTTTGTGCGGAAACTTCTAAGACGCCCCTTGATTTACCAGGCTCGAACGACCGCTATGGGTCGACAAGAGACCTTCAGTCGTATGGTCAAATGCCTGGCGACGCTGGTCAACTCACCTGACGGATATGGTCAGTTGTGATGGCAATGCGTAGTCACTTACTTGGCAATACGCACTCCATTGGACGCGAGCACCAACCGGCCTTCTTAGATAGCATCAGACTGACTTCTCGCCGGCGTGGCCCCTGCTTGCAAGAAGAGCCTCGATCCACGCGTCGACTTCCGACTCCAGCCATACCGTGGTCCACCCAACCTTGATCTGGGCGGGAAAATGCCCCTGACCGATCAGGTTATACAGTGTCGAGCGGCCCATGCCGGTTCGGTGCAAAACCTCCGGCAACCTGATGAGCCGATGAGGCTTCGGCGGTACGTCGTTCATGGGGGTACTCATTCCCTGTGGAGCCTTTGAAGGCTATGTCTAGTGAAATTCCGGGGTGGTCTTGTCCAGAATTTTCATGGCCTCGGCGTTCTGGCGTTTCCACGCGCGCAACTCTTCAGGCGTCTTCGGTACGTTGTCGCTTGTCCGAGCCACGGGCTGAGACGGCGCGAGGAGAGAGGCAGCGCTACGGAAGGCATGGATCTGGCGGTCAGCGGTAGGTAGGACGGCCGAATTATAGGATAAGCCTGCCTCGTGGCTCTGTTGGCAGACATCGCAAAGGTGATGAACAGGCCGACAGCAATCACGGCAATAAAGGCGACTGGCCGATCCATGGGCCGAACGTCCTGGGCCTTCTTGCTCTGTACCTACCTCACGGCGGGGAGCAGCTAGCTGCCGTCGATGAGCTCGATGGGTTTGCCCTGGGCAAAGCGCCGCTCGTCCGGTGTGTAGTCCCCGAGCGCATCGAGCTCTAAGGCGTCGGCGCCTTCATGGAAAAGGACGCCTCACCGTCGTCCCGTGTGCCGTCCGTATCAGGAGGGATTACGCCGCGTCCGACACGTCGAAGGATTCCAGTGCGTACCGGGTCGCGAGGTAGAGGCCTACCTCACCGACCTCGGTGCTGTGCGTGGCGTGCACGGCGTCGATCAGTTCCTGCTCGGTGCAGCTGAAATTGCCACACCAGTGCGCGCGGCTTAAAGAGGAGCGCAGATTGATTGTCTCGCCCATGCGAGATCTCCTATGGGTTGGCCGAGCGGCAGCGGGGGCCGCTTCACTTTGTCTGCCACGGGAATATGGGTGCCGGCGCTGGTCAGGTCGACGCACGTTGGCCGTCCCGAATCCATGCGCTCCGTGTGGGCCAGCTCATGAGCCTGTTCGATGGCCGAGTCCAGCGGCAGACGGCTGGCGAGGATCGAGCCCTGGCGGCAGATGCTCCACTGCCCGTCTTCGTCCTGCCTGA
>Ga0307375_10000998_pt1 | contig 32241 bp, 44 predicted proteins | sample TR1MG_FD_202531 | JGI IMG/M metagenome (GOLD analysis project Ga0307375, IMG submission 202531) | Soil microbial communities from Risofladan, Vaasa, Finland - TR-1 | ecosystem: Environmental > Terrestrial > Soil > Coastal area > Acid sulfate soil | place: Finland: Risofladan, Vaasa | collected... | reverse complement strand
CGCAAGAGTTGGGCACAAAAAAGGCGGTTTTTTGACTAGGCGAAGGAAAGACCCCGCCTTTTATTGCGGGGTTGAGTTCCTGAGCGTCTTTAAAGGGGTGGCGTGTTTTCTTGCAAGGAACGGGAATAGTTTTAAAGTTTTTAAGAGAGTGACTGTACGCAAGAAACATGCCACGCCTTTGCTAGTTGAGGGGAGGTTTTTGAACGCTATAAGAAGTTTTTAGGCGCGCTTTTTGATTTTTGTTTTTTCCAAAAAATGTGACAAAAAAAAGTACCTTAAGGGTTTAAGGGCATAACCACGCTTGTTTATTGCGGGTTTTAGTGACTTGAAGAGGCACGAACCCGCATTTTTGTTGCGTGGTTGAATGCCCGAAAGTGATAGTTTTTAGGCGCATTTTTGGAGTGTTTCTTTTTTCAGAAAATGTGACAAAAAAAAGAACCTTAAATTTTTTATTTGCTTCTTATTTGTGTTCAAAAGATTCTCCCCGAACGATTTAAAAGACATTATTGCCTTTTTTGTGCCAAACTCTTGCGCTTCCGCTCACTCACCGCTCAATCAGCCCGCAGCTCGATGTGCAAAAGGGGTCCATTTGGTCCGGACCCGACCGCAGCTCGATTTGCCGAAGGTGTCCAGTTCCGCTCGGTTTTCGGTCGACTTTAGATTCCAGACTTGTCGGGTCTGCTTTCTAAAGTCACGGCGTGCCAGGAAGAAAGCGCAGCTTCTTTTTTGCTTTTTAGGTGGACCTCCTGATATCCTTCACGGCCATAGTTTTCCACAGGTAAAGAAAGAGTCCGTTTTGTGTTCGGATCAGAAAAAGTCCTCAAGGACCTGATCAGCGTGCAGCAGCAGACTTTTCTACAGATTTTTTCACGTTTTTGAAGGATAATGGAGGGGGCCTTAATGATATCTCAAATATTGACTCATGAAGAGATTGTAACCGGTGTGATATTTCCAGGATCCGGGCTTCCTGGGCCTGTTCTTAAATTCTTCTTCGGCTGCTTCATTCCAGGTCTCTTTTTCTCCGGAAGTCAAGGCGTTCCATGCATCTTTACCGCCCCGGAAGACTTGTCGCCTGGCCAGCTGTGCTTCTGAATCTGGCTGATTGGGTGCGTGATATGCTTTCTGTTGCTGTGCTCGTCGTCGATGCTGCATATCACCGTCAATCGTGACGGTAGTTATCTGGTAGGTCCGAACCTTTTCGATAGATCCTCGAGCTTCGAAGCCGATCGGGATCTCTTTCGCCGTGACTTTATGTGGGTAGGTCGGAGCATTTACGATGGGCATGGCCATAATTCTTTCAGGAGAGGCTGATTTTGTCAATGGTAAAGGCAAGGCCTTGCTGAGAACGTGCCGCTATGGGCAGCTAAGAGCGTCGTTTTCTCGAGGGAACTCAAATTTTCCCGGAAAAAGGGATATCTGAGTTTTAGCTTGATTTTTTACCGATTATTTCTTTCCGGAGCAGCCTGGCCATTGAAATTAAGGTCCGTTTTTGCCGTTTGAGATCTCGATCGGCCTTTTTGCAGCTGCAGCATTGTGATTTATTTTACTTTCCATGGTAACTTTTCCGGTTTTTTGCTGCAGCAAAAGGAGATCTCTTTTTCTCCTTGGGATACTGTGCAGCAGCGGCCGATTTAGGCACATTTAGGGCTGTTTTTTCTCGACAAAATTCATCGATCGTTCTTTCTCTTGGGGTAAATTCGACCGGCATCGATGCTGCGGCTACCTCATCCCTATCTTCATTGCGATCGCGTCAAATCAATCTAAGAAACCGCCCTAAAATCATCATTTCTGAGCTATTCACTCCCCGTTTTCGACTCATTTTCTCTAAATGGGGTTGTGATAAGGATTGAAGATGGTGTTGGGATGTGTGGAGGGATCGATGAGGGATTGAGGATTGATGATTGAGGGATCGATGAGGATCCGGGGATCGATGATTGAGGGATCGATGAGGGATTGAGGATTGATGATTGAGGGATTGGGGATTGATGTCTGAGGGATCGATGAGGATCCGGGGATTGATGTTCGATCGATTGATTTTGAATGATTGATTGCGCTGCACTGATTTTTTGAGGATGATCGGGATCTCGATTGATTATTTTGGATTTGATGATCGATCTCGCCTCGGTCATTTGCGGCCGCAGAGAAGTTGCGGCCGCACGCCCTCGGCTTGGAAATTGCGTCGACTTTTGTTCTCGAGGTCGATTGAAGATGATCACCGCCTCGGGCATTAGGCTGCGCATCGAAACGGCGCAGCCATTCCCTCGGCTCATGGTGGAGCTCGACGTTTGTTCTCACGTGCTTGCAGAGGAGCAGCCTGGCCGCAGGTATTGGAGCTCGGTTTATCTTCTCTCCCGGAGTTAAAATCCTCGGGAGAGAAAGCTAAACCTGGAGGGAGTACAAAAAGGTAGTGATTTTATTTTATTTTCCAGGGGGGGAATCCAAAATAAATTATTATTCTGAAAGAAAGAAAAAACAAGAAAAGACAAGGAAAATAAAATAACAGGAATTTTTAATCTACGCAATTCTTCTTTTTATATTCGAGGGAGGGAGAGTAGGGTTCTCTGGAGATTTGATGCTGAAAAAAGAATAATTGGGGGTATCCCCTTGACTACACCAACCACTATGGGTTGTGCTTAGGCTTTTTTCTTTCTTTTCATACCTCAATCAAAATTTTGGGAAGAATTTCAAGTTTGCTGAAGTAACTCACTCGCATCTTTTAATAATCGCTTTAAGTTTTTTCTGCTGATTTTCCATTTTTTTCCTATTGAATCCCATACTTGAACCCTTGTAATATTATGTTTAAATACTGTTAAATCGTCCGTATATTCTATATTATAATCACTTTCTTTAAGCATTTTTGGTAAATTACGTGCAGCAATAAATATTCCAGGCTTGCCTTTTTCGGTTTTTTTCTTTTTTATCAATACACTCCATCCAGTTATAAACACTGGTCTTCGACCTACATTTGTCATTGTAACATAGAAAACTTTTCTTTTAGTATCATCACCAGGCAAGATAAATCCAATATTAGCTTCAACTTCAATTTTCTTTCTTTCTTGTAATCCCCGAATGATATTCCAGGTAAGTGCAAATGTTGATATTACACTCCCCCAAAAAGCAAGAATTGGAGTTAATCCCATTTGCCCCCCCCCCTTAAATTGTTTCCTTAATTTTTATTTGCCCTATATAAGTTTCATTCAAAAGCCTCTTTTTTACTAACTCACAGTATTTCTTATCAATCTCAACACCTATTCCTTTTCTGTCCGTTTCAACACAAGCAATAAGAGTTGAGCCACTACCAAGAAAAGGGTCAAGGACAGTATCACCAACATAAGAAAACAATTTTATGCATCTTTTTGGCAATTCTACTGGAAAAGGCGATGGGTGTCCTATTTTCTTTTTGCTTTCACCAGAAAAATTCCACACACCATTTGTCCAATTCATAAAGTCATCTCTACTAATATCTGATTTTAAACTTCCACTTGTTTTTTTCCATTTTTCTTTATATAAGACGACAATCATTTCTACTGGAGCAATTACATAAGGAGCTGATGCACTTAACCAAGAACCCCATGCAGTTCGTCTACTGATATTTTGTTCATTCCAAATAATTGTAGAATGATATTTCCAACCTACCTTTTTTGCAATTGTTGTTATGTCAGCACATACACTTTGTTGTCCCCCTTTATTTTTATCAAGAGGGATGTTAAGACAAAATCTTCCATCATCCTTGGCTAACAAAAAGCATTTTTTTAACCATTTCTTTGTAAAATCAAGATAGACATCATAAGAAGTTGAGTCATCATGAAGGTTATATTCAATATCAACATTATATGGTGGTGATGTAACAATTAAGTCTATAGAATTTCTTTTTATTGCTTTGATAGACAAAATATCAGCAAGATATATCTTAACCTCATCTTTTTCGAGAAAGGTTATAGTTTCATTCATACTCAGACTTATATCAATTTTCCTAAATCTATTAACAATTGGTCTAAACCTTTAACTCTATCACTGGCATCAAATTGTTCTCTTGCTAAATAAATAGAATCAAGTTCATACTCCATTACTATTCTTGGCTGTCTAGGTCGACCTTTGCTTATAAAAGAAATTTCATCATCATTGTCGGGAGTAACCATGAAAACTTTAATAGGTCTTGTAACTTCATCTTGCATTAATTTTAATTTCCAATAAGGAGTTTCTGTATATCTTTCTCGGAATGAATTCTTCACTGAGATGATAGCAACTATCTTTATTTCTCTTCCATAGTTTTTATAAATCACAATGTCAGCATCTGGTAGTAAGGAATATTCATTAAAATGGACTTCGATTTTTCTTCTTACTATACTAAGCTCTTTGTCTAATTTTGTTCCTTTTAGAATTTTTCCTTTTATTATTTTAAGCCTATGTTCCTGGCAATAATTCTCAAGAAATAAAACAATTAAATCTTCAAGTTTATTGCCTACAAATGCTACCCAACTATTTCGGCTTTTTCTTTGTGCTTCTGTTATATTGCATCCTTGGCTCTGATAATAAGCTATCTTATTTTTTTCATATCTTTTTCTAAATTCATTTAGAAATAAAGATAATTTTAAAAATGCACGCTCTTTATGAATTTCTAAAAATTTCCTAAATTCTGCATCTATATTAATATCCATTTTGCTATCTTTTTTCAAATTATCATATATTCTCTTTGATTTCAATTGAAAATTTAGAAGGAATCTTAACGTAAAAAATGGTAAAAATGATAGGATTTCGCCTACAACCTTTACTTGATTAAATCATCCAGAGCCCCTAGATTGTCTCCGCAGATTAAAAAGTTTTTAGTGAGCTGATTATTAGCTTTCATTTTGATTATACACTTAAAATTATTACAAATTACAATTAAATACTGCTATCCCTTTTTTTTATTTCATCTTTATTCTTAACTGGGAGTTTGTTATATATTTCATCAACATTTTTAGGGGAAGTAATCATTATATTAATTATATAATTTATAATATCAAACAAACTCGTTGCAGTGTTTATATCATCTTTTAGATCTATCATTCCTGGGTGAACAGCATTATTGCCTATAACTCTAACCAAATCGAGAGCTTTTTGCATTTTTTCAGGTAGCCCTTTTTTTACTAAATTGCCTATATCACTATTTAAATCTTTGCCCTTTTCTTCAAAATGTTTCATGAGTTTTTGTACGGCTAACCTTAACAGTGCACATGCTGATCTAGGAGAACAGTTTACTATATCCCTAGCCTCTGTAAAATCAGATTTTACATCTTTTGGCATATTTTCTGCAGGAAGCGGCGCATTGGAAGAAATAGGGTATATCATCTCTTGATCATACCAAATTGCATATTTTTCACAAAAAACACAAACACTTATAAATAGTTTAGGTATAGTTGTACCTCCCCCCCACGCCTTAATAGATGTCCCTGGCTGAGCCCACTCTTGATGAGAGAAAGCATTACAGTGTGGACAGTTAAACGCCTTTGACATATATACAGGTAATACATATTCAGGTGATACATATTTTTTTCCATTCATTTTTAACCTCTCCTTCTAAGTATTTAACTCTAATAGCATTAATAACCTATTAATACTTATAATGTCAACCCAACTGCAACCCTAATCGTGTGAATCTACTCCTTACCAAAACTAAGATATTTACTACTTTCTGTATGCTATTAAGATACTTTGCTTCGGGCTCTATTAAGTTTAATTTTATTAGAATTACTAGCCAAGGCATAGATTATTTATTAGAAAAGTCTAAATAGTATAGTTTTTCTTTTCGCATCCAGCGCACTTTCCATCAATATTTTCTATCTTTTTACGTTCACATCCATCCATTGACTGGCGCTTACAATATTCTGTAATATATATCGCCCGAGTACCTAAAAGCAAGTCTTTAAAAAGTCTAAATGTTTTTTGAATTTATTGAATGGTTGATAAAAAAGATCTATAAAATTATAAGAAGGATTAATGGATATGTTTGATTGTGAAATAGTGCCTTATTGGCGTTATGTGGATGAGGATGGCAACTGGGAGGATGTTAAGTGGTGTCCTATCTGTAATAAGATTGTGCCTATAGAGCAAAAAAAGGAAGAATCGTAACAGACGAAACCGTCAACCAGGGAATATCACAAGCAAGATAAAAAAAGGAAAAAAATAAAATAACAGGAATTTTTAATCTACGCAATTCTTCTTTTTATATTCGAGGGAGGGAGGGAAGGGTTCTCTGGAGATTTGATGCAGAAAAAAGAATAATTGGGGGTATCCCCTTGAATACACCAACCACTATGGGTTGTGCTTAGGCTTTTTTCTTTCTTTTCATACCTCAATCAAAATTTTTATATTCATTTTGTCAATGTAAAAAAAATAGCCCAGGATGTCGGCCACTTCCGTGTGCGCCTAACGCACCTCTGTAAACGACCACGACACGCCGCTCGAATAGGTGATTTCTACGACGCCTCCGGTAGTAAGGAGCGTTCCGTCGTAACGGGTTGTGCCCCAGCCGGTCCCTAAGAGTTCGTTGACGAGCAGGTGTCCACCCACATATACGATGAAGTTCGAGCTATATCCCGTATACGTCCCGATGATTCGGACCCGCGACACATATGTCGGCATGTCAAAGACCATGTCCCCTTGCCCGCTCCTGCTCCAGATGGTTCGGACAGTCAGTCTCTTGGCGCCTTGCCCGTTACCAGTCTCATCAAAATAAATATTCACTTCACCAGGCGCAATTCCCGTGACCAGCCCAGATTGGTTTACTGTTGCCACGCTCATGGTATCGCTACCCCACGTTCCGGCTCCAGGTTTGGTTGTGCCATCGGACATCGTGACGGTGGCTGTCATCTGCTCCGTCTGGCCAACCAGGATCGTCGAGTTGGATGAACTTATCGTGACGCTTATCGGCGTCGGCGTAGGTGGCGTCGGCGACGTTGGACTTCCTTTTCCACAAGAAAGCATCAAGTAAAGCAAAACCAAAAGGCCAGAAAGCAAAAAAAATCTTTTCATTTCATTCCTCCTAATATTTTTATTTTGTGCTCTCCTTTTTTTTGGGATTCCATGCTTAGCCAGCGGCATCCTGGTATATTATTCTTGCCAAGTGAGAATCCTTTCTATGTAAAAGCGTCTTTAAAAATGAGGTGCAAATTACGCTTAGCTGTCTTTTTCAATCATCAGGAAGCCAGAGGTTTTTAGGGTCTTTGGCTTCCCCTCGCCTCTTGCTTCGGTGTCGGGGTATTTTCTAATCCCCCCTTCCTTTAATGAGCGCTTCTACCTTTGTCTTGGCTTCCTCCAAAAGAGCCTTGGCTTTTTGGCGAGCCTGGTAGGACTGCTGGACAAGATCGGCTATCTGCTGCTGAAAATCCTCTGGCGGAAGGTAAATCAAGAAGCGGGCGATGTCTTCAGGGTAAATCTCTCTTTGCCCGGAGCCCGAAGCCCACTTCCAAGTTTGGAGAAGACCAGGAGAAGCATTTAAGAACACTGCAAGGTAAAGCGGGTTGCAAGAGGCGTTGGGCCTGATAATAGTTACATGGTTGCTCGCTATTCCCTTGCGTTCTTCAAGCCATGTATTGGTACGTCCAACGTAGGCCCCGGTGGAATAAACCAGAACATCGCTTTTCTGGAGGCGACAACGTTTATTTTCATCCCAGAATTTCATGTCTGTCCGCTCTGTAGCTTCTACATTGAGGAGATATCGGCCAAGATGCTGGCTGTTGACAACGATGATCTCCCCGTTCTCCACATAGTCAGGCTGAAGACCGCGCTTTATGTGGGTTGCTATGTCTCCAAGTGGTTTTGCCTTCCCCGTCTTCTTCAGGTGCGTTATAAGCTTGTTGTATTTGGGCTGAAAGTGCTCGGCATCGAGGCGGTGATCTTCCTGTGCCCTGGAGATGGGTACTGTCCACCACTTTGGCTGGGAGAGGTCAAGCTTGTCCCAGCCTATCTCCTCAAGCACTATCTTTTCGGCTTGGAGGTAGATTTCCCGCGAGTCGCGAAAAGCCTGGTTGGCTTTTCGCACCAGTTCGACAACCCGTTTTGTCGTGGGCTCATCTGACCTTGTCAGGGGAAGCTCAAGGAGGACGCTTTCCGGGAACCTGGGATGATTAGTGCCCTCCTGGCTCCAAAAAAGAACATCTTGAACTTCTTCTGTCATCAGGAAAACAAAGAGAAACTCCGCAGGAACGAGCGATCCCTTTTTCTGTCGAAGAACGATAAATTCGGTTGAGCCCAGGAGCATACCGTTATCGTGATCAGCGAAGGCAATCTCACGGAGGTATGGCCTGAGACGCGAGATCAGAACGTCTCCCGCCTTAAAAATCTTCTTGGTGCTGCCAACTTCGGCGGGGCCACTCACCCCCCACCCTTCGCTGAGGAAATGGGCCTCTATGTCCGAGAGACCGAAGAGGAAGGTAGGAACAGTGAACCCAGGCGCTGTTTTTGACGGATTCAGGATTCTACGCACATGAGCGAAAGAATCCTGAACAGCCTTTGAAGACCGGTTTGTAAGCAACTTCAATGCTCTCAACTTGTCGGGATGATAGAACTCCGCTCCAAGTCGTTTCCCGGCATATAGTTCCGACACCTTCACAATAGACCATGCCGCCATTGGCTACACCCTCCAGAAGTCAAAGTCCTGTTTCTGGGCAAATTCACTGAAGCCCTCGGTGATCTCGTCCAGGTCGTGGTCTATGATACGCTTCCCCAGCTCGTCGGTAGCATAGGAACCGCTGGCGTTCTTCTTGAAAGCATAGTTCCCGCTATTGTCCTTGACCGGCTTCTCGTTGACCGCCAAGAAGATGGGATAATTCCGGTTGGGTTCTTCATCCTCCGTCCACTTCCTAAGAAAGAAAACACTCGTTTTGGTCCCGGTGAATGGCTTGAATGTATTCACGTGGAGACCCACCACCGCCAATATACGGGCCTTGTCCATAACCCAGGTACGGATGTACTCAGCGTTGGTGTTATTCAGGTTGCCTTGAGGCAGGACAATCGCCATGCGACCGCCGGGCTTTAAAAACCCCAGACACCGCTCTATAAAGAGCACGTCACGGGTCAGCTTGTTGACGCGCTTATTCTTGGTGTGGTCACCCTTGTACGCGAGGTCGTACCCACCAAGTATCTCCGGCTGGGAAATGTTGCCCGCAAAGGGGGGATTCGTCATCACAATATCAAACCTCCCATCCTGAATCGCCCCTACAAGACCGTCCGTTCGGTTCTTCCATTCCCTTGGGTCGAGAGAATTGACGCGGTAAACGTTGCTCCGGCCATCACCGGCAATCAGCATCATCGCCTTGGCCACTCGCGAAAGCCGTGGGTCAAAATCAATCCCGAACAGGCGAGAATTGGCATAGTCAAACTTCCGTTTGGCAAGATTGTTCTTGAAGCGGGGCTTTAGGTAACGTTCAAAGACCCAATTTAGAGAATGGATAAGGAATCCACCAGGGCCGCAAGCGGGGTCAATCACCCGCTCCTCGGGCTTGGGATTGAGCATCTTAACGCACATCTTGACTACCGGACGAGGAGTGAAGTACTGGCCTTTATCCCCCTTCTGCTCCGGATTGATCATGTACTCAAAGGCGGCGTCTATCACATCGAGGTCGGCGTCAAAGAATTTCTTAGTTTGGAAGGCTGAGGCCACAGCAATCAGGGCTTCTGGGGTGAGCTCTATCTTGTCAGCGGCGGAGAAGATGTCAGACCACTCGGCGGATGCCTTCTTGAAAAGTCCATTAAGCCGTTTGTACTGCTCCTGCGGGATAGCAGTCGTAGTCCGAAACTCCATTGGCTCGTCATCCGCTTTATTGAATTCGTCGTAGAGCTTAGTGAAGATCAGTTTGAAGATCTCCTCGAAGGCCGATACGCCTGCATTGGCCAAGACAGTATTTTCTAAGTACTGGACCTCCTCCTTGAGATCGTGGATCGGTTTGAGCTGGTTCTTCTTGATGGGCGTCTTGACATCGTCAAGGTCTTCATTCACAGCGGGAATCCGCTGAAGCTCCTCGAAGAGATTCGGTTCAATGCGCAATTGATAGACAGCATCATTGCCATTGATCCAGCCTCCGTAATAAACGCCCGTGGCGTTCATGTAGGAATGTAACTGTTCCAGACCATCCTTACGAAGGGGCTTCTTAACTTCGATGATGATATAGGGGGTCAGCTTGGTATCTTCTTTGTAGACCACCACATCGGCCTTCTTGCTGGCATAGGCTGATCCCATCTTGATGGGAACCTCAATATCAATCCAAGTCAGAGGGTATTGGAGGTCGTCGGTAAGCTTGCAAACGGTGAGTTGGCGGATAATCTCTTCGGGCTTGGCCAGTCGTTTCTTGCCGGTAACAGCACACTTAACATAGACTTTGCCTCCCTCCTCGCCAAGTTGGAGCTTCCTGAGTTCACGGGATTCAAAAATCATGAGGCCGTGCTTGACCTCTGGGTCCCGGAAGATTCGGTCGAGAAGATTTGCGTTATTCTTTTGGTTACCTTGCTTGCTAGTCATCCTTCACCTCGCCTTTCTTTCTTCCCCCTCGCCCACTCCTGTCGGTCTTTCTCAATCAGGTCCCGGATGATGGACACGATGGAGGCGTTCTAATTCTGCTTCTTGAATTCTAACGCTTTATTATTTAAAAAGAAAATCCGCCCTTCAGTGAGTTCGATGATAGCCCTCCTCATATTGACGTAATTCTGACTTCCAGTTTCCTTTTAGGCTACCGAAAAAAATAATAACATCAGTGTAAGGATGAGTCAACATGGCATAATGGGCGGACTTCCACCCGTGTCACAAAAAATGCTGATTTACGCTGAAATTATGGTATTAGGATTGAAAGGAAAATTAAACAGAAAAGCCTCTTTTTCCCGAGAAATCTCTGGTGGGCGGTACTGGGCTCGAACCAGTGACCCCCGGTTTGTAAGACCGGTACTTTTTTCAGACATTCGCTTTGTAAGTGGCGTCATTTTCTATATAACATTATTCTTTCCCATTTCTCCCTCCGCTTTCTCCTCAAATAAGCCCAGTCATAAACCCAATCTGGACATCTTTTTACATAGATCCCCTCTGCCCTTAGCCACCTCTGAATTGTCCTTCTTGGAACTTGGAGAAGTCTTGATGTCGCTCTAACGCCAATAGATCTGGCTTTTTCGATTGCATACTCTTTCTGTTCTATAGAGTAATGTCCTCCGTTTGGATTTAGACTATTAAAATAAAACGCCTGTTTATTGTTCTCTAATTCAATCCACAATTTGATCAGCGCTTTTGTGCTTAATTTATCATATTTATTCATCTTGCCCTCCAAATACAATTTAAGATAGATATCTTCCCATGTGACAAATATGTGCCAAATTTTACTGAAATGCGTTGAAACTACGGTATAAGGACTGAAAGACAAAAACAAAGGAAAGCGTTTAAAATAAAGCAAATATCTGGCGGGGCCGACGAGACTCGAACTCGCGACCTCCGGCGTGACAGGCCGGCATTCTAGATAATTTACACAAACAGACTTATCTTAAAATGTTGTTTCAGCAATATAACAGTCTATTCAGACGAAATTTAGCTGTGTAAAAACCTGGATTCGTGTATTTCTTTCAATGCACTCCAATAATCCACGCCAAGAATGATATCTGTCACAAGAATCAAATACAAAATGTAATAGGGTTAGGTAACATTTAGGTTGTTTCAGACTCCATGTATAAAAAGTTAATTCATGTACACAACGTTCAATGGCCTGTGCTTTAAGTTTAGCAACCAATCCCCTAAGTCTAAAGTCTGAATCTTCTTTTGGAATATTCGCCTCTTTTTCCTTAATTCTAACGCCGAGCCAACATTCATTGTCCGTCTTTAAAGTTACATCATATGGTTCTTTTTTTTCTTCTGGGAAGAAAAATCCATACTTTGCAGAAATAACAGCCCAATTGAGGTTTTTGTTCTTACAATAATCTGTAAACTTACTAATCCTTTTAGAAACATAAAGATTATCTGGGGAAAGAATTGCATTTTGTTTTTTCCCACTGCAATATGTTATATATAATCTCATTTTATTGTTCTATTTTGAAAACAATAACTTACACGATACTCCATCCACATCCAGAACAAATGTCTTCCATTCCTTCCAATATAATTGGACACTTTTCAGGCAAACAATCAGACTCATAACCGGCAAGAATCCTTGTGACCGGACATAATTTCCCTTTTCCCGAACTTCCAAGGCAATACCCATACAATTTTATGCCTTTCTTGAATGGACATAGGGCTTCATTTCCAAGGTTACACATCCTAGGTGCATAATCAAAAGAAACATCAAACTGTTCAGGGTAGAATTCATCTGAAAGATGTCCCTTTGCCAAAAGCCAATTGTAAAATTGTCTTAGTTCGCTTGGGCTGTTAATCTTGTTATCAAATAATTTCTGATTGAACTTTAAGTTCCAAGTATCTCCAGGTAGTTCAAGAGAACATAACATTTTTTTTCTATTCTGCTGTAAATAGGAAAGAATTGCTTCAGCTTTGATATCGTCTAAGGCAAGAAGAAACTTAGCTTCAAAATAGCTTCCTGGCTTTACGTAGTCTCTAAATCCTGCCCAAAGCCTTTTATGGAATCTATACTTAATCCACCTCAAATATATATTCTCCAATTCTTCCTTTGCTTTAAATAGATACTCAAGTTTTTCCTGTCTTTCAACGAGGTCCTTTCTAATCTCAGTTCTTTGCCTGAAAAAGCTAGTAATACCTGTATAAATTTCATCATATGAAAGTAAATATAAAAGAAATGCCATCCTTAGAGTAGGAGAATCGTCTTCCTCCTGTGAATTGTGGAAAATAAAGGAACTATTATTTGATAAATAACTAATGATGTTATTTTGAAAATTTTGAAGTGTAAAAAGTGTCCTACTTATAGAAAGTATATGGCTTCCATACCTAGGTGTGTAAGTGATTCTTTGACCATTTATTGTTTGTTGCTTTGATGTTAAGACGTCCACCTTCCCTGGTCCTTGAGCATGGCTAAATGTACTTAAAATGCCCAACATATCTTCAGTACTTGACGTTCCTTTACAATGTTTAACTATTTCGGAGAATATTGGCCCTCCTCTCATCCAAACATCTTGCCATGGTCTTTGTTGGTCAGTTATATAACATAACCAATGTGTTAATATTTGGTCACTAGGGTCAAGCGATGCAAATATTGGACCAGGAATAAGAGAGCTTGATGTTCCTTTATGCCATCTGGCATCATCTAGCCATTTAATTATTCTCCAAGCTTTTATTAGATTTAGGTATAAAGAATCTGTTTTTTCATTCTGCAACTTTTTACCTCCCGTTCAATCCTAACCAATAAATTCATAAATCCCATAATCTATTTTTCTTTGGGTATGTAAGAAAAGTTTTGAGATGATGGTCCATGTCTACCAACTTAATCCATATCCACCTCAAATTGAGATGTTTTTGATTTATATCACATAGGCAAGTAGGATTCAATGAGGAAACAAACCTCTTCCCCGTGTAACGGATATGTAACAGATTTCGACTAAAAACGCCTAATTGTGGTTAAGGATGACTAAAAGGAAAAGTACCTTCTGTCCCTGAAAATCGTACCTACCAAGGTAGAGTTTGAACCCCCGCCCCCTCGGTTCCGGAGTCCGTCGCTCTATCCCCTGAGCTAAAGGCATCTACACCTTACTTTTTTGGGATTTTTAGATTCTGTTTTCTTGTAGGCGTAATATTGTGGGGGAATATATTTAACAACTTCTATTACCAATCCATAAGATCTCTGGGGAAAAATCCTTAGAATTTCTATAAAGATGAATATTTATTTGTTACACAAAACTAGCGTTTAGGTCACTTTTTAAAATATAAACAGTTCTTTTTAGACAAAATATTTATATATGCTGCCCTTGTTTTTGAAAGATTTTCAACCTGCCCTAATTATCCCTCTTCATTTATGCTAGATAACATCTCTCGCAATCTAATCATAATTTTTTCGGTCTTAGCATCATATTTTTTCCTAATTTTTCTATTCATGCCTCTTCGACGAACAAAACCACAAGAGAGAAAGAATGTCACCATTATAGTCCAAATATCATTTAAGAACATATGGGGAAGAGGGGATACGGATTGAAACCATAGGTTTATATAATTTTCTGGCGATGAAATATTATCTACATATTGATAAAGAGATTCGATTTCGAAAAGATTATCAAGAAGGATATCCGCGAGTTTCCTTACTGCATTTTCAGTCTCAGAATCAATATGGTCGGAACTTTGGTAAATCATTTCAAATAAATATTGCAATTTCATCTGGTCTTTTTTATTTATTTGAAGTTCGAAAGCAGATACTTTAACAGGAAGACCTTTTAAATCAATAGGCGTTTTAGTTACATTAAACTTGCTATATAAAAGAGGTGGTATTTTTTTGGAAGGCAGGTCTTTCCACTTATCCAACCACCTTCGATATATATATGCCACATAATCCGAAACGAAAATTCTTGAATTTCCTCCGCTCCGAGCAGCTGTTTCCAGTCTTTTTGTAACATTTATGTGTAGTCCAACGATATTACTCTTTGGGTCATCAAGAATTCGTTCGGCAGGACCTATATGTATTCCCAAAGCAATATCCCGAGGGAATTTTTTCTCATAAAGTCTTTTGATATTGTATGGAGAAGCCATCCAAAACACCTTGAGTGCAAATGAAAAAGCAACTGCAGATGCTACTACATCGTTTAATTCATCGGTCGAGAATTTTGAAATTTTAGTTAAACTGAATACCTCGTCACCTGAGAGTTGTATTCCCTCTATTATCTTCTTAAATATTACTGTTGGGAACACCGGTTCTTTTATATATTGTGTCGCACATTTAATGGCTAGGTAAAAAGAAGCTATATATAATCTTGAAAATACGGAGGTCGAGGCTTCTGATGCGACTTCAGTACTGCCAATAAGATCACCAAACAAAATTAAGTAATCATCTGAGGCCATTACATATTTTCCCTATATTTGTCTATAATAATTTTAGTTTTTCTTTTCTGTCAAAATGCTCTACCCCTTCGAGCCTCTTTAATCGACCAATAATTAAATATGTTAGTGGTGTTGCTGCAGCTTCATAAACAACTTTGAATAACCATCCCCAAAAGATGATTTTTATTAGTAAGCTTGTCTGGAAGACCCCACCAAAGCCGATCAAAGCGAACAAAACTGTATCAACAAATTGACCTGCAATAGTGGATGAGATAGTTCTAATCCATAAAAATTTGGCTTGAGTTATAACTTTAAGTCGAGATAAAACAAAAGAATTTGTTAATTCCCCTCCTAAATAGCCACATACCGAAGCTAATACAATCCTTGGAATTAATGAATGAATAGCCGCAAATTCATTTTGCAAAGGCCAACCTTGAGCTGGAGGGAGCTGAATTGCGACCCATAATATCGCTGCCATAAAGATGTTTGCTACAAAACCTGAATAGATAATGCGACGAGCCCGGTTAAAGCCATAAACCTCAGTAAGAATATCCCCAAATATATAACTAAGAGGAAAAACCAGTATCCCTGCGGTGAAAGATACAGGCCCTAGCTGAAAAAGCTTTGAAGACAGAATATTAGAGACAAGAAGAGTAGCAACGAATGCAACCGCTATTAAATCGTGATATCTTGGATTCCATTCTGCTGACGTTTCAGTAATTTTTAATTGTACCTTTGATTCTTTTAATTCCATACATTGCCCCCTTGTAGAAAAACTGATGTTGCCTGAGCCGGAAAACAAACCAAGAGAATTCGGTTTTCGCCCACTTTTCTCTTGTATGAACATTATTGAAACCCGCAGACTTTGCTAGTGTTAATCCAAACATATTTATCGGAACGACTCTTCCAATAAGCAAAGAAAATCCATGCCATCTTGAAATTGTCTTTGCAAGATCACAGATGAATTCACCTATTGAAAAATAATTTTTCTGTGTTTTGACCATTAGATGACATATTTCTACAGCATTAATTGGAAGATTCTTAGCCTCTTGAACTGATAATGTGAAAAAGCCAATAGGTGTATTTTTTTTTGTCTCAGTAACAACAATACAAATAAGAGACTGTTGAATCCAAGAATTTAATATCTCTGGAGTTAATGCATCGCCATTATCACTACAGATTAGTTTAAGAGCTTCTTTGGATCTGATCCATGAACACAATGTTTTAGCATATAATTCATCATACAAACGCCAATTATATTTTCTCTGGAATTTGGAGTATGGTTCAACAACACCACTAAATGGAGAGATTTGGCTAGAACGATTTACATGATTATATGAATGAGTGTTTAGTCTGAGTGATAACTTGTTGAAAGGCCTTTCTTCCTTCAATTATTACCCTTAAATTTCTAAAATAATCATTGACTTTTTATCGCATTTCTAACTTATCAGATTTTTTAAATGTGAGCAACAATTTTGCCCACTGTTATAAATATCATAATTTGATATAAAAACCAATCTGAACAATTAAACGCAAGATTTTGTCACTGGATTAATCATGATTCCAAATTTACTATGAATCCAATAACAGCAGTTTGACAAATCTTTCCTTAATTTATAATTTATAACCAAAAAGGAGGTCGCCGACGTTTTGCGTATGGGAGTATTTATCAGCGAAAACCTGGCGGGAAATGGACCATTGATTATCGTGACAGAAAAGGTAGAAGAATCCAGAAAGTTGTTAAACATGCTAAAAGCTGGGAAGAAGCACACGAGGCCCTACAGAATGCGATTCTCCAGCCTTGCTGTCCTTTTCGAAATCGGGAAGCCGGGGCCTAGAGCTTCCGGCTTCCACTCGCCTCAAGTTTTATCCTCTAGTTTAGGCTCTTTATCTAAATCTATCTCATTTTCTCCAAATTTCAAATTTTTTTTGCTGAGCCAAACAAAACCTCTCTCAGGGGTAATTACTGCTATGTCAACAGCACCTCCAACACCTGGAATATCTCCTGGGTCAGCTAAAATGCCATCCGAAAATCGCTGTATAGCTGAAGTTGTTTGAATTATTAGAGCACAGAAATCTACAGCATCTTGTAAGGTCATAGTCCCATATTGAATACTATACTCTAAGTTTCGTAGTTGTTTATTTATTTCTTCTTCTCCGTACTTTTGAATTGATTCTTTAACAAACTTATTATTTCTTATTCGTGCGTCATGCCCCAAAACAATCCTTTGGACTACATCTTGTTGACCAATCCAACAAACACCATACTCCTTGCCTTTTTCTTTACTATCCCTTTTCTTTTTTATTTCTCCTGGAATATAACAAATATATACTTCATAAGTTCCATCTTGGTTATATCCACATACTATGAGGCTTATCATATCAACTCCAGCAATCCCGTCTTGTACAATCCCTTCAGGAGTTCTGAATCTAAACTTAATCGTAAATTTATCCTTTTTTATCTCTAAGATTTCACAACCCTTATTTTGCAAATCTTTTTTAATGTTATCAGGTAATTTATCTAATGCATCTTGCCATTTATATTTTTTACTAAAAAATTCGTGTAAGCTCCTTGCTGCTTCCCTGACATTTAACTCTGTAACTTTTTCAATATTCTTAAATTCTTCAATAAACTTGCTAATATTTTTAGGAACTTCATCTTCAATTATAAAAGCTAATCCAGCTACAGCAATACCAATTCTTCTGTTTAGCTGAAAAAGCTTAGAAGCGTTATCACTTCCTATTCTAGATATTCCTTTCCGATTACGATAAGACTGTCTGCTATCAGTAGATAATACGATTCCTCCTGATGCTGCCATACTTATTCCCAAGGTCATATTGTCACCTCCCTTTTAAATATGATTTTATTGACAGAAATATTATAAAGAATCATAATTTTACTGGCAAGAAGTAAATTAGTTACTTCTTATCCTGCTTAACACCAATACCCCTTCCTTTTTCTCTTTAATACTGAATTAAGAGATATTTTTCGCTTAAAAATTAATTTTGTAATATAATATATTTTTAGTATAATACATCTAACTATTATGCAGCATAAATCAATCAACCAATGTCTAAGAAATAGAATGGCACTCCCTAAGAAAATAACACCTTGTCCAATTATTGAATCAGTGGTTGAAATAAGATTTGATTCTGCAATACCTCCAGATGCAATTTTTGGAGTCGTATACCACTCTTTCAAAGAAATATTCCCTAATAAGCCAAAAAATCTCCCTATCTTACAATTACCTGCACAAATACGAAATAATGATCCAAACTTGTTATATAAAGCTCATTACAGACTATCTGACAATATTTTTCTCTTCCAAGTTGGACCGAAATCCATTTCATTAATCAATAAAGGTGAGTATGTTGGCTGGAGTGTCTTCTCTCCAAAAATAAAGGAATGTTTCCAAAAGGTTAAAGAAATTCAGATTATAAAAGACACGAAAAGATTTGGTCTAAGATACATTAATTTTTTCGAAGAACTAAATATCTACGACAAAATAAACCTGAAGCTCTCATTAAATGAAAAATCATTAACAAGTAACAAAATTGTTCTTAGAACCTCTCTCCCAAAAGAAGAATTTATATGTAACCTCCGAATTTCAAACGACTCAAAGATGGAACAAGTTGAGAAACTAGGCTCAATAATTGATATTGATGTCTACCGAGAAGAAGACGGAAAGTCTATAATTGAACAATTTGACAGAATCCTTGAAGAAGCACATAATACAGAAAAAGAAATATTTTTTAGCTCGTTTAAAGAGGAGTTTTTACAAAATTTTAATCCAGAGTATTAAAAATGGCTTTGGCTAAAGTATTACCTTCATATGAAGACCTATTCGGGAGTGCAACAGTAACAATTGGTATTGTATCTCAACAGGAAGAAGAACAGACGCTATTACCAAGTGAAAATCATGATTTGCCTGAAGACCTTCAATTGTTCCATTCATGGGAAGAGGATTCAATCAGGAATTTATTTGAAGAAGTAGAACTTTATTCTAAATTACAAATTATTCAAGAATTCGCAACTAAGCTCATAGAAAACACTGAAGATATAAATCCCAAATATGCTAAATTAGTGAATAAACACTTTTGGGATTTAATATGACAACTTATGCTTTCCTTAGAAGACATCAAACTTTATCTCCCTAAATACCTCTCACCCAAATCAACAGACAATCTCTTTGATGAGCTTAAACAGTTTCCTGAAAACATAGACAAAAGACTTTATAGTAAAGTATGCGATTATAAAGATAAAATTCTTCAGGGTGATGGATTGATAAATCTTCCTGTCATTAATTTACCAGAATCTACCGTAAAAGATGCTTCTGTAATGGTGATTTCTAATTCTTGCGATAATGACCCAGACAATATCCGCTTCTTTGATTCAAGAGTCTGTTACTGTCCAATATTCAAGCTCAATAAATATAAAAATATGTTGCTAGAGAGCGGAGAAGAAAATGATAAAGTTGATTTCCATATAAACTCAATAAGAAAACAACAGCTAGCACAAATTTTTTATTTACCAAATGGAGCAGGACTAGAAGAAGAAAGCTTTATCTTTTTTAACAAAGTAGTTAGTTGTGACAGTGATACTATCTTTCAAGAAGGGAAGAATAGAAATAAGATTTTTAGTTTAGGCAATTATGGAATTTATTTTTTTGTTTTCAAACTCTCAATCTATTTTACAAGATTAAACGAAGGCATAGATAGAAACAAAGAAACCTAAGTTTAGTTTCTTTCAACATCCAACAAGAAACAAGAGATTTGCCATTCGTTTGCCATTTTGAGCTCAAAATAACCCAAAATAACTAAATCTGGCTAAACTGTACTCTGAGGAAAACTATTAAAAAACCAGGGGAAAATAGGAGGAAACGGTGGAGCGGACGATGGGATTTGAACCCACGGCCTTCTGCTTGGCAATCAGACACCCTGCCATAATAATACAACCTATCTAACCATCCTTCTTTTTCCCCCCCTCTCTCTCTTGTCAAGAGGTATATATCTTTACGAGATAAATCAGCGTATATTTTTACGAATTTTTCGCACTCTAAAGATTTCGTATTTGGAGCCATCGCAGGTTAACTTTTCACCTCCTGTGATTCTTGGATCATCTTATTGAAATCTTTTAACCGGTAGCTTTGTCCATCGATATTGAAGATATGGGCTTTATGGAACAGCCGATCCAAAATGGCTGTAGTCGTCATTTCAACCATCAGAAGTCCTGGGCTTTATTATTAATTGCTTCTACTCGTCTCTTCTTTTGATAATTTTTTCATTTCTTTTTGAATAAGTTAGATATATCCTCTTTTGTGATACCCTTAAATCCTTCTAAATCACAGACTCGTTTTATTATATCGGTGATCAGCTTTCCGGATGTGCTAAGGACAACTTTTATTTGATCTCTTTTCTGAAATGTTATGAGCAACTCATTAAGTAATCTTTTCAAAATTTTATCTTTTGAAAAAAGTAGTTTTAATGAATTTAATGATCCTAAAAATTGCTTAGATTCGGTGTTGTCACTATACGCAATTAAATTATATAAAATCTCCAACCTCTTCTGCTTTTTAAAATTCCTTTTCCTTAATAATTCGCCTACTATAACTGCTATCAGTGGAGAAAGAAGGATAGCTATTATATTTATATTCTCATTTATAATTTTTATGATTTCTGTAATACTCATAAATTTAAACAAACTCTATAAGAAATTGCTTTTCGGCTGTAGTGGCCGATAGAGCCTCTTTGTGTCGATTTTTACATCCAGCGATCATGAGTGAGTATAAATCACAGCTCGAAAATATGTCAAGGAGGCTCTATGTTAAAAAGTGTGATAAAGAATGAAGTAACTTATTGGAATAAAAAAAGAATTGACAAACGGAAGTAAAGGGATAATATTATATATATCGAGGAAAGAGGAGAAATCAGGGTCATGGTGATAAAACACACGTCGCTAATGTTTTTTGAATTTATTGAATGGCTAGGGAAAAAAGTATTAAAAACAATCAGGAGGAAAATCAATGAAAGAAGGGGAACCTTTTAACGTCTCGAAAATATGGCCGGAAATAAGGATCCCGCTAGGAGTAGTCAAGGATAAGAAGATAACATTTTGTGCGAAAATGATCTATGGTTTACTAACGAGGTATGCAGGAAGCGCAGGCTACTGCAGCATATATCAGGATCGGATATCAAGGGATTTAAATGTATCGAAGATCCTGGTAAAGAAAAACATTAAAGAATTGAAGGATCAGAAGTATATAACGACTAAACTACAGGGAAGCGGCCGGCCGGCTATATATTATTTCTTATGGCGAAAGGAATTCAGGTCGAGCACAGGAGGAGTAAATCGAATAAACATAAATCCTGAAGTACACAAAAATATACTGGAGCACTTCAGGGAAATGGACAGGAAAGAAAAGAATAACAGGGGTCAGGGAAGGGAAAAAGGGAGTACTGAAGGTATATTATGAGATATAACATAATATACCTTATGCGACACAATCCTACCTGGCCTTATTGCATTAAAAGGGGAAAAATATGCAAAATGGTCAAGAGTACAATCCATATAAAGTCTTTGTAGGGATATTCATCCCAAATTTATTAATCCAGAATAAAAATATTTCTCCGGGTGCGAAAATAACCTTTGGAGTATTATCCCAATTTGCAGGAAAAAATGGAGTTTGCTGCCCGAGACAGGAAAAGATAGCTGAAAGAATGGGAGTATCAAGGAGGCAGGTGATTAGATATATAGAAGAGCTAAAAAAAGAGAAATTAATACTAGTGTCACGCCAAGGATTACGTAAACCTAATTATTATAAGTTCTTATGGCGCAAAGAATGGACAGATACGGCAAATCAAGAAGTGACGGATCTGTCACCTCAAGAAGTGACATATGTGTCAAATCCTATAAATAAAAATAGATTCAATTTAATTAGAGATCCCTCTATATCTCCCTTAAAAGGGAGAGCTCCCAAAACTTCATATCTAAGAAAAGAAAAAAAAGTAGGAAGAAAGGCAAAGTTAAAGTTTGAAGATCTTAATCCTAAAGAGAGAGAAGAATTCAAGAAGATAGATGATGAATGGAAGAAAGTGATTAAGCCGAGGATCCTAAAAGATCAGATAAAAAAGGAAGAGAAGGATCTAAATTTCGAGGAATTAGCAAAGCTAGATCAAACGAGATTAAATTTTATTGGAGAAAAAATCAAAGAAATGAGGTGTGGGCAATGTTAAGAAAAATAAAGAGAGAAAATCGTTGCCCGTACTGCGGAAAATATTTTAACTGGTTAGGTATCTCCAGGCATATAGCGATGCACACGGATAGATTAAAAAGAGATAGAGGAAAAATCCAGGAAGGAGAAAAGAGGCAATGATTGAAAAGTTAAGAGAAGGAATAAAATTTATTGGAATAATAGTGGCCTGTTTTATCGGGTTAATTGTATTAAGCCTAGCCTGTTTGTTAGTAGCAAAGAAAATAATACTGCCAATAATAGAGAAAATGGGAGCATAGAAATGCTAACAAAATTACTGATAGACGAAAAGTACATGAAGGCGGTAATGGAGTTAATTAAAGCGGCAAAAGAAGAGGTATTGGTAGTAGCTTATCTAATTTCACTCCCAAGATTAGAGAGGGAAGGTAAAACAAAGATGTTATGTGATGAGCTGGTAAATGCCAGGAAAAGAGGATGTAAATGCAAGGTGATCTTAAATTATACATCACCGCCTAATAGAGCCGTAGAAGACAATAAGGAAGCAGCGAAGTGGATGGGTTTAAACGGAGTAGAATTTAAGTATGTAGCGAGGAACAGGACGGTTCATGCGAAGATGATAATCATAGACGGAGTAACGTTGGTGATAGGATCACACAATTGGTCGCAGCGTGCGCTGGAGAGGAACGCAGAAGCGTCTATAGAAGTGAGTGAAAATCCGGTTGTGGAAGAAGCGAGAAGCTGGTTTTTAAGGACATGGGAAAAGGCAAGGAAAATGGAGGAATTACCGTAAAAAGGAGAAAAATCATGAAAATAACGATTGAATATCAACCTACCGGAACAAAAATTGAGACGGATCTAGAGACATTAGAAAAGCTTGCAAAAGCGCTTAAAAATCGTGCAGTGAGAAAGAGGATATTTGAAAAAATGGAAAAGACAGAGGTGAAGAAAAATAACATATAGAGGCGAGGAGAAATGAAGGAAAAATTTAGGTCAGATAAAATAACTCCCAAAAGGCTGGAGTATATATACGTAATAAATTCAATCCTGGAAGAATATGAAAAGCAAGGTTATCGACTTACTCTTAGACAGTTATATTATCAGTTAGTTGCAAGAGCTAAAATACCGAATAGAGTCCAGGAATATTCAAAATTATCGTCTGTCCTCGTGGCAGCAAGAATGAACGGCCTTACGGACTGGAGCATGATAGAGGACAGAACAAGAAGACCGCATATCCCCTATTGGGTTAGAAGCATTCAAGAGGCTCTTGTAGATACGATAAGATCTTATAGATTAGATAGACAGGAAGACCAAGAAAAATGCGTAGAGATCTGGTCCGAAAAAGACGCGGTATCAAATATTCTAAAAAGAGTATCTGAATACTTTCACATTCGTCTAATGATAAATCGAGGATACTCTTCCTGCTCTGCCATGAAAATGGCGCTTGATAGGCTTCAATTACCAGGCCGGAAAACGATAATACTTTATGTAGGTGATCATGATCCCTCTGGTCTTGATATGATTCGAGACATAGAGACAAGACTGGATGAATTAGGTTTAGATAGTTTTAAAGTAATTCATGTTGCACTAACCAAGGAGCAGATTGATGAATATAATCCACCTCCGAATCCAGCAAAAATAACTGATCCTCGAGCTAGACAATATATTTATGAGCACGGAAGCGAATCATGGGAATTAGATGCCTTAAAACCGAATGTATTAGAAGAAATCGTTCGCCAAAATGTAGAAAATTACATTGATTTGGATTTGTTTGAATCGATGATTAAAAGGGAGAAAGAAGACAAGGAAAAACTAAGGAAAATAATAGAAAATATATGAGGAGGGAGGTTGTAAATGATTTATTTTAAACATGATAGACAGAGAGAGGAATTTCTTAAGGTCGATCCCGGACTTAAGAATATAATTGAGGTTTTCTCAAGCATTTTAAGCGCAATATATAAAGTTAGAACAGTTATTACTTCGGTGTACAGGGAAGAAAAGCATTCGCCGCATTATTATTTAAGAGCAGTTGACATAAGAAGCAAAATGATGACACCAACAGATTGTATTGAGGTAGCAAACATAATGAACGTAATTTTTAAGTACGGCGACGGACCGTACAATACGGTACTTTATCACAGCGTGGGGACCGGGTGGCATTTCCACCTGCAGGTGAAGCCGTAGAGAGATGAAGAAAGAAGAATATCCTAGAAACTGGGATGAAATATCAGAAAGGATTAAGGAGAAAGCAGGCTGGAAGTGTGAAAACTGCGATAGAAAAAACAGCAAGCAGGAAGGTTATGTATTGACGACTCATCATATAGACGGGAAGAAAAAGAGTCTTGATGAAAATATGCTGGTAGCATTGTGCCAGAGGTGTCATTTAGTATGGGAAAGAGTATGTAGAATTGGCCAGCTGTGGCTGTTTGAAAAACCGGCGTGGATAGAAAGAAGAGGGTTATGATCATGAAAAAAAAGGAGCCGACTATTTCTTTATGTATGCTGGTTTGTAATGAAGAAAAGGTCCTGGGTAGATGTATTGAATCGGCAAAGGGACTTTATGATGAGCTGATCATCGTAGACACAGGATCAAAGGATAAGAGCATTGAAATTGCGAAAGACTATAAAGCTAAAGTTATTGAAGTAGAATGGAGGGATAGCTTCGCATGGGCAAGGAATATGGGGTTAAAAGCTGCCACGTGTGACTGGATTATTGTTATTGATCCGGATGAAACGGTTGCACCAAAAGACATAAAAAAATTCAGACATTTAACGGAAGTAGAAGGTGTGCAAATATGGCAGATCCCAACCCGGAATTATACAAACAATTCCTTCATTACCGGTTTCATGCCGAGCATAGGAGAATACGAAGAAGAGAAGGGATTTAGAGGATATGTCGATTCAGTAAAGACAAGATTATTTAAGAATAAGCTAGGACTGAGGTTTGAAGGGATTGTGCATGAGATGATTGATTATCAAGCATTTAGAAGGAAATTAGTCGGAAGGAAAGCAAGCATTCCAATTCACCACCGGCCGGAAGGAAAAACTCCGAGATCAGGACACAATAAAAGTTATTTTATGCTCAGTATATGCGAAAAGAAAGCTGAATTGCACCAGGGAGATGCACAGGCATGGTGGGAATTAGGAGCGGTGCAGCATATCCTGGGAATGAATACGAAAGCAATAGAAAGCATAAAGAGATCGATAAAATTGGGGCTGAGAAAGCCGGAGCATGTATTTACGATTGCAATGATAATGAAGAGTCAAAAAAGAATGGAAGAAAGCCAGAGATATTTTGAAAAAGCAATATGCTTGATGAATCCTGAGTTGACTCACGTAAAAAAAGAGTACAAAGAGTTAATTATTTGATTTGTAGCCGATAGAAGTGATCCATTTCCACTAAATAATTAAACTTTTTTCTCTTTTATTATCAGTAAGTTATAAGCATTTTCATTATAATTATTTGCTATGAATATAATTTTATGATATAAAGGCTTTATAAAAAGCAAATAGGAGAATATATTAAATGCCCAAAAATAAAGAAGATAAAAAACCAGTAGATCATATCATAAAGGAAGAAAAAAAAAAGAAACAGTGGGTGCCACGTCAAGAGCAAAATGTAAAACCAATAAAAAAACCCAAAAAAGATTCCAATGATAGTTAAAAAGGTAGCGACTTCTTAATTTCATCTTTATAATATTTTCTTAATTCACTCAATTGTTCCTTGGGGAGTTTTTTATATTCTTCTAATACTTCTGAATATTTTTCCCACCTTAATCTCTCAACATATATTTCAATTCCACTCTTATAAAATTTTATCATTGCTGATGAGATTTTTTTTCTATTAGCAAAAAAAGCAAAATATTCAAAAGCATTAAAAATACTCGCATACCAATTCTCTCTTTTTTCTATTGTCTCACAACTAATCCATTGGTCTTCTAATTGCCTTATCCGACGAGAAATGTTATCAAATAAAATTGCTTGATTAGATTCTTTTTGAAGTTTAAATTGTTTGGCACTCATAAAAAGTGCAATGGCTACAATTGACATAATCACAATACTAGCTAAATTTGCAAGAATTATAATAACCTCCCCGTTAGTAATTAACCATTGCCAAAAAAACATGTTTCCCTCCTCTTGTTAGATTTAAATTTATAATAATCTTATAATATGGAGTATGCAAGTCAAAAAATGAGGTAACATATCTAATTCTTTAAGAGCGTAATTCCGTTATTTAATTTGTATCCAATACCAGTGATACCTTTCCATTTTTTAGCAAATCTTTCCCGGGATTCCAGAAGAAGAGAATTGTAGTCTAAATTGTTTTCAATATATGTCCTGCTGCAGAAATGGTGAATATAGACGGATCTGGCCAGGGCACAGAAGCGGCCGGATTGAGAAACTCTGTAGGAATAATCAAGATCGTCGCATCCTCCCAGGCCAAGGTTAGGATCAAGAATTCCGACGTTTTCTATAACTTCTCTCTTTATTAGAGTGCAGAAAAAGACGAGCCAGGTAACTTTTTGAATGAAGTTTTTATATGTTTTGTATATTCTTCTGGACTCCTGGAAAAGTTCTAATTTACCATGGTAGGAGTTATGAGGGATGACGTGGAAGCCGGCTGCCTTGTTGGTAGCTGGACCGGTAAGGCCGATCTTGGGAGAGGATTCAGAAGCTTCAACAAGATGAGTTAGCCAGTATGGAGTGAAGAATATATCATTATTCGAGATGACGATATAGTCTGAATCCGATTCTTTTATGCCGAGGTTGCAGGCACCGGCATAACCAAGATTTTTTTTACTGCGGATAAGCGTGATATTGCTGAATTCGGAGAGAAATTCAATAGTGCCGTCCGTAGATCCATTATCGACAAAAATAAGTTCATGGGGGAAGAAAGTGGTAAGATTTAGAGAGTAAAGGCAAAGTTTTGTGTACTTAAGAGCGTTAAAAGTAGGGATTATAATTGAGGCTTTCATAAAAAGTATTTATTTTGACTGCCCTATCCCCCAGCAGTCCCTATCGATAGTATAAGACTTGACGAATATTCCACCTGCAAACTCGATAAGGACCTCCATGCCGTCCGGGAGGATCCTCCAGCAGTCGAGTGGATAGCGGTGGATCTGAAAGGTCCAGGGAGCGGTAAGGAGAACATATGAGCCGCGGCCGCAAATCCTAAAGATCTCTTTAACCAAAATAAAGGGATTCCTGCAGTGCTCGAGGCACTGGCCGCTGATCACTCCTGCAGCAAAAGAATCAGGGAGACCGGTATTGAATTCTGAGGTCATAACCCGATCGACATTAGATCCGGGAGCTAAGTCGACCCCGATGTATTTGAAAGGGGGTTCTAACAGGGGTTTATAATTGCCGTTAATATCCATGGATCCAATATCAACGATAGTACTTTTTGGAGGTAGTCTGTGAAAATAGCGCCCGATATTCAGAGCCATTTCAAGATAACTTGATTGGTGCATTTTATGAAGGGGTAAGTCTATTTGATTTTTTGATCTTGTTCAGATCTGATACCAATCATGAAAAGATCGATCTTGGCGATGCATTCGAAGAGCTGTTTGCCTAACTCTGAATCTTCATTGACGCCTTTCATGAGACTGACGAGGGCAATCTCAATAATCATAAAATCCCCGTAAGTTAATTTTGGCATTTTTTTCCTCCTGTTTTAATTTGGGATCCCATTTCCTGCGGTGCGTGCACTCACCGCAAGAAACAGGAGAAACTATAAAGCGGCTGTTTAGGCCGTGGTATAGTCTTTTGCGAAGTTAGTGACAGTACCAGTAATCCAGGCAGTTGGATATTCAGTGTAGGCACATACGGCGCCGCAGAGACCTAACTTGTAGGCTGCATAAGCACCAAGAAAGAGCTGGAAGCCAGGGCTGACCTGTTCATCGTACGTATCACCGGTTAGCATGGTTGCCATGAGGAGCGTGGTGGCTGCTTTCTCAAATTCTGTGCAGGGGATGATTGCGTTGGTGTACTCGGATAGAAGATCAGTAAAAGCGGTGTTCGACTTGATGAAGTCAACGGTTTGCTTAACGAAGTAAGCATTCCAGATCATGTTGGCAGGGGTGGCCGCCCGGATAAGAGTGACGATTGCAGCATAAGGCGATGCGGTGACCATTGCAGCAAGGTTTTTTCCCATGGCTGCAAGTCTGGTACGAATATTCTTCTGGTCTGCGGACCTGGGATTTGTAGGAGTGACCCACCGACGGACAACATTTCTACCTTTCCAGTAGAAGAAAACCATTGTGTCGGCGATTTTTCCTGAAGCTTCTGCCGAAAGTAACGGCATAACTACTTTAGCCATAATATTTTACCTCCAATATTTAAAAATTAAATATTAATCAGAACAAGAAAGTCTAGTGCAGCAGAGGGTGCTTTGGAAGGCGGAATTAAGAGGAACAGGAGGATCAGACATAGTAATATTGCATATTTCGTAGCCTGAACCGAATTCAATACCGTCCTCGTTTAGAATGAATGCACTGAATACTTTGCTAGGATTAATGAGAGTAAAAAGGTCGTTTATTTGGGCATATGGGATCGTTTCGGGGTGAACGCCTAAGACGTGTTTTTCTCTATTGCAGCAGAAGACGGTTAAGAGCTTGCAATCTTTTGTTATTTGGCCGACTGTGACAGCAGTTTTTCCTTTATACTCCCATAGACTTCCTCCAGCATCTAGTACTTTATCACCTATTTGATACTGCATTTGAGCAGCAGCAGGTGATTTGGGTGCAGGCGCCTTGGATGAGAAAGAGAAAAAGGCTATGCTGAAAATAACCGCAGCTGCGAAGAGTAAAATTAAGAATTTTTTCATAATAAATACCTCCTATTTATTTTGAGATCTCAGGAAGATGAAAAGAAATGTTAAGACCAAAGATTTCCGCAAGTTCCTGGATGAGAGCGGTAACTTCATTTAGGTCGATAACGCCGTCTTCGATTGCCTTTTTATACCAGCTCGAGAAGGCTGTAGCAGCGTGAATGAGTTTAAAAATAAAGCTTAGTTTCATAGTAATTCCTCCTTTTTTTATTTTGCTTATAACACAGGCGATCAAAGGCTTGTCAAGTATTTTTTTTATGAGGGCGCAAGATGTGGTATGTTTTAAGGACATTAAACTACCATATATAGGGCATAGGAATTAGGTCCATTCTCCCCCGAATTCATCCCAGTAAATATCATCAGGTTCATCATAGTTGAGTTCAGAGGAGACAAAGATATCGATTTCGTAATCTCCTGACATTTCGAGGAATTCAAGGTATTGGTAGAGCCAGGGATCGTTATTGTACTGAGAGCAGGTGAGCGGCCAGGCTGTCCATTCTGCGGGGAGAGACGAGAGATTTGAATAGGAGTACTCCCCTTCGCATTCCCAGTCTTCATTCATAGAAGCATGTTCAGAAGCTAAGTAACCTTGTTCCATATTCCCGGGATTACCGTTTGAGTCATCTGGTCTAATACAGACGTGAAGAGTTAGGCCGGATCCATAAGACATACCAGGAGGAGGAAAGTAAACAATTCCGAGGGCTGCGTACTCGTTCCAATCGTAGGCTGAAAGATACCAGTAGAATTTATTTGAATTGCACCAAGGAGGGGTCCGGACCTGGAATGGCCAGACATTGGGTTTTCCTGGTCCATAAATATAGTCTAAAGTCATCTGCATAAAGTAATTAAGCCAGAAGAGACCTGATCCGGATGATTCGGAATACCATTGATCGCGGCCGATAGGGCCCCAGTCTTTATCTGAATTCCAGGCCGTAACCGGCTGGAGCTCGAGGCAGTCGCAAGCTTTCCTGAAAACTTCATAAGTTCCCCAGCGGTGAGATCCTGGAGCGCCGAGAAGTTTACCTGAAGAAGGCCTAAGAAGTTTTTCAGGAGCTCTCTTCCTGATGACTCCCCTATCGTCTGAGCGTCTTGCGTTTAATTTGTATGGCCAGAAGAGTTCGGAAGGGATGACTTGTTCATCTGGAATTAAATAGTTCGTTACCATATAGCTGCATACTGAATCGATTGAAGGTTCATCGTAGTACTCCATGAGGACAAGGAGGCGAGCATGGATCTGCTCGAAGTATGGATCCGAAGAGTGTGCTGCGGACCAGGTTTCCCAGTCAGAAGAGTCGATAGCGATGACTGCGTCGTGGAGATCTGAAATATAAGCTAATTGTTCTTTAATTTTAAACCTCTAGGATGAAGGAACAGAGCGAAGTATCTTGCCGTTAATGGCAGTGCCGGCTAAGGCGATGCCGCTCTCAAGATAGGCAAGCGAAAGAATGTAAGTCTGACCGAACTGAGTCCCTAAATCTGACCAGGTAGCCCCATAATCAATTGAGCGTAGTATCTTAGCGTTTGCACCTGTGCCAGCTATGGCTATGCCGATATCAAGATAAGCAAGAGAGCCGATTATTGCTTGACCTCCCTGAGATCCCAAGCTATCCCAGGTAGCACCATAATCGGTTGACCGTAATATAAGGCCGTTAGGGGCTGTACCGGCTAAAACTATACCGTCACCGAGGTCGCAAAGAGAATAAATAGTTACCTGGCCAAATTGAGTGCCCAAGCTTGTCCATGTAGCACCATAATCAATCGAACGTAGTATAAGGCCGTCAGAGGCTGTACCGGCTAAGACTATACCATTTCCAAGGTAGGCAAAAGAGTAAATAATGTCTTGAGAGAATTTTTTACCTAAATCTGTCCAATTAGCGCCGTAGTCAATTGAGCGTACTATATGAGCGTTATAATCTGTGCCGGCTAAGGCAATGCCATTCTCAAGGTAAGCAAGCGAACATATCTGTGTGCGGCGGACCGGAGTACCTAAATCTGTCCAGTTGACCCCATAATCGATCGAGCGTAGTATCTTGCCGTCGGGCCATGTGCCGGCTAAGGCAATGCCGTTCTCAAGGTAAGTAAGTGCGTAAATTCTTTGCTGCTCGAACTGAGGTCCCAGATATGACCAGGTAGCACCGTAATCAGTAGAGCGTAATATAAGGCCGTTAAGATATGTGCCGGCTAAGGCAATGCCGTTCCCAAGATAAGCAAGCGAGTAAATCATTTGCTGATAGAACTGAGTGCCTAGATCTGTCCAGTTGAGGCCGTAGTCCGTAGGAGGCGAGGGCTCATAAATAGACATGAATAAGGTGTATCCGGACCATGGATCACCGAGGGCCTTAGCCTGCACGTTCCACGTAGCCTTTTCTCCTTGAGAAAGGGCTTTCCAGGCGGCAACCTTGGCCTTAATGATTTGCCTTTGTGCTAATTGAGCTTCAGAGCCTAGCCCGGAGGGTTTATTGTAAATCCTCACCTTCTGTTTGCCTCCCCTATGATAAAAAGTGAGGATATTGCCGTATGATTTTGTAGCAGATTGCGAACCGAAAGGAAGTTTTGCACTTGGACTCATAATGAAGTAATTGCCTCTAGAGAGGCATTCAAAGGCTAAGAATTATGAGTCATCGTGTTTTTTAATACTTGAGCAGCCGTTGGACCGTTTAAGCTCAAAGACTAATTGATCTATGGAGGCAGTAAGCACCTTAAGCTGGGTTTCCATGCCGTTAAGGTGCTTAATGAGGCCAGGAGCATGCTTATTGATAAGAATGATTATAAGAATCAAAATAGCGCCAGGAATGCCGATTGAGCCGCAAAATTGGGCTATAGCTTGAAAGTCCATGGCTGCATTTCCTTCTTCTTAGGCACAATTTTCTAATATTTGAATTGGATATGTCAAGGAAAAAGAGAATTAGCGGGGTGGTTGGGAGGGGATGTGGGCTTTCAGCTAGTAAAGCAAATTTAACTATGAGAATGCGGAGCGTAAGGGAACGAGGGACGAAGTGAGCAGCGGAGCATTTGAATTGTGAAAAACAAGCGAGGGAATGCCGAAGGCAAAACGCCACGTTTATCGTAGCGTTTCCGAGCGCAGTGGTTTGCGGAGTAGTAGGCCTTTGTTTTTTATCTAGAAAATAAAATAAAAAGTCCTTTGAGTATGGTTTTTATTTTGGATTCCCCCCCTGGAAAATAAAATAAAATCACTACCTTTTTGTACTCCCTCCAGGTTTAGCTTTCTCTCCCGAGGATTTTAACTCCGGGAGAGAAGATAA
>Ga0307375_10000997_pt1 | contig 32269 bp, 33 predicted proteins | sample TR1MG_FD_202531 | JGI IMG/M metagenome (GOLD analysis project Ga0307375, IMG submission 202531) | Soil microbial communities from Risofladan, Vaasa, Finland - TR-1 | ecosystem: Environmental > Terrestrial > Soil > Coastal area > Acid sulfate soil | place: Finland: Risofladan, Vaasa | collected... | reverse complement strand
GTTGAACTCAAGCAGCAACTTGCTGCCGCACATTCGCTCGATCCGGAAAACATTCTCGTCACCGCCGGCTCCACTCCGCTGCTCGACATCATTGCGCGGACGCTGCTCGGCCCCGGGCTCAATGCCATCACCAGCGAGCGGTCATTCATCGTCTATCCCATTGTCACGCGATCCACGGGTGCCGAGTTCCGCACCGTGCCGATGAAGGACGACACATACGATCTCGACGCCATCGCTGCCGCCGTCGATGCCAATACGCGTCTCATCTTTCTCGCCAACCCTAACAACCCCACGGGAACCATCGTCGATGCCGCTGCGCTTGATCGCTTTCTCGATCGGTTGCCGGATCACGTCATCGTCGCGCTCGACGAAGCCTATTACGATTTCGCCGCATACTTCGCGCGCGAACGCGGCGTAGAGTATTCGCACTCGGTCGATTACGTCCGGCAGAATCGCAACGTCGTGGTGCTCCGCACCTTCAGCAAGGCGCAGGGACTGGCCGCCGCGCGTGCCGGCTACGGCATGGGGCCTGCGGAATTAATGGGATATTTCGCGCGGGTGCGAACGGCGTTCATGGTCTCCGGAGTCGCGCAGGCCGGAGCTCTCGCCGCGCTAACCGATCATGATCACTACGAGCGCACCATGCGCAACAACCTCGAGGGCGCAAAGTATCTTCTCTCTGGCCTCCGGCAGATGGGGTATCACCCGGTTGAAACCTGGTCGAACTTCATCTATTGCGAAATCGGCGAGAGCGCTTCCGCCGTCGGCACGCGCTTGCAGCAGGAAGGAATCATCATTCGTCCGCTCACCGGTTCCTGGGGAGCGCCCACGGCAATCCGCGTCACCATCGGGACGCCGCAGGAAAATGAGCGTTTTCTTCTAGCCTTCAAGAAAGTCATGAAAGCTTCCGCCGCCGCGAAGTAAACCGCGCGAAGACACTGAAGGCCGCCTGTGTGGCGGCCTTCGCTTATCTGCGCAATCTCACGTGCTTACAACATCGGCAACTTCGCCGCGCCAAACAATCCGGCATCGCTGCCGAGCAATGCGCGCGTAATTACCGTCGTCTTCCTCGGAGCCGTGCGCAGCGTTGCCGGCGGGGTCGTCACGCTGTAGATAAACGACCGCGCCTGTACTTCCTCCAGCAGCGTCGGAGCGAACGCATCCCACGCGCTCGACACTCCGCCGCCGATCACATACATCGGCAGATTCAGCGCGTTGACCATGTTCGTGATTACGATGCCCAATGCTCGTCCCACTCGGCGATAGACATCCTGCGCCGGTTTGTCTCCCTGCAAGGCAAGTTGGTACACCACTCGCGAGTTGAATTCCGAGGCGCGTGTTTCAGCAGCGCGCTTCAACTCCGGAGCGGCTCCGCTGGCAATCGCTTCATGCGCCATGCGCACCACGGCCGTCGCAGATGCATACTGCTCCACGCAACCGCGTCCACCGCAGCCGCAAGGATGACCTTCGGGTTCCACAACCGTATGTCCCAGTTCTCCCGCCATGCCGTTATTGCCGTGCCAGATTTTTCCGTTAAATACCAGACCGCCGCCGACACCAGTGCCCAGCGTGAACATGCAGAGGCTCTCCTGATCGCGGCCCGCACCCAACCATTTTTCTCCAAGCGCCGCCGCGTTCGCATCGTTCTCCAGGATTACCGGCGTTCCCAGCCTTTTTTCGATCTCCGAGCGTACCGGGTACTCACTCCATCCCGGAAGGTTCGGCGATTCCCGCATCAGGCCCGTATCCATGTCGATGATTCCGGGCACGCCGATCCCTATGCCGCGTAATTCGCCCGTGCCGCGCAACTTGTCGCGCAAGGTGCGTATCGCGTCCGTCATTTCTCCGATGACAAAGTCGCGGCCCTTGGAAACTTCCGTGCCAAGTGTTGTCTTCTCCAGCAGCGTTCCGTTTTCGTCGACGGCGGAGATGCGAAGATTCGTACCGCCCAGGTCCACTCCAATTGCGTATGAAGGCATGGCGACCCTTTCAATATGCTCTGCAAATCCACATACGAAGATCCACACAAAACTCGCGCAGGCCGCGCGCGAGTAATTGTTTCCGCTTTCACTCTATACCACGCTCCGCGCGGTGTGCACGTCTACTTCTGGCACTTGGGACAATAGTGACTGCTTCTGCCTGCGATCACCACCCGTTTGATCAGCGTTGCGCAAACCATGCATGGCTCGGCTTCGCGCCCATAGACACGATGCTCCAGTTGGAAGAATCCCTCGTCACCATTGGCGTCCACGTAATCGGACACGGACGACCCTCCGGCGGCAATCGCTTCGGCCAGCACCACCTGGATCGCATCGTACAGCCGCATCAGATCATTGCGAGTTAGTGTCGTCGCGCGCCGCATCGGCCTGATTGCCGACCGAAACAGCGATTCGTCGGCATAGATGTTGCCGATTCCGCTCAGCAGTTTCTGGTTCAGCAGGGCGCTCTTGATCGGCGTTTTTCGGCCCTTGAACATTTTGATGAATCGTTCGCGGTCGGCGCCAATCGGTTCGTCTCCCGGAGCGCGAAACGACTCCGCCGCCACCACTTGCAGTTTTCCAAATCGCCTCGGATCCACGAAGCGAAGTTCTCTTCCCGACCGCAGTTGCGCTACCAGATGCGTGTGCTTCGCCTGTTCCACAGCCGCATCGCACACCACCATTCTGCCCGTCATGCCCAGATGCACAATCCATTGGCCGCGAGGCTTGTGAGCGGAATCTTTTCTCCGGCGAGGCTCCGCCAGGTCAATCACAATATGTTTGCCTACTCGCCGCGCGTGGGCGATCTCGGCGCCTTCCAGCATTTTCGCGATTTCCGCGGCCGGCGATTTCAGCAGGTTGGTTTTGTCGCCGATCCACACGGACTCGATCACGTCTCCGGCGAGGCGCTTATGCAGGCCGTTCGCGATGGTTTCCACTTCAGGCAGCTCTGGCATCGCTCTCAGTTTATCGCACGTACTTCCAGAATATCTTTCTCCGGTCCGTCAACGGAGCCTTCGCGGCGCTATCATTTTCATTGAGATTTCCGCTCCGTGGAAGAGGCCGTTTATGCGTATACGTGTCCTGATCGTCACCCTGTTCGTGCTTGCCCTCTTGTCGCCCTCTCCGTTGCGTGCACAGACTCCGCGCCACCGTGTCGTTGTCGAGGTGGTCACCGTGCTCTCCGACGGCTGGGCCTTTGCCCTCAGCAACGTCGAGGATTTACAGCGAGAGTTCGGTCCGTCCAATATTGAAATCGAGGTGGTCGTCCACGGGCCGGCGCTCTCCATGCTTCACAAGACTGACACGGATTTTGCCGCTCGCATCCGGCGCCTCTCCGAGCACGGTGTCCGCTTCGTGGCCTCGCGTCGCACCATGCGCGACAAGCGACTCGCACCGGCGGATATGTTTCCCTTTGTCTCCCTGGTCGACTCCGGTGTGGGAGAAATCGTTCGCAAACAGGAGGCAGGCTGGACGTATATCAAGTCCGGTTATTGATCAATGTTCCGCTTTCCGAGGGCGGCAAAACACGGTAAAATCATATGTACACAGTTCCGTTAACGAATCCCCTGTCAAGTCCTGCAGTCATTTCAAGGGTCTTCTGTGTGCGAATTCTGACAGCCCTTCGAGGGTTGTAGTGTGTGGAGTTACGCGTGAAGAAAGTAAAAACAGCGGTCGTAGTCGGCGCGCAGTGGGGTGACGAAGGTAAGGGTAAGATCGTCGATGTCCTCTCGGACAACTTCCAGGTCGTAGCGCGTTATGCTGGCGGTCATAATGCCGGCCATACCGTCACCATCTCCGGTAAAAAATTTATCTTGCAGTTGATCCCCTGCGGCATTCTGCGCAAGGGCTGCAAGGCCGTCATCGGCAACGGGGTCGTGCTTGACCCCATGGCGCTCCTCAAGGAAGTCAACGCGCTCCGCCAGAGCGGACTCGACGTGGACGGCAACCTCTTTGTCTCCAACCGCGCGCACGTCATCCTGCCTTACCATCGCATGATCGAACTGGGCGCGGAAAACGCCCCCGGCCGAGTGAAGATCGGGACCACGTCCCGCGGCATTGGTCCGACCTACGAAGATAAAATGGCGCGCCGCGGACTTCGCGTTGCAGACTTGCTCGACAAACAGCTTCTCAAGAAGCATATCGAAAATGCGTGCCACGAAAAGAACACCATCGCGCACGCGCTCTTCAACGGCGAACCCCTGGACGCCGGCAAAATGTATGAAGAGTATGCCGCCATCTCGGACAAGGTCGCGCCCTTCGTCACCGACACCGCCTCTTTGCTCAACGGCGCCATTCGCGCGGGCAAGTCCGTGATGTTCGAAGGCGCGCAGGGCACGATGCTTGACATCGACCATGGCACTTATCCATTCGTCACCTCTTCCAGCGCGACATCGGGCGGTGCGGTCATTGGCACCGGAGTTCCGCCGACTTCGATCGGCACCGTCATCGGCGTTACCAAGGCGTATTGCACTCGCGTCGGCGAAGGACCGTTCCCGTCCGAGGAGCACGGCCAGATGGGCGAATACATCCGCAAGCAGGGCAACGAATTTGGCGCCGTCACAGGGCGCCCGCGCCGCTGCGGATGGGTCGACCTGCCATTGCTGCGCTACTCCAATATGATCAACGGCACCGAGTGGCTCGTGGTCACCAAGCTCGATGTGCTTGACGGTCTGGAGCAGATTCCCGTTTGCGTCGGTTACATCATTGACGGCAAACGGACCGAGGAAATTCCCGCGCAGGATTCCGGTTATCGCAAGATCGAACCGGTCTACGAGAACTTCCCCGGTTGGAGCGAATCCACCGCCGGAATCACCGAGCATGACAAGCTCCCGAAGAAAGCGCAGGACTATCTCAAGTTCGTGCAGAAGGAGTCAGGCGCGAAGATCGGCATGGTTTCTACCGGTCCAGATCGCGACCAGACTGTCTGGGTGGATGAGTTTACGGCTACGCTGAAGTCTTAGCCAACAATCGCGGTCGCGTTGCGATCAACCGGCCGCGACAACCTGGGAGGCACAATGATCGTTTTGATCGTGGAAATGAAAGTGAAGCCGGGCACAGAGGAAGAGTGCAAGCGCCTGATGCGCCTGATGGAAGAAAACACTCGCAAGGAAGCCGGGTGTGTCATGTATGTCGGGCACCAGTCGACAGAGGATTCAACCCGATTCGCTTTCTATGAGCAGTACACCAGCGAGGCATCCCTGCACCTTCACTGGAATACTTCCTACTTCAAGGAGTACGTCAGCGAGGGACTCGACAAGATTGTCGTCGAGCGCCAGCGGCAGCTTTACACTCCAGTCAGTTAACGGCTTTTCATCTCAATATCAGCCCGGTTTCGGCCGGGCTTTTTCCTTTTAAAAATTCACACATATCTATTCATTGTTTAGGAATATAATCTCCGCCCATCCACTTCATCAGCCGCGAAACTGGCGCAAAGGAGCACACCATGGGCAACGGAGTTCCCCGCGGTCTCCATACTGTAACGGCCTCCATCACCGTCGATGATGGCAAAGCCGCTATCGAATTTTACAAAAAGGCGTTCGGCGCCGAAGTCGCCATGTGCATGCTGAGCCCGGGCAATGGCGCCGTGGCGCATGCCGAACTGAAAATCGGCGATTCCGCGATTTTTCTCAACGACGAATTTCCGCAGAGCAAAGTGCACTCGCCGCGCAAACTCGGCGGCACCACCGGTGGGCTCCAGTTATACGTGGATGACTGCGATGCCTGGCACAAGCGCGCCGTCGACGCAGGCTGTACGAATACCATGTCACCGGCCGACATGTTCTGGGGCGATCGGATGTCCCAGGTTACGGACACCTTCGGCCATGTGTGGGGTATCTCCACTAACAAAGAACAGCTTTCCGAAGCTGAACTCGCAAGGCGCTCCGAAGAATTCTGGAAGCAACTGAGCGGGGGGAAATAGGCCACGCAAAGGAAAAGGCGCAGCCTCGGCCGCGCCTCACTCCTGCATCGTCAAGTCCTACTTCGGTGGATTCTGCTGCTTGTCGCAGATCAGCACGCCGCCACTTGCATAGCTGTCGCGTGGCACTTCCACGAACGTCACCACGACGGCCGTCGGATTCGCGCCGCCGTCCTCGACCAATACATCCGTGATGCGCTTCGCCATCTTGCGTTTCTGTTCCGTCGTACGCCCTTCCAGCAACGTAATCTGAACCGCCGGCATTATTATTCCCTCCCAACAACAAGACAAAGGCCCCGAGGAGAGCCGGGAATCTCTTCCCCGGTGTTTCTGCGCGACCTCTGTGGTGATCTTTGTTTCTTACTTCGCCAGTTCGTAACCGGCAAAGAAGAAGCTCAGTTCGAAGCGCGCGGTGTCTTCCGCGTCCGAACCATGCACCGCGTTGCGCTCGATGCTCTCCGCGTGTTTCTTGCGGATAGTGCCAGCCTCGGCATTCGCCGGATTGGTCGCGCCCATCAGTTTGCGCCAGTCGGCAATCGCGTTTTCCTTTTCGAGGGCCAGCACGACCACGGGCCCTTCCGTCATAAACTTCACCAGGGAGTCATAGAACGGCTTGCCGACGTGGACGGCATAGAATCCGGCGGACTGCGCCTTCTTCAGATGCAACATCTTCAATCCGATAATGCGAAATCCGTTTTGCTCGATGGTCGCGATGATATCTCCTGTGGCGTTCTTTGCGACCGCATCGGGCTTCACAATGGCAAGTGTGCGTTGCAGCGTCTTCATGAAATCTTGATATACCTTTCTATCTTCCAACACTTTAATTGCAATGAATCGGTTTCGGGTTCCAAGTGAATCCTGGCATTCCAGTTACACTCGAAACCCGAAACTCGAAACTAATTTTTCAGCGCCTGTACCAGCGTTTCGCCGATCAGTGCGGGAGATTTCGCGACCGTGATTCCGGCCGCTTCCAGCGCCTTGATCTTCTCGCTGGCTGTGCCCTTTCCGCCGGAAATGATCGCGCCGGCGTGCCCCATGCGGCGTCCCGGAGGCGCAGTCTGTCCGGCGATGAAGCTCACAACCGGCTTCTTGACATGCTGCTTTACGAACTCCGCAGCCGTCTCCTCGGCATTGCCGCCGATCTCTCCGATCATGATGATCGCTTCGGTCTCCGGGTCTTCATTGAACAGCGTCAGCGCATCGATAAAGTTGGTCCCGATGATCGGGTCTCCGCCGATTCCGATGGCCGTCGATTGCCCGATGCCACGCACGGTCAACTGGTGAACCGCTTCGTATGTCAGCGTGCCCGAGCGCGAAACGATTCCGACATGTCCTTGCAGGTGAATACGTGCAGGCATGATGCCGATCTTGCACTTTCCCGGCGAGATGATTCCCGGGCAGTTCGGCCCGATCAGCCGCGACTTCTTGCCTTCCATGTACCGCCACGCCTTTTCCATGTCGCGTGTCGGTACGCCTTCCGTGATGCAGATGATCAGCGGGATCTCCGCATCCACGGCTTCCAGGATCGCGTCGGCCGCAAACGGCGGTGGGACAAAAATGACGGTTGCGTTCGCCCCGGTCGCCTTCGCCGCATCCTGCACGGTGTTAAAGATCGGCCAGCCTTCATGCGTAGTGCCGCCCTTACCGGGCGTTACGCCGCCGACGACCTTGGTGCCATACTCGGCGCATTGCTTCGCGTGGAAAGTACCTTCACGGCCCGTCAGGCCCTGGACGATCAAGCGAGTATTCTGATCAACAAGTACGCTCATTACCGTTTTCCTCCCGCTGCCGCCACGACCTTTTCCGCCGCGTCCTTCATCGTCTCTGCTACCGTGAAATTCAAACCGCTCTTCGCCAGAATTTCCCGGCCTTGCTCAACGTTGGTGCCTTCCAGCCGCAACACGATCGGCAACTGGATCTTCGTTTTCTTGGCCGCATCAACCACGCCCTGCGCCAGCATATCCACTCGTAGAATGCCGCCAAAGATATTGATCAGCACGGCCTTCACGTTCTTGTCCATCAGCAGGATCTCGAACGCGTGCGTCACCTGTTCGGAGTTCGCACCGCCGCCTACGTCCAGGAAGTTCGCTGGCATGCCGCCGGCAAACTTGATGATGTCCATGGTCGCCATCGCCAGCCCGGCGCCATTGACCATGCAACCCACGTTGCCGTCCAGCTTGATGTAGTTGAGGTTGTACTTGCTGGCTTCCACTTCGAGCGCATCTTCTTCGGTGATGTCGCGCAGGTCCTTCAGGTCGGGGTGCCGGAAGAGCGCGTTGTCGTCGAAGTTCACTTTCGCGTCCAGCGCGAAAACCCTTCCGTCCGTCGTTGTGATGAACGGGTTGATTTCGAACAGGGAGGAATCCGTGTCCTCGTACGCCCGGTAAAGCGCCATCATGAACTTCACTGCCGGATTGATGAACTCCGGCTTCAATCCCAGCTTGAACGCCAGCTTGCGAGCTTGGAAGGGCTGGAAGCCAATCGCCGGGTCCACGTATTCCTTGATGATCGCGTTCGGGTCTTTCGCGGCAACCTCTTCGATCTCCATGCCGCCCGCGGACGATGCCATGAAGCACGGGCGCGAAACCGTGCGGTCCAGCACGATGCCGAGATAGAGTTCGCTCGCAATCGGCAGCGTCTCTTCAATCAGCAACCGTTGGACTTTCTTGCCTTCCGGCCCCGTCTGGTGAGTCACCAGTTGCATGCCGAGCATCTTTTCGGCAAGCTGGCTGGCTTCCTCGACGCTCTTGGCGATCTTTACGCCGCCGCCCTTGCCGCGACCACCGGCATGTATCTGCGCCTTAACTACTACGCCGCTGGCGCCCGCACGGAACAGATCGTTAGCGACCCGCTCCGCCTCTTCCCGTGAGGCAGCCATTTCGCCTCGCGGAACCGCCACTCCATACTTCGACAATATGGCTTTCGCCTGGTATTCGTGAATTTTCATAGTTTAAGTGCTGCGATCAAACTCGCTTGGGTTGAATTGCGTTTTCTGAAGCGTCATGCCCCCATGCGCCGAACCAACCGGCGCAGAACCAGACGCAGAACCTTCCATTTCGGGATACCCAGCAGACAACGTGCACGCCTTCCGGGTTCGAATGACTCGCCGGAATAGCAACAGCCGGCAAAATCAAGTCGTGGGCCACAAAACTAATAATTATATGCGGCTAGACGAGGGGAGTAAACCATTGTGAATCGCACGACTCAGGCGGGCAAACATGAGCCTCGGAGGCAGAAAGTGCGAATCGAACACTGCTCTCCCATCCAGGGCGATTGTCGCATCGGGCACCCGTTGCTGGAGTCCGCCACTAACGCGAGATCGATGCCTTTCGCACGCTACCTTCCGGGTGATCCACTTCATACACCCACCCATTTGTGACTCCTGCCATGTCTATAACGTCCCGGAACTGGCATCCTGACCGCTTTTCTCATGGCTATTTGCCATGCATTGCTTATTTCTGGGAGCAACAATATTGAGACTCAAGCCCCTTCTCACCGCGCTCGGTTGTTTGCTCTTGACAATCCTGATGGCGGGCTGCCAGTATCAGAAGAGCTAGAGCGGAATCGCTTAAGCCGGGCAAAATTTCCGCAGCACAAAATGGGCGACGCACCCTGCGCCGCCCATTGTCATGGATCGGAACTTCGCTTCGCCGTTATTGCTTCACTTTCACCAGTTTTGCCGGGTCATACCCCTGTGCCGGCAAGCGCCTGAGAATCTCCTGGTACGTCTTCTCATCCATCTGCGGAGTCCGGCTCAGTATCCACAGGTACTCCCGGCTCGGCTCGCCGACCACCGCATACTCGTAGTCCTTGCCAAGATCGATAACCCAGTAGTTGCCATAAAACGGCCAGAAGAACGTTACTTTCAGCTTTGCGTTCGTTGCAAGATCGACAACCTTGGCTCTACCTGTTGACACTTTGTTCTTTCCGTCAGCCGTGCGGCAGGCATTTACCACACGAATCTTTCCCTCTCCCGTCGGCGTATATGTCGCCGTGACATCTCTCTCGCAGTCGCGCTCAAACCAGTTCGGGTAGCGAGCAATCTCATACCATCGCCCCGCGTAGCGTTGCAGATCTACGTGCGAAACCGTCTCCAGCGGGACGATATTTGCGGAGCTTCGCGCTGTGACCGCCAGGGCCGCCAAAGTTCCGCAGAGAACAGCTATCCAAGTTCCGAGTCTCATGTCTCTCTAGATGACACGGCGCTGAAGCAGTTGCGTGGATTTTCACTCGCTTTGCGCGTTGCGAAAATTTAAGGCGATAGATTTCTGCTTACGCAAACGCCAGCACAGCCAGCCACCACAACGCGCTCATTCGACCTCCACGCGCTGCATGTATTGCGCAACATCCACGTTCCAGTGCAACTCTTTCTCGATGGATTCTCTTAGCGCCGCCGACGCGTCCGGATCGCCGTGTACGAGGTGCGTTGCTTCCGGTTGTTTCTTGAACGCCCGCAGCCACTCCAGCAGTTCCGGTGTATCGGCGTGATCGCTGAATTGCTCAATCGCCGCCACCTGCGCGCGCACAGGAACGATCTGCCCGAAGATTTTGACCTGCTTTTCGCCGTCCTTGATTTGTCGCCCTCGCGTGCCCATCGCCTGGAATCCGATAAACAGGATGAGGTTTCGCGGGTCCGGCAACTTCTGCATCAAGTGATGCTGAATACGCCCGCCGGTGCACATGCCGTTGGCGGAGACAATGATCGACGGATACTTTGACTCGTTGATTTTCTTCGACTCCTGCGGCGTGAGCGCAAAGTGCAGATTGGGCCACTCTTCCGGCGAGCCGAACTTCTTGATCAGCTGCTTCGTCTCAACGCTGAACTCCTCGGAGTGCTTCAGGAAGATTTTCACCGCGTGGATCGCCATCGGCGAATCTGCATAGACAGGCATGCGCGGAATCATTCCTTCTTCCATCATCTCCTTGATGAGAAAAAGGAATTTCTGCGTGCGCTCCACGGCGAATGCCGGCACCACGATGCTCCCGCCGCGCTTCACCGTTTCGGTGATCAGCCGCGCAAGCTCGGGCTTTGGATTATCTTCCGGATGCACGCGATTCCCATACGTAGACTCCATCACCAGCACGTCCGGAGATTCTCCCTCGGTCGGGCCTTCATAGACGACCTTCCCCGGCGCGATCTCGCTGTCCCGCACGCGTCCAATGTCGCCCGTGAAGAGCAGCGTCCGCCGGTGTCCATCGGCCCGCAGCGAGACTTCCGCCATCGCCGACCCAAGAATATGGGCCGCGCGCACAAAGCGGAAACTCAGGTCAGGAGAAAGCTCGATCGTCTCTCCGAAGCCAACTGGCGTGAATCGATCCAGGCTCTCCTTCGCTTCTTTGAACGTGTAAAGAGGCAGTGCCGGTTCATGCTTCGAGGTCTTCTTCTTATTGTGGAACGCCGCGTCTTCTTCCTGCAGGTAGCCGGAGTCAGGGAGCAGGATGCCGCATAGATCGACAGTTGCCGATGTAGCGTAAATTCTCCCGCGAAACCCTTCCTTCACCAGCCGTGGAATCCAACCCGAGTGATCGAGGTGAGCATGTGTCAGGATGACCGCATCGATGTCCCCGGCCCTTATCGGAAGGTCGCGCCAGTTGCGTTCGCGCCATTCCTTCGGCCCCTGGAACATTCCGCAGTCCACCAGGACCTGGATGCCGTGCCGTCCGCTCTGATCGTTGGAACTATTGATGAGGTGTTTGGAGCCTGTGACCGTGCCCGCTGCGCCCAGAAATTGTATGTAGCTCAAGGACCCGCCTTTCGCCGGCTCGCCGTGCGACTGACAATCCTTAATTCGCGCGCGACCCGTTCGTGACTGCGTGAATTCTGAAATCCCGGAACCGATAGTTCTAATCCTCCGTGCGTTCTGAAAGCAAGTTATGCTAGCGGAGTATGTCCGCCGTCGTGACCTTGGCACGGTTGTTGTCGAGGTTCGCCTCCGGCACGCTGCCGTCATTTACCACCACGTCCGTTGGCAACGCCGGAATCACGATGCGCGCGATTCCCTTACCTTTGGGACCAAGCGCGATCCGCGACATGCGCTCGCCCTCTGCCGATTGCACCACCACCGGAACTTCCGCCCATGAGTCGCCCAGGTTTTCCACCGTAACCGCGACCAGGTATGTGTTGCTCAGCGTCTTGCGTGCGTATGCCGAATCAACCTTGAAGTCGGGCAACAGGTGATCGCGGTAGACCCAGCTATCGAAAAACGCCTCCAGGTCTTTGTGCGCGCCGGCCGCTTCGGCCAATCGCTGTACATAGCCGGAGTCTTTATCCTCTGCCGGGTTATAGCTCCTGATGAACTTCCGCATTGCGTCATCGCCAATCAGGTCGCGCAGCATCCACCATACAAACCCGGCTTTCGTACGCAGGAACAGTTCATCGTTCGTGCTGATCAGCGGCTGCGGAACGGCAGTCGCCTGGCCCGGCGGCCCGTTTGGAATCATCGCGTGCGATTGGTCTTCCGCCACGGCTAGCGCGTTCACGAACTGGTTCAGGTACCGCAAGCCGGCTTTGCGTCCTTCCTGCTGTTCGCGCACCAGCGCCTGCGCAAAAACCGCCAGTCCTTCGCGCACCCACGGTCGCGGCGAGTCGAAACACGAATGCGTCATCACCCGTGCCAGCGCGACTTCCAGCGCTGTCTGCGGCAACTTCTTGATCGGCGTGAACAAATAAGTTCCGGCTTCGTAAGGCAGTGCGTCAGGGTCTGACAATTCGACGATCGTCGCCTTGTGCTTCACCGGACCGAACCACTCAGTGATTGTCGTCAACGCGTTTTCTGCCGCAACCGCGTAATCCCGCGCGTACTGCGTGTGCGCCGCGCGATACATCACGTCGAGTTGAGGCCTTTCCATCTGCTGGAATGTCGAAATCGCAAACGCCGGGGCGTCCTTGCCGACATGCGAGAACGAACACACTGCCGGCTTATTAAATCCTGCGCCGGGTTGCCAGCCTCCCGATGGACAATCGATGAATATCGATGAATCTTTGTCGACCTCGCCAGGATCCACGTTTGCCATGATGCTCAGGTTCATCTGCGAATTCGTGTGACGGAATCTCCACCCGGCCAGCGCGTCGAAAACTTCCGTCCCGTTGCTCAGGCTCACGGCGTCCATCGAAACCGGGTACCACGTAACAAATCCAAGTCCGCGCACCGTCGTGAAATTCGAACCGATCCTGTCCCAGTCGCTGCGAAACGCGACGCTTTGCGGCGTGCCGATGCGCGTCAGACGAGTCGAATCTTCCTTCACCGTTCCGCCATAGTGAACATTCAGCGTGATGAATCCCCCGGGCGCAACCGGCGACGGCAGCGATACGATCGCCTCACTGAGTTCGCCCGTATGATCGATGTCCGAAGTGTAGGGTTGCGTCAGCCACGACACGGGCTGGCCATTTGCCTGCACGTTCAGCCAGCGGAACGTCGACGTGATCTGCATCGCGACGTCTTTCTGCGGCGACTTCGAATCGTTGCGCAGCTCCACCGTGCCTGTCACGTCCATGCCGCTGACGGCCGGCTGGACTCTTACCTTCAGGTCGTAGCGTACGAATGTGAATGCGTCCCGATTCAGCGCGTACGACTGCGCCGAGAGAACTGCCACCAGGAGGAACGCCAGGGAGACTGCGGTCTTTTTCATTTCGAGTGTTTTCCGGATGCGTCTCCGCCACGCTCGCGAGCACGGCGCTGGCGCAGGACCTCGTACATCACGATGCCTCCCGCCACGGAGACGTTCAGCGAGGAAATGGCGCCCGCCATGGGGATGGAAACCAGCAGGTCACACTTCTTGCGCACCAGTTCGTGCAGGCCCTTACCTTCGGCGCCAAGCACAATCGCGCAATCCATGTTGTAGTCCAGTTCGTCGTAATTCTGGCCGCCGCGCTCATCCAGTCCTACCGTCCAGATGTTCCGGTCCTTCAGATCTTCCAGCGTGCGCGCGATGTTCACCACCCGTGCCACGTTCAGGTGCTCGCTTGCACCTGCCGAAGATTTCACTACCGCCCCCGTGATTCCGGCGGCACGCCGTTCGGGAATCACCACGCCATCCACGCCTGCACCGTCGGCCGAGCGCAGCAGCGCACCGAGGTTATGCGGATCTTCCACTCCGTCCAGCACAACCAGGAATGCATACTTCCCGTGCTTGTTCTCCAGGATGTCGTCGATATCGCCGTACTTCTTGCTTGATGTAAAGGCCATCACGCCCTGATGCGTCGACGTCCGCGTGCTTCGATCTATCTCCACCCGCGGGACGAAGCGGACAGGAACACTCTGGGAGTGGCAATCTTCAATAATGCGCTGCACGCGCGGATCGTCGCGGTCCTGCGCAATCGCCACGTAGTCAAAGCGGCGTTCGCGCCGTTTGAGGGCCTCGCTCACCGCATGGATGCCGTAGATTACTTCGCTCATGTGACTTCTAGTGTACGTCAGCCACCACGTCGCTTGCGAACCATTCCGCCCCGTTCACGCGCTCCTGCTGCCGTTCACCCGCCCATCTTCCCATTCGCGAAGCTTCCTTTTCCACCCAGCCACATAGCGGCTATACTCCACAGTACGTCGAGGAATTCCAATGCCCCTGTCTGTTCTTATCGTGGATGATGAGCAACTAGCGAGGAATGAACTCGCATACCTTCTTAAGGATGCCGAAGATGTTGAAGTGGTAGCCGAGGGTAAAAATGGCCTCGAAGCCATTTCTCTCATTCGCGAGCACATGCCGGATCTCGTGTTTCTCGATGTGCAGATGCCTGGCCTCGATGGTTTCGGCGTAATCAAAAAGCTTCTCGAAAAAAAGATTCCGCTTCCGAGCATCGTCTTTGCCACGGCATTCGACCAATATGCCGTGCGCGCTTTCGAGGTGAACGCACTCGACTACATGCTCAAGCCCTTCGACAAAAAGCGCGTCCTGTTGGCCATCGAAAAATTTCGCAAGAACCGCGAGGCCTCTGGCTCGCCCAACGACCGGCTCGAAACGCTGGTGAAGATGTTGGAAGCGCAGAAACCGCAGCCCTCCAAAATCTTGCTGAAGGCCGCGGGCCGTCTCTTCCTCGTCGACCAGAAAGATATCTGTTACGCCTCCATCGAAGACGGAGTCATCACCGTGGTGGCCCAGGGTATGGAGGGCCAGTCTAACTGCCGTACGCTCGAGGAGTTGCTGGCTTCGCTCGACCCCAATCTCTTCTGGCGAGCGCACCGCTCTTACCTGGTGAACATTAATCGCATCAAGGAAGTCGTTCCCTGGTTCAAGAGCTCCTACCAGATCCGCATGGACGACAGGAAGCAGACGGAAATTCCCGTCAGCCGCGCGCAAACCCGGCGATTACGCGAACTCTTCGGCCTCTGATCGGGTGTCTTCCCTGTAGTGGATTTTTCTTGCCCTCGGCTCTTCTCTGCGAGAGTCTTCTCTGTCCTCTCGTTTAGCGGCGGACGCGGCACATAGCCGGATTCATTTTTAATGCTCAGAGAAAACTAATGCGTAATCTGCGATTCCTCGCCCTTCTACTTCTCTTCGTCGTTCCGTGTTTTGCCGGGGACAAACTGAAGCTCGATGATGTTATTGCACGCCATTTGGCATCCATTGGCCTCGCAGAGGCGCGTGCCGCCGCGAAGTCTTGCACCGCGGAAGGTCCCGTCGTGATGAAAGTAATTGTCGGCGGCGCCGGATCGCTGCAGGGTGGAGCTACGCTTTATTCGACGGCCAACACTTCGAAATTTGTGATCCGCTTCTCAGCGGTCGATTATCCGGGAGAGAGCTTCTCCTCGGACGGCGCAAAGGCCGAGGTCGCGACCATCGCTCCTAACGCCCGTTCGCCTCTCGGAGACTTCATGTTCCGTCACGATGTCATCTTGAAGGAGGGGCTCTTTGGGGGCGTCCTCGGGACCAACTGGCCTTTACTTGATCTCTCTTCCCACAACGCCAAGTTGCGCTATGAGGGGCTAAAGAAGGTCGGCGGCCGTGAACTGCACGTGGTGTCTTACTACGCCAAAAAACAGGATTCCGATCTCGACATCAAGCTGTACTTTGACCCGGATACCTTTCGCCACGTGATGACGGTTTACAGCTTTTCCGTTGAGCCTTCTCTTTCACACAACCAACTGGACCACGGTTCCCGCATCTACTACCGCGTTCAGGAAGAGTTCGGCAATTTCCAGGTGGTCGACGGACTCACCCTGCCCCGCGAGTGGAAAATCCGCTATTCCTCCGAACCGGTTTCGGCATCGACGTATGAGTGGATATTGGAAATGGATCGCATCGTTCACAATAAGCCGCTCTGAGAAAACCCTCCATTCCGCCGGTGGAGGAGTTCCTTCGCCGGCGGAATGAGCATGCCTCCCCGCCTACGCGGTATAATCTCCCCATCCGATCATGAAAGCTTACGTATACGTGTCTCTCAAAAAGAGCGTTCTGGACCCGCAGGGCAAAACCATTCAGGGCGCACTGACCAAGATGGGGTACCAGGGCGTGGAAGATGTTCGCCAAGGGAAGTTCTTCGAGGTCACTCTCGACGGAAAGCTTAGCCGCGACGCGGCCCAGGCGGAAGTCGAGCGGATCGCCCGCGAAGTTCTCACCAATCCCGTCATCGAGGATTTTCGGTACTCCCTCGAAGATTAGACAGGGCGAATTCTTTCGCTTCATTACCCAATGACGAGCGTGGCCCTCGGGCTCACCAAGGAGCACTACCGTGTGCGGAATTGTTGGATATGTCGGTAAAAAGCGTGTCGTACCGGTCATCATCGATGGATTGAAGCGGCTCGAATACCGCGGCTATGACTCCGCCGGTATCGCCGTCTCCGGCAATGGCGAGGGCCTCCAGATTCGTCGCGCCGAAGGCAAGCTGCGCAATCTGGAAGAGGTCATCCGCCTCAAGCCGCTCGATGGCACCTACGGCATCGGCCACACGCGCTGGGCAACGCACGGCCGTCCCAGCGAAGAAAATGCCCATCCGCATCGCGACTGCACCGGTCACATCGTCGTCGTACACAACGGCATCGTCGAGAACTACATGCAGCTCAAGAAGCAGCTCCGCGCCAGCGGCCACACCTTCTCGACCGAGACCGACACCGAGGTCATCGCCCACCTCATCGAAAAGCACATCGCCGCCGGAAGCAATGGACAGAAAATTCCTCTTGAAGAAGCCGTACGTCTGACGGTTCGCGAACTCGCCGGCGTTTTCGCGTTGGCTGTCATCTCCGTCGACGAGCCCAACAAGATCGTCGCCGCGCGCAATGGCCCGCCTGCCGTTATCGGCCTCGGCAAGGATGAGTACTTCGTCGCTTCCGACGTTCCTGCCATTCTTTACCACACGCGCGATCTCTTCTTCCTTGGCGATGGCGACCTTGCGACCATCACTCCCAGCGGCGTGCAGTTGACGGACTTCGACGGCAACTCCATCACCCGACAGGTACAGCACGTCACCTGGGACCCCATCATGGCGGAAAAGGGCGGCTTCAAGCACTTCATGCTCAAGGAAATCTACGAGCAGCCTCGCGCCATTCGCGACACTTCGATGGGCCGCCTCTCTCTCGACACCGGCAAAATCTTCCTCGACGAAATGGACATTTCCGAGGAAGAGTTAAAGAACATCAAGAAGATGCAGATCGCCGCGTGCGGCACCAGCTGGCATGCCGCGCTCGCCGGCAAGTTCATGATTGAGCGCCTGGCGAAAGTCCCGGTCGAGGTCGATTACGCCAGCGAGTTCCGCTATCGCGACCCGATCACTGGTCCTGACGAAATCACCATGCTGATTACCCAGTCGGGCGAAACCGCGGACACCATCGCTGCACAGCGCGAATCCAAGGCAAAGGGCTCCAAGACTCTCGCCATCTGCAATGTCGTCGGAGCCATGATCGCCCGCGAAGCCAACGGCACTATCTACACTCACGCCGGCCCGGAGATCGGCGTCGCTTCCACCAAGGCCTTCACCGCGCAATTGACCGCGCTTTTCCTCTTCGCTCTCTACCTCGGTCAAATCCGCGGCACCGTTACCGAAGAGGAATCCCGCAAGTTGGTCGAAGAACTCTCCATGCTCCCGGGTAAACTCGAATCCGTACTGGCGCGCGAAGAGGAACTCGAAGACCTCGCCAAGCAGTACAACCGAGCCACCGACTTCCTCTTCCTCGGACGCGGTATCCACTACCCCATCGCCCTCGAAGGCGCGCTCAAGCTGAAGGAAATTTCCTACATTCACGCCGAAGGCTATCCCGCCGGCGAGATGAAGCACGGCCCCAACGCGCTCATCGACGAAAACCTTCCTGTCGTAATTCTTGCCACCAAGGATGTCAACGATCCCAACTCCGTGCTCCGTTACGAGAAAACCATCTCGAACCTGAAGGAAGTAAAAGCGCGCAGCGGACAGGTCATCGCCATCGCCACCGAGGGCGACGATGAGATTCACGAATCGGCGGATTACGTCGTCTTCGTTCCGAGCGCACCGGAGTTGCTGTCGCCGATTCTTGAAATCGTTCCCTTGCAGTTGCTCGCCTATCACATTGCGGTCCGCCGCGGATGCGACGTCGATCAACCACGCAATCTCGCCAAGTCCGTCACGGTTGAGTAATCGGACAAACGATTGTTTTATCGGGGCGGCTTCGGGCCGCCCTTTCGTTTGCCTCCGGAATTCCGGGGCGATTTCCTCGGATAGCCGATGCGTGCTTTAGAATGGAAGAAACCCACCGGGTTTTACTGGATACATCGTGGAAAAGGATTTGCTCACCGCGCGACTTACGCGCTCCGTCATTTTGTCTGATCGAACCAAGCACCTCGAGTTCGAGGTCATTGGCGATGACCGTTTCGATTTCATCCCCGGCCAGTTTGTCTCCGTGCGCGAACCCAAGCTGGACGGCAAGTTCATCACCCGCGCCTACTCCATCGCCTCGGCTCCTCACGGCGACAATCGTTTCGACCTCTGCCTGAATCGCGTCGACGACGGTTTTATGTCGAACTATCTCTGCGACCTTGAACCCGGCGCCGAGATACACCTCCATGGACCGTATGGACACTTCATTATCAAGGAAGGCGACCGCCGCGACGCGCTCTTCATCGCCACCGGCACCGGCATCGCCCCTTTCCGCGGAATGGTCCACTGGCTCTTCGACAACCGGGAGCATCATCAGGATCGCCAGTTCTGGCTTATCTACGGTACGCGCCATCCGCAGGACATCTACTATCGCGAGGAGTTCGAGAAGCTCGCTGCCGCGAATCCGAACTTCCACTACATCGTCACCCTCAGCCGCGCCGCTGAGGACTGGACGGGAGCGCGGGGCTATGTACAGGACCACGCCCGCGAAATCGTCGACGGCCGCACTGACATGGAAGCCTACGTCTGCGGCCTCAACCAGATGGTCTCCGCCGTCCGCCACTTATTGAAGGACGAACTCGGCTGGGATCGCCACCAGATCGTCTACGAACGCTACGACTGACCAGCTCGAGACATTTACAAATGACAATCCCGGTCGCCAGGACCGGGATTTCGTATCTGCAACGTTCGCACTTACTCCGCTTCTGTCTCAGCTAGGCCAATCACATCGGCTCGTACCTTCCTCCAGCGCGCAATGGCATAGAACGCGCACCCCAACGCCACCACCCCAGCGCCCAACGTGAACGCGCTCACATCTCCCAGCCGTTCGCTGCGATTGCGCACAATGCCCAGCAGCACAAGCACTGTCGGAGGCACTCCCAGCAGCACTGCCGCCCATGTTCCTCCCGGCACTCGGAACGGTCGCGCCAGTTGCGGCTCTTTCACGCGCAACGCAACCATCGCCGCAAATTCCAGCACCAGGCTCAGCCCGTAGAGCAGCATGTCCAGCAGCACCAGGTGCGTAAAACTCAGCCCCAGCGAGAGCATCCACGCCGCCGCACACACCACCACCGACACATACGGCACTTCAGTTCGCGCCGACGTTTTCGACAATATCTTCGGCAGATATCCATCCTGCGCCATCACCGCCGGCAGCCGCGTGTACGACATCACCAGTGCATTGAAAATGCCCACCGCGCTGAGAATGCCTCCGACGACAACCGCAACTTCCGCCCAGTGTCCGGCAACCATCCCCGCCACGTCCGCCCACGCACCGTCCTGCCAGGCCGCCAGCGGAACCCGCGCCCACGCCATCGCCGCCACCGGCACCAGGTACGTCACCGTCACCAGGGCCACCGCGCCTAGAATCGCAATTGGATATGTCTTCTGTGGACGATCCACTTCTCCCGCCACCGTCGACGCATTGTCCCATCCCATGTAATTCCACATCGCGATCATCAATCCGCCCAGCAGATCTCGGTTTCCCGCCGCATGGTGCGTCACCGCTCCGGGATGCATTACCGCCACCGCCGACACCACCGCAAACGGCGCCAGCAGGACCAGTCCCATCCATGCCGACCCTTCGCCCACGGCGCTCGCTCCAGCCAGATTCCACGCCGTGCACACCACAATCATCGCCGCGCCCACCACCACCGCATGTCCGCCCTCCCCCGCCCACGGCCACAACCGTTGCAGGTAGAGCACGAAAAGCGTCGGATAGATCGCCATGTCAAAAATGCTGGCCGCCAGCGACAGCCACGACTCCTGGAAGCCCCAGAACGGCCCCAGCGCCCGCCGAACCCACACGTAGTACCCGCCCTCGTCTGGAACGGCCGACGACAGCTCTGCGACCATTAATCCAGTAGGTAGGCTCCAGATTAGCGGCGTGATGATCAGAATTGCGATCGCCCACCCGTAGCCCGCCCCTCCAATCAGGTCTTCCAAACCGTACGGTCCACCGGAGACCATGAAGTACGTCGCCATCATCAACGGCAAAATTGTCAGGCGTCGGTTTAGGGTTTTCTTTTTCATCTAAGTCGCTGAAAGAACGATGGATAATAGCACTCCCTGCGGCCTGGTCAAACCCCATATTCGTGCATCCTTCTGTGATTCCGGCTCATCCAATAGTTGACAGCAAAACACTCAAGTTCTATGATGCAACCCGTAACAAGTCAACATTGACCTCAAATCGCTCTCGTTGCAAAGCTTTTGCGGCATCAGCCCTGACGCAAATCGTTCCGGGCTTCAGAATTCAGTAGGAGGCAGGCTCCAATGGCAAAGATTATCGGCATCGATCTTGGCACCACGAACTCCGTGGTAGCCGTTATGGAAGGCGGTGAGCCCAAGGTCATTGCCAACGAAGAAGGTGGCCGCACCACGCCTTCCGTGGTCGCCATCACCAAAACCGGCGAGCGTCTGGTCGGCCAGGTGGCGAAGCGCCAGGCGATCACCAACCCGGAAAACACGATTTACTCCATCAAGCGGTTTATGGGCCGCCGTTTTGACGAAGTCAACGAAGAGATGAAGATGGTGCCCTACAAGGTCGTCCAGTCGGGCGATCACGTCGCCATCCTCGCGCAGGGCAAGGACTACACCCCGCCCCAGCTCTCCGCGTTGATTTTGCAGAAACTAAAGAAGGCCGCCGAGGACTACCTTGGCGAGACCGTCACCGACGCCGTCATCACCGTCCCGGCATACTTCAACGACGCGCAGCGTCAGGCCACCAAGGACGCCGGCAAGATTGCCGGTCTCGACGTCAAGCGCATCATCAACGAACCCACGGCAGCCGCTCTTGCTTACGGCCTCGACAAGAAGAAGGACGAGACCATCGCTGTGTACGACTTCGGCGGCGGCACCTTCGACATTTCGATCCTCGAAGTTGGCGAAGGCGTCATCGAAGTCAAGTCGACCAATGGCGATACGCACCTTGGCGGCGACAACCTTGACCAGCGCGTCGTCGATTGGCTCATCGAAGAGTTCAAGAAGGACGAAGGTCTCGACCTGCGCGGCAAGGGCAATGAAATGGCCTTGCAGCGTCTTCGTGACGCGGCCGAGCGCGCCAAGATCGAGCTCTCCACCACCATGCAGACCGAGATCAATCTGCCGTTCATCACGGCTGATGCCTCCGGTCCCAAGCATCTGGTGAAGACGCTCACCCGTTCCAAGCTCGAAGAAATGGTTCGCGACATCGTCGAGCGCTCCGTCAAGCCGTGCGAAAACGCCATGAAGGATGCGGGCGTCACCGCCGGTCAGATTGACGAAGTGGTTCTGGTTGGCGGACAGACGCGCATGCCCTTCATCCAGGAACTGGTGAAGAAAACTTTTGGCCGGGAGCCCCACAGGGGTGTCAACCCGGATGAAGTCGTCGCAGTCGGCGCGGCCATTCAGGGCGGCGTGTTGCAGGGTGAGGTGAAGGATCTGTTACTGCTCGACGTTACTCCCTTGACACTCTCCATTGAGACTCTAGGTGGGGTGGCGACGACGATGATCCCGCGCAACACCACCATCCCGACTCGCAAGACCGAGGTCTTCTCCACGGCGGCTGACAGCCAGACTTCCGTCGAAGTTCACGTCCTGCAGGGTGAACGGCCAATGGCGGGGCAGAACCGCACCCTCGGCAAGTTCCATCTGAATGGAATTCCGATGGCTCCGCGAGGCGTGCCGCAGATCGAGGTCACTTTCGACATCGATGCGAACGGCATCCTCAACGTCACCGCCAAGGACATGGCGACCGGCAAGGACCAGAAGATCACCATCACTTCTTCTTCCGGCTTGAGCAAGGAAGAGGTCGAGCAGATGGCGAAAGAAGCCGAAGCCCACTCCTCCGAGGACAAGGCGAAGCGCGACGAGATCGAAATTCGCAACCAGCTCGACGGCATGGTCTACCAGATTGAAAAGATGCTGCGCGAGAACGGCGACAAGATCTCCGGCGGCGAGCGTGGCGATGTCGAAAACGCCCTGGGCGACGCCAAGAAGGCGCTCGAGGGTAGTGACGTCAAGGTGATGCAGGGAGCGCGCGACCGGCTCCAGGCCGCCTCGCACAAGTTGGCGGAAGCCATGTACAAGGCGACTTCGGCACAGGCGCAGCCCGAGCCAGGTCCGCAGGCTGGCCCAACCGATGGCAGCGCCACCGATGCAGGCCATAAGAAGGACGATGGCGTGATCGACGCCGAGTACGTCGACGTCGACGATAGCAAGAAGAATTAAGCGCCCATCAGAGGTGCATTGCGATGGAGGGGCGCACGAGCGCCCCTTCTGCATACCTCGCCGCTTGAGATTTTTCGCGGCTCAGAAGCTTTCATAGCGTTAAGGTGATCATGCATTTCGACGTAAACGGAACGATATATTTTTTGAACTTCAATCCCAGCGAAGAGCGCTGGATGTTGTTAACTCCATCGGCTGACGGTGTCGAGAGTGTGCAGGTTTTTGATGACGGCGCACCTGTGTTCGAGAACATGGTGATCGATTTCGAGCCAGGCGACCACCGGATACTGAACTAAACGCTGTCGTCATGTTTTTGCTCGAAACTTGAAACTCGAAACCTGAAACTTCCGTGAGGCTTTATGCAGAAGATTCCTCAGGCAGTTGCCATGATCCTGCTCATCGGCGCACTCACTGTGGGCGACGCCTCGGCGCAGCGCGTAAGGCCGTCCGGCAAGGGTGCGGTCGCCGGCTCCACCGCCGTGCGCGCACAGGCTGAAATCTCCAGCCTGCTTCACGAGTTTCTCTCCAGGGTCAACGACCCGGCAATGCACGATCGATTCTGGGCCAGCGATCTCGTCTATGTCGGCGCCACCGGCGTCGTCCGCACCAAGCCGGAGATCATGAAGTCCGTCCGCGAAGCTGCCGCCAAGGGCGCGAACTATACGGACAAGGATTCCTACGGAGCCGAAGACGTGCAGGTGCGCCAGTACGGCAACGTCGCCGTACTCGACTTCAAGCTCGTCGCCCACTCGGGCAACACGACGGACTACTACCGCAACTCGGGAACGTTCGTGAAGCGCAATGGAAAATGGCAAGCGGTAAACTGGCAGGCGACGAAAATCGAACCGCCAAAACCGGAAGCGGCAAAGAAGCCGACGGGAAAAGAGTAAAGAGTCTCAGGCTGCATCTTGCTTCTTACTTGAAACTTGAAACTCACAACAGCAAACTTGCGTACGAAACTGGATAATGGCCAACCAACAAAAAGACTATTACGCAATTCTTGGAGTCAAGAAGACCGCGACCGCGGACGAAATCCGCAAGGCCTTTCGCAAGCTCGCGCGCAAGTATCATCCTGACGTCAACCCCAACAACAAGCGCGCCGAGGAGAAGTTCAAGGAACTCTCCGAGGCCAACGACGTTCTCAGCGATCCCAAGAAGCGCAAGATCTACGACCAGGTCGGCTTCTACTCTGACAATATCGATCCCGCCACCGCCGAGGCCTACGCGCACGGCGGCGCGCAGGAAGTTCCCTTCGACTTCACGAACTTCGACTTCTCTCAGGCGACGCAACAGGGTGGACGCGGCTTCCGCGACATTTTCTCCGGCATGTTCGGCGGTGCGCAGACGCACGGTCCCGAGGCCGGTACCGATCTCGAATACCAGGTCCACGTGCCTTTCTGGCATGCCATTCGCGGTGGAGAGGTCAATCTCCAGATCCAGCGCCCCGACCCGCAAGGCCGCATGAAGACCGAGTCGCTGCGGGTCAACATCAAGCCCGGCACACGCGACGGCCAGCGCATACGGCTGGCCAACAAGGGCAACCCGGGCCTGCGCAGCGGTCCTCATGGCGACCTTTACCTGGTCATCAACATTGAGCCGCATCCGGTCTTCCGCCGCGAAGGCGACGACATTTACATCACCGTCCCGGTCATGCCGTGGGAAGCCGCTCTTGGCGCTAAGGTCGAAGTCCCCACCATCGACGGTCGCGCCCAGCTTCGCATCCCTCCCGGCACGCAGAGCGGCCAGAAACTCCGCATGCGCGACAAAGGCGTGAAGTCGGCCACGCACAACGGCGCCACCGGCGACCAGATCGTCGAACTGAAAATCGTTGTCCCCGAAGTGCCGAACGTGGCCGCCAAGGAACTTTGGCAGAAATTGGAAAAGCTCCAACCGGAAGATCCAAGAGCAGACCTTTTCCGGCAGGTGTAGTGGAATTTACGATTGTCAATGTACGAATGACGCGTAGTGCGAGACTCGCGACTAACGACTAGCGACTTCTTCTATGACCAAACGCAAAGGCAAAGGCGCATACATGATCTCCGTCGTCGCGGAGATGTACGACATTCATCCGCAGACGCTTCGCCTCTATGAGCGCGAAGGACTGCTGAAGCCGTCGCGTTCGGAAGGCAACACGCGCCTTTACACCGAAGAGGACCTGAAGCGGCTGGAGTTCATCCTCTCGCTGGCGCGCGATCTTGGCGTCAACATCGCCGGTATCGGCATCATCCTCAATATGCGCGAAAAGATGGAGCAGATGCAGCAGCAGATGCAGGAGTTCGTCCGCTACGTCCAGCAGGAAGTGATGACCCGGGCGCAGGCTGCCACGCCCAAGGAAGGTGCGCTTGTCCCCATGCGTCGCAACCCCGTCGTTCTCAACGGCAATACGAACGCCTCCCGCGAGCGCAAGCGCTAGTCAAATTTGCTTCCAGAAACACGTTGGCGGCAGATCACTCTGCCGCCGTTCCCTTTTCGGGCATTTTTTTTAACGCTGAAAACCGCCCACCACCAAGGTAGCGGTTGATTGACAACCTTCAATCTACGGGCAACCTACATCTTCCAACCGATCCACACGGGCACACCTTTGTCGTCGCGCAATACGATGACGTTGTCGCCCTTCACGATCTCGCGCGCCAGGATTTCGTCTGTGCCATCCGCGTCTTTCACCTTTGATCCTGTCACTTCCACCTGGTCGCCCTTGGCGAAACTGACTTCAATCGCCGCCAGAAATTTCTCCGGTCCCACGTGAACCAGGATGGTTTCTGTGTCGGTCTTCACCATCAGGTGGACCCCTTCATTGGCCCCGGGAATGATCTTTACTTCGTCAACCACCCCTTTGATCTTTGTTTCGGTGGCCTTGTTATATTTCGGGGTTGTGCTGCCGCTTTGTGCCGACGCCAATGTCAGCGCGAGCAGTACGAAGAGAGCAATCGCGAACGCTAACCTGGAAAATCCCTGTCGTAGCATGGTTCGCTTCTCCTTTCAGCTCGGAGGCCAGTGCGGGAACATACGTAACGGGAGTATGGCAAGTCGTCGCCCTCGGAGACAATCTTTTTTTACGGCTGAAGTAGCGCTTTCCGGGGCGTTTCCGACGTCTCTGGTTCTCCGCCTCACTGCCCTTCAGCCACGTACGCTTCGTACGTGACTTCATGCACTCCTCCGCCCGGCGGATGGCTTTTCAGCCTCTTTCCTGCCGGGAGTCGGCCGGCCACCGTGGCTTCTGGCGGCCTTTTCCGACGCCTCTACCGTAGGTCTGACGCCACCTTCCTTCAGTGAGCCGTATCACTCCGGGGAGTGACAGTTGATTCCCCTTCATTCGTCAGTTGCTCTATATGGAGACTTTGAGAAATAATCCTCGCATCTCTTGTGTGTCAGGCTGAGATCACTCTGGTGCGCTGGCCCAACTCTTACCGGTACCTCACGCGATTGCACACCGTGCCCACCCAGGCAGAGCGTCTCCACGTCGAGACGGTCCTGAGTGGCGCGCGTATCGTATTGACCGTTCTGTCTCTTGCGGCCGTCATGATGGATCCGACCGAGCCGACGGTCTACGCGCGCACTGTTTACACCTTCCTGACTCTCTGGCTTTGCTACAGCGTCCTGGCGCTTGTCTGGATTCGCTTCCGCGGCGCGTCCGAGCCGGCACGCATCACCATGCACATCATTGACATCGTGCTGCCCTCGCTCATCATGCTCTTCACGCATGGTCCCAGCAGCCCGTTCTTCGTGCTCTTCATCTTTGCCCATATCGGCGCCGCCTTCCGCTGGGGATTCCCGGAAACCATGCTCACTTCGATCGGTGGCGTGGCGCTTCTCGATCTTGAAGCCATGTTCCTCACCGCCACCAGCAAACCGTTCCATGAGTTGCTGGGCGGCGAATTCGAAATCAATCGGCTCATCATCCGCTCCGCCTACCTGTTGGCAATCGGCTACCTCGTCGGCGTCCTCGGCGAAAATGAGAAGGAGCGGCGCGCGGAAAGCTCCGTCATCGCCCGCGTGCTGAACGCGGCGCGTCCCGAACACGGCATGGCCGCAACCTTGCAGGCGGCTTTTGCGGAATACATTCGCATCTTTCGTGCCGATCGCGTGTTTGTAGTTACACAGGACTTGGCGACGGATCGTGTTTTTATCTGGAATAGCCAGGCGGCAGGTGCCCCGGATGTGCGTCCCACCGTGTCGGAGATGCCACGGCAGTCGGAGACGTACCTGTTGCGCAACCGGCCTCGGACCTTTTACGTAGCGCAGATGCCAAATGGTGATATTGCCAGTGCATCCATCGTGGCGGATGGTGGCTATAGCGAATCTCTGGGAACCGAAACTATCCCTGATATTCCGTTTTACAGCGGCACGGTTCGCTCGCTCATCGGCAGCAGTTATGAACTTGGCCACGAATGGAGCGTTCGCCTTATCATCGTTAACGGAGATCCCGGTCGCAATGCGGAAAAGGAACTGCGGTTCCTCGATTTACTCTTCCGCCAGTCGATGTCTGCCGCCTATAGCGTATATCTTGTTCGAAGGCTGCGGGCACGAGTGGGGGCCATGGAACGCGCCAGGGTGGCGCGCGAACTGCATGACGGAGCCATTCAATCCTTGATCTCTGCTGAAATGCGCGTCGATGTCCTGCGCCGTCGTGCTGAACGGGATATGCCGAGCATCGGAACCGAACTCGACGAAATCCAGACGCTGCTTCGCGGCGAGGTCCTGAACCTCCGCGAACTCATGCAGCAGATGAAGCCCGTCGAACTGGGCCCGCAGCAGTTGCTCGACCACATGGCTGATTTAGTCGATCGTTTTCGGCGCGATACCGGCATGATCGCCCGATTCGTGTCCGATCACTCCGGGGAAGTCAATATATCGCCGCGTACCTGCCGCGAACTGCTTCGCATCGTGCAGGAGGGTCTGGCCAATGTCCGGAAACATGCCCGCGCCGGAAGCGTTATCGTCGCCTTCGATGACGAAGACGGGTATTGGAAACTGACCATTGCCGATGACGGCCGTGGTTTCGATTTTTCCGGTTATATGTCATTTCGCGATTTGCTTGGCAGCACTAAGGGCCCAGCCATCATCAAAGAGCGTGTACACGGTATTGGAGGCGAATTGAACATCGATTCTCATCCCGGCCATGGCACCCGCCTTGAAATCAAGCTCCCTAAGAAAGGACATACGTCCCATGGACAATAAGATAAACACTGTCCGCATCGTCATCGCGGATGACCACACCATCTTTCGCGACGGCCTTCGCCGGCTTCTGGAGTCTGAACCGGAGTTCGAGATTGTTGGTGAAGCGGCGGACGGCGCCGAGGCTGTCCAACTCGTCCAGCAGGCCCATCCCGATATCCTTCTGCTGGATCTAGCCATGCCCCGCATGCCCGGTCTGGAGGCTCTACGGGAACTCTCCGAGCTCCGTGCCACCACGCGCGTCATTCTCTTGACCGCCGCCATTGAAAAGCGACAGATCATCGAGGCCCTGCAGGTCGGTGCCCGCGGCGTCGTCATGAAGGATGCCGCCACGCAGATGCTCATTAAGGCCATGCGTACCGTCATGAGCGGTCAGTTCTGGGTGGGACGCGAAGCTGTCACCGACATGGTCCAGTACCTGCGCGACCAGCTCGCTTCACAGCCGCAGCCCAAGGCTAAGAGCTACGGTCTCACTCGTCGTGAAATCGAGATTCTCGGCACCATCGTCGCCGGCCTCAGCAACAAGGAAATCGCCCAGAAGTTTTCCCTCAGCGAAGACACCGTGAAGCATCACCTCACGAATATCTTCGACAAGGTCGGGGTCTCAAGCCGTCTGGAACTGGCGTTGTTTGCCATCAACAACCGGCTTATCGAACAGTAATTCTTCGGCTCCTCGAACATGAAAAGTCCGGCCACGTGCCGGACTTTTTGTATTCAGGCCTATTTCGTCACTATAGTGACATATATCAATCTATAGCCTTCCGCACCCGAACGGCCCTTCCTCCCACACTTTCAGTTGTGGAGGCAGTGGACTCTCCGCCGGGGCTTCCTTGGGAGCGGCTTTCGGATGGTACGCGCAACACGGCTCCTCCGCGAACATATCTCCCGTCAGCGCATACGCCCGCGCCCGCGACCCGCCGCATACCTGCCGGAATTCGCACACGCCACACTTCCCGTGAAGATTGTCTTCATCCCGAAGAGCCTTGAACAGCGGCGAGTTGCGGTACAAATCCGCCAGTGATTCCCTCCTCACATTGCCCGCCGAAACCGGCAGGAAGCCGCTCGGAAACACTTCGCCCTGGTGCGAGATAAAGACGAATCCCTTGCCGTCGTTGATTCCCTTCCGCGCCCGTCCAATGCCATCTTCTGACTGCGGCATTCCCAGCACCTGCGGCAACCGTGACTGCTCCACGCCTTCGCGCCGCAGCTCCGTCCTGCGTTGCAGCAGGTAACGCCGGTAGTGCTGCGCCTCCGTGCTCTTGATATCGAACTTTGCGTGCTTCGAAGTTTCGTACAGCCGGGAAAAAACTTCCTCGAACTCATCCGCTGAAATCAAATCCACAGTCTGTCCGCGGCCCGTGGGCACCAGGAAGAAGACGCTCCACAGCACGATGTCCATGGTCTCCAGCAGCGCGATCATGTCGTCCAGGTATTGCAGGTTGTGCCGCGTGATCGTCGTATTGATCTGCACCGGCAGCCCAATCTCGCGCGCCCACCGAACCGCTTGCAGCGTCCAGTCATAGGACCCCGCCACCCTCCGGAACGCATCGTGAATCTTCGCCGTCGGTCCATCCAGGCTGATGGCCAGTCGCGCCAGTCCAGACTCCTTCAGTCTTACGATTGCCTCCCGCGTCAGCAGCGGTGTCGCGCTCGGTGTCAACGAAGGCCGCACGCCCTTGCTCGCCGCATAGCTCACCAGGTCGTAGATGTCTGGCCGCTTCAGCGGATCTCCCCCGGTCATTACGAACAGCGGCGCCTGCATCGCCGCAACTTCGTCGATCATCCGTTTCGCTTCTTCGGTTGAAAGTTCAAATGGGTTCCGTAGCGGCTGCGCGCACGCCCTACAGTGCACGCATGCCAGGTCGCATGCCTGCGTCGTCTCCCAGATCACGATGAAGGGCCGCTCATTAAAGTCGATATGATTGAAATTCATTGCCCGCTCCTCTTGCCCTATGAAGTCCCACTTTCGCAGGCGCTCGCGCTCGCCGCGATGACCTAAGTCACAGCCGTCACTCTCCCGGGTGAGGCCCGTCACTTCGGCAAAACCGCCGACGCGGAACAATCTTCTTGAGCGCTGCACTGCCCAGTTGCGCTCCGGGAGTACAACATGTCGCAAGATATCCGCGACGTGATCCAGGTCCTGCGGTACGAACTCAATTTCCTCGAACAGGGTGGATACGAGCGTGTCGTCAAGGCCGGTGTCGCATCGTCTCCATTTCGCAGCACTTATACGTGCCTGAACTTTGGTGACCCGCTGCGTCCTCACGCCTGCCATGAATGCCTGCTTTACGATTTCGTCCCAGCACGTTACCGCACCGAAGACGTGCCCTGCCACCACATACCCCTCAATGGTGGTGAAACCATCGCCAGCCTGTTGAAAACAAGTGACAGGAAGCAGCTCGTGATTGCTCTAGGACACTGGCTGCGGGTCACCATTGCGCGCCTCGAAGCGCAGCGCGAAGCGAATTCCGTTTCTCAAGCCCGTTAGTTCATTCCCTTTTTCTTTTCAATTTCGGGAGATTTGTGTTGGCAATCTCGAAATTCCAAGGAAAAATTGCAGCGGCGAGACGGGCCTTGCCGTCGAACCACATAGAAACCGTCCTCCACTCGGACGGGAAGACCGAGGCCATCATGAAACGGTCGTTCCTTACGCTTTCCCCTCAGGAAGCCCTGCACGTTGCCGTCTTCATTGAAGAGCGCAACGCGGAGCTGTACCACCGTTTCGCTGAGATGTTCGTTGAATTCAGGGACTTGCAGTCGTTGGAAATTGCCAGCGTTTTCTGGGATATGGCCGTAGAGGAACGTCATCACAGCACCATGCTCCAGAATCGCTATACCGAAACTTACGGCAACGCCTCCTGTGCGCTCACCGAAGAAGATTCACAGGAAATGATTGAGCTGCCCAAGCTGGAAGATGGTGATGTCTTTGGTGGAGAAAAGAATGCTCCTGAAGCCCCGTCCGCCCGGCTGCGCGCCTTGCAAGTCGCCCTATCCGCAGAAATCCAGGCTCGCAAGTTCTACGCCACGCTTGTCGAGAACACATCCGACGCGGGCCTCCGCCGCGTCTATCGCGAACTCGCGGAGTTCGAGACTGACCACGTGACTTTCCTCGAAAAGAAAATGCTGGAGAACCCGAAATCCGCCAAGTGAATTTGGCCCGGCTCTCTCACCTGGAAACACGAAGGCCACGGCATCAGCCGCGGCCTCTTTTCTTGCCCGCCTTTTTCTCCGAACCTATTCCACGTCTGCCGGGAACGATTTGAACTCCACGTCGCGTGTCGTGCTGGTGGTCTTTCCGCTGGCGTCTTTCTTGTAGATCGTCAGCTTACCTTGCAGCACTCGGTACGCCTCGTCATTCGGCGTCTTTCCCGGTCCGCGTCCCACTGTCCCCGCGAACTCAAACCAGGTGTCGTGAACCGGCTTGGTGATCCACGTCAGCTTGTCTCCGTTCAGCGATCCCTTGTCGAAAAACTGGTCGAGAAACGTGCCCTTGTCCGTATCCGAGTCGCCGTAGCGCGATACGAATCCCGTCACTCCGGCGGCGTCCACGCTGACCTGCACGAATTCGCCATCGCGCAGGAAGGTATACATTCCCGAGATGTCTTCCGTGGCTTGCGGCTGCTGCGCTGGACCGCTGGGCGCTGGCTTCTGTTGTCCGCAGGCCAGGATCGCCATCGCCAGCATCACGACGATGCACGAGCAAATCTTCTTCATAATGATATTGAGTATAGTCGCAATTCAGCGTCGGGTGACCGGCACGTCCGGCGCCGGCCATTTGTAGTGCCAACTCGGATATAATCACAGTCCTTGGGGCCAATGACTCAAGCTGGCAGCAGTCGCGAAGCCTCTCCTTCCCTCGCGCCGCCGCAGGCAGGCGACGTAACTCCGCCTGTGTTCCTGGTGCCTGTTCAGTCCTGGTGGGGTAATTTCTGCAACAATCTTCTTGACCTGCTTCTCTTTCGCCCCCTGCCCGCCATTCATCCGAGCTCTTTACCGGGACGCTTCTGGCCGGACGTGTTCGTCTCCGAGCGCATCTCCTGGCGGGCTTTGTTTGACTCGGCGCTTCTTCACGTCGCCGTCGTTCTCGTGCTCTTTGGAGTCGGCCGATGGGAATTATTAAGCCGTCCATAAGTAAGTAGACATTGAGTCGCACAATAGGTACACTCGATGTGTGCCACAGACGGACGCTCGCCAACTCGACCATAAGACACT
>Ga0307375_10000996_pt1 | contig 32276 bp, 28 predicted proteins | sample TR1MG_FD_202531 | JGI IMG/M metagenome (GOLD analysis project Ga0307375, IMG submission 202531) | Soil microbial communities from Risofladan, Vaasa, Finland - TR-1 | ecosystem: Environmental > Terrestrial > Soil > Coastal area > Acid sulfate soil | place: Finland: Risofladan, Vaasa | collected... | reverse complement strand
CTTTGGGGCGGGTTATGGTTTCGAAATGTTGACTCATTCCAAATGGCTATCGCATTGCCGTATTTATTATTGGGGTGATATTGACACTCATGGCTTTGCTATTCTTGATCAACTTAGGAGTCAATTACCGCACACTAAGTCCATCTTGATGGATCGAGGCACGTTGCTGAAATTTGAATCACTTTGGGGTGAAGAAGAAAATCAGACATTGCGTGATCTGACTAGATTGTCGCCCGAAGAATTAGTGCTTTATAACGATTTGCGTGACAACCGCTTACGCGACAATCTTCGGCTTGAGCAGGAAAAAATTAGTTTTGGTTGGTTAAATAGCGCATTGCTAAAAACAGAAATTGGCAGTGAGTCATTCCCGATCGCTTAGTTGCCGCATACATTAGCTTTACTGCAAGCAAAGTAATACTATCCTATAACCTTTGTCGATAGCAACAATCCAAGTCTCTTGGGTCAACTTATTGGAGTGAATAATGGCTTCCGTTGCAAATGGTAAGGAGGGTGACCGAAAAGCAAAGAAAACGCGCCCTGATGGTACAGATCGCGATAGATATAAAAATCTTGAGAAGTGGAGCTATCGGAAGTGGGCATGGGAGTTTCTTCGTCGGAATCATGAATTTATTACTGAATGCAAGAGAGTAAAGGGCGGAACAGAAAAGGAGAAGCAGTCTGTTGCGCAACAATTCGGATTGAAGCAATATAAGCCGTATACAGAAAGATATAGAGGCGAGTCTGGCACCCCGAAATTTGTAATTGGCTCTATATCGAGCTGGACAAATTTAGATTGTGACAAAAATGATGGTCGCCTTGCACCAATCAGGATAGGACATGGGCAAGTTCTGATCCGATTCGATTTAGCATCTGCGATTGACGACAAAAAGGCGTTAGATAAACAGCTTCGTTTAGCTGAACAACGCATAAAAAAACGTATGGCTGCCTATGAAAGGGTAATTAAAAGGGCTGCGGAAGTTCATAAATTCAAGGCCGTAAATTTCGGAATATATATTCGATTACTAGATCATTTAGCGTTGAACAAGACACCTCTTGAATGTGCCAAATTGGTCTTTCCAAGTAGAGTAAAGGAAGGTCGAACTGATAATTATCTCCGCATGGATGTAAAGGATCCCATCAAGGCCGCCAAAAAACTAGCAAATGAAGGGTATCGTTATCTATCCGTACTAACGAAAAAGCCTGATGGGAAAGGCATACCCATAGAATTTTGATTCTTATTGGGAGTTGAGAGACCTTTCTCAACTCCCAATTGAAAATTACTCGCTTCTGAAAAGATGGGACTTGTGTAGGCCTGCACAATTTCCCAACTTAACAGGAGCATTCATGATGTATAAAAGCGAATCACCTCAATCTGCCAAGCTAACTTTCGAGCCTCGGCATCGCACTGTGGTTTCTGTAAAAGAAGAACCAGCAGTCAATAGTAAACAGCAAATCCAATCAGAAAATCCCTCCAAATCAAGCAGGTCTCAATCGGTTTCTCTTTTGCAGTTTGATCAGCTGCCTGATACAGCATACGTTCGTCTTCCCGTCGTGCTGGCCCTCTTTGGCTGCTCAAGGGCCACTTGGTATCGCTGGGTGAAGAGCGGTCGCGTGCCGGCCCCCAAAAAGCTTAGTAGCCGTATTTCAGTTAATCAGGTTGGTTCGTTGCGGGTTTGCCTTAAGAATTTCGAGGCATCGGGCCAATTAGGTTCGATAGAGGGGGACGGAAAATGACTCTCCAAAGATTTAAATCTAAAAATATTATTTCGGCCCGTCCCACCAACCTTGCCGCCGGAAAGCTGAAGCTAAAAACCAGAGTTAAGAAAAGCAGAAGGAATGCGAATCGCAAGTCTGAGCAGAACGTACTGAGCGAAAATAATCTCGAGGTTTCGACTGAGGGATCATTGATTCCAAGGAACATGCGTGTAGTAGGGATGACGCCTGATGGATTAGAAATCGTTATCCTCATTACCTCAAATGGCCAATCGAAATATTACAGTCTTCCCGTTGTCCATTTGACGTTTGGGGATAAAAAACCATTGGCAGTTGCTTGTGCAGAAACTGGATTTTATGACTTTGCAGACAGGGCGAAACTTAAAAGATTATCAGCAGAATTGTTGCAGCGTGGCAAGACCAAAAAGGTAATAGCCCTATCCTCCAGTGGGGTGCATACGATTGAGGTCGATGGTAAGGCCTATAACGCCTATGTGTTGGGAGGAAAGTTGCACTGGATGGGGACTGCCGCTCCCATAAAAGTAATCGTAGCAAATTGCCAAAAATCAGTTATTACTTCATGCAACCATTCTCTGTGGAAGGAAAAAGTCGGTAGATATTTGGCAGGCAATCCGTATGCGATTGTTGTTGCTGTGCATGCCCTTTCTGCAGCACTTCATAGATTGCTTAACCAACCTAGCACATCATTGTCCCTAGTTGGTGAGTCAGGAATCGGTAAAACCACATTACAACAAAGTGCTCAATCGCAAATCGGGCCCATTGAAAATGTGGTTCCAATGTCCGGAACTAAAGTTGGGATTATTGAAAATATCGTAGAGCATCATGATAGTCCTGTGTTTTATGAAGATAGTCGCCAAATAGATAGCACCAAGATATTTATCGACATTTTATTCGCCGTAGCTGACGGCGCAAGACGTATGAAAAGCGGAGTGAGGGATAAGGAAATTACCGGAACCTTAATTCTAAGTAATGAGCGCCATATCGTGGATATGTTGGCGGGTAAAAGTGATGGAATTGATGAAGGTGTATTCGCCAGATTTGTTGAAATTGATTGTATCGCCCCGCATGGTGCCTTCCATAATCTACACGGTTACGAATCTGGTGCAGCATTTGCGTCTCTTCTGAAGCAAAATTCCCGTAAATATTACGGAGCGGTATGGCCTGTGTGGATCCAAGTCTTGTCAGACAATTGGCCAAAGGTTCTGGATTTATATAAAAAATGGCTACCCAAGGTAATGGACAAAATTGCGGAGCAGGCAGGTGAAGCTGTCCATGGTCGCGTTAATAATCGAATCCTTGATGCACTATCGTTTTCAGCTTGGGTAGGTTTAATAGCATCTCATTTTAAAATTTTGCCAATTCGAAAGAGAGAGATAGTCCACGCCTACGGTCTTGTTATGAAGGAGTATATTTCCAGGCAATTAGCAGGAACAACACCTCTTACTGACCAGCTCGTTAGTGCTGTAAGGGGGTGTCTTGACGAAAACTCAGGGCGTTTTCCCCATCTGTCGTCATTCTATGAAGAAAGCCAACGTTCAACTGTTTACGGATACCGTTGGAAGGCTAAGCGGCACGGTGAACTTTTCTTGTTTCTGCCGAATGTTTTCGACAGGCTTTTCAAAGAAGAATATGGGAGTATTGTCTATAAAATTCTTGAAGAGACGGGTTTTCTTGTAATTACAAACTCGCATGGAAAACAGTACCAAGTTCGCATCCCAGTAACTGGACAACCGAAATCCTTTATCGCAATAAAGGAAAGTATCCGCTTTGATCAGGACTTATAAATGGTAGTTTTGTCGAATTGTCACAACCGATTTTATGCTTGTGACAATTCGACATTTATCAATATACGTGATGTACAGCGACAATTCGCGAGTGTTCACATACTAGCTTATATATGTCATTTATTGACATCCAAACTCCAATGAAAGGTTTACATAATGATTGATTTTCTGAGTATCACGATTGATATTCCTCATGAACCATTTGGCTCAAAGAGAATAAAGCAGCCTGAAGATGGAGAGGTTAAAACTAAACAATTTACAAAAACACTACGCATCAACAAGGTGCCATTCTGGGTCACATCTCTTAATAGCGGCACCCAAATTAATATTCGTTGCTGCCCACTGAAACTATTCCAGGGACATAACGTATTTGGCTCGAACAGTTTGAAGATGTTGTGGACTATGCTTATCGACGAGGTACTAGCGCAGCTGGGTATCAAAACATCGGCAGCAAAGCTACGCAAATGGCATATGGGAGAGTTTCAAATTGATGAAATACACCTTACCCATCGTTTTCCTGTCGAGAAATATTCGATGATTCGGAAGGCAATCCATCATATCCTAAAATATTCAAGCATGTCTCTGAGGCCATCGTTACTACGAAAGGGTGTTGGTGTGACTCTGCGGGCACCACATGGCCTGGCTGATTGGCTTTTCTACGACAAGCATCTTGAGTTTGGGGATAAACGGACCAAGGAGCAGAAGTACCTTCAGGCAGTGGCAGGCGAACGGGCTGAAGCAGCTAAGAATCGACTATTGAAGACGTCATCGAAAAGCATCCGCGCTGAATTGAAGTTGGGCAAGAAATACTTAGACTTGGCTGAGCATATGTTAAACCGGGGCAAGCACTGGTCGGTCAATAAGGTCATTGAGGTGTTTATGCGCGAGTTAGGCTTACTCCAGCTAGGCCAGATACCCGCACTAACTCAACTGCCTGAAATATATTATCAAATTGATGACCCAAAATTGCGCGCCACGTTAATCCTTTGGGGTGCAGGGGAGGATCTGCCTGACCACTATGGCCAGACCAAGCTTCAGGCGCATCGCAGGGAAATACAGGCCAAGCTTGGTATCGATATTCTGCAAGATGAGCCCATGCTCGAACCTGCAAGCATCAATCTGTCCGATATTTTCGATTCAACCAACATGCTTGCCGGCTTTCCGAAATGGGTTAGGAAGTATCCGACTTTGGCCTTCAGTAAGGGATGACTAGATGGATACATTACCCGATTCGCTCTACTTCCAGGTGATCTTGCGCTAGTGCTTTCATTACCTACATGGGTATCCGTTCCCAATTCTCCATCGTACTGGGGCGCATCCAAAAAGAACTCAAATACGTGCCCAGCATCGCGCTTGAAGCGGAAGGCATACTACGGCAACAGATTATGTTGTCGCGCTCGTTTGGGACGACTGTAGCGGCATTTGGAGCCCTTTCTGAATAGACTGCATAACCTACCACGCCAGCGGCGGGAAAGCTCCGGCGAGATGGCTGAGTAGTTGCCAGCGTATGTGTTGATATATGTTGACCTGCACATCAACTCATTCAAGGAAGGCGAACCGCAATCCCAGCAGTCGAAGATATTGCCCTTGTGCCGACCCAGTGACGACACGAACACGCTGATCAGGTCAGCTAATTACTTATCCACGATTTGCACTGATTCGCTTATTTCGGCGGAACCAACAATCGCCATGGCTCTACATTTAGCGCAATAGCGATTTTCTCAATATTGCTTAGCGCAACATTCCACACACAGCGTTCCACGGCAGAAATGTAAGTCCTGTCTAATTCGCAACGGAACGCGAGTTCTTCCTGTGAAAGTCCATTTTCGAAACGAAGAAGCCGAATGTTCTCGGCTGAGAATCACCGGCAGGATGAAGGACCTCTTGGGCATCGGGATCTCTTCGACGGACCAGTCGCGTTTGAGCGTTACTTTGTACAGGAAACGCAGCGCTCCCGTCGCGACACTGACGCTGCTCGGCGAAAGCATTCGTGTCTGGGTCAAATAGAGCTGATAGGTACGAATCGCTTCCGGGCCAAGATCTTCTGGGGAACGGTGAAAGTGTTCTGCGTAGGCGGTGATTTGTTGCAGATAAGCCGACTGTGTGTTGTCGGCAAGATTGCGGATGGCCATGTCTCCGATCATCCGATGGCGTAAAGGGGTCATGATATATCTCCTTGTCGGGGTTGAATGAAGCGCTGCAAGCAGCAACACCATCATTCTCCGATTGGAGGTTTTTGTGAATCTGACCTGCTGACCCCGGCGAGTATCTGCCAGCACGCTGGAACCTGCCGCTACCGCGTTAGCGGTTTAGTACAAGTCCAATAATGTTGAGCTCAACATTATTGGACGATTGGGGGCTAAGTCCGCTGCAGTCATCCGAACGGCATGATTTGCTGGAAGTGGTGGATGACCGGGTCAATACACGTTCCACCATCATCACCAGCCAGTTGCCGGTGGATCATTGGCACGCCTGGCTGAATGATCCCACGCTGGCTGATGCCATCCTCGACCGGCTGGTGCATGCATCACACCGCGTAGCACTGAAGGGAGAATCACTCAGAAAAAAACACGCCGAAACCACTTCGACAGAATCTATCGTGACCGATTGAGGTAGAATTTAAACCCCGCGCAACATCCTTCAAGCAGCGGTCACGATAGACCGAAACAGCTGGTCACGTTGACCGAAATACGCAACTTCAACCGTCCGTTTGCCATTGCGGACTGTGGAGGATTCCATATCCGGGCTAAATTTGAAGCAGTATTCGATAATGTGGATGGTACTTTTGTGCACCAAGTGTGACGATAGCTATATATAATCTGTTTCAAACGATGTTGAGGCTGTAGAGAAAATCAAAATGCCAATGCCACCCCCACTATAAATCAATGGGTTGTGAATTGTTTTCTCGGGAATTGGATTTTTCTACAGTCTCGTTATTTTGGGTGCTAAAAGTGGTACTGGATGCGTTAACTAGGAAGTGATCAATGATTGACTTGGACCAAAAGATATTGCAGATATTGATAGACGATGGACGCCGGAGCTTTGCGGATGTTGCACGTGAATTGGAGGTTTCCCGGGTGCATGTGCGCGATCGCGTGCAAAAACTGATGGCGAGTGGTGTGATCGAGAAATTTACACTAATTGTCAATCCTGAAAAGATTGGGAATACCATTTCCGCATTTTTCGACGTGGAAGTTGATCCACAAGGTATACAGGCGGTGGCTGAAGACATTGCGCTGCAACCGGAAGTACGCAGTCTTTATATTATGAGCGATATGACAAGTTTGCATATTCATGTGTTGATCGATGATAGCAAGGCACTTGAGGATTTCGCCCGCCGCAACCTTTTGGCGCGCAAACACGTGCTAAAGGTAAACTGCAAGCTGTTGCTCTCGCGCATTAAACGTAGCCGTGGCGGATCCCGCATCTAACTTAAGGTGTTATACAACATTCACCGAAATCCGAGATTGTTGGTATGTTGTTGGCACACTTGTAACCATGAGTCCGACGCAGTGTGCTGTAACATCACTAAAATTATATGGGTGCTGGACACTGGTTCAGTCAGTAATGTCAATCCTGCAATGAGAGCATGGCCTACATAACAGAGCACGACTACCTACGGCGACATGTTCTCCAGAGCCGCTATCAATTGTACGATTGTCAAGATTTTCCCTTATGCAGCGATGTGATTTAGCCAATCGTGATAATCAACGGCTCCAGTCCGAAAACACTGGCTTCGATCACGTCGCCCTTGACCACAGGACCGACTCCTGCAGGCGTGCCGGTAAAAATAAGATCACCTGGAAATAATTCGACTTGTTGCGACAAGTAGCTGATCGTCTCGGGTATCTTCCAAATCATATCGCTGACATCGCCGTTCTGCCGCACTTCGCCATTAACTTTTAGTTCAATCTTGCCTTTGGATATTACGCCCGTATGGAACACTGGTGTAATCGCGGAGCAGGGAGCGGAGTAGTCGAATCCCTTGCTCAAGTCCCAAGGCCGACCATGCTCGTGTGCTGCACGCTGCACATCTCGCCTAGTCATATCGATACCGACGGCATAACCGAAAATATATTCATTGGCTTTATCCGGTGGGATGTTGCTGCCGCCAATGGACAGTGCGACTACCAACTCCACTTCGTATTGCAGGTCGCTGGTTGCTGGTGGGTAAGGCAAGACCGAATTATTGGGTAAGATAGCCTGTGCAGGTTTCATGAAGAAAAATGGCGCTTCGCGTTCTGAATCGCCACCCATTTCCTGAGCATGTGCAGCATAATTCTGGCCGACGCAATAAATGCGACGCACCGGGAAAATACTGTTCGACATGGCAGAAATACTGACGATGGGGGGAGGTGGAAAAGCATAGTTCATCAGGGCTAACCTCGTAAAATAGTGATCTCTGGAGCCGTCATACTAGCCGACCATTGCTTAGATAGCACGCGCCCATGCCAATTGCATGGTATAAATCGTGAAATGAATTTCCATATTTTGAGCCTATCATTGCTTCGTTGTAGGTATAACATAATCAGGGCGAAACAGTGGGGAAATAGCCAGAATTTGGGCAGATTCAAGAACAAACCGCCACAGTTAATGTTTAGCAGTCGTTTTAGTGAGTTACATATTTGAGGAGGAACTCGTTGTAAACCGCTACCGGTGATCGAAACCCGAGAGACTTCCTCGGATGTATATTCAGACTCTGTGCAATCTTATCCAGCTGTTTTTGCGTGCAGACCTGCCGGTCTACACCCTTCGGTTGCTACTTGTGTAGCAGCCCGTTAGTGTTTTCGATCAATCCACGTTGCCATTAGCTGTGCAGGCCGCAGAAACAAACAGTCATCCCGGTTCGTTCAGTCGGTTGCGCATGTTTGTTCACCCGGATGCCCGGCCTATTGTTCTTTGGCCCAAGACTCTGGTCGTAGGTGAAAATTTGCGAAGTACAGGCGGTATTGCACAGAGCGCTTCACTGAAGCTGTCAAGAGCTAACTGCGCCGTGCCATCGGTGATTTCGACCCGGCACACCACCATGCGCCCAGCCAGCTGCCAATGGAAGAATAGTTCATCGCACCTTTGACCTTATCCGCATTCCCAATGCCTTGGAATCTAGCGATTCAACACTTTCGGCGGATGCAGGTGAATACTCTGCATTTCTGCGATGTGTCCACGACGTATCTGGGAATCGGGGCTTAGAACGGCGTTTGTCGCGACTCCAACGCAAATAGGCAATCAATTTACACCGCAACTCACCGCGCGGCCAGGCGTAGCGCGTGTGGCAAATCATTTCGTGATTCACTGTGTATGAGGGTTGGTCTGGGTACATACCTTGTAGGTGTGCCTGCGATATTTTCATGTGAGCATTTTTTCTTCAGATTAGCCATTCTTCTAAATCTCCAACAGAAGGTTGCCTACTACGAGCCTCAATACCTTACGGGGATTGTATCGTAGCTAACTAGCTTGTACATGCCTTGTATGAAAAGTCCGCCGCTCTATTAACGAGCGCTCACCGACAGAAACGTGCATACCTTACATATGTAGTAATAAGCTGCCTATTCTTTTTTTTTACGGATACTTTGTCGCGATTTTGATTGCAAATGGCTCAATCATTCAATTTACGTAGACATCTAGTAAATTTTCAGCAGGCAGAATATTAAAACGCCGCCCCAGACCAGTGCTGAGATGAGCCCCTCGGTTCAGGAAGCATAAATTAGTTAATCCAGTTAAGAAAAGGCAGAAAGTCCACGCTATACCTATGAGCTGTTTAAAGCTAAATAAGCCGACAGTAGTTGTAATCGCGGCAATTTGCAGTTACGTGCTTTAGCAGGAAAGAGAGGCTTGGTCTATCCAGAATTTTGCGGTTGTGTAAAAAATTAGTGAGCTGGCATGTAAGTTGCTTTGAGTAATACAGAGATAATAAATACGCATATGTTTTTGAGCAAACAAGCAATGACATCTAAGGGGGGCTTTCTGGTGAATGAGACATTCACTGTTTATCTGGAGAAATACTATTGGGCCATTCGAGCAAATCGAGTTTGAGTATTTGATTGGGGGCAAATTAGAGCGGATGGTTTTTCCATCATTAATTAAATTAAGGGGATTTGCAAATATGAATGCTAAGACAGAGCAATATATTCAATTTAAAAGACGTATTAGAAAGGTCAAGCTAGCCATTGCATTTGCTACTTGTGTAATTGGCTGCATGTCGAGCCAGTACGCGAATGCCGCTGATTTGACAGCAGACACCTCAAACCAAGCTACGGTCAATGGTTATATTCGTTCCTTCAACTGGACCAATCATAATTTTTATTATTCAGGGACTGACAATAACACATTCACAATAGGCGGGGCATTGCATGCCGAGACAAAAAAATATAGCGGTTTCTCTGCTGGTGGGACTTTCTACACTGCTCAGGCCCCCTTTAACAGCTCTAGCAACATAGACCCTACACTTGGGAAAAATATCAATACGGTTGGTGAAGCCTACGGTGACTACAAGAACAGCATGGTAGATATTAAAGTCGGGAGGCAAAGCCTAGATACTCCATTTGCCAATGGTGCCGATTATCGGATGATTCCCGCTCTTTATGGAGGAGTAACAGCAGTAATAAAACCTTCAGATAACGTTTCCATTACCGTCGATCGTATTAATTATTTTGAAGGATGGGCTCAATCGGGCTTCAGTGAAACCAACGGTTACACTTCAGGTCCTTTTGCGCAAGCTAATACATTCACTACCCCCGGATTTTTAACAGTAGGCGTTAAGGATACGCTTACGCTGTCGACCTTAAAATTAGACAGTCAAGCATGGTATTACCGCTTTTACGGCATAGCTAATTTGGGGTTCCTGGATGAAAAAATTTCCATGACTAGCGGGAAAACCTTTAATCCGTTTTTCGGTATGCAGCTTGTCAATGAAAACAGTTCCGGATCCGCCCTGCTAGGAAGTGTAAACAGCCAGCTCATGGGTGCTATAGCGGGGGTCACATTTTCGAACGGCTCAGTCTCCGCGGGAGCGGTCCACATTCCGCACAATAGTAATGCCGTCAATAATGGCGGCATGATTTCACCATATACCCATATCTTTGGATCTGCTGCGCTGTATACCCAGAACTTGTTGTTCGCGACAGAAGACCAAGGTAGCGGTAATGCCTATATCCTCCATGGGGACTATAAATTTACTCCGCAAATTTCGGGCTGGGCGGCTTTCAATCAGTTCAATATGCAATCTGGCATTGCCTCGAGCCCAACGATCAGAGAGTACACAGTCAGCGCAAGCTACGCATTTTCTAATATCAAAGGACTGAACCTGACGAATATGTTTGCCCGGGCAGTGCAGTTCTCGCAAACGTTTTGGCAGGATCGCTTGATGCTTCAATACGACCTATAAGGCGCTATCGACCCAGGAATAGAACCTGATTGGGGCAGCGCCATTCCGCTGCGTGTGATCATTTACCTTCTTGAACTAGATTAACCATTGGTTTGATAGATAACCATAACCATCAGCTGCAACTCAATTTACGGAGATTAAAATGTCAAAATACGCACTGTTACCACTTTTGTTAATAGCACTTCTAAATACGCCTACCTCGTCATTAGCTTCTACAGGTGACGCCTCGTCAGGAGAGCCTGTAAAGGTCGGACTGGTGACGGCACTTTCAGGGCAATCGGCGAGCGCGGGGGAAGCTATTACACGGGGGTTGATGATCGCGATCAATGAAATAAACGCCAACGGCGGCATTCTCGGGGGGCGGAAAATCGAGCTTATTTCACGGGATGACCAATCAAGCCCATCCATAGGGCAAAGCGAGGCTCGTGAACTAATCGATCGTTATCATGTTGCAGTGATCTTTGGCGGTATTGATTCGCCCGTATCGCTGGCAATGGTTCCAATTGTCAACCAGAAAAAAACGATCTTAATGGGGACTTGGGGTGCCGACACGGCCATTACGCGAAACAATGCGAATCCGAATTATGTCTTCCGTGTATCAGGAGTGGATGATCTGGTGGACAGGTTTCTTGTTAGTTATGCCATCAAGAAAGATCACGCCAAAAAAGGTGGCATGATGCTGATTGATAACGCGTGGGGTGAATCGAATAAATCAGGCCTTGATGCAGCCATGGCTAAAGCGGGCATGGGCAATGCGGGTGCTGAAAAATTCCAGGATCGGGATGTAGATATGGTGCCGCAGCTATCTAGATTGAAGAAAAATGGTGCAGATGCAATCTTCCTAGTATCTAATGCAATTGCCGGTGCACAAACTGTAAAAGCCATGCGACAAATGGGTTGGAATGCCCCCATAATTTCCCATTGGGGAATATCGGGCGGCCGCTTTCCTGAACTGGCAGGCCCTTCAGCGAGCAAGGTTGTCTTTGTGCAGACATACAGTTTTATGGGTGTGCAAAGTACTATCGGCAAAAAAGTTATACAGGAATATGAGTCAGCATATGGTGTAAAAAGTCCGGCTGAGATCACCTCTCCTGTCGGAGTCGCTGACGCCTACGACGCCATGCATCTGACTGCCCTCGCAATCAGCAAAGCCGGTAGTACGGACGGAGATGCAATACGCGAGGCTTTCTACAAGATCGGCCCTTATCAGGGTTTGATTAAGAATTACACACATCCCTTTACGCAGGAAAACCACGATGCACTGACGGAAAACGACTATGTCATGTGCCATTATGTCGGGAATGACGTAATCCCCCTCGCTAAATAATGACCTGGTGAATGGCAGCTAAGTGGCTGCCGTTCCGTCAGCAGGCGGCCGATCATCCGACTTGTTGAACAAGGTACGTGATCAGGTAAATGGACGAAACAAGAAAGTAACCAATATGTTGACATCAATCATGATCGGCGGGATAGCAATGGGCAGTATGTATGGACTGCTTGCGCTCGGTTTTTACGTCACCTACTCCGTATCACAGACAGTCAATTTCTCGCAGGGTAGCTCCATGATGCTCGGCGCTGTACTCACCCACACATTTGCCGTAATACTGGGCTGGGACATGGCGTTGAGCATCGTCCTTGCTCTGCTGTTGTGTGCCGCGTGGGGTGTGCTGGTAGAACGTATTGCGGTACGACCATTTGCGCAAAACGGCTCCAACACCTGGCTTATGTCTACGGTTGCCATCGGTATTATTCTGGAAAACATTGTCCTTTTTACGTTCGGGAAAGAACCGCGCAATCTGCCCTCGCCGCTAGCTTTGAATACGATTGATATTGGCGGGTTCGGCGTCTATCCGCAACAGCTTCTGGTTCCCGTGGTCACCTTGCTGATCGCTACCACACTATTTTTGCTGACTCGCCGAACAAAGCATGGCCGCGCTATGCTCGCGATTGTTCAGAATCGTCGCGCCGCCAGCTTGATGGGAATTAACGTGAGAATTGCGATCATCATTGCCTACGCCGTTTCGACAGTATTTGCGGGCGTCGCAGGAATCTTAATTGCCCCTTTATTCGCCGTCTCTGCCGGTATGGGCACCCTGTTTGGCATTAAAGCGTTCGCAGTCGCCATTCTTGGCGGCATGTCCAGCATCCATGGCGTCATACTCGCAGGCCTCTGCTACGGAATCGGCGAAGCGATGATTACCGCATATTTCGGTTCCTCCTATACGCAGATATTTACCTTTGCATTAGTCATTTTAGTGCTGTTGGTCAGACCGCACGGTCTATTTGGCTGGGCAGGAGTGAAAAAAGTATGAAAATCCCTAACAGACTGATGTTCATAATCTTGGCGCTGGGCAGTGTCGGATACTGTTTTATCGGCAACAGTTATGACATCTACATCTTCATGTTGCTCGGACTGGCCGTCATGGTCGGCGTCGGGCTGAATATTTTGCTCGGACTCTCGGGGCAAGTGTCTCTGGGGCATGTCGGTTTTTATGCGATTGGTGCCTATGTCAGCGCTATTCTGACGACCACTGCTGCGTTGAGTTTCTGGGTTGCGCTACCGCTTGCTGCACTGCTTTCGGGTGTCATCGGAGCGCTACTCTCATTAACCGCCGTACGAGTATCTGGGGCCTACCTTGCCATGGTGACCATTGCCTTCGGTTTCATCGTGCAAAACCTAGCTATTGAGTGGCATGCAGTTACCGGCGGATCCGAAGGCATTATGAATATTCCGGCGCCGTCTTTGTTTGGACATGCGCTTAATCAGCAGGAAGTCGCCTTGCTGATTGTCATGCTGACCATTGCTGCGATTATCTTTTTTGCGCACTTGGCGAGTAACCCGTGGGGGCTTGCCATGAAAGCAGTTCGTGATTCCGAGATTGCAGCGGCATCGATCGGCCTGAGCCCTGTCATGGTCCGTACTGTGGCATTCACTTTATCTGCTGTACTGACAGGAATCGCCGGTGCGCTTTTCAGTCCGACCACCAATTACATCAATCCCGACAGTTTTTCCTTTTTTCAGTCGATCCTGTTTTTGCTGGTAGTCATCATTGGCGGTTCCGGCAAAGTACTTGGGCCGCTCGCCGGTGCGCTGATCGTCGTCCTGCTGCCACAATTATTGTCCGGCTTTGCCGAGTATCAGGTGCTGATATTTGGCGTATTACTGTTGTTGGTATTGTGGCTAACGCCAGAGGGTGCAGTAGGCGCCATTGCACAACGGCTAGGGCTGAATGATCGACGGACTGTTGTCGATAAAGTTGCGGATATCACAGTATTTTTGGCGAGTGGTGCAACAGGCGAAGCGTTAAATGTGCAAAATCTTTGCATGTCATTCGGCGGGGTGGCTGCGGTGTCCGAGGTGGCCTTTACCGCCCCAGCGAGTAAGATAACCAGCATCATTGGACCGAATGGCGCAGGGAAAACAACCATTCTCAATCTCATCTGCGGTTTTTATAAGCCAGATCAGGGAATCGTGTCATTAGGCACCGGCGAAAATTTGGCGGGGCAACCTTCCCACAGCACTGCTCGCAACGGCATTGCCCGCACTTTTCAGACCACGCAATTATTCAACCATATGAGCGTGCTCGACAACATGATGATTGCCTTGAAACAGGGGCATCTTGGGCCGTTGGTTGCCTTGAAGTTCAAGTCAAGCGCGGAAAACGAAAGGCGTGAAATTGCTGCGGCGCTACTACTGTTTGCAGGCTATCGTGAATCACTAGACGTTCTCGCCGGGACGCTGTCTCATGTCGATAAAAGACTGGTGGAAATTGCGCGCGCCCTAGCGACGCAACCCAAGCTGCTCATGCTCGACGAACCGGTTGCCGGGCTGGGCGCCGAAGACACCGAGCGGCTGGGATTGCTCCTGCGCAACATTGCCCAGGCAGGCATTACCGTGGTGCTGATTGAGCATGACATGAAACTTATCATGAGCATATCGGACCACATTGTAGTCGTTGACGCAGGGATGTGTATTGCCAGTGGAACCCCCGTAGCGATCCGGCAAAACCAAGCTGTGCTTAAAGCGTATTTAGGCGAAAAAGGACTCGAAGGATCACCGCGTCACATCGGATGGAAGGGGAAGCAAGATACTCTGCTTGCAATCGAGCAATTGAGCGCCGGGTATGGCGCGGTTTCTGTCCTCAAAGACATTGATCTGACGGTGCATTCCGGCGAAATGGTGGCGGTGCTTGGCGCAAATGGCGCTGGCAAATCAACCTTGATGCAGGCGGTCTGCGGCCTTTTGCGCCCGGCTAACGGACAGATTCTGTTCATGGGCCAGGAGATCTCCAAAATGGAAGCGCACAAGATTGCCTCGATGGGCTTGGTATTGGTTCCCGAAGGCAGGCAAGTATTTCCCGAATTATCCGTCGTCGACAATATCCGGCTCGGTGCCTATACCCGACATGCACCCGAATTGACCAAGGAAGTTGAGCTAATGCTGGCGCGTTTTCCGTCGCTGCAGCATCGCAGCCGTAGCGCTGCCGGGCTGCTATCCGGCGGCCAGCAGCAAATGTTGGCGATAGCGCGCGGTTTGATGGCAAAACCCAAAGTGCTTCTTTTGGACGAGCCTTCACTTGGCCTGTCGCCGATGATGATCAACGAACTTTACGCCACCCTAGCTCAGCTGCGTGATGAGGGTATGACAATTCTGCTCGTTGATCAAATGGCAGCCTTGGCCTTATCTATTGCCGATCGGGGTTATGTGATTCAATCTGGCCGGATTGTCCATCACGGCACAGCCGAGGAAATTCGGAATGATCCTGCGCTTGAGCAGGCTTATCTCGGCAAAGGAAAGGACGACCGGACTGAAACAGATGACAGAGAAATATTGCCAAAGCGCAAGGCCATGTCAATGTCTCGGAGCTTACGCTAGAAGTGTTTGCCGCAAGGCGAATCAAAAAACAACCAATAAGTTAAAAGGATTAGAAATCATGGATCTGATATTAAGGAATGCGCAAGTTGCCGGAAGAAATGATAATCAAAAGCTTGTGGATGTCGGCATCAAGGGGGGGAGAATTGTCGAGATCACAACCGGTTTATCCGCAAAAGCCGCGGAGGAGATAGATCTGAAAGGAAGTTTACTGGCGCCCGGTTTCATTGAGACGCATATTCATTTGGATAAATCATGCATTCTTGATCGCTGCAAAGCTGAAAAAGGAGGCTTGGGAGAGGCAGTCGAGCAGGTGGCTGCCGCCAAAAAAGACTTCACAGCCGAAGATGTTTACCAACGTGCCGCCAGAACCCTTGAGAAATCTATTGTTCAGGGCACGACCCACATGCGCACACATCTGGAGGTTGACCCCGGAATTGGATTGCGCGGGCTTGAAGGTGTATTAAGCCTAGTTGAGGCGTATAAATGGGCGATTGACTTGGAAATCTGTGTTTTTCCACAAGAAGGCTTGCTCAACAACCCCGGAACCGATGAGTTGATGGTTGAATCGTTGAAAAGAGGCGCAAAGGTTGTCGGTGCGGCACCATATTTTGATAGCGATCCGCTTGGGCAGATTGATCGTGTTTTTGAAATGGCGCGAGAATTCGATGTGGATATCGACATGCATCTCGACTTCGGCGCAACTGCGGATAATCTGCACGTAGAATACGTATGCGAACAGACTGAAAAATTCGGCTATGGCGGACGAGTGACAGTCGGCCACGTAACCAAGCTGTCCGTGATTTCTGCGGATCGTTTGGAAAAGATAGCGAGGCGCATGGCGCAAACGGGCGTAGCGGCAACCATCCTGCCATCGACCGATCTTTATTTAATGGGCCGCGATCAGGATCATAGCGTAATCCGCGGCGTGGCCCCAGCCCATAAAATGCTGGATTTCGGCGTAAATTGCTCACTTTCGACTAATAATGTCCTCAATCCATTCACCCCTTTTGGCGATTGTTCACTGATCCGGATGGCTAACCTTTATGCAAATGTTTGCCAGCTTGGCAAACATGATGAAATTAATGCGTGCTTCGAGATGATTACACAACGATCCGCCAACCTATTAAGGTTGCAGGACTATGGCGTGGCTGTTGGCAATGCAGCAGATTTGGTAGTCATAGACAATAAGACACCTGTCGAAGCAGTGGCTGAACTTTCCCCGCTACTCTATGGCTTTAAACGTGGCCGCATGACGTTTAAACGACATCCTGTCCAACTGCTTCGCCCTTGATACGATTCCGTCGAATAAGAAATTAGGGCAGGTACTAGGATAGTCATTTGATGAGCGCAAACTGTTTAAGGAAATTATTGTGAAGAATAATTTAGGTGCGTTCATTACGCATGACCGCGTTGAGATTTCTGGTGCCCCGGAAGGCCCCCTCTGTGGACTAAATTTCGCGGTCAAGGATGTCTTTGACATGGCTGGGCATATCACCGGCAACGGAAATCCGGACTGGTTCAGGACCCATTCCCCCGCAACGTCGACAGCCCATGCCGTGACATGCTTGTTGCAGGCTGGCGCCTATCTTGCTGGCAAAACCAATACGGATGAATTGGCTTTCAGCTTGAGCGGTGAAAATGCTCATTATGGCACCCCTGTTAATCCACGTGCACCAGACCGCATTCCAGGAGGGTCTTCGAGTGGCTCAGTCTCGGCAGTTGCAAGTGGCGATGTCGACTTTGCGCTGGGATCAGACTGCGGCGGATCAGTTAGGTTGCCTGCCAGCCTCTGCGGCATTTTCGGTTTCCGGCCGTCTCACGGGCTTATTTCAACAGAGGGCATTATCCCATTGGCGCAAAGCTTTGATACCGTTGGCTGGTTTGCGCGAGATGCGGCATTATTGGAGCGGGTAGGGGAAATATTGCTCACCGACTATATCCAACCATTGCAACCAAACCGGATGTTAATTGCGACAGATGCTTTCCAACTCGTTGATAACGCAGCAAGCAAAGTTTTACAACCGGAAATAGATAAGATTGCCTCGTCCATCCCTGCAATGGGGAATGTTACGGTCAGTGAAGCAGGTCTGGCTTGCTGGATGGAAGATTTCCGCACTATTCAGGGCGCAGAAGCTTGGGCCAATCACCACGAATGGATTACCCGAGTCAAACCAAGTTTCGGACCGGGCGTCAAAGAGCGCTTCCAGAAAAGCGCCCAAATCGATCCGGCCTGTGTCACCCAAGCCAACCTCCGTCGGGAACAGATTGCCGCGCGATTGGATGATATGTTACCGCAAGGAACGATTCTTTGCCTCCCCACAGCACCTGGGATTGCCCCTTTAAAAAACTCGGCGGCGCATGAAACTGAGATTTTTCGCTCGCGCGCTCTTAGCCTGCTCTGTATTGCTGGGCTTGCCCGACTGCCGCAAGCCAGCTTGCCGCTTGGTGCACTTGACGGCTGCCCGATGGGATTATCGCTGATAGCGCGACGCGGGGATGACGCTCTACTGCTGACTTTCGTGCGATCTCTCTATGAGAACAAAATCCTGAAGGCATATACGGCCTGAGCATAAAAATAAATCATCCGGGCTCCATTGCCATGCCTGATCTTATCGTCGAAACGAAGGGTTGGCCGCATCAACAGTGGCTTCAGATTTTAATCAGTTCCTGCATCCATAAGACTTACATGAGCTGCTACCAACCTCCAGCCATCAGGCGTGCGAACCCATGAATGGCTCTGCCGACCAATCTTTGTCGTATTAACCCGCGTAAATTCAGTGTTGGTCGTTGCCATATCGCGACCGAAGGTTGTTATGACTGTATTCCGCAACGTGCGCATGAGTCCAGATGAAGATCGCTTTGCGCGAAATTCCTGAATAGCAATATAACCATAAAGATTCTCTGTGGCACCATATCGAATCGTAAGAGGACTACTCCAGAAAAGCGTATCGAGCATTCTGACATCATTCGTAATTAGCGCCTGCTCATAACGCTTGAATGCTTCAGTGACTTCTGCGACCACTTCAGGAATATTTATTTCCAATATCTTTGCCATGTTTGATTTTCTAAATTTAATTACTCGGCAAATTATAAAGATTCTTGGGAAGTTACAGTGGATTCAATCTCAACAAGTTGAGTATTTCAAAATGCTGATTATCGCGGCGATGATTAAAACTGAAATTCAGTTGTATTCAAGTGCAAGTAGAAAGTGGCGGCGTATATGTCATTAAATTTTTGCAGCCTGCGTTTGGCGTAATAAAATTAATTTTTGGTTACCAGTGCCGGGGAAGGGTTTCAATACTAGATTAGTCAAATTGCTTTTTCCAAGCGAACAACCGTGTCGGCTGCCAACCGAGATGTTGATAGAAATCTAGGGCGGGTACATTATCGGCATCCGCTAACAACTGTATCCGCTTGGCGCCCCTTGTCATTGCCCAATCCTTGGCTTTGTCGAGCAGTGCTTTACCCACCCCCTGCCCACGAAACCGCTCCTGTACCACCATATCCTCGATCCAAGCAGAAGGCGCGCCCATGGCAGTCGAGATCACAAACTGGGCACTGACCATTCCAACGATACCCTCATCCGTGTGGCGCGCCACGAAGATTGCCCCCTGATCGGGGCTGGCCAATAACAACTGCAGGCCACTGCGCTGAGCTGATTCATTCGGAACGAAGTCCTGCTCGATAGAGAATAGAATGCTTAACAGCTTCACTAGGGCATCTATATTACTGGCATCGGCATGTTCTATGGATATGGGCATGATATATGTCTAAACTTTCTGAGTGTTCGGGTACATCAGTACGGTCAGGAAGCGAATCGGGCATTTGATCATTTTTTCAGGCCCATGCGGGATATCAGCTTCGAAAGTAAGCGAATCTCCGGGTGATAACACATATGTGTTCTGACCATGCCGGTATTCGACGCATCCTTCCAGCATGTAAATGAATTCAGTACCTGGGTGTTCAAAGATGGGGAAAGTTTCCGATTCGTGATCAATGGTGATTAGAAATGGCTCAAAAGTCTTTTTAGGGCCTTGGTCGTAAGCAAGCAAATGATAGGTGTGTCCGCGTTTTGTGCCTCGCCTGACGACTTCCATCCCTTCGCCGTTCTTAATAAGTTGGGCGCTACCAACACGAACATCACTATTCCTGAATAGTGTTGCCAGCGATACCCCGAGCGCTTGCGCCAAGCGTGAGATTGTTTCCAGGCTGGTTGCTGTCTGGGCATTTTCGATCTTGGAAAGCATCCCTCGGCTAATACCGGCCAGCGTGGCTACGTCAGCGATGGTAAGACCATTGTCAACACGAATATTACGTAACGTACTACCCAGATAGCGTTCTAGATTTCCGTTTAGGTTTGAGTCAGTCACTCGTAACTCCTTAAAATAATGCAACTATATTCGCATTCTACAATAAATAGTTCCCGCGGTGAAATAAAGTTGACTTCCGTGAATTGAGAGTGCATGATGTGAATCATTAGTTCTTCACATGAATCATTTAGGAGTTAGTTTTGTCATCCCAAAGACACTTTACCCTGAAGTTATCCTGCTCCGACCGTGTGGGTATCGTAGCGTCGGTAAGTTCTTTTATTGCCTCCCATAACGGCTGGATAACTGAAGCCAATTATTACGCCGATGCATATGAGAGCCGCTTCTTTATGCGTCAGGAAATCTTGGCTGATTCGCTACCATTTGACATTGAGGAGTTGCGCGAACGCTTCATACCAATCGCCCGGGAATTTAGCATGGAATGGAGCATCTCGGATAGCGCGCGCAAGAAGCGGGTAGTACTCATGGTGTCAAAGCAGGAGCACTGCCTGTACGACTTGCTGTCGCGCTGGCATGCACATGAATTGAACATTGAGATACCGTGCGTCATCTCAAACCACGAGACCTTCAGAGGTGTCGTCGAATGGCATGGCATACCTTTCCACCATGTCCCCGTCTCCCCAGAAAACAAGGAACAGGCCTATGCCAAGGTGATGGAGTTGTTTGAGGAAGCGCAGGGCGACGTGATGGTGCTCGCGCGCTACATGCAGATACTTTCTCCGCAAATGTGCGAACGCTACCCGGGACAGATCCTCAACATCCACCACAGCTTTCTCCCCAGTTTCGTCGGATCCAAACCGTATCACCAAGCATTTGATCGCGGTGTTAAGCTGATCGGCGCGACCTGCCACTACGTGACTTCCGAGCTGGATCAGGGCCCGATCATCGAGCAGGACGTGATTCGTATCGATCACTCTGATGAACCGGACGACCTGGTGCGTTATGGTAAAGACATCGAGAAGGCTGTGCTCGCGCGCGGCTTGCGTTATCACCTCGAAGACCGAATCATCACCCACGGCAAAAAGACCGTCGTTTTCCGCTAGGAGAAAAAAGATGCCTTGGAAACTTTTACGATTTGGCTTTTCAAAGAAACATCCGGAACCTCGGATGTTTACTTACCATGAGAAACTCAAGCCGCACTATGATGTTGTCATTATCGGTGGCGGCGGACACGGCTTGTCTTCGGCCTATTATCTGGGCAAGGATCACGACATCACCAATGTCGCAGTGCTGGAAAAAGGCTATATCGGTGGCGGCAACACCGGCCGCAATACCACCATCATCCGTTCCAACTACCTGACACCCGAAGGCGTCAAGTTCTATGACGAGTCGGTCAATCTATGGCAGGACCTGTCGCAGGATTTCGATCTCAACTTGTTCTATGCAAACCGCGGCCATTTTACCCTGGCGCACACGGATTCAGCTATGCGCACCATGCGTTGGCGCGCTGAAGTCAACAAACACTATGGGGTGAACTCGGAAATCGTCGGTCCTGATTTCGTCAAACACCACGCCCCCATGATCGATCTTTCCTGCAGTGGCCATGCGCCGATTTTGGGTGCGCTTTACCATGCGCCGGGTTCGGTGGCGCGACACGATGCGGTGGCCTGGGGCTACGGACGTGGTGCCGACATGCGCGGTGCCGAGATTCACCAGCAGACCGAAGTGCTGGGCATCGATGTCCAGGGCGGAAAAGTCAAGGGTGTCCAAACGACACGCGGCTACATCAGAACGAACAAAGTGATTTGCGCCGTGGCGGGTTACACGCCACGAATCCTGGACATGGTCGAAATCAAGACCCCGATCTACATCCATCCGCTGCAAGCCATGGTGAGCGAGCCGATCAAGGCCTGGCTCAATCCGATTCTGGTCTCCGGTAGCCTGCACGTATATATAAGCCAATCCTCGCGTGGCGAACTGGTTATGGGTGCATCGCTGGACCCGTATGAAGTGCAGTCGACACGGTCTACGCTCGACTTCGTCGAAGGCCTGTCGTCACACCTGCTGGATATGTTCCCCTTCCTGTCCAACGTCAATGTTATGCGCCAGTGGGCAGGCATGGTCGATATGACGCCCGACTTCGCTCCCATCATGGGCAAGACTCCGATCGAAGGCTTCTACCTTGATGCCGGTTGGGGCACCTGGGGCTTCAAGGCCACGCCGGTATGCGGCAAAACCATGTCGTACACAGTTGCAAACGATACTAACCATCCCTTGATCACTGGCTTTTCGCTGGAACGATTCCGCAACTTCTCGCTCACCGGCGAGAAGGGTGCAGCCTCGGTCGGCCACTAGGAGCGATGCCATGAAAATAATGACCTGCCCTGTCAATGGTTCGCGCCCCGTATCCGAGTTCTACTACTGGGGAGAGATTCGGCCCATGCCCGATCCCGACACCTGTTCGGACGACGAGTGGGCTGCCTATATATTCAACCGCAACGGCGCACCGGGGGTGAAAAAAGAATGGTGGTGCCACACCGCCAGCAACACTTGGTTCATCGCCGAGCGTGATACGGAAAAGGATGTTGTGTTGCATACCTATTTGTTTGAAGGAGATATCTGATGAGATTGCCTCCTGTTCGCGGTGAGTGGATCGATCGTTCTAAAACGATCTCCTTTACGTTTGAAGGAAAAAAATATTCCGGCCATCCGGGCGACAGCATCACAAGTGCGCTGTGGGCGGCAAACTTTAAGGTGTTGGGCCGCAGCTTCAAATATCACCGCACACGCGGCGTGCTGTCGATGGCGAATCACGATGTGAACGCCATGATGCAATTGGGAGACCGTCCAAACGTACGTGCCGATGTCACCCAGTTGATGGACGGCATGAACCTGACTGCGGTGAATACCTTTGGCGGACTACAATCGGACTGGGCAAGCATGCTTGGTCACTTTGCACGCTTCATGCCCGTTGGCTTCTACTACAAAGCCTTCTATACCAAACAGTTGTTTCCGATGTGGGAACGCATGTTCCGTACCTTGACCGGTCTGGGCAAGGTGGATCTTTCCAGCCAGCGTGTGCGGACGCCGAAGAACTACAGTTTCTGTGACGTGCTGGTGATCGGAGCGGGACCTTCCGGACTTGCTGCCGCCCTGGTAGCGGCAGCCCAAGGTGCCGAGGTCGTGGTTGTCGACGAGAACGCGCGCGCCGGTGGCAGCGCCGGCTACGTTCGCTGTACGGATAGCGAACGTTCCGACCATCACGCAGCTCAATTGAGCGAGGTTCAGGCACATCCGCGGATACGCCTCATGACCGGTACCTATGCGGCGGGATACTACACAGACCATTGGATCCCGCTAGTGGCAGGCAATGTGATGACCAAGATGCGCGCAAAAAGCGTAGTGGCTGCCACTGGGGCCTATGAACAACCGGCAGTATTCCGCAACAACGATTTGCCAGGAATCATGATGGCCTCGGGCGCACAGCGCCTGATGTACCGCTATGCCGTGAAGCCGATGCAAAGAGTTGTTGTGCTGACCGCCAATTCAGATGGATACCGTGCAGCACTCGATCTTGCCGATTTCGGTGTTGAAGTTGCAGCAGTTGTAGATCTGCGCGCGCTAACCAAATTTGAACTGGCCGAGACACAGGTCAAGGCCAAGGGCATACGCATCATAAAGAGCCACTGCATCGTCGAGGCTGTTTCCGGCAAGCAAGGCAAGTCGGTAGCGGCCGCAATTGTCGCCCGCCTGTCCCAATCCGGCGAAGCTGAAAGCACAGGGCAGGAAACCATCGCCTGCGACGGAATCGTGATGAGCGTGGGCTGGGCGCCGACAGCCAACTTGCTGTACCAGGCCGGTACGCGCATGCGCTACGAAAAGACTCTCGAGCAATTCGTCCCCGATGTGCTTCCCGCGGGCGTGTTTGCCTGCGGCAGGGTGAACGGAGTCCACACCCTGACAGCACGGCATGCCGATGGACGACGCGCGGGCAGTGTCGCTGCGGCGCATGCCGGGTTTGGAGTAGCCGAACAGGTTGTAGTCGGTGTCGAGACCGAGTGTCCTACTCACCCGTGGCCCATCATCAGTCACACATCGGGCAAGAACTTTGTCGACTTCGATGAAGACCTGCAACTGATCGACTTTCACAATGCAGTGCAAGAAGGTTTCGATAACATCGAGTTGCTCAAGCGCTTCTCGACTGTCGGTATGGGTCCCAGCCAGGGTAAGCATTCCAACATGATCGCCTTGCGCATTCTGGCGCGCCTGACCAACAAGGAACCGCAGCAGGTCGGGACAACTACTGCTCGTCCTTTCTTTCATCCGGTGCCCATGTCTCTGCTCGGGGGGCGCGGATTTACACCGGAACGCAGAACGCCGCTGTACGCAAAACATGATGCACACGGTGCATGTTGGATGCCGGCCGGTGCTTGGCAGCGTCCCGAGTACTATCGAGTGGAAGGCCAGAGCAGGCTTGAATGCATACGCGGAGAAGTCGCCGCGGTGCGCACCAACATCGGCATCATCGATGTCGGTACATTGGGCAAACTGGAGGTCATCGGGCCGCAAGCAGCGGAGTTCCTGGATCGCGTCTATATCTCAAAGTATGCCAATCTGAAAGTCGGCATGACACGCTACGCAGTCATGTGCGACGAGTCCGGTGTGATCATCGATGATGGTGTCGTTGGACGTCTGGCCGAAGATCACTTCTACTTTACGACCACGACATCAGGTTCAGACTCCATCTACCGCGAACTGTCGCGCCTGAATACGATGTGGAAACTCGATTGCGGTATCGTCAACCACACCGGCGCTTTTGCGGCAGTCAACCTTGCAGGTCCGAAATCGCGCGAAGTTCTGGGGATCCTGACGGATACCGATCTTTCAACCGGCGCATTTCCCTATCTGGCGCTGCGCGAAGCGAAGGTGGCCGGAATACCGACACGGCTGATGCGCGTCGGCTTTGTGGGCGAATGGGGCTACGAGATCCACGTCCCGGCAAATCAGGGCATCGCCCTGTGGGATGTTCTGATGGCAGCTGGCAAACAGTTCGGAATACGACCTTTCGGAGTTGAAGCGCAGCGCCTGCTGCGATTGGAAAAGGGACACATCATCATCAGCCAGGACACCGACGGTTTGACCAACCCGCTGGAAGTGAATCTCGACTGGGCCCTGAAAATGGACAAGCCATTCTTCGTGGGCCAACGCAGCCTGAAGATCATCGCTGCCAAAGAACGCAAACAACAACTGGTGGGCTTTGAACTTCCCGCGGATTTCTCCGGTACGGCGCCCTTGGAATGCCACCTGATCATCCATAAAGGAGAGCTATCTGGCCGTGTGACCAGCATTTCCTACAGTCCCAGTGTGGGCCGCTACATCGGCATGGCGTTTGTGGCTCCGGAACTAGCGACGCAGGGCACGCAAATTGCAGTACGGATAACGGATGGTAGTGAAGTGAAAGCCACGGTCGTTCGTACACCATTCTACGATCCGGAAAATCTGAAGCAGAAGGAGGTCGCATGATTAGCTCTCAACCTCTGAGCCCGATACACTGGGTTCTTGAAGCGATGCACCCGTATTGGAGCGGTGAATCTTCCGACCCGAAACGGGTGGTCAATGTTGATCAGCGTGACGAAGAGAGGGCAGCCATTCTGGGACTCGCCGATCTTTCGCACCAAACCCGTGCAGGCGCCAAAGGGCGTGGCACCGCCGTATGGCTTTCCAACCTCGGGGTGACCATACCGTCGCAACCCAATAGTTGGAGCTCACTGTCTGGCGGAGGACTGGTCGCGCGTCTCGGTAATAACGAATTTCTGGTCGAGGGCGACACTCCGCTTGTAGACAAGATCATGCAGGCAAAAAGAGCACCGGGCGTGTATCCAGTGCTCCGACAGGATGCGGCTTTCGCCCTCTGCGGTGTCAGAGTGAACGAACTGCTTCTGCAAACCTGCAGCATTGATTTCAGGACCCTAGACGCAGAACCTACGAAGGTCGTGCTGACTTCAATGGCAGGCGTGGGCGTCACTATCCTGTCCAGAAAAAACGGCAAGCATCCCAGTTACCGGATCTGGTGCGATGGAACCTACGGGGTCTATCTGTGGAAAACGCTTGTCGAGATCGCAACTGAGCTTGGCGGCGGCTTTATCGGCGTGAATGCCTTGTTATGAATATCTTCAACACCATCAACCTGAACGTAATTTTGGAGAAGCACTATGAATCTTGCTGAAGCAAAAAAATTCCTGGCAGACAACGACGTCAAGTACGTGCTCGCCCAGTTCGTCGATATTCACGGCGCTGCAAAAGCAAAATCGGTCCCGGTGGATCACTTTGAAGAAATCCTGACTACCGGCGCCGGATTCGCCGGATTCGCCATCTGGGGCATGGGTATCGATCCCCACGGCCCGGACTACATGGCAGTTGGCGATCTGGACACACTCTCCCTCGTGCCGTGGCAACCCGGTTATGCACGCATCGTGTGTGACGGTCACGTGCACAAAAAACCGTGGGAAATCGACGCGCGCGTTGCTCTGAAAAAACAGATCAAACGCCTGGAAGTCAAGGGTCTGACGTTTTACACTGGACTCGAGCCCGAATTTTCACTGCTGAAGAAGAATGCCGACGGACAGATCGTTCCATGCGATGACTCCGATACCTTGGCCAAGCCCTGCTACGACTACAAGGGATTGTCGCGTGCGCGCGCCTTCCTCGAGAAACTGACGGACAGCATGAAAGCAGTCGGTATCGACGTGTACCAGATCGACCATGAAGATGCGAATGGTCAGTTCGAGATCAACTACACCTTTGAGGACTGCCTGAGTTCCTGCGATCACTACATCTTCTTCAAGATGGCCGCGTCGGAGATCGCCAACGACATGGGCCTCATCTGTTCCTTTATGCCCAAGCCTTTTGCAAATCGTCCGGGCAACGGCATGCACATGCACATGTCACTGGGCGACGGCAAAAAAAATCTGTTCATGGACAAGAGCGACGCACAGGGCATGGAACTGTCCAAGTTGGCCTACCAGTTCATGGCAGGCGTACTAAAACACGCGCCGGCACTGGCCGCGTTCTGTGCGCCCACCGTCAACTCCTACAAACGCCTAGTGGTCGGCCGTTCGCTGACGGGCGCAACTTGGGCACCGGCCTACATTAGCTACGGCGACAACAACCGATCGTCAATGGTGCGCATCCCCGGCGGCCGTCTCGAACTGCGTTTGCCGGACGGTGCATGCAACCCTTACCTCGCTACCGCTGCGGTGATCGCGGCCGGCCTGGATGGTATCGAGAACGATCTCGATCCGGGCAAGGCGCACAACATGAATCTGTATGAGCTCAGCGAACAGGAACTCAAGAATGAAGGCATCGAAATCCTGCCGCAGAACCTGCACGAAGCCCTGCGCGAGCTTGAGAAAGACACGATGCTGCAAGAAGCCCTGGGTCCCGTTTCCGCCGAGTTTCTGAAGTTGAAGCACATGGAATGGGTCGAGTACATGCGTCACGTATCCGACTGGGAATTGAAGAGCTATCTGGAATTTTTTTGATTGTGCAAGAACAGCCCTGACTGCTGGAATTAAGAAAGTAACTGGAGAAAACTATGTGTGGAATTGTTGGTTTACTGGCTAAAAAGCCAGCCATGCGTGAGAAGCTGGGCGAGTTGATGGTACCGATGCTGATCGGCATGACGGAGCGCGGACCTGACTCAGCGGGTCTTGCGGTGTTCAGCAATCCGCTGGCGGCAACTCAACGCAAGATCAGCGTCTATTCCGGGCTCACCGAAGCCGGCGCGGATTTCAATTGGCAGGGTCTGGTGCATGACATCAAGGCCCACTTGGGTGTGGCTGTCGAACTGGAAGCGAAGGGCAACCATGCCATCCTGACCATGTCGACAGATCCCGAGATTATCAAACGCTGGATCAAAGAACATCACCCGAAACTGCACTTGCTGTCCACAGGACGCAGCATCGACCTATACAAGGACCTCGGCACCCCGGCGCAAGTGACAGACCGCTACAACTTCAAGAGACTGAAGGGTAGCCATCTGGTGGGTCATACCCGCATGGCGACCGAGTCCGCGGTGACGCCGGATCGCGCCCACCCGTTCACGGCCGGTGAAGATTTCTGCCTGGTACATAACGGCTCACTGTCCAACCCAAACGGCATTCGCCGCATGCTGGAGCCACACGGTATTCACTTCGAAACCGACAATGATACCGAGGCCGCCTGCCGCTTTTTGGAATGGCGTCTGCGCGAAGGCGACAAGCTGGAATTGGCTCTGCAGAAAGGCTTCGAGGAGCTCGATGGTTTCTACACCTTCCTGATGGGTACGCCCGACGCGTTGGCATTGATCCGCGATCCGTTCGCTTGCAAGCCCGCTGTCGTGGCAGAAACCGACGACTACGTGGCAATCGCCTCCGAGTTCCGTTCGTTGGCGCATCTGCCGGATATCAAAAACGCTAATGTATTCGAACCAGCTCCAGAGGAGATGTATGTATGGAAAATCTGACATTTGATTTGGCCAAATCGCCGCTACGCGAACTGAACCAGCTGCTGCACAAAGAGGCCAGGAACGGCAAGCTGGGCAAGGTCACTGTGCTCAATCCGGACGGCGCACACAACATCGCAGTGGGTCTGGATTGCCCGGTCGAAGTTGATGTGCAAGGTCACGCGGGTTACTACGTCGGTGGCATGAACAAGACCGCGACCGTCACCATCACCGGCAGTGCAGGCACTGGCGTTGGCGAAAACATGATGAGCGGCAAGGTGCACGTGAAGGGCTTTGCCTCAAACGGTGCCGGTGCTTCCGCACATGGCGGCTTGTTGGTCATCGATGGTGATGCAGGTTTGCGCTGCGGCATCTCGCTGAAAGGCGGCGACATCGTGGTCGGCGGCTCGGTCGGCAGTTTTTCGGCCTTCATGGCGCAGGCCGGACGTATGGTGATCTGCGGCGACGCAGGCGATGCGCTGGGCGACTCAATATATGAAGCCGTGCTGTATGTGCGCGGCAATATCAAGACGCTTGGCTCCGACGCGCAAATCGAACCGATGAGCCAAGCCGATCTGGATACCGTGGCCGATCTTCTGGCCCAGGCCGGGATCAAACACGACCCGAAAGAATTCAAGCGTATTGCGTCCAAGCGTGAGTTGTATCACTGGAACGTAGACGCCAATCAGGAATATTAAGGAGCACGAGTCATGGAAACGAAACCTGCACAAACCAAGTACATCACTCGCGAAGAGTCGGCCGGCTACGACAGCAAGACGCTGGATTACATCCGCAACGCGGCAGCGCATGGTCTTTATGAGATCCGCGGCATGGGCGCCAAGCGCAAGGTCGCCAACTTCGACGACTTGGTATTTCTGGGCGCCTCGCTGTCGCGTTACGCGCTGGAAGGCTATCGCGAAAAGTGCGCCACCAAAACCATCCTTGGCACCCGCTTTGCGAAAAAGCCGATCGAACTGGACATCCCCATCACCATCGCCGGAATGAGCTTCGGTTCGCTCTCGGCCAATGTGAAGGAAGCATTGGGGCGGGCCGCTTCCGAAATGGGAACGTCCACCACGACAGGCGACGGCGGCATGACGCAGGAAGAACGCCAGTCTTCGAAGACACTGGTGTATCAATGCCTGCCGTCCCGCTACGGTTTTAACCCTGACGACGTGCGCAGGGCAGATGCAATCGAAGTCGTCATCGGTCAGGGTGCGAAACCTGGGGGCGGCGGTATGTTGTTGGGACAAAAAGTTTCGGCGCGCGTTGCCAAGATGCGCACACTGCCGGAAGGCATCGACCAGCGCTCTGCTTGCCGCCATCCTGATTGGACCGGACCGGACGACTTGGCGATCAAGATCCATGAATTGCGCGAGCTGACGGATTGGGAAAAACCCATTTACGTCAAGGTTGGCGCGACCCGCACATTCAACGATGTCAAACTTGCTGTGCACTCCGGGGCTGATGTGGTGGTAGTCGATGGCATGCAGGGCGGCACGGCAGCGACCCAAACTTGCTTCATTGAGCACGTGGGTATCCCGACGCTCGCGGCTGTGCGTCAGGCAGTTGACGCCTTGGAAGACATGGATATGAAAGGCAAGGTTCAACTGATTGTTTCCGGCGGGATACGCTCGGGTCCCGATGTGGCCAAGGCACTTGCCATGGGTGCCGATGCAGTCGCCATCGGACAAGGCGTGCTGATTGCACTGGGTTGCAACAGCGATTCCTATATCCAGAACGGGGTGCATCACCCGGCAGCAGAGGGATATGCAGCGCTCGGAACAGCAGCCGGATTTTGCCATCACTGTCATACCGGAAAATGCCCGGTTGGCATCACGACCCAAGACGCTATTCTTGAACAGTATTTGCAGCCGGAAGTCGGTGCGAAACGTCTGCGCAATTATCTGAAGACACTCAACATGGAACTTACAACAATTGCACGCGCCTGCGGTAAGCAAAACGTGCATCACTTGGAGCGTGAGGATTTGGTGGCGTTGACCGTGGAAGCGGCTGCCATGGCTAACCTTCCACTTGCCGGCACTAATTGGATTCCAGGTTCAAATGGGCGCTAAGATGGGTGTTGTCAATTTAAGTAGGATCGTTGTACGCACGCGTCGGCCGTTTATGGAGGTGTCATGACGGCCCAGATTATTGACGGAAAGGCATTGTCAAAACGCCTACGTGTTGGATTCCGCGAGCGTGTTAGCAAGCTTCTAACGCAGGGTGTTTCTCCAGGACTGGCTGTTATTTGTGTTGGAGACGATCCTGCGTCGAAGGTCTATGTTGGTAACAAGATCAGAGCGTGCGAAGAATGTGGCGTTGTCTCATTCCATCACGCCTTTCCTGCTGACGCGAATGAGGTTGATGTTTTAACTGATGTCAAAAGGCTCAATGCCGATCACAAAGTACATGGTATTCTGGTGCAACTCCCGCTACCTTCGCACATTAATGTACGACATATTCTCGAGGCAATTTCCATTGATAAGGATGTCGACGGATTTCACCTATACAACGTCGGTGGATTGGTTGTCGGCGACACCATTTTTCCACCTTGCACGCCCTACGGTGTACAGCTACTGCTTGAAACGACAGGTATAGATGTTGTCGGCAAAAACGTGGTGGTAGTGGGTGCAAGCAACATCGTTGGTAAACCTATGGCGCTGATGCTTCTGCAAAAAGAAGCAACGGTCACAGTCTGCCATGCCAAAACAAGAGATCTCGCGCAACACACTATCATCGCCGATATTTTGATTGTTGCAGCCGGGAAGCCTGGTTTAATAGTTTCTCAGATGGTCAAACAGGGTGCGATCGTTATAGACGTAGGTATAAATCGTCTACCTGATGGACGAATAGTTGGCGATGTCGATTTTCAAGAGGTCCAAAAAAAAGCTTCCTGGATCACGCCAGTTCCAGGTGGCGTTGGCCCTATGACCGTCACCATGCTTATTGAAAACACTCTACGTTCCGCTGAGCGATCACTACACTTGCGAAAAGATGATGATTATCAGGAATGGGAAGCACCACTTCTAAAATCCAATTGATCAAGCTATTCGTCGTCGTGAACGACATGCACCGCACCAGAGAATGCCAGCAGTTGCTCGATCAGTTGTACCGGCGCATAGCCTCGATTGGAACGAGGTTCAGGCAAATCCCACTGCGACGCTGCTTTCCGGAAGTTCAGGCTGCCCAGCATGCGCTTCATCAATGTCATGCCTCCCCATGAATTGACCTCACACGTGGTGAACTTGATTTCGAAGGATGATTAAGTTTTGGATGGTTGCGCCATAAATCCGCCTTGTCTCATTGCTATCAAATGAATTTCTCAAATGGATTCGATTAGAAGTGTGTTTCTTTTGGCTCGATTGGCATAACCCAATTCGAACCATGGACTTTCTGGACTGAAGTATTCGCCGAATTGCACTTAAAAATGATCAGAAGTTGTGCACGTATTAAGTGCAATTCAACTGCGAACACTTCAAAAGCGCATTAAATACGTGCATATATATTCTTAGTTACGAACAGATATATCCAATTAATTGTTTAATAAGAGTAAATATTAATTAATGCAAGTAAACTGTATTGGCACGTATTCTGCTGATAATGACTTGCGGAAATATTTACCCCCGCTTGTTAACTTAACCATAAAAGGAACACATCATGATGAAACGCAAATTATTGAGCTCGTTGATCCTGGCTGCCCTGGCTGTACCTGCTATGGCGATGGCGGATACATCGCCCTTTTCCG
>Ga0307375_10000995_pt1 | contig 32282 bp, 31 predicted proteins | sample TR1MG_FD_202531 | JGI IMG/M metagenome (GOLD analysis project Ga0307375, IMG submission 202531) | Soil microbial communities from Risofladan, Vaasa, Finland - TR-1 | ecosystem: Environmental > Terrestrial > Soil > Coastal area > Acid sulfate soil | place: Finland: Risofladan, Vaasa | collected... | reverse complement strand
AGCAATCCAGTCAATCGAACAACCGGCCCAGCCGACGTGGCAATCCAGATGCTTCTATCCAAAAACGCCTTTGGTCAAATGCCTTTTTAATCCGCTGGATCGCCGCGCTTCGCTCGCGATGACAGCCACCCCCCGTCATTGCGAGCGTAGCGAAGCAATCCAGTCAATCGAACAACCGGCCCAGCCGACGTGGCAATCCAGATGCTTCTATCCAAAAACGCCTTTGGTCAAATGCCTTTTTAATCCGCTGGATCGCCGCGCTTCGCTCGCGATGACAGCCGCTGCAAGGTTACATTTTTGACATCATTTAACTGGTAAGAGACTAAGATATCCCCGAAGATATCAAGGATGGCTATTCCAATATCTCTATTTTTTGACTATCTCGCCGTTTGCCAATAGCGGGTCGACCAGCCTGTCAAAATCTGCAGGCGGGACATATTGCAGCAATGGTTTCTCTTCGCCTCCCAGGGCGATATCCAGTCCGTCCTGCGGATATAGCCAGTGAACCACCCCGCTTTTCTTTTCCCTGATGCGCAGCTGTGGCTGCCCGAAGCGTTTGCTGAATACCGCGTCTTCCAGACGAACCAAAGGCATGTAGGTCAGGCTGCTGATCGGCATCTCGAATAGTTTGGCAGCATCCCCGGGTGTCAGGGTGATCTCCTTGCCGCTGTCGGTGACATTCATGCGCAAGCCTCGATCGAACATGGCTTGCAGTTCCGAATCCGGGGCCTTGATGCTCAGTACTATTCTGGCTTTAAGCCCCGCCAGATTGACCTGTTCAAAGAATATCTCCGCGACCAGCTGGCCGCTGTGCGATTTGAACAGGATAGGCTTGGCCTCTTCCTTGAAATGCTGTTCGGCCTCGTCGGTGTTGGTTTTTCCCAGCGTGACACCGAATACCTCGATGGTGTCCGCATTCGGATGCCCGATATGCCAGGGCAAGTCGGATTTTTCGACGGGTTGGTCTCCCTGGTAAAAGGCCACGCCCATGACCAGCAATGCGGCAAGCGCGATTCCCCAGTAGATTTTTCGTGCCATTTTTTTGTACCAGTTCAAATTGATGTGTTGAAGCCCATTCTAATTCAAATCGCCTGTGTAAATTTTTGCGCCGGCAAATGGACCGGCGCGGCCAGGCGTCGCGCTGGTATCATTGAACCCATCAAATGACGGTGTTTCCGCAAACGGCGTGCCATGCAGGAAACCGGCACAGCAAGCAAGGAAGGCAACATGTCGAACAGGAGCGCAACGCACTTGAACAGTTTTTTTCTCCGGAGCAAACCATGAAATTGCCGGAACTGAATATTTTCATGGCCTGGTTCCTGATTCCGCAAACGCTGGCGATGGGCTGGGTGGCCGCTGTCGGGCGTGTGCTGCTCGAACTGTTCGGCACCGTCACCGGGGAGCAAGGAATACCCGGGCGCATCGTTGGCGCGTTGCTGTTGCTTGGCGTGGTCCTGGTGCTGCGCCGGCTGCACGGCGGCCCTCTTCCCATCGTGGGGAATCCGGAAGGCAACGGTTACCGTTTCGGGCATCGCCTGATTTTCACGGGAAATATTCTGGCGGCAAGCTTGTTTGTTTTTCAGCTTTTCTGGCATTGGATACCCAGCGCTGCGGCAGTGATGGTTCTGGCGCAGTTCACTTCCGCATTTGGCTACTGGGTGATGGCGCTGTGGATGGCAGGATTTTCGTTCGTTTACCAATCGACGCTGCCAGGCCAATCGCGCCCCTGATACTGCAGGGCGGATATTACCCGGGATGCGCGCAAAACTGGTCCGCGGAACGAACTCCTTAATTTGCGCGAATAACTTCTTGCGCGTGTTCAGGAACCGCCTCCCGAGGTCGATACCACAGGAAGTTACCCGAACCGGAATAAGAGTAAACTGATTCCGAACCGGCACCAATGCAAATTGCCCTGCAAGCTGCTCCAACACTCAATTTCAATCGGGAAAGAGTAAGCTGACCGGAAACCACTGGTAGTATATTAGCATTTCATTATATAATCGCTGCATTGTTGGTCATATCACAAATTGCAAGACCGATTGGAGATGTTCATATGGATCTATTGAGTAAGTCGCGCTTGGGCAGGCTGGCAGGCGGGATACTCTTGTGGTGTACGGCAGGCCTTGCATTTGGTGCGGACCTGCAACAATGTGTAAACATTGCACTCAAGCAGAACCCCGACATACTCGCCAGCCAGTCACAATTGGCACAGGCGGAATCGGCATTGAGCCAAGCCCAGGGCCAGCGCTTGCCCAAACTCACCGCTTCGGTGACCGGCACACGCACCAATGATGCGCTGAATGCATTTGGTCTCAAACTTTCGCAGCGCAATGCCACCTTTGATGACTTCGGTATAAGCCAATATACAGGGGTTGGAAATGTTGCACCCACAGCACTCAATTACCCCGATCCCGTAACCAATTACAACACACGCCTGGAGTTGCAGATACCGCTCTATAACGGCGGGATGATCTCGGGCTATGTCGATCAGGCTCATGCGTATATAAAAGCCGCCCAGGCAGGCAATCAGGCAGCGCGCCAGCAGGTCATCTTCCATGTCATACAGGCCTATCAGGGTGTCCATACCGCGCGCGCCTACGTCAACGTGGCGCAACAGGCAGAAGCAGCCGCCGAGGCTTACGTCAAGACCACTCAGAATTTGCTGAACGAGGGAGTGGTGGTCAGGAGCGATCTGTTGTTCGCCCAGGTGAATCTTGCCAACGTCAAGGTCAATCTGCAGGAGGCCCAGCGCGGCGAAGCCGCCGCGATCGATCAATTGCATCTGTTGCTGGGCATGCCACTGAATGAAGAACTCGAGATCGGCCCCGATTTCACGCCGACTGCATTGAGCGGGGATGTCGCCACGCTACAGGACGAAGCAGTCGCAACCAACCCCGGCCTTTTGGCAATGCGCAATCAACTGGACGCGGCAGGTGCCGGCGTGAAAGTGGCGGGTGCCGACTACTACCCGCATTTCAATGCGATGGTCAGACAAGACTGGAATGCACCGACATTCCAGCAGAAGGCTTCTTCATACACTGTAGCAGGCGTACTTTCCTGGAATATATTCGACATGGGCGTGACGCGCGGTGCCGTGGGGCGTGCTGAGGCATCCCGTGCAGAATTGCAGGCAAGACTCAGACAGGCTGAAGAAGGCGTGCGCTTCCAGGTGGCCGACGCCTGGCGTGGATCGGCCGAGGCAGAATCAAGAGTCAGTGCGCGGACTGCAGCGGTCGCGCAGGCAGAGGAAGCGCAACGACTGGTGGCAAAGCGCTATGAGAACGGCGTCACCACCATGGTCGAAGTGCTGGCCGCACAGGCACAACTCGATAAGGCGCGTGCAGAAGAAGTGGCAGCGCATTATCAGCTGACTTTACAACGCTCCACATTGCGACTCGCTGTGGGAAAACTCAATAGCGATCAATTGTGATGCGCGCAGGATTAAGGAGAGAAATAATGAGAGTGCAAGACATATCAATGCTGACAATAGCCGCAACGCTGTTCTTTTCGCTGGCAGGTTGCCAGCCCCACGATCAAACGGCGGCGGCGCAGATCAAAACAGTGAACGCCCAGGCAATTACACTCAGCCTGACTGAAATCCCTGTCGCAGATGCCACACCAGGCGTGGTCATTGCGGAACAGCAAGTGCAGGTAGCATCAAGGCTGATGGGCTACATCCACGACATCCCGGTGCATGAAGGCGATACAGTCAAAGCAGGTCAACTGCTGTTCAGCATCGATCCGACAGATATAAAAGGCCAGGTGGATCAGGCACGTGCCGGGCTCGCCCAGGCAAATGCGGCACTGAGTGATGCCAAAGCAGACTTTGAGCGTTTTTCCAACCTGTACAAGGAAGAATCCATACCGAAGGTGCAATACGACAAAGTCAAATTGCAGTACAACATCGCGCAAAGCCAGGCAAATGCTGCCCAGGCTGGTTTGAATACCGCCGAGTCACAATTGCGTTATGCGGAAGTGCGCTCCCCTATTAATGGCGTCGTGACGCAAAAGATGGCCAACAAAGGTGACCTTGCCGCACCGGGCAGGCCGGTACTGGTAGTGGAAAACCCCGCCAAGCTGATGATCCAGACCTCGGTCAGCGACGAAACCTACTCGCATCTGCAAATGGGAGGCAGCGCAACGGTTGAAATCGCGGGCACTGCACTGCCGGGCAAGATCGTGCGACTGGTTTCAGCCGCGGATGCGATGTCACATACCCATCTGGTGAAGCTTGATGTGCCCGGTATCAAGGGATTCAGCAGCGGCACTTTCGCCCGTGTGCGCTTCACTGTAGGCAGCAGGCAGGGTATCAGCGTGCCCAAGGCGGCACTGCTTGAACGCGCAGGCATTGCCGGCGTGTTCGTGGTGGATGCTGGCGGCATCGCCCGCTATCGCATGGTCAGGGTCGGCAGAGAGCGGGATGGCGTGATCGAAATCGAAGCCGGGCTCAATCCCGGAGAAAAAGTCGTGGTAAGCAACACTGCCGAATTCGATTCGGGCGACCGGATCAACCTGATTGGAAGTAACCACCCATGAGCGAAAACAAACAACCCATGAACATCGCGGGGCGACTGGCGAAGATCTTCCTGACATCAAAGATCACCGCGATGATCATGCTGGCCATCACGCTGGTCGGTCTGGTGGCGGTGATGGTGACGCCGCGTGAATACAATCCGCAGATCGTCGTGCCTGCTGCCAATATCATCGTTGCCAAGCCGGGTGCAACAGCCGACGAGGTCGAGAACACCATCGTCAAGCCGCTCGAGGCGATCATGAACGCGCAGGCCGGCGTGAAACACACCTTTGGCTACGCGGTCAACGACTATGGCGTCGTGACAGTACAGTTCGATGTCGGCCAGGACCAGGAAAAAAGTCTGGTCAAGTTATATAACCAGCTGATGCAGAACATGGATCGCATGCCCTCAGGCGCAATGCAGCCCATGGTCAAACCCATCAATGTGGACGATGTGCCCATCATGACGCTGACACTCGCTTCAACCAAACAAAGCGACTACGAATTGCGTTATGTGGCGCTGCATGTCCTGGAGCAATTGCGCAACATTCCGGGCGTTTCCTTCACCGAGATCGTCGGTGGACGTCCCCGCGCGGTCAACATCTACATCGATGCACAGAAGCTTGCCGCTGCCGGCCTTGCGCTTGACCAGGTGGATCGCATGCTGAATGCCACCAATATGTCGATGCCCGCGGGTGAATTGGTCGACAACAACAAGGATACCCCGCTGCGCTTCAATGGTTTCCTCAAAGATGCCCGCGAAGTGGGAGACATCGTGCTGGGTGCCCCCAGAGGCCGGCCTGTGTTCCTCAAGGATGTGGCGCGTATCGAAGATGGGCCCGCCGAAGTGGATTCGTCCACGCACTTCGCCTTCGGACCCGCCAAACAGCATCCTGCTTTCAAAGGTGATGCACCGGCAGTCACCATCGCCATAGCGAAAAAGGCCGGCACCAACGCCGTAGTTGTTGCCAACGCAGTACTTGCCAAACTTGAAACGCTCAAACGCGAAGCCATCCCGGAAGGCGTCAGCGTGTCCGTCACCCGCGATGATGGTGCAAAGGCGAACGATGCGGTGAATACACTGGTCGAGCATCTGGGAATCGCCATCGCATCGGTTGTTGTCGTGTTGCTGTTCTTCCTGGGCTGGCGTGAAGCTGCCATTGTGACCCTGACCGTGCCGCTGATCCTGTTCGTCGTGCTGACCGTAGGCCTGGTTGCCGGCCAGACCATGAACCGCATCACGCTGTTCGCATTGATCCTGTCACTGGGTCTTCTGGTGGACGCCGCGATTGTGGTCGTGGAAAACATCCATCGCCATCTGCATCACGGTGGCGCCGCGAATTTCAAGGAAGCACTGATACTCGCCACCAATGAGATCGGCAACCCCACCAACGTGGCCACGATCGCCGTCATTCTGGCTTTCATCCCGATGGCTTTCGTCACCGGCATGATGGGGCCCTTCATGCAACCTATCCCATTCAACGTGCCTGTCGCGATGATTGCATCGTTGCTGATCGCCTATATGGTGGTGCCATGGGCGGCATACCGCATGCTCAAGGGCAAGGCATTGGCGGAACTGGCGAAAACACCCACGATGGAAGAACAGGACGCGCAACCGCAAGATCCTTTGCACCGCGCCTATGTCAATGTGATCACGCCTTTGCTCAACAATGGCAAACGGCGCAACTGGCTTTTTCTGATCGTCGCAGTGCTGCTCCTGTTGGCGATGCTGCAACCGTTATGGCAGTTCATTCGCCCTTCAGGCATGAACGGACCGCTTAGTGCGCTGGGTGTGGAACTGAAAATGTTGCCGAACGACAACACCAATACCTTCCTGCTCGAAGTTGACACACCTGCGGGGACGGCTCTGGCGCGCACCGACGAAGTGGCCCGATCCGTGGGCGATGTGCTCGCGCATACTCAACATGTCGTCGATTACCAGACCTTCCTCGGCGTAACCGCTACAGTGGATTTTGCAGCACTGGTGCGCGGTGACATCCTCAAGCGCGGGACAAATCTTGCCCAGATCCGTGTCAATCTCGTCGACAAACATGATCGCTCGGCAAGCTCGCACGAGATCGTATCCGCCCTGAATGAAGCACTGATGCCGGTCAGAAAGCGTTTCCCCGATACCCAGATCAAACTTTATGAGACGCCGCCGGGACCGCCCGTACAATCGCAAATCCTTGCGGAATTATACGGCCCCGATTACAACAAGCTGCGCGCAGCTGCCTCGGTTGTCAGGGAAGATTTCAACAATATCTACGGCATCATCAATGCTGACGATTCGGTAACGGCAGCCATGGAAAGTTATGAGATCCACGTTGATGCCGAAAAGGCTGCGCTTGCAGGCATTGCACCGGCACAGGTAGCCAAGTTGATACATGATTATGTAAGCGGCTTTTCGCTTGGCGCACTGCATATCGAGGATGCCAGGGAGCCGATCAACCTGACTGTGCGTCTGCCCCGCTCCGAACGTCAATCGCCGGGGCAGATATTATCGCTGGCGGTAGTCAATGCCATGGGCCAGCAAGTTCCCCTGTCGTCAATCGCCACCATGAACCGTGTGGTTGCTGCCAAGCCGATCTATGACCGCGATCAGCATCAAGTCGTCATGGTCGGCGGGGAATTGCTGCGTTCCAGCCCGGTCTATGCGGTGCTCGCGCTCGACAAGATGCTGGATAACAAAACCGTGGCCGGTGAGCATTTCACAACCGGCAACCTGGGATTCAACGAAGCCCAACCCAGGGACCTGACCAAATACCAGGTCCTGTGGGGTGGCGAGATGCGGCTCACCCTGGATGTGTTCCGTGATCTGGGGAGCGCCTTCATTGTGGCGCTGGTGCTGATATATCTGGTGCTGGTTGGCTATTACAAATCATTCGTGATCCCCATGATCGTGATGGGTGCGATACCGCTGACCCTGGTCGGGGTCTTTCCCGGGCATATGCTCATGCATCAGGCTTTCACGGCAACGTCGATGATCGGGGTCATCGCGTTGGCAGGGATCGTGGTGCGGAACTCGCTGCTCCTGATCGATTTCATTATTGAGCATGAAGCGCGTGGTCGCAGCGTGAAGGAAGCTGTGATCGAAGCCGGAGCGATCCGTTTCAGGCCCATTCTGCTGACGGCACTGGCAATTATCCTGGGCTCTGCGATCATGGTTACCGATCCGGTGTTTGGTGGTCTGGCCGTATCGCTTATTTTCGGGACATTCGCCTCCACCGCACTGACCCTGCTGGTGATCCCGCTGCTTTACTTCCTCTGGCGCCGGCGAACCAGCCCGGCATAGGTGAAGTATCGCAATACCGGTGTATTAACAAATGTTAATCGAACTGACACAACCGGGCCGGTTGAGTCAGGCGGTATTTTGCCCTGTGGCGGTGCCAACAGCCAGCCGACACAAAAAGAATAACTATCCCTGATTTTTAATCCAACAGGCGACAAAAAGCCCGCTGCTGCGCGGGCTTTTTGTGTGATGTGGCGTCCCCAACGGAGTGCATATAGTTAGCATTGGCGCTGCTTATCTTGGCTATTATGTTTAAAGGCCCCATCGAAGCCCCCTGAATAATTAGCATTGAATTGTGTTGTGTTTGACATGCGGCGGTGCCAGCGTACAGCGGATAGCCCATCGGGCTGCCCTGTCTGCAGCCACTGTAACAATTACTTTTTCACTCCGTTCACAGGCACATGACGTTCAGGCACAAAATTATTCTCAATTGCCCTTTTTAATTTTCCTTACTATAATTCACCATGTAAGGATTAAAGGAGTTTGATATGACAACCGATGCCACACTTACCAGCAAGGGCCAAACGACAATCCCCAAGGAAATTCGGGATAGTCTTCACATGAAGGCCGGGGACCGAATGACATTCACGTTGATGCCAGATGATACTGTCGTCATGCGCGTGAAAAGCAAGAGCATTGCTGAACTGGCAGGCAAATTGCACAAGAAGGGGCGAAAGCCTGTTCCTGTTGAGCAACTGTCACGCTAATGCTCGGAATCGACACCAACGTTCTCGTTCGTTTTCTGGTTCGGGACGACGAAACTCAGTTTGAGAAGGCACGCAAACTGATCAAACGTGAAGTTGCAGCAGGCCGCCGCGTTTTCGTAAACCAATTGGTACTCATGGAATCAGAATGGGTACTACGCAGCCGATATGCTGTACCTAAAAATCAGATTATCGAAGCCATTTCTGGCTTACTTGACGCGACCGATATCCAATTTGAGGATGAGCCGTCCATTGAGGAAGCTCTTTTCATGTGGAAGGATACTGCTGCCGATTTTGCTGATTGTCTGATCGGCGCTAAAAACCGACGGCTTGGATGTAGGATGACGGTATCCTTCGATGTTAAAGCATCCAAATTGCCAGGCTTCATGGGTGCCTAATTGCATTTCTCAATCAAAAGTGAAATCGTAGGGTGCGCCATGCGCACCATGGTGCGTGGAACGCGCCCTACAATAATGTTGCTTTGAATGAAAATTGGTATAACAGCCCAGCGATTTCCGAAAAACGGAACAACACAGCATAACCGACGTAAGTGAACACGCTCATTACCCATCGAAAATATGCGCGCCTCATTAATTTTAATAATATGATATGGACCAGTGGACACGACATAATTCTTTGGATTGAAGAGGCTGTAGTTCTTCGGTCATTTATCCCGCCCAAAATTTGGGTACACTCTGCCAATTCATCTTGTTGTGGATGTTAGGCTGCTTGGCAAGTTGAACGTCTACACGGCACCACACAGCGGCTATAGCATCATGTTATTTCATTGCCCGATAGCGGCCTACTTGGCAATTTGCATTTAGATCAGCAATTCAAATCGCAGCGTAGCAGATGCTGACGACGTAACGCTCGGGGCACATATACTACAGTCCAAAGGCGGAATGCTCAGAGTTTGTGAATCAGCGCGCTGATTTTTCCATTTCACGTCAATATCAGTACACTGTAAAAGCTGATGGAATGCTCATGCAATAAGGCGTTCTAGCAAGTTTTTGCTGGAAAAATACACGCTGTTTCATGGCAAATGCAAGACGCTGATTCACACACCCGACAATTATTCTGCCGATGCCACTACTATAAAGTGAGATGAAGGTTTATTTTCACCAGCATACTTTGGAAAGTTTCGGTAAGAAGGCCGATAAACCAACAACGTTGAACTCGGCTTGTGCTGGTGAGCTCCTGAAGGGGGTGAATTCGAATATAAATTTTTGAGATTGGGCAAGCTGCTTGATCAGCGTTGGTGCATGGCGCGCGGAAACCGTTGCATTGGCCACTTCATGCCAAATCTGTGCGAAGGGTTTTTTATCATCAAGCTGGAGGCGCACGAATTGGTTGTCGACCATTGTAACCTCCAGCGCCATACCTGTTTCAACGTAAAGAGCCGACTTTCCTTTTTCACAATGAATAGTCAAAATGGGAATGGAAGCTTCCATCCAGCCATTTACCGCCTTTTCTGCCTTAAGCGATAAAGTCAGAGAATGATCACCTGCCGAAGCTGCGGGTGAAAGCTGCCACTTACTGGATGATTGCGGTGCAGCTTCAGTGGTAACCGGAGCGACACAAACGCATAGCAACAGAAAAGTGCTGACGTACGGTGCAAACCGTGTAGCAGATTTACAAACCGTTTTATGGTTGTAGTTTTTTTTGTAGGGAAGGCGCATCGGTTATTATTTTTTTTCGAGAGTCGTCAGTGTATCGCAAGAAAGTAATTTAATGTCGTTTGTCCTACATTGGCATCTAGTTATTGGCCTTTGTTCTGAATTTTAAAGGGGCGAATGGTCGCTTCGCGCACATCAGGGTCATTGCTGAATATTTCTGACACGACCATTCAACCACATACTCGGCAACGGGCAAAGTACGACCTAAATCAGTTAGATAAATTTCTTGAAGTAGACGGTCGATTTTCCCCAAACCGGATGGTCAGATTGCCGGCTACCTGTCATCCTTTGCCTGCACGCAAAGATACTATACAAATCAACTTGCTGCTCAACTCGCTTATCTCTATTATTGCCAATCAATCTCATATACGGTTATTTACCTATCGGTGGCCAGCAACAGCCTGATGTCCTCCACAAGTAGTTCAGCTGGCTGCCCGTAACGGGAGAGCAGCAATGGCTGGCCTTTTGGGCCGATCAGAAACGTTCCGTCGGAATGAAGGAATGTATAGCCGCCTTTTTTGTAATACTGCTTCTCATAGCTGACGCCAAACGACTTGGCCGTCTGTGCGGTGGCCTGCGCATTGCCATACAAGCCCAGGAAAGTAGGGTAAAAAGCGGGGACAAACTTCGCCAGCAATTCAGGCGTGTCGCGTTCCGGATCGACAGTGACGAACAGCACCTGCACCCCGCCCGCTTCTTTGCCCAACATGCGCATGACCTGCGCAAGATCGGCCAGTGTGGTCGGGCATACCACAGGGCAGTGGGTATAACCGAAGAACAGCACCACCACCTTTCCCCTGAAATCCGCCAGGCTGCGGGACCTGCCATTAGAATCGGTTAGATGAAAATCAGCCTGCTCAAGCGGCACAGTCACATCTATCGCGTGATAGGGCGAAGGCAACTCATGCTCCCCGCAGGCGGTAAACATCAATATGCACAATAACAAAAATAATTTACGCATCAACATGTCAACTCCCTGTTCGGCCATGCAATGAAAAGGTTTCGCCCGCTGTTCGCCCCTATATTCCAAACGTCATCACCATTGTTGAGTGTTCCATAATTCATACACCATTCACCCCAAGATATCCGAGAGCGTTTGACTCAGCCAGGCATTCACTTGCATGGAAATGCCTTCATCAGCGCTTGGGTAGTAAGCAAAACTGCTGAGCGTTGATGCGATGCCGGATGTGTTTCAAGGAACTGCCCCACCACTTCCTGTATCTGGCCATTTTTAACATCCCCCGGTACACAGAGGACAATGCCGACTGCGGAATCAAAAACGCCCGAAACATAGCCGTTGAACAGCCCTCCTTGATATGCATCCGTATTCGCTGCGATTCCTTCCTTAACGAGTTTATACGAGTTATAGCCAGTCAACAGGTCGCTTCCATCCATGGCTTGTGCCACTGGTGTAGATAAAAATAAAACCATCAGCATCGCGGCAATTGATGTTACGAAGATATTCATAAGTATTCTTCCAACTTTTATAAGACTGTTTCCAAATACGAATTTTCGATAAATGACAGGTCAAGCACCATGTGGCAATTAACATATTCACGTTCACGCCTATTTAGGTTAACATGTATAACATATACATCTATAAAACGCTATAATTGCAAATGTTCCTGTGTCTATTGATTCCATGTTGAATCCTGTCAACAGGCAAGCTAAAGGAGGACACCATGCAAACTAATAAAATATTTACCAGCCTAATGTTGTGGGTCGCAATCGCGTTACCACAATATACGCCCGCTGCTTCATTTTGCACAACATCACCGGAAGGAAAGATTCGTTTGAATGATTGCAAGTACGGTACCTATGATGAATGCGAACATGCCAATAGAAGCCAGGCGGATTGCATAGAGAACCCTGAGGAGAAACTTTCTGCATCGGGTGCAGCACCCTATTGCGTAGTTACGTGGGGCACGGAATGCAAATATTACGATTATGGGACATGCGCCAAAACTGCCAAAGCTCAGATGGGCTTTTGTTACTTGAATCCGGATTACAAGAAACCTGACAAATAACAGTTATTGCAAATAACAGCCTTTGGTTGTGTGACTATGTGTATTTTATAGTGTCGTTCCAATTTACAGTCTCGCAAACAAGTTGGTTTTTTAGTATGTCTTGACCTATAACAAAATAAATTTCTATTTCCTGCCATAACCTGAACTTTATGCAAATCGTCTTACTCGTGATCCATGGCACTTTCTGACCATATCCTTACCTTCGGTCAACACATGTTGCAGCAGCACGGCGAGCGTGTGCATAAGATCGCGCTCGATGCAGGCCTTACCTGTCCCAACCGTGATGGCGCCAAGGGCATGGGGGGTTGCACCTTCTGCAACAATGCCTCTTTCAGCCCGAATGGGCGCACCCCACCTTCGCTTTCCGAACAAATCAAAAGCGGCAAACACGCCATAGCGAAGCGCACTCGAGCGCGCCGTTTCCTGGCCTATTTTCAGGCCTACACCAACACCTATGCCGATGTGGCCGATCTGGCGGCACTCTATGAAGAGGCGTTGTCCGAACCGGATATGGCCGGCCTATCCATCGGCACACGCCCTGACTGCGTTCCAGAAGTGGTGCTGGATTTGCTGGTGAGCTATCAACATCGCGGTTTGGTGGTGTGGCTGGAACTCGGCCTGCAATCAGCCTTCGACGAGACCCTCAAACGGGTGAACCGCGGCCATGGCCTTAAGGAATATGAGAAAACGGTAATAGCCGCGAGAGCATGCGGTATTCCGGTATGCACACACCTGATCATCGGCCTGCCCGGAGAAACGGAGCGCCATTACCACGCTTCGCTCGATACCGTGCTGGCCCTGGGAACAGACGGCCTTAAAATACACCCGCTGCATGTGGTCAAAAATACCGTGCTGGCCGCCGAGTGGCGGCGCGGCGAATATCAGCCGCTGGACGTGTCCGACTACATCAGGATTGCGGTTGATCTGATCGAGCGCACCCCGCCTCATATCGTATACCATCGCGTCACCGGCACTGCATCAAAGGACATTTTACTGGCTCCTTCCTGGTGTTCGCAAAAATGGAATATCCTGAACGGAATCGAGTCGGAGCTGAAGCGCCGCGGCCATCGCCAAGGCGATTTGGCCGGTACATCATTTATCCAGGAGAAAATCCCTTATGCTGCCTGAATACAAACTGGAACTGGTCTGCCCGGCAGGAAGTCTGCCGGCGCTGAAAGTGGCCGTGGACAACGGTGCGGACTGCGTCTATCTCGGTTTTCGCGACGACACCAACGCGCGCAATTTCACCGGACTGAATTTTGATGCAGCCAATGCGCGCACGGGCGTCGAATATGCGCACACAAAGGGTGCAAAGGTGTTTCTGGCGCTCAATACTTATCCCCGAACTGATGGCTGGGAGCGCTGGAAGAACGCGATCGACCAGGCCGCTGACTTTGGCATGGATGCGATCATCCTGGCCGATCCCGGCCTGATGCAATATGCGCTGAAGACCCATCCCCAAATGCACCTCCATCTTTCGGTGCAGGGTTCCGCCACCAATTATGAGGCGATCAATTTCTACCACGAGCATTTTGGCATCCGCCGCGCGGTGTTGCCGCGCGTGCTGTCATTTGCCCAAGTCGAGGAGCTGGCTACCGGCACACCGGTGGAGCTTGAGTTATTTGGCTTTGGCGGGCTGTGTGTCATGGTGGAAGGGCGTTGCTCTCTTTCTTCCTATGTCACGGGCGAATCCCCCAACAACTGCGGTGTATGCTCGCCGCCTAAAGCAGTGCGCTGGCAGAAAACCACCAATGGCCTGGAATCACGCCTCAACGGCGTGCTCATCGACCGTTACGCCGATGATGAAAATACCGGCTACCCCACCTTGTGCAAGGGACGCTTCGAGGTGGAAGGAGAAACCTACTACACCATGGAAGAACCGACCAGCCTGAACACTCTGGAACTGCTGCCGGAACTGCTGCGCATCAAAGTGCGCGGCCTCAAAATCGAAGGGCGGCAAAGAAGCCCGGCCTATGTGGGACAAGTCTCCCGTGTCTGGCGAGAGGCGATTGACCAGTGCATGAAAAACCCCCAAAGCTTTTCCGTCAGGTCCACATGGACGGCAGAACTGGGCAAAATCTCCGAAGGCCAGCAACACACCTTGGGTGCTTATCACAGGCCATGGAAATGAGGCTCCCATGAAACTTTCACTCGGCCCCATCCTGTACTACTGGACAAAGGAGAAGGTGCAGAAATTCTATGAGGAAATCGCCGCTGCTCCGGTGGATATCGTTTATCTCGGCGAAACAGTATGCTCGCGGCGCCATGTCATGCGCCTGCCAGACTGGCTGGAAGTGGCAAAAATGCTTGCTGCCGCCGGCAAGCAAGTGGTTCTTTCCAGCCAGGCACTGATCGAATCCGAATCCGACCTGAAATCAATGCGCAGGATTACGGAAAACAGCGACTTCGCGGTGGAAGCCAATGACATGGGAGCGGTACATCGACTGGAGGGCCGCATGCCTTTCATTGCCGGACCCTATCTCAATATTTACAACCCGCAGACTTTGAATCTGATTGCGTCTCTCGGCGCCCGGCGCTGGGTCATGCCGGTAGAAATGTCGCACGAGGCACTAAAGCTGCTGCAACATTCCCGACCGGCGGGAATGGAAACGGAAGTGTTTTCCTGCGGCAGGCTGCCGCTGGCTTTTTCTTCGCGCTGTTTCACTGCGCGCTTTCACAACCTGCCTAAGGACGACTGCCGCTTCCTCTGCATCAATGATCCCGACGGCAAGACCATGCGCACCCGCGAGGGCAAACCATTCCTGGTGATCAACGGCACGCAGACCCAATCCGCGCTGGTGTACAACCTGATCGGCGATCTGGACCCCCTAAAAAATGCCAGGGTGGATGTTGTGCGCATCAGCCCGCAATCCGATCATAGCGCAGCCATCATCCGCCTGTTCCGCGACTGCATGGAGCAGCGGGTAAGCCGCGAAAATGCCGTGCAGCAAATGGAGGGCATGATGCCGGAAGCGGCCTGCAACGGCTACTGGCACGGGCGACCGGGGATGGAGCAAATGTTCCTCGCCAGTTCCGTGCAACACGAATGAGTCACCGTTATAGTTGAAAGTGAATATAACTGTCGAGCAGCAACTGAATACCTGAGAAAGGATGCCAAACCAGCAATCGACATGAATATTCAACCTTTCATTCTTCCCAAACCAGTCGGTAATGTCCTGTCGATTCTGCCGGGATATCCGCAAACCTTGCTGTTTGTCCATGCAGTCAATCTGGTGCTGGGCGATACCCTCCGTTCTGAAGTGATGCGACCTCTGCAGGGCAAGCTCATCAGTATCCGGGCGACTGATGCCGGAGTGGTATTTTATTTTACTCTCGACCGCAACGGCATGGTCGCCTGCCGTCCCACCGGGGAACCGGACTTGATTATCAGCGCCAGTGCCTGTGACTTTCTGATGCTGGCCCTGCGCAAGGAAGATCCAGATACACTTTTCTTCAGCCGCCGCCTGTGCATGGAAGGCGACACCGAGCTTGGTCTGCTGGTGAAAAACACTCTGGATGCGCTGGAGCTACCGCCTTTTGATTTAAGGTCGTTATCCCCCCAAAAAATTCTAGCTGAAATAAAGAAGCGGTTGCTGACTTGAAAAATCATGCCATGGCCTGATAAAAAACGATATTTCAGAATGCTTGACGCGTTTGCGTTTAAAAATGCAAAGCGATGGCTTGCCATACTTGCAATCGTAGCCCTGATGATCGCGGCATATTTCTACAAAGACCATGCGACGATCCGCCCTGATGGCAATGCCGACAACACAATTGTATCCCGTTCAAATCTCGATCCTATCGTAGCCCCAGACAAGACTTCGCCCCTACCGGCAAAGAAGCTTTGGGTATGCCCCATGCACCCGCAGATCATCCAGGATCATCCGGGTGTATGTCCGATATGTGGCATGGATCTGGTGGAAATGGAGCAGCCAGACACATCTCAACCCGGCACGTCCCAACCCGCGCATCGACATGGTGTCCACCTCGATGCTGCCACGCAGCAAAAACTCGGCGTGCGTCTGGCTACAGCAAAATGGCAAACGCTGAGCCGGGATATCTATTCCTATGGCAATGTGGCTGTTGATGAAAGCTTGGTTTTCAACCTCAGCGCAAAGTTTGAGGGGGTGATCAAAAAACTGCATGTAAATTCGGTTGGCCAGCAAGTCCGTGCAGGGCAGGTGGTGTATGAAATATATTCCCCGGGATTGCTTAAGTCCCAGGAGGAGTACATCGGCCTGTTGAAGGAAAAAGACATTCTTGTTGCGCCCATGGAAGCTGAGGATGCCCATATAAATGGCAAGTCAATGTCCGAGGATGGCATGATGGCGCTGAAAATGAATGCAGACAAGCGCGTTCTTGTCCGCGACAAACTTCTCTATGCCGATGTTGGCAATGAGCTGATAGAAGCGTTGAACAAAACCTATAGATCAAGGGATATAGTTGAGATACGCGCACCTCAATCCGGTTTTGTCACCAGGATCGAGGTTCATGAAGGCAGCACGGTCAAACCGACGGACAACCTGTTTTCCTTCGTTAACCTGTCACGGGTATGGGTCGAGGTGCCGCTTTACCCCGATCAACTGCCCTGGGTGAAAAATGGGGATAAGGTAACCATACGACTACCACAGTCGGGTATGCGGGAAATCAAAACACGTCTGCAATTCATATCCCCGATGGTTGATAGCGCGACACGCACCGTGCAAGCGCGGCTGAGCGTCAGCAATGCCAAGAACAAGTTGCTCATAGGCTCCTTTCTTGACGTCATCATTCACGCCAAGCCGCACAAGGCGCTTGCCGTGCCCCGCTCAGCGGTCATGCGCACCGGCAAAGGCGACTTGGTCATGCTGGCCGAAGGTAACGGATATTTCTCACCGGTAAAAGTTGAAACCGGGATTGAAACCGCCGATTCGATTGAAATCACTGCCGGTTTGCACGCGGGCGATCAAGTAGCAGTGAATGGACAATTTTTATTGGATGCGGCGGCATCGATGAGCGACGCTGCGCAACGCCTGCATGTTGATCACGATGCGGACGAACACTAGACGCGAAGAGTTTTGCCAGCTAGGGGAGCCAATTCCATGCCTCCCGGGCACAGGTCCTTTTCGGACTCGGACATGATTACACACATCATCGAGTGGTCACTGAAAAACCGCATGCTGGTGTTGCTAGGCGCCATGCTGTTGGCGGGATGGGGAATATACTCCTTACGCCATATGGCGTTGGACGCCATTCCAGATATTTCCGACGTACAGGTCATCATCAAAACCGCTTATCCGAGCCAACCCTCACGGGTGGTGGAAGACCAGGTCACTTTTCCGATCACTTCGGAGTTGTCGTCGGTACCGGGCTCGACCGCAGTACGCGGTTTTTCGATGTTTGGCGAATCATACGTGTACGTGATCTTTCGTGACGGCACCGATCCCTATTGGGCTCGCGCGCGCGTGCTGGAATATTTAAGCCAGATCGAGGATCATCTGCCACAGGGAGTCATTCCCATGCTGGGGCCGGATGCTTCAGGCGTAGGATGGGTGTTCGAATACGCCTTGGTGGATCGCTATCACCGCTACGATGCAGATGAATTGCGCGCAGTTCAGGATTCCTTCCTCAAATACGAATTGCAGAGCCTGCCCGGGGTGGCTGAAGTCGCCAGTGTCGGCGGCATGGTGCGGCAGTTCCAGATCGAAGTGAATCCCAACCGTCTCGCGGCTTACAACCTGAGCTGGGAGCATGTCGAACAGGCGATCCGCGACAGCAATATGGCAGGCGGCGGATCGGTGATGGAAATGGGACATGCCGAATACGTCGTGCGCGCGCAAAATTATTTGAAGAATCTGGAAGACTTCCGGCAGATTCCCCTGGGGGTTGGCGCGCAAGGCGTGCCTATCCGTCTGGGAGATGTGGCGCAAATTCAAATCGGCCATGAATTGCGCCGTGGCGTAACCGACCTTGATGGGCAAGGCGAGGTGACCGGCGGCATCGTGGTCATGCGTTACGGCGAGAACGCGCTCGAGACCATCACGCGCGTAAAGGCACGGTTGACTGAATTGCAAAGCGGCCTGCCGCCGGGGGTCGAGCTGGTCGTCACCTATGACCGCTCTGGCGTAATCAACCGCGCCATCAAAACGTTAAGCGAGAAGCTGCTCGAGGAATCACTCATCGTCGCTTTGGTATGCCTCGCATTTTTATTTAACTTGCGCTCATCATTAGTGGCGGTAGTCACGCTACCCATAGGCATTCTGGCCGCTTTTGTCGTCATGGAAAACCAGGGGGTGACCGCCAACATCATGTCGCTGGGTGGTATCGCCATCGCCATCGGCGCCATGGTGGATGCCGCGGTGGTGATGATAGAAAACATGCATAAGCATCTGGAGCGCGCAGGGGATCACCCGGATTATTGGGACATCACCAGAAAGAGCGCGCTTGAAGTGGGGCCTGCGCTGTTTTTTTCGCTGCTGGTGATCACCATATCTTTCCTGCCGGTACTGACCCTGACCGGGCAGGAAGGCAAGCTATTCGCTCCGCTCGCCTACACCAAGACTTATGCCATGGCAGCAAGTGCAGTGCTCGCCATTACTTTGGCTCCGGTGTTGATGGGCTATTTTATCCGCGGGCGCATCGCCCGCGAACAAAGCAATCCGTTGAATCGGCTGCTGCACGCGCTTTACCGACCGCTGTTACTGGCCGCGCTGCAAAAACGTAAATTGGCCCTGTTGCTATGCCTGCTACTGCTGCTGAGTGCCGCATGGCCAATCGCAAAACTGGGCAGCGAGTTCATGCCACCGCTCAACGAGGGCGACCTGTTGTATATGCCCACCACCCTGCCCGGCGTATCGATAGACGAAGCGGCGAACATTCTGCAAATCACCGACCGCCTGATCGCGCAAATGCCCGAGGTTGAGCGCGTGTTTGGCAAAGCCGGGCGTGCCAATACCGCCACCGATCCGGCACCCCTTTCGATGCTGGAAACCACGATACAGCTCAAACCACGCGAGCAGTGGCCGTCTGGTGTAACCATGGATGACCTGATCCGCAAACTGGACAACCAGGTGCGATTGCCGGGGCTGACCAATTCCTGGGGTTATCCGATCCGCACGCGCATAGACATGCTGTCCACCGGCATCCGCACGCCACTGGGAATCAAGGTTACCGGTCCCGATCTGGCTGGTGTCAGCGCGCTGGCCAGGCAAATCGAAGAGGTAATCGGGAATTCTGTGCCTGGCACGCGCAACGCTTTTGCCGACAGAGCTTCCGGCGGGCGTTATGTGGACGTTACTTTAGACCGCGTACAAGCAGCACGCTACGACGTTACCGCAGCCGACGTACAGCGCCTGGTGCAAGGTGCCATCGGCGGGGAAAATATCGGCATGGTAATTGAGGGGCGCAACCGCTTCCCGATCAATTTGCGCTATCCGCGCGCGTTCCGCGATTCTCTCACCGCGCTTGCGGCAAGCCGCATCATGACGCCATCCGGTGCGCAAGTAGCGCTGGGCACAATTGCAAGCGTGAGTGTGAATGACGGGCCGGTCGAAATCAAAAGCGAAAACGGTCGTCTGGTAGCTTATGTTTACATTGATTTCGCTGGGCGCGACCTGGGAGGCTATATCGCCGAGGCACAAGCTGCTGTAGCAAAAGCTGTCAGTCTACAACCGGGCTACGCCATCGCCTGGTCTGGGCAATATGCCAACTTGCAGCATGCCAAGGATCGTTTAATGTGGGTGATACCGCTCACGCTGCTGTTAGTGGTGGCGCTGCTTTATATGAATTTCCGCCATCGTGGCAAAGTGCTGCTGGTGTTGCTGTGCTTGCCCTTTTCTCTGGCGGGCGGCTTCTGGCTGGTGTACTGGCTGGATTATCACTTGTCTGTGGCAGTCGCAGTGGGGTTTATCGCCTTGGCCGGAATGGCGGCCGAGTTCGGCGTGGTCATGCTGCTCTATCTGGATCACGCCATCGCTGAACTCCGCCAGTCGGGTCGACTGGTGAACCACCACAATTTGCAACAAGCCATCATTCACGGCGCACTGCTGCGCATACGACCGAAAATGATGACGGTATCGGTGATCTTGGCCGGGTTGATTCCGGTTATGGTCAGCTCAGGCACCGGCGCCGATATGATGAAGCGTATTGCTGCGCCGCTGGTGGGCGGCATGATTTCTGCACCGCTGCTCTCCCTCATTGTCATTCCTGTCGTCTATGCTTGGTGGCAGGAGAAAAATTTACCGGCAGATCAATCAGTGTAGTACTTCAGACCGGCCTTGGCAGGTGCGCCCGGACTTTCAGTTAGTCACGTAAGTCCCGTCCTTAATTTCCGCCAAAGCCGCGCAAAAGTTTTTCTTTACCATATCTTCATCTGCATGAAGCTCGCCTGGTACTGAAAAAGTCATTGTGATCCTGTACCCGCCAGGCACCCCTCTCCTGCTGGGCACCCCCCGAAAATAATTGCCGGAATCCTCGATAAGAATATTCAGGTTTGCCGCTTTCCCCTCCCCGCCGGATAATCTTTCTGCTTGTGAGGCGGAAATTACCCCACTCTCCTTGTCCATCAGGTTTATCACCCAACCGCTTTTCACCAGGTATTTATACGTGCGCTTGAAAATCATTTGTTGTGTGAGATCCAGAATGTCTTGCCATGTCCTGTAAATTTTCTTGTCAAAGAAACCTTCTTTGACAGCGAAATTTTTTTCGCATGGCGCGGTATCCGCCCACACGGTTGCTGGAATGGCTGCGAAGACCAAACACGCAACTCCAATGATCAGTGAATTCCTCAATCTATTCATTTATGACCAACCCCATTAGTAGGAATATTTAATTTGGCTTAAAGAACAGCCAAGTCTCTTCAATTTTAATATTTATCTTGTCTGCCACAGAAGGCATTTATAAATGTCTGAGCTCCTGACATTCGCAGAAATTATTTTCCCGTAATATTACTGTTCCAAAAAGCCTGCATAGTCTCCCGAATATCTCCCGCTTGCGGAATCATTCTTTGCTTAACCCATGCCATTGCTGGACATAGTTACCCATATACCACGATCCCGCGCCGGCAAACAGGATAAGCTTGGCGTTGGGGCAGAATCAGATTTCTTTTCGATCCGCCCCGGATATTGAGATGTCGACGGCAATACCATATTGCTTCAAGCGCTTCCACAAAGTAGTGCGCGACATGCCAAGTTTTTCCGCTGTAGTGCTTTTGTTGCCACCCGCCTCGGCGAGCGCCGCGAGAATAAGCTCTTTTTCGCGCTCCTCTGCTGAGCCGCGATAATAATGCGTGAGTAAAGCATCCCCCTTGCCTTTTGAAATGGTAGTTGCGGACAGCACATCACGTAGCTCAGCCGGAAAATGATGCGGCATAATGACCGCGCCGTCGGCGTGCACCAATGCATATTCCAGAGCGTTGACCAATTCGCGCACGTTACCCGGCCAGTCATAACCGAGCAACAAGTCCGTCGCTTGCGTAGACAGCGTGACATCCTCATGCTTGTAATTTTTTGTCAGATCGGAAAGAATGGAATTGGCCAGCAATGGAATATCATCGCGACGCTCGCGCAAAGAAGGCACGCGCAACGGCAGCACGCGCAAACGGTAAAACAAGTCGGAGCGAAACTCTCCGCTTTTTACCATCGCAGACAAATCGCGATGGGTGGCGGCGATAATTCGCACATTCACCTTGCGCGGGTTGTTTTCGCCCAAGCGCACCACTTCTTTTTCTTGCAGCACGCGCAGCAATTTCACCTGAATACCCAGCGGCACTTCACCGATTTCATCCAGCAGCAGCGTGCCTCCATCGGCGGCCTCGAAGCGTCCGGGCCGATCGGCCGTCGCGCCGGTAAATGCACCCTTGCTGTGGCCGAATAATTCGGCTTCGAGCAGGTTCTCCGGCAAAGCGGCGCAGTGCACTTGCAGATAGGGTTTCTTGGCGCGGTCAGAGTTGTCGTGTATCGCTTGCGCCACCAGTTCCTTGCCGGCTCCCGTCTCGCCGGCAATCAGCACATTGGCATTGCTTGTCGCCACCAGCAGAATTTCGCTGAACAAGTTTTGCATTGCGTGGCTATGGCCCACCAAATTACCCAAGCGCAAACGCTGCCCAGCCATTTCCTCGAGCTGCACTTCGCGGGTACGGTTGCGCAACACGATTGCACCCTGTGCCAGCGATTCGTCCGTTGGCAGCGCTGTCGCCCACATGTGCAAAGGTACGAGCATCCCATCCGGGCGTGCCACCACGATGTCTTGCACCTGTTTATTTCCTTGCGCAGTTTCCCCCATCAGCGAGCATTTTCCGCCTCCCTCGCAAGTGAGACCGCAAGGGGTGCCGGGGAACAGTATCCGACAATTTGTGCCTACAATATCGCCGTGCTTGCGTCCTACCATGTGCGCTGCAGCCGAATTGATCGCCACAATATTTTGCTGTTCATCCAAAAACAGCACCCCTTCTTCGATCTTCTCCATGACGATACCCAAACCAGCTAATGAGATTATTTCCATTGTATTTTCCTGTATTTTCCTAATGTTAAATGTAAACACAGCTTAACGTTTACAGTGAACGATCGCAATATCCACATAAGATATATTTTCTATATATCAATAAGATATAACTTGGCACGATTAGTGCTTTAGTTACTGCACGCATCTGTTTAATAACATCTCTGATTCCACAGGTGCACCCCCTTCGCTAATGCGGTAGGGAATTCGACTAAGCTATAGACAAGGAGTTTCAATATGAAAACACGTATTTTGGCAAGCATTATCATCGGTGGCATTCTGGCAACTTCCGTTGCTCAGGCAGAAACCGCCTTTTCGATCCACGATCTGGATGTGATCTATTCCGGTTTCAACCCCAGCTTTACCCGCGACGTGGACGTCAGCAACTACTACACGACACCTGTAAGTCTGCAAAATGTCACTGCAAAAAATGAGTTGACGTGTCATTGGCGTGCGAATACGAATACTCCTAATTCGACTCCTGGCACATCCCATGAGGGAAACAACATCGGAAGTTATTACCAAGCTTCGCAGTATATTCAACTTACTTGCTAGCAATACTCCTGACGCGGGAACTAAAGAATCATTTGGACTTTTGCCGACAAGGTTTTGCTTTGTACCTGAAAAAAGAGCAAGGCTTACGCCTTGCTCAATCGATTTAACGCTCTGGAGTCTTGGAGAAAGAGAAGAGTGAGGCGATAAATCAAAAATAAAAATCTTAATTACTTCACCTTGCCTGCGCGGAACAGACTGGGCACATCTGCACCTTCTGCCTGGATGATAGCGACGTTACCCTTCATCAAGCGGGTAAGGGCGTGGTCAACCAGTATATATTTGGCCGGAACGCGAGCTTTGAATTCCACCGTCGTTGTTCCGCCAGGAGGCACTAAGGTGGTTTGCACATCGATAATCGGTTTGGAAATGTAGGAGCCTTGATCGTAAACTTTATCCCAGATGCCACCGATTGCATGGAAGGCTGAAGTGAGGTTAGGACCGCCGACACCGAAGAAAATACGGACTTCGTCACCCACTTTGACCTTCATCGGATTGGCTGCCAGAGCTGCGGCAGAACCGTTCATCACCACATTCGTTGGTTGCTCAGCCATCATCTTATCAAGGCTGAACTCTTTTTCTGGACCAGCGCCCTCGGTATACATGTCGCCTTGCATTATGTAGAATTCCTTATCAACCTTAGGAAGGCCGCCCGCCGGTTCGATCAGGATCATGCCATACATGCCGCTCGAAATATGCTGCGGAATCACTGGCGTAGCGCAGTGGTAAACAAACAGACCTGGATTGACTGCCTTGAAGACAAAGGACTTCTCTTCCCCGGGAGCGACGTTCGTCAGTGCCGCACCACCGCCTTGACCCAATACCGCGTGCAGGTCAATATTGTGGATCATAGCGTTGTTTTTGTTGTTTTTCAATGTGATTTCTATCGTGTCGCCCACACGACCACGCAGCAACGGACCTGGTACTTTTCCGTTGAATGTCCAATAGGTAAAGGTAGTTTTGGCTGCAGCGTCCAAAACCCCGAGTACTTCCTGAGCTTCCAGGGTAAATTTAAGCGTTTTTGGTCCGCGCTTACCAACAGGTGTACCTACTGCGGTCGGATCTTGAACAATACTTACTGCCTCAGGCCCCGCAGCCCATGATGCCGCCGAGAAAAATGTCGACAGCCCCAGCAACAGCATTCTTATGATTGTACTTTTTTTCATGAAGATTTCCCCTATAAGTTTTTGTTGGCAATCAGAAACTTGCCATACCACAAACAACTGAGCGCGCTACCAACAAGATAGGCAACCGCAGACACTATGAAAAGCAAACCTTAAACCGACAAGCAAACATAATACATTTGCAAACACCACCAAAATTCTCCGATGTGGTATAAGCAACTTCATAAATATTTCTGGATTTTTTCATACGAAAAACCACATTAGAGCAGCTTTTCAGCCCTACTTGGCTAGACCCAAAACAAATCCAACCAATTCCTTAATGTCGGCGTCGCTGACGCGTGGCGAGTTAGCAGGCATAGGCATAAAACCCCATACGCCGGTGCCGCCTTTGGAAACTTTAGCGACCAACTTGGCTTCGGCTCCCGCATCCCCTTTGTATTTTTTGGAGACGTCCATCCAGGCCGGACCAACTATCTTCTTGTCAATTGCGTGACAATTGGTGCAACCGCTTTTCTTAGCAAGTGGCGGCATATCGACCGCCATCGCGCCGCCAGCAATCATCAATCCTGTTGCTGCAATCATACTTACTATCATAGCTTTCATGAATCCTCCTATTTGGTTTAGCCGTAATGCACGGATTAAGTAACTACATTGATACAGAAATTAAGCTGCATCAAAATTTCCACAAGCTTATTTGGATCATGCATTGCCGATATTCGCCATCAATAATTTGTTATCACTGAGACCCGCATAAACATCAATCAGCAATACAAACACGTATAACATGTATCTACAATACACGTTTAGTATGCTGATTTAGAAATGGTGGTTTGTCAAGCGGTATTTTCGGGTTAAGTCAAAGTTGCAATGAGAAGTGGCCTCGTAAATTCAGACAGCCCGTTAAGTGTTAGCCTTGCTCAACCCAAGCCGTGCAGGTCACGGCAAACAGAGGAGTAAGCGCATGAGAAGGACGAGAAGGAATCACGCACCTGGATTCAAGGCCAAGATGGCTTTGGCAGCGATACGGGGCGACAAGACACTGGCGGAGTTGGCTGAACACTTTGATGTACACCCCAACCAGATTCCGGAGTGGAAGCAACAGTTGCTTGAGTCTGCCCCCGATGTGTTTGGTGGTACGGCTAAGGCGAAAGCTGCGGAGCCCGATCTCAAGATACTCCACGCCAAGATCGGGCAGCTCACATTGGAGAATGATTTTTTAGAAAGCGCGCTCACCAAGACGGGATTGCTGAGCGCAAAGCGATGATCGACCGAACCCTCAAACTGCCACCGGTGCAGCAATGCCAGATACTGGAACTGGCGCGCTCAACGGCCTACTACCAACCGTTTCCGGTAACCGCAAGGCTTCCACATAAGAAATGGGAAATACTGTACAAACTAGTAGAGCCACTCCTATGCCTACCATTAATCAAACAGGTTCATTATGTTTCTACCTGCCTGAACCCTGAAGTTCAGTATCACCAGCGTAACCAGCAATAGCATCGCCACAGCGTTATGCAGGACTGCACCGGCAAGAAGCGGGAACCCAAGCAGCACATTCGATACGCCGAGCACAAACTGAAACCCAACCAAGCCCAATACGGCCTTGCCAATTTTGTTCAGACCCACAACTTTCATAATCCTGAATGACAACCAGTTTAAGTAAAGAAGGGTAAGCAGTGAGCCCGCCCGGTGCATCCAATGAATCGCCGTCATTTTTTCCATGGAAAGCGGCAGTCCGTCTCTAACCAGGGTGAATGAAAAATCCATCGGCGGAAATAACGAGCCTTGACAAAGAGGAAACTCGGTGCAAGCGAGTGCGGCGAAATTGGAACTTACCCAACCGCCCAACATTATCTGGATTAAAACCAACACCAGTGCAATCAACGAAAATATGCGCAAGCTCTGCATCACTCCGGCACCGACCTCTCCGACCGGTGTCATTTGACGCAATGCGATCCATGTCAGCAGCATCAAAGTGGCACTCCCGCCCGCAAGATGCACAGGGACAATGACTGACCGCGGCAAATGGGAAAAAGCCCAGATGCCGAAAGCCGCAAGAAATGTCATTAACCCCACCAGCAGGGTCGGCAGTAAAGGTGATTGCCGTAATTCCCTGCGCTTCTGCCAAGAAAGGCCACAGACCGATATCGCCAAGATTCCAAGCAGCAACCCCACCATGTTCTGTAGTTTCCACCGCCAGGACGTATGATCGCGCGCGGCACCCGCTTGGGGCGGCTGCCTTTCCTTCAACGCATTTTCCTTATAACAAGCGGGCCAGTTTGCGCAACCAAGACCAGCATCGGAAAGACGCGCGTAGGCACTGAACACCACAGCGCAAAAGGCGAGAAAGAAAGTCAACAGAATAAGTTTCAGATACAAACGATACTCCCCTTGGCTGTAGTTATCATGAGAAAAAAACTTGTAAACGTTCTCATAATATCCTTGTTACAAATTGAAATGTACCACCGCTGATTGATAAATCAATTAGCAATACGACTACTATTGTTACAAAAATATTCATCAACATTCAATTTCTTCGTATCAGAATATTTTAAAAGAAGAATTTTCGATCCATGGCAAGTAATAAATACAAAAGTAAACAAAATTATTGCGTTTATCTGTAATAATGTATAATTGATACATCTTTGAAAATATAGTTATGCCCATTGGTTCCAGCTGAAATTTTTTTACCGGGTAAGCTAGAGATGAGCCTCACGCAAACTGACAAAATAATTGCCTACTTGATGTTATACGCTTTAATCGCGCCTCTACAATAAGAAGTGGCCTCGGTTTTTCGGACAGCCGGTTAAGTGTTAACCTTGCTCAACCCAAGCCGCGCAGGTCACGGCAAACAGAGGAGTAAGCGCATGAGAAGGACGAGAAGGAATCACGCATCTGGATTCAAGGCCAAGATGGCTTTGGCAGCGATACGGGGCGACAAGACACTGGCGGAGTTGGCTGAACACTTTGATGTACACCCCAACCAGATTCCGGAGTGGAAGCAACAGTTGCTTGAGTCTGCCCCCGATGTGTTTGGTGGTACGGCTAAGGCGAAAGCTGCGGAGCCCGATCTCAAGATACTCCACGCCAAGATCGGGCAGCTCACATTGGAGAATGATTTTTTAGAAAGCGCGCTCACCAAGACGGGATTGCTGAGCGCAAAGCGATGATCGACCGAACCCTCAAACTGCCACTGGTGCAGCAATGCCAGATACTGGAACTGGCGCGCTCAACGGCCTACTACCAACCGGTTCCGGTATCGTCCGAGGAAATTGCGCTGATGCGCGGGATACTTAATATGCCAAATCGCGTACCACCTCGGAAGCCGGCTCCAAACCCGACTCGTTCAGCAAGCTGATAAGGGAAGCTCATCATGCTGATCCAGCTTGGAGTCATGGGGTTGTTGGTGGCGCTGCTGCCGCTGACGATCGTATGGGTATCCGGCGATACCGACAAATACCGAAAACTGGTATGGGTCACACTTTTTCTCACGTTTGATCTGATCATGTTCGGTGCATTCACGCGGCTGACCGATTCCGGTCTTGGCTGTCCCGATTGGCCTGGCTGTTATGGCCAGGCCAATCCTCTGCAGGCACATGCAGACATTATTGCCGCCGAAACCGCCATGCCGACCGGCCCGGTAACCGTCTTGAAGGCATGGATTGAAATGATACACCGCTATCTGGCAATGGCCATTGGTGTGCTAATCATCGCATTGATGGTGATCGCCTGGCGCAGGTGGCTGCAATCGGGACGCAAGAATATGAAATTTTCGCCGCTGTTCCCTACACTGCTGTTTGCATTTGTTTGTATGCAGGGCGCCTTCGGCGCATGGACTGTCACGATGAAACTGCAGCCTGTTATCGTGACTATACATCTGCTGCTGGGCATGACGCTGCTGGCCCTCTTGACATGGTTTGGCGCGCGCTTAAGCGATCATCCCACGGTACCACGATCAGCTGTTGCCCTGCGCATACCGGCAATGCTGATTCTCTTGCTGCTGACGGTTCAAATTGCACTCGGTGGTTGGGTCAGCACAAACTATGCGGCCCTGGCTTGCACAGACTTCCCGTTGTGCCACGGTGAACTGTTTCCACAAATGGATTTTGATAACGGATTTACGCTTTGGCGCGATCTGGGCAAGACTGCCCATGGCAGTTACCTGCCTTTCTCGGCATTGACCGCGATCCACTGGACTCATCGCGCCTTCGCCCTTGTCGTGGTTGTGCTGGTTGCCTGGGTGGCACTTAGAGCATTCAAAATAGACGCCTTACGCAAGACGGCACGCTGGCTATTGATCATGATCGCCCTGCAATTTACCATCGGCATATCGACTGTGCTCCTGCAGTTACCTCTGGCACTGGCAGTTGCACACAATGGCAGCGCGGCACTCCTCCTGGTATTGCTGGTCACTTTAAATTATAAAATCAGCCTCGCGGCCGAAACTTCTTCGAATTTAAGCCAATAGTCAACTTCATTCCTCGTTAAGTCCGCACATGGCCTGCCCCGCGTCTCACCAACCTGAATCGCCAAGCACTGCACTCTGATCAAACCGCGCTAATGTATCCAGAGCTATTTTGCGCGGCGATCGGAATACTTTTTGTCCGTGCTTCAACCAAATTATTGATTTGTAGATTGGCCTTCACCCACCGTATTTGCTATGCCACGAGTCAACCTTACATTAAGTGCTTCGCTCTTTTCCGAGAGAAAATCGTTGCCATAATCGAAACGCCATGCCCAAGCACCCGCATGGCGAATCCTGAACGTTGTATCAGTCCAGTATTTACCGGGCGGCAGCGGTTCCGGGAAAAATACTGTTGAAATAGTGGGTCCCGGGAAGAAAACACTGGTATCCACCAGGGTGCTCAACTCTTCTCTGCTTGGCAGATGCCAATCTGTAAAGCCGCAAAGTTTTTTTGCATTGATCACGTTAATATAAGATTGGGTATCGCAATCGCTGCCGATACATATCCCTGCGTTGGCTTTGCCAGCCCAACCGCCGTTGGAATTTTTATCCGGGTCATACCAACTGTAAGTATTATTTGCGTATCGCAAGCCGGGTTCGGATTTTTTCACCTCCCAAATCAGATTTGTTTTATTGTCGCGCACACAAGCCCATGGTTGTTTTGTATAGTCTTTACCGTCATTGGTACTGCCATCCTTGTTAAGACGTGTCATATCAAATTTATACTCTGTGTGAGTGTTGTCACAACCCGTGATTACCCAAGAGCACAACAACAGTAAAGCGATGCTGATATAAAAAGAGTTTGAATTTTTAGGTAGTATGCTTTTGTTAATCATTTTTTGATTACCCGGAAATGTGAAATATTTGTTTGAAAGAAGGTACGTATTATCTTTGAATTGCGTGAGTTGTCCAATCTGATGTATGGGAGACAATTTCGAATATCAAAGACTCCAATAATTGGCCTGTTAAGTCAGATATGTTTGGATTGCCATTCGCGCTGAAATATTGTGAATTATTTATCCTTCCGATATGCAGATCTTTGATCAACAAAAAACTCATGGTGAATCTCCCCCGATGCGTTCAAGAGTGCGTCGATACACCGAGATAGCAATGAGGAGCGCGTATCCAAGCAGCAAGCCTTCCATCAGTAGACAAAATGCGACCACCCATGCTGCTGCATTCCACCAGGATGCGAATATCGCTGCAAGCAATGTGCTGCGATGCAGCCACAAGTGCCGCCATTTCCAGGTTTCCGGGATGATCTCCTTCAGATTTGGAACGCCGCTTTTTACTCCGCCACGGAACAGATGGAACCACACTAGAAAGGGGACGATCTTGTATAGCATGCCGTGCATCAACGACATGGCAAAGCCAAGCAGGAATAACACAGCGGATACGGTACCAAGATGATCAGTATCCGGAAAAAACAGGGCTGCTAACGCAAATAGTGCTGCACACATCAGCCCCATCATGCCCAGCCGGAAAAAACTCAGGGTGGCATCCGCAACGCGGCGGCGGCGCTTGCTTTGCAAGTTGAGTGTGGTTAGCGCAAAACAGCTTGCCAAAAACCAGAACATGCCTTGTGTAACGATTGCTAACCAGTACGGCCTGGATTCGAGCAGAAGGGTCAGCAAGTTCAACAGCAGCACGATAAATATCGCGGGAGCCAAACCGCTGGCTAACCATTTCGGGTAGTTGGGTGTGAGCTGGAACATCGGCACAACTTGGTAGGACACGCCGACGATCAGCAACAACACCCAGCCGCCCAATGCCAGACTGATATGGGCTGTGGCCAATTTGTCATAGGGCAGCAGCGAGCCAGTGGCATAGCCGTGTGCCAACAACATGCCCAATACAATGGCTCCGCTGAGCGCGAGAATGGACAGCAGTATCGCAGTCCTGGTGGCATTGTGCGCGGGAGAGAGAGCCAGGCTGATCAGGCTGGCACTGATGAATGCAATAAATGCCAGCCCCATTAGCGGCCAGGCAAGATTGATCAATACCGGTTTGCTCAACATGAAGCCGGCCGGCAGCAGCAGCGCGCCCGATAGCAGCGGCAGAAAGGTGAGCCATACAGTCAACCGGGATGCCAGCATCGGGCTGCCGATTACCACCGGCAAAATTTGTTGCATCGCACCCAGCATGATCATTGCCATGAACCCCAGCGTGATGCAGTGCGTCGCGGCAAGCAACGCGGGCGAGTGTATATTGGCAAAAGGATTATCTGCACGGAACATTAGTATCAGTGCAGCCAGCAGCAGGAACAGCGGGGCGGCAGCAAAGAATCGCATCGGCACAGAAATCGGCGGTGCCTGCTCGGTATTGAGGGAGATGATTTTCACACGCTGCGGCTGATACGAATCGAAAAGCTGCCGTCTGACTGCGCGATGGTCTGCCAGTCAAAACCGCCATCGCGCAACACATCGTAAAGAGGATAAGGTTCGCGATCAATATGTACTTGCAGATATGCATCTACTGGCAGTGTCTGCAATGCACACATGATATGCTCTAAAGGCTCTGGCGGCGGCAGTCCGCGCACATCCAGCTCATGTGCCATGTTCGCGCACATGGTGTCAAGCCACCAGCATGCGGCCAAGCAAAGCTTCCCGCTGTGAAGCCAGGAAGTGATCTGAAATGGGATAGAGCATCTGCTCTTCTTTGAGGTTGTGCTGCTGCATCACTATCAGCAACGTTTCCGACAAGCCGTCATATCCTTGCGCATCCTGATGAGTCAATGTGATGGCCATTTGTTCAACAAGTGTATTCATTTGGGCGTGCTCCATGCGCATCATATGCACCGGTCCGGCAGGGCCGCCAGCGGAAAGCAGCGCGGGGAAAAGCTCATCTTCTTCCATGCGAAAGTGCTTGGCCAGTTCAGTACGGAAATTGTTAAACGCAGCTTCTGCATCACTCCAGCTGTTGTCTAAAGCGGCTTGTTCGGCGATGGCGAATGCCTCATCGCATGTGTGATGTTTGGCACTCATAAATTCGGCAATGGTTTGCATTTCAGCATCCTCATATAAAAATTCCGGGCGGTACGTTCTTTGCGGCAATAACTGATAAAACTGGATAACATTGCCATTATACTATAATACATGTATTATGTGTACATGTTTATTATGCCTGCGCGTTTCGCGGCATGATTCGCATACGGTACGTTACATACTCATTTTCATTGGAAATGCGGCCCGCCTTCAGACTCATGTCGTATTGGAATAGGCTGCTGATGCCTAAACTGGAATAACGCTAGATACTTAAGGAGATTTTATGGATAACTCGGTCAATCAACTGGTGGTGGACCTGGAGCTGATACGTCGGCTGGACAAGAGCGGGCCTCGATATACTTCTTATCCCACAGCAGATCGTTTTGACGAGCATTTCAATGCCGAAAGCTACGGGCGGTGGGTGGCAAAACGCGAAATTGGCGGTGTCGACCGTCCGTTATCGCTCTATATC